>ERZ1035032.133-NODE-133-length-61492-cov-7.080342_pt1 | contig 61492 bp, 45 predicted proteins | sample MGYA00520693_ERZ1035032 | MGnify/ENA primary metagenome ERZ1035032 (study PRJEB33766, sample SAMN09781740) | gut metagenome | biome: gut microbiome | host: Homo sapiens | place: Madagascar | study: EMG produced TPA metagenomics assembly of the PRJNA485056 data set... | reverse complement strand
TAGTTGTTCTGTACGCCCTCCTCGTAAACATCATAATCTTTTTCAATTTTTACACCAGCATCGATAATCGGAACCAAATGAATGCCCTGCTGCTTCATGTCTTCCGCAAGAGCTTTCAGATTCGGAAAACGCTCAGTGTCCACGGTAAAATCCTTGTAGCGTTCCATATAGTCAATGTCCAGATAAATGCTGTCCAGCGGAATACCAGCAGCCTGATACCGCTTTGCGACCTCGCGAATGTCCTGCTCGGTCTTATAACCCCAACGGCTCTGACCGTAACCGAACGCCCAGAACGGGGGAATATAGCTTCTGCCGATGATTTTTCGGAATTGCTTGACAATGTCCTTTTCATTTTCACCAGTGATGATATAAACTACCAGATCATTCTTTGCCGCCTTGATCTGCATCAGATCCCGCCGAGTATAGCCGATGTCAAATTCCATTTTTCCGGCATAGTCGAAGAATGCTCCAAATGTCACATCACCGCGAATGAGAATGAAGTTGTGAGAGCCATAAAGAGAACGAGTATCCTCATGGTGGTTGGGATTGTCATAGTTCCAGCTCACATACTGCCAGCCCCGCTTATTGATACCGCGAATCTGTTCGCCCAGACCGTATACAATATCATTTTCAGAAAGGGCATAGTTAAAAGTTCCCTGATTGTCAGTTTCCAGAAACGGCAGCTTGTCCTTTGCGGTTTCCATTTCTGTGACAACAGCATTGGTAGGGAACGGTGTTCCGAATACATACTTTTTGATCATAATGGCACTTCCTTTCAAATTATCTCTTGGTGTTTGTATATGAGGCAGGGCAACAGCATTTACTTTTTTGAAAAATAGTAGTAAAATAGAGATATGGGAATAGAAGAACTAAAAAAAGAAGGCTCTTTACGAAATGTTGGGGTAGTAAAATCCATCTGTAAACAGGTGCAAACGGCTGCGTATCAAGGCAGCAACCACGGCATCTCAGCCACCGGAGGGTTTATTTCCCACGGCTATTCCTTTTCCGGAACAGAGTATCTTTTGTCAATTGATCTGCGTATGTGTCCTATGCAGTCGATTTGATGATCGGCTTGCGGTCTGTAGTTCTCGCTATCCACCTGATTGGAATTGAATAGTAGGTGTGTCATGGCGTACTTTCCGCTGCATCACAACCCGATACTTCGGGAATGCGGTAGTGATTGTTATCACGTGATCCTGGACGCAGATTTTTGTATTTGCTCCTGCTGTATTTGATTGTCAAGCTACAAATGGTTTACTACCCAAGATCAAACTAACGTTTGATCTTGAATATATTATAACACAAAAAAACAGACTTGTAAAATCTGCGAATTTACCCTTTTGCAGATTTGACAAATGTTTTATTTTGTGGTATAATATATACTCTTGTTTTTACGGCTGCCCATTTTGGGCAGCTTTTTCTGTTTCTCGCCGTCTGTAAGAGCCGGAAAACATATGCAGGATGCGATTTCGGAAACGTCCAAAGTTCCGGTAGCCGTAGGCATTTCGCTTTAGCACTTTGATCCGGTTGTTGCAGCCCTCTGTGTAACCATTGGTGTACGGGCAGTCAAACGAATGGAGTATTTCCGCTTTCCATTCTTCTATGGTGTCACAGCAAGCTTCAAACTCTTTTAATCCGCTGTTCCGGGCAAGGCTTAGCCAAAGGTCTAATGTCTGTTCTGCTGCTTCTCCGGTGTCACAGTCCAGCACTTGTAAAAAATCATCTTTGATGCGATGGGCTTTGTGCAGCCGTTCTGACAGCTGGAGCATGGCTGCAACGTGTTCCTGATCCGATTCCTCCAGATAGTCAAATCTCTTGTTCAGCAGCACTCTGGAACGTTTGAACTGCACTCGCTCCTTGCGGCTGAGTTTCGCTTGCTCTTGTTTCCGGATCGATTCAAACGCCCAGATCACTTGCCGTATCCAGTGATACTTGTCTACTACCCGCACAGCCTTGGAAAACACCTCTGCTGCGGTATCCTGATAGGGCTTCCACATATCAGAAATGAAATGTGTGACCTTTTCCCGTACTTTCTCTTTCCATTGCAGGAAATACGATCTGACATCTTTCTTGTGCCGGTCCGGGAGAATGTCCAGTACCTTTCTCTTTTCCGGATCCGTGACGATACACTGATATTTTTCCCGTCCAGTATTGCCTTTGAATTCATCAATGGCAACGGACTGTTCCAGAATCGGCAACTCATCGAAACAAACATTCTGATCGAACGTGCGGATCACAGTAGATACGGATGTTCCCACTTCTCTGGCTACACTGGAAAAGGAATACTCATTCTCCAGCTTTCCACAGATCTGATTTGTCAGACGTGCAGTCATTCTGGCATATCTGGACAACAGATCATTCTTTTCCGGAAAACGCTTGCAGCAGCTTTTGCATACATACCGTCGTTTACGGAGAATCAGTGTCGTTTCTTTGCCGAGGATTGATACTTCCTTGACCTTTTGCTGGCGATAGTCGTGCACTGCGTCTGTCAGAACGCCGCACTCTGGGCATGGCTGCTCCTGCCGTTCCATCTCAACATGGAGCGTGACTGTGTTATAATCGGATTCGACTTTTGTCAGAAGCAATCCGTCAATATCAAATAGTTGTGCGGCAAGGTTAGTAGGCATGGCAGAATCTCTTTTCCGGTTTCACGATATTTTCTTCACGATTATACCAGAAACGATTCGGCTTGTAAAATCTGCGATCTGGTGTATTTGCAGATTTTACAAGTCTTTGATTCTGTGGTATACTGATTTTGTCTATGCAGAATCGGCTTGAGATAAAAAAGATGCTGCCATTTGACAGCATCTCTTATGATATGGTATAATAGAACGTCGGCTTCTTCCGTCAGGGAGGAGGTGAACGTATTTGCTATATTACATGATTTCACTTTTCACTTCTGTTATGGTAGACATTATCTTGTATAAAGTCTACAAATGGCTAGACAGGAAGTAAGCCCGACAATAGCCTAACAATTGCCTAATCCGTTTGGATAAGGCGAAAGCCCCCAGAGTTGCAGCTCCGGGGGCTTTCTTTCTGCGTGAACGCATTGCCTTTACATGATTTCTTTTCGTTTCTATTATAGCACAGTTTTTTGAGAATGTCAACTGATTTTTTCATAATCCTAAATGATTTTGACGACGTTTCCGAAGTATTTCTTGCTTTGCAATGTCTAATGCCGGTAGCAAAAAAGTTTCGAATCTCTTAGACATAGACTTCATATAGAACTGTTTTCTTGCTTGCGAACAAATCAGGTGCTCTTGATATGTTTCAGGAATATTCTCTATAAATTCGTGGATTTCTTGCATTTTTAGCTGAATCATAGGAATAATTCTTTTTTCCGCTAACAAAAGACCTGGATATTTTAATGTTTCTAAATCTCTTGCTAATAGTGGTTTTCCCTTTAAACCATAGGTTGTCGCTGTGTTTTGTATGCTTGATTGTATTCTTGTTTCATCACTAAGCATCAATTCCAATCGCTTTTCTGTACATTTATTGGCAAAAGATGCACCATTATCAAATACAGGTGCAAGACGATACGCATCGTTCTCATAGAGTACGCCCCAGTTTCCATTGTTGCGATCTGTATTATTAATTAGGATGTCTATGAGCATTTGAGTCCAAAATCGTTCTGTTATACCGCTTACTTTGCTGAGAATAGGGTTGTATCGTAAGTGCAGAAGGATTTCTTCAAGGTCAACTAGATGTGAATCCGAGGTAGAGGATAGGCTTTCTTCCAGTTGCTTAGAGAGTTCATTGTTATATACATTTTTCAAAGTCCGAATTTCACGAAGGGAGCCTTCTTTTTGACAAAAATCTTTGCAGGCAACTACTAGTTTGCCGTTTCGGATTCCTAAAATAGTTTGATGCACGTCAATTCCAAGTATTTCATAGATGTGACTTCCTATATATTCAGACAGCGGTGCTGTCATATATGACAGCACATCACCACGCATTCCTTTTGTACTTTTGGGATACTTTACAATCCAATATGTTCCATCAATTGTAATACCTTCTTTTTCGCCAGCTTGTCCACCATATGTGCCATTTCTCTCATTGGTTAAGTATGGATCAAGATTATATATTTGCTGCATAATTTCTCCCTTCAATCCGGAAACATATACTTTTCGCAAATCATATCCCACTGATGTACATTCAAAACGTCAGGTACAAGCATTTTTGACCAGTTTTCAATGGCATCTGATATACTCATAAATGCTCCCATATCGTTTTCTTCATCTGCTTTTTCAGCTGTTTTTATCATATCTTTGATTGCATCGGGAAGTTTATCATAAAAATCAGAAATATCAATTACATTGTCATTTGCAATCCATCGAAATTTTTTTGCCATCGGAACCACTCCTTTTAATAATACGCCATCGCCATACTTGCCAATTCCGCAAATGCTGCCTCATTTTCCGGAAAAATACACAATCCCTGAAAACTCTCATCATGTGCAAAGTAATATGTTGCCAAAGCTTCTGTCAAAGCAGCATCGTCTGTTTCTTCGATTTGATGCAGCATATCATTTACAGTTTGCGTAAAACTTGTACAGCGTAGACCGTTCCGTGTAAAATACTCAATCCCACGAAAGTCGGGAACAAGGTTGTAGTTGATATTCTGGTAAATGCCTTTTTCCCGTGCATAAACATCAATCATCCGTTCATTCAGATACCCAGTAAAAAGTTCCATGTATTCCAGTGCAGACACGCCACATAAAATGACATCTTCCGTTACGACACTTTTTAACCACATTCCATGGGAGAGAAAATCACCGCTTTTTAAGGTTTCCGGCATTTTATCGACCTCCTCACATTTTGATTTCTCTATTCATACAATACACGATTTCACCGCATTTGTCAAGTGTTTTGCTCACCCGATTTATTTTTCTGATATGGTCAGCACACTCGAATTTTACAAACCTTATATATGGTAAGAACAACTAAACTCATCTATGCCTAAAGTTGCACTCATATTTTGGACAGTGTTCAAAAGGTATAGAAATCAATAAAAAAGGAGAATAATAATGGCTTCACTTTTTGTTATAGGAAATGGGTTTGATATTGCTCATGGAATAAAATCCAATTATAGTGACTTTAGGGAATACTTAATGAAAACACATCCAGATGCTAAAGTTGGAGATGGCTACGTTCCTCCCGTACCGGAACCAACATTGCTTTCAGAATATTATGATGAAAATGAAGTAGTGGAATATATTATATATGTGATTAATCGCCATACTACTGAAGAATGGTCCGAATTAGAATCATGTTTAGGGGAAAAGATTTTTCCTACACTACGATCGGAAATGCGAGAAATATATATTGATGAAGAAGAAAAAGAGATTCATCAGGCAGTATGCTATAACCAAGACACATCCAGATCACTTAGAAATGTTATCTTAAAATTAAAGGAATTTTTTTATAAGTGGGTAAATACAACGTTGTCAAATTTATCTGATATTAAGAGTGACTCTGAAAAAAATAACATTTTGAAGAAGGAGGAAAGCTACTACTTGAATTTTAATTATACAAATACGCTCGAAAAGGTATATAACATACCAGATAGTAGAATTTGTCATATTCACGGAAAATGTGGTGATCCAATAGAAAAAATTTATTTTGGTCACAGCAATATCATAGAACCTCAAGAAGATCCTGTGTGCTGGGGATGTGAAGATGACTTTTTCAAGCTAAAAGAGCTTTTGAGAAAAGATGTAGAATTTGCACTTTATTCAAATCAAAGCTTTTTTGACAAATTAAAAGGTGTCGATAAAATATATCCATATGGATTTTCTTTTTCTGAAACCGATGATATATATACAGAAAAATTGATTTCTCTATTTCCAGATGCACAATGGTACTTTAATAAACATGATTATGAAGAAAAATATGAGGTTATAGAAAAAATGAGGCGAAGAGTCCATGTATCTGAAGATAAACCAGTATGGTAACATCACTCGTTTCAAAAATCGCCCGATTTGTTTTTCCGGCACGGATAGCACATCCGGATTTTCGTTACAGATCAATGCAGTCTTTTGGCTTTCTCTCTTGTTCCGCAGCACTCTGCTCCGGAGCATCAGAGCCTTCACTGATAATTTCGTCCTTGTCCTCGAATTGCAGTGCAGCATTCAGGGCAGCCAGACGGCTGGATTTTTCCTGATACTCTGCTTCCTTGGCAAATGGCTTTTGCATCTCCGCTTCCGCTGTGTTTTGCTGTGTCTGAAGATCTTCCAGCTGGTGCATGGCAGTCTGGATCCGTTCCTCGATGCCACGGAGCACATTGTCAATTCGAGTGATGTTGCCGGAACTATCATCGCCTAGTTCCAGACGATGTACACCACTGTGTTCCAATGTCATGGTGTATCCCTTTTGCAGCGGCTCGAAACGGGCGTACATGGCAAATCCGCAGTATTCGCCGATCTCTGCCTTGGAATTATCCGGCTTGACAAAACTGCGAATTGCCTGCATCAGAGCAGCAGCAGCTTTCTTTCGTTCTGTGTACACCACACCACGAATGCACATGGGAGAGAATCCGTCCGCATTGGGCGTGTAGTGTTCCGTATAGTGCTTCATGTCCTCTGTGTAATGCTGAATGAATTGCTCCTTTTGCTGAATTTGTTTCGGATATTCGTTCCGGACCATGTTTTCCAGCCGGTACCGCTGGTTTCGCCAGCTGTTTCTGAATGCTTTCAGCTTGGATACCTCAATGTCCAGTTCCATCTGCTCCTTTAGCCGGGGATCTCCCGTGCAGACTGCCTTCACTTCCGCATAGGATAATGCACGGTCGTCTACGTCCTCCACATTTCGGTTGGGCGATTTGGATGTCATGATCTGACCGGTGATCTTCTGCTTCCGTTCAATGGTCTGCCAGCTGTAGGAATCAAAGGTATCCTCTGTGATATAGCGGTAAATGTGTACTTCTGCATTTTGATTGCCCTGCCGGATAATTCGTCCCTCTCGCTGCTCGATGTCGCTGGGTCGCCACGGCACATCTACGTGATGCAGTGCGATCAGGCGATCCTGCACGTTTGTGCCTGCACCCATCTTTTCCGTTGAACCCAGCAGCACACGCACTTTTCCGGTACGTACCTTTTCAAAGAGGGCTTCCTTTTGCTTGTTGGTACTTGCTTCATGGATATATGCGATTTGTTCTGCCGGGATTCCCATGTCGATCAGGTGGTTCTTGATGCTGTCATAGATGTTGGTAAATCCTTCGCTGCTTTTGGCTTTGTCCGGTGTGGACAAGTCTGAGAAGATCAACTGTGCAGAAAGCTGTTCGCTGGTTTCCTGCCAGATGCGGTATACGTTCCTGGCACACGCCAGAGCCTTGCTGTGTTCCGATTCCGGCAGGTCACGGTTCAGCAAACGCTGATCCAGAGCCAGACTTCTGCCGTCGTTGGTGATGGACAGCATATTGTCCATGGAACTGTCTACGCCGCCGCTGCGGATCCTGTCAGCACGTTCCATAAAGGATTGCATGAACTGCTTCTGAATCTCCGAGGAAGGCAGCACTTCATTGTGAAATACGGCTTTCGGTACGTCTAAATTCAGCATATCTGCGGTCTGAATGTCTGCAATCTCCCGGAATAGGTTGGTAAGTTCCGGCAGATTGTGGAACTTGGAGAATCTGGTCTTGACACGGTATCTTCCGCCTTCCGGAGCCACTTCTCCTGCGGTGACAGCTTCCAGATATGTGCCAGCCCAGCAGTCAAAGTGTATCATGCCCATTTCTGCCAGAGCATCATGCTGTAGGTATTTCTGGAAAGTGTAGGCTTCGGCAATGCTGTTGGAGATTGGTGTGCCGGTAGCAAAGGTGCAGCCTTTTCCGTGGGTGATCTCGTCCAGATACTGTACTTTCATATATAGATCAGATGCCCGAACAGAACCGCTGGAAATTCCTACGTTCTGCATTTTTGTGAAGATCTCCAGATTCTTGAACATATGGGCTTCGTCCAGAAACAAGTGATCTACGCCCAATTCTTCAAAATAGACGGTATCATCATCTCGTTTTTTGTCCTGCAAAGCTTCCAGTTTCTTTTTGATCTTTTTCCGAGATGCTTCCATTTGTTTGACGGAAAAACTTCTGCCATTTCCGGAATGATTCAATTCTTCAATTCCTCTGGTGATCTCATCTTCCTGCTGCCACAGCAATGCCCGTTCTCGTTCCGGAGAAACTGGGATCAGGGAAAACTGACTGTGTCCCATGATAATGGCATCGTAGTCGCCCAGCATTGCCTTGGTGAAAAATTCTTTCCGTTTGTCTTGTTCAAATGTCGCCAGGGTTGCTACAAGGATATTGGCAGAGGGGTACAGTTTGATATAATCCGCTGCAAACTGTTCTGTCAGATGATTGGGAACAACCACCAGACTTTTCCGGCACAGCCCCAGCCGTTTCAGTTCCTGTGCCGCAGCGATCATTTCAAAGGTCTTTCCGGCACCAACGGCATGAGCCAGCAGTGTGTTTTTGCCGAACAGGATTCTGGCAACGGCATTTTTCTGATGCGGTCGCAGTGTGATGTCCGGATTCATGCCGGGCAGCTGTAAGATGCTGCCGTCATACTCCCGTGGACGGATGCAGTTGATCGACTGATTGTAGATCTGACAGAGATTTTCCCGACGGTCCGCATCTTCCCAGATCCATTCGGAAAAACGCTCCTTAATGGCATCTGCCTTGATCTGTGCCGCTTCGGTTTCATCCTTGTTGACCACACGGTGCTTTTTGCCGTCTGGATCCTCATAGTAATCTACCACTTCTACCCGGCGAGAATTCAACAGATTATCCAGAATCATCAGAGCATTCATGCGTTTTGTTCCGTAGATGTCAGTAATTGAAATGTTGTTTTTTTCCGTACTCCGTCCGCTGACACGATAGGAACCGGAAAAAGCATCAAATTCCACGTGGAAATTCCGATTCCAGAAAGAGATTTCAAAGGTTTCCTTGGCGAACTGCTCGTAGTACTCTGTGGGAATCCATGTGGTTCCCAGACGTACAAAGATGTCGGCAGCTTCCAGCCACTGGGGCTGTGCTGCCTGTAACCGTTCTACATTGATGGTATATCTGGCATCCGTTCTGGCGGCATCTTCTGCAATGGTCAGCTTTTTCCGTACATTTCCGGAGAGATACTCATCTGCCGGCAAGTACGCATGGGAATCCGGATCCGCAGCATCATAGGACGGGTTGCGGAAAATCAGTCCCTGCAATTCCATATACAATTCTTCTTCTGTTTTTCCGGTCAGATTTTGCATATATGCCATGTCCACGCAGGCGTTTTCATTCATGCTGTAGGTCAGAGCATCCTGTGCAGTGTCTGCACTTGTGATCTGATACTTCTGGCGAATCGTCCGTTTCGTGAACAGGTCAGTTTTTTCTACAAATTTGCCTTTTTCATCTACTTTTTCCAGTGCAGACAGCAGCGTATAACCGGTATCTACTTCCAGAATCCTGCGGTTTTTCTTTTCCGTCAGCCGATCATACTGCTGCACAAACCGGTCGTAATACTGCTCCATTTCCTGCTGCTTGCTGCGGACTTCCGTATCTTCTGCACCGTTCAGCTGCAAAGTTACCAGATCCCGCAGACAGTCCCGAATCGGCAGTGCAGCACGAATTCTGGCTTCTGCATCTGTTGGTTCTGCCTTGGTGAGATTGGTCAGTTCCGGCGAAAACGGCAGCATGATGCCGTCCTTTTTGTAATACAGCTTGCCGTCCATAACGGCATAGGAATAGTTCCGCACATTTTCCGCTGAAACAAACGGTATTTCCACCGATTCTTCCACCGGAACCGGTACCGGCGGCACTGGCAGACAATTCACGGCACGTTCCAGTTCCATGCTCAACGGATTCCGCAGCGTGTCTGCACAAGTGCTTTCTACACCAAATCTGCCGCTGGTCATCTGCATTTCGCCCAGAATCATTTCCGGGTGATCAGCAAAATATGCGTTGATGCGGATGCCGTTGGCATCTGGTTTCAGCTGCACCCATTCCGGCTGTTCTGTCATTGGCTCTGTCCGTTTCCGCAAGAACAGAATGTCTGAGGTGACTTCGGTGCCGGCAGCATATTTAAAGGTAGTGTTGGGCAGCCGGATTGCTCCCAGCAGTTCCGCACGTTCTGCCAGATACTGCCGGACAGATGCGTTTTCCTTGTCCATAGTACCTTTGGAGGTGATCAGTGCGACAATGCCGCCGGGGCATACCTTGTCCAGCGTTTTTGCAAAGAAATAATCGTGGATCAGAAAATGATGGCTGTCGTATGCGGCATCGTATACTGAAAAGTCGCCGAAGGGAACATTTCCCACGGCGGCAACAAACGCATTGTCCTGAAAATGGGTCTTTTCAAAACCGTTGACCTGAATTGCAGACTGGGGATACAGCTGCTGTGCAATTCTGCCGGAGATGCTGTCCAGTTCCACACCGGAAAAATGACAGTTTTGCATACTCTCCGGGCAAAGTCCCAGAAATGTCCCGATGCCGCAGGACGGTTCCAGAATCTCGCCGGAAGTGATGCCGATCCGTTCCAATTCCTGATACACTGCACGAATCACAGCAGGCGGCGTATAGAAAGCCGTCAGGGTAGATTCTCTCGCAGCCGCATATTCTTCCGGGGACAGCAGTTCTTTCACCTCGTCATAGTAACTGGAGGTGGTTTCAAAGACTTGTTTCAGACCGCCCCAGCCCACATATTCCGCCAGTATCTCTTGTTCTGCTTCTGTTGCCGGTCGCTGTTCTGTTTCCAGTTCCTGCAATGTGTGGATCGCAAGCAGATTGGCTTCGATTCGTTCTTTGGGCAGTCCAATGCCCAGTGTATCTGAGGTGATGCGGTAATTCTGCGGCAGTTCGGCATTGCTTTCCGGCTGTTCTTCGGAAAAAACAGGCTCTTCTGCCTGTTCCACAACTTCTGCCTGCGGTTCTGCCTTTTCAAACAGAGCGGTATCCAGCAATTTCTCATAGGAGATGTTTTCCGTAACCACAAAGCTGCCGCTTGTTCTGGAAACAGTGCAGTCGCTTGTGATCCACGGCAATGCTCCAGTCAGACTGACCACTTCGCAGATCTCTCCGGTAGTCAGATTGCGGAATCGGTCGCCAATGGCAACGCCTCTTTTCGTTGTCACTTCCGGTTCTTTTTCCGGTGCAGCTGTTTCTTCTGCCAAAGCTTCCGGCTCGTATTTCCGGAGAGCGGCTTTCGCTTCTTCCAGAGAAGCCTGTGTGTTGTACACCGGATCAAAATGTTCAATGGTGTTCTTGGCATCACGAATGTGCCATTGGATGTCCTTTGAAGTAATGTACGTGCCGGCATCCAGCAAGGCAGCAGTTTCTTTTGCGACTTCGTTCCACTTGTAAGTGTATTTCTCATGGGTTTCGAGTTCGATTTCTATGCCGGACGCACCATGGTTCGCCATGTAGATCGGTGTGATTCCGCTGTGACCGCCGATGCCGTATTCATCTTTCAAGAATACGGCAAATTCCTTTTGGCTTGGCTGGTGATCGGCATAATAGTCGGAAACACGGAATTTCCCGCCGACAAAGCCCGTTCCTCGCATGAGTTCCAACTGCAACGCTGCTTCTCTGGAAAGCGGCTCGGTGTGGACGGATTCCTTTTCATCGTCTGACAGAGTGACCAGATCATTAAAATCCAGAACCGACAGCACATTCCGGTTCATTTCTTCCAGAGATTCGTACTGTTCTGTCCGGACAATGGAATTTCCATAGGCATACAGCATCCGGAATTGCTCCAGATCTGCCGTCACCTGAATTTCCATATCAGTATCTTCATCTGTGGTGTAGGCGATGAAGATGTTGGAAAGGTCTGAGAGATCTGCTTCGGAACTGTATTCGTCCATGCAAAAGTCGTTGATGTAATTGATCGCCTTGTCAAGTTCCGGATCTCTGCTTTTCTCTGTAAGCATTCCCGGTTCCACAAAGTGAAACTGCATCAGCAAGCTGCCATCTTCCAGATAAGCAGTCAGTTCATTTTCGTCAAAATTCCAGTTCTTCGCCTTGCCAAAGTCCATGTGAATGTCTTTGCCGTATGGCTCTCCGGTTTCGTCAAGCTTACGAGAAGTAAAATCAACGGTAGAAACGCCGGTAATGATTCTTTTTTCTCCGACGTATTCCGGACGGGTATGGTCAGTGATCTCAAATTCCATGCCAACTTTGACAGTTCTTTTGAGTTGAGCCAGATTCTTGACAACGGGAATCTCGATTTTCTCTGTCGGGCTTGTGATCTCTCGCAGCTGATCTTCCACACGCTCACGGATCACAGAATCCTCTATGCCGAGAATCTCGTAGATCTCTGTGGATTTTCTTCCGTACAAATCGGAAAAAGCAACATCTGCTGCAATATCTTTTCCGAGGTCGTCTGTGGGAAATGTATGGAGATACCATTCCCGTACATTGCTTTGCAGTTCTGCTTTCTGTGATGCACGGTAGAGAATCTCAAATTCCTTTGTCAGCATATCCTGTTGCCAGCCGTCATAGACCAGTTCGTCAGATTGCCCCAGAATCACGCCGCCGAGATCCGGTGCGTCCAGATTTTTCATGGTGATATGCCGATCATTCAGTTCTTCGATTGCATATCGTTTTCCGTCGTATCGGATCACGTCACCAACTTCCAGACCAAGCTGTGATGTGATCGGTTCTTCCGCAGCAATTTCCTGCATGGTTTCCGCTGTCCGGATCGGATTGTTGGCTTTGAACTCCTCTAAGATCTGCGTTTCTTCCAATGTCAGCTGGGCATGAGATTCCAAAAATGGCACAAGTACGTTCAGCGTGTATCTGGCAGTTTCCTGATGCTCTGCATCATTGTAGGGAAACTGTTGGGCATCCAGAACACCCTGATTGAAGTCCCGAATGTGGTCGATCAGACTGCCACCGCCATAACCTTTTCCGTCGCCAATGTCGAATCTGCCTTCATAGTGAAATTCTTCGCCGTTCCGGACAATATTTATGAAAACCATTGTTTTTTTGTACCAACCAGCACGAAGTTCCGGAATATTCCGTTCCTGGTGCTGTTTTTCGTCCAGAAACTCCAGAACAGCGTTGGTCAGAGCAAAGCTTGCATCAGGGTGGTCTTTGACAAAGTCTTCAAATAATCCGCTCTCGGTAAACCATTTTTTGTCCCACACCATCGTCACAGAATCGGATACCATTGGTGGAACTTTGTAATTGTACTTCATGTCTGCAATGGAAGCAAAGGCTTTTTCCGTTTGCTCCTCATCGTTCAGAATGGCATAGAGAGCCTTTTTCATGCGGTTTTCCTTAATAGAATCGCCCTGCCAGTCTGCCATTTTTGCATCGTCAAAAGCCTGTATCAAATGTTCTGCCGCCGCATCAGATGTCAGTGTAGGAAGTCTGTGCCGCAAATCGTCTATGGTACGTCCTTGTACAATATCCTGATACTCGCTTTCAGCAAGAGAAAGAATGGCATCTCCTACAGATTCATAGGAAATCGTTTTCCGTGCATTGCCATAGACAGCAGTCAATTCCGTTTCGCCAAATGTCGCAGAAAACGGCTTGTCGTTTTGTCGTTCAAATCCTCGCTGTATGCCAAGCAGAGCGACTGCCAGTTCCTTTCGTATATCTTCGCCTTGCTGCATTCGTCTGGCAAGAGCATAGAGTTCCGGCTCAGTCAGACCGTTGCCGTAGATGCTTTTTTCACTGGGAGGAAATTTGTCCAGATAGCCATCCTCAAAAAAGACATAGCCGAGGTCCTCGATCTCATCCCAGGCGAGCGGAGCCTTTGCCAGAATCGCTGCCAGATCCTCCTGCAAAAACGCCTTTTCCTCATCGGTCAGAGGGATCTCCTGCTGCGGCTTCTGCTGGTCAATGGCGTTTTGCAGGGCTTCGGAAAAACGATTGAGCCTGCCGGCAAATATCCGTTTGCTCAGCAGCTGCACACTCCCATATTTCCTTCGGAAATTGTGAGAGCGTTCAAATGCTGCGGAGATCAGGTCAGAATTCAGCTGTTCCGAGATCGCAAATTTCTCCAGATGCCGGAAAAACTTCTGCTGGGATGCGGTCAAATTGAATTGGGACTGCACCTGTGCAAATGCTGTCTGGATCATGTGCTTATGCTCCAGAAACGCATCTGCTGCCGGCAAATACGTTTCGATCGTGCCGCTTTCTTCTGCACGAATGGGATTGACATCAATGGGAATTCCTTGATATTGCAGCGGATTTTCTGCATCGTGAAACAAGGCAAACAGTTCATCTTCACGGAAATCGCCCTCGTATTCTACCAGAATATCCAGATCAGAGCCTTCGTGTTCATAGCCTTTGCTCCGGCTGCCGTATACCACAATGTTTTTCAGGGTAACTGGTATCTCATATTCCCGGCAGATCAATTCCAGATCTGCTTGGATTGCTTCTGTAATTTCTGTCAAACTATCGTTTTCTGATGCAGCGGGGGCTTCCTGCATTGCTGCAATGCTTTGATACTGTTCCAGATCAAACTGTGATACGGTGATATTGCTGCTTTCCCGAATCTCCGCAGCAATGCTCTCCATGCCATCAGATGCCGCATCATATTCCGGCAGCAGATCGCCATTGATAAAGACAGAAGCATGGAAATCCCGCCACATAAATTCTGCGGTTTCCGCAGATATTTCCACCAGCTGCTGCTGCTTTTCCATGCACTGTGTCATGATGGTAATTGCATCGCCGCTTTGCAGCTGATCTACACTAATGTCACGGTCTGTTTTGACAAAATAGATGTTGTGTTCCAGCATAAAATCCGTACTGAGAATGCAGGACGGTGCAGCGATCACATATGCTTTTGACTTCTGCTGGATCTGGGATAAGCTGTCCCGTGTCAATTGGTTCGGATAGGTGTAATAGGCGGTCGTTCCAACCATGCCCAACAGATTCATTTCCAGAACCGGCTCGGAAAACAGAGAAAGCTGCTGTGTGTTTTCCGAAACTGTTTCGGCTTTTGCTTCTTTTTCCGAAACAGAATTGACAATATTTGTACTTTGGTGTATAATGATGTCAGAGTCAAAGCGTTCCAGGCATTGGGGCAATGGTAGCCCTAACACCCTGAAAAGCTCTTGGCTCTTTTTTTCGTTCCAGTATAGGAGAGCATTCGCATCTGTGACACGCTCCAGATACTGTGCAAAGTTCACTCTGCCGTACACACTGGTAATGAAATTGGTGGGGACTTTCTCCAGGTCATATGTGCCGGTACCGTTGGCTTGCAGGCTGACGATGATCGGCATACTTTCCTGATCTACTGCCAGCAGTGCAACAAGCATATTTCTCTGGTTGTGTGGCGAAATGGAATCAAACAGCATGACCGGTTCCTGCATGAGTTCCGGCAGCTGCTTGACTTGTTCCACTGACAGACCATGCCAATGACTGTTTTTGCCCTTGGGGTGGACAGCATCACGCAGATGCTTCTGGGTATAGAGCATGGGCAGCGGCTGACAGCCTGCCTGAATCAGGATCTCCGGTGTATCACATACTTTCAGAGCATTGTACTGGGACAATTCTCCGGCAAGTGCCTGATCGACTTCTAACGCAAAAGCGGAAACAGATGTGACTTCTGTTTCCGCTTCTTTGGTTTCTTCTGTGATCTCCTCATTTAATAGTGCAGCAGTTCCGGCAGTTTCCGGAAGTCCTCCGGTGTCTTGCAGTGATTGATGATGTCCAGTTCCGGCGGAATCCGGTACACGATCTGCTGCAATACCTGTTCCTCCGCTTTCCGGCTGGCTTTCTCGCTCTGCTCCGAGTACGTTCCCGTTTTCTGCTCGATCATGTATCTGGTGAACAGTTCCCGGTATTCTACCTCTGCTCTCAGATTGATTTCGTGATGCAGCACCAGATAATAGTCGTTCTTCAGAGAGAATATCAGCTGTTCCGGATGATTCTGCTGCATCCATTCCCACCAGATTTTCCCGTATCTGCCCAGATTCTCTCGGAATCCGATCCGCATCCAATCGATGTCCATCAGAAGACTGTCTTCGTTCATGATCAGATCCAACATATCCTCGTTGGCTTCTCGTTTCAACATTTTTTTGAAGTCGTTCAGTTGTTCGTAGTTCATTTTGCACCTCCGTCTGAATCGTATTTTCTTTGATAGCTTCTTTCATTTCACCGAGAGCATACCGGTATGTGAAATTGACGATCCGGCAGAACCGAATCAGATTCTGATTTTCCCGGAAAAAGTCCATAGCATCCAGATTCGGCTCTGGAATTTCCCACGTGACATCGCTATTTCGCTGCATTCGGAGAGCGGTCACATAGCCGGCTGCTTCCCGAAGCGAGGTCAAATATTGCTCCTGTTGAGTCGCATTCAGCCGCATGGCGTTCATGTGAGAGCGAATTTCCGTTTGTATTCTGGGAGTTTGCAGATAATGCTCCACCAAACCGATGCACAATTCCGCAGCTGTGGCATAGCTTGCTTGATGTGCTGTTCCGATCAATTTGCAGATCTCCGGTGTTTCTGCGGCAGTCAGCTGCCATGTGACCGGCGTACTAGAATTATCGGTCTGGGAAACGTCGAACAAAAACAGCAGTGCATTTTGGCTGGGCGTTTCGTCGAATACAGTGATGCCGTGTTCTCCGGATCTGACATAGCGTCCACTGTGATTCCACTGTGCCGCACTGGCGATGTATCGAACGTTGGGGTTCTCCCGGTACACCAGTGCTGCGTTGGAAAAGGGCAGCTTGTACAGATTTGCGGAGAAACGCAGAAATTGCAGCATTTCTCCTTTGTCGTGCAGTAGGCGGTTGGTGATCTCTGTCCAGTTGCTCTGGACTTCTCGCATCGTTGCCATAACTTGCATTCTTCCTTTCTACTATTATATATGAGATTTCCTCATTTTGCAAGAGGAAATCAAAAAAGCGAAACCACTGCTGTGATCTCGCTCTTTTTCACGATATTTTGTTTTTTGTCAGGAGGTAATGATCTCCCGGTAAACTGTCCGATGTGCATCATCGCTGACGGTTTCTACGGCTTTTTCCCATTCCGCATAATCTGCAATGTCGTCTGTTGATTTCTGCACAATGTCGCATCTGCGTTCCACGGCTCTTTCCGCAGTTTCCATGGCATGGGAGATCAGCATATCACCGGAAAGATAACTGAGGTAAGTTTCCGGTTCGTAGTCCTCCAGATATTCGATCCGTTGCAGAGCATAACCACCGATCTCATTTTCACTGTCCGGCAGAATCATTGCCGGACAAATGGTTGCATCTTCCATGGTCATCATGGGCAGTGCTTCATGCTTCGGCTCTGCAATGTGGAATTTCTGCTCGAAACTCAGCAGATCATCGTATTTCGGGAGAATTTTTCCGTAAAACACGCTGAACACACTGTCCGTCATGCGGTGGATCTTGGTCAACAGAAAAAACAGAACGTCCTCATTGGTGCAGTATGGCTGAAGCTGCAATGTGCCAGCTGGCACATAGGAATTGAACCGGATCTCACAGCGGCTGAGAAGTTCCAGCCATACGGCATTGACCAGAATCTTTTCCAGCCATGCCGTTTCCGCTTCGATCTTTGCATCGCTCTCAAAGGGAATATCGTCTGTGGGCATGATACGGGAACGCATTTCTTCTACGGATACTCTGCCGGTGCATTCTCGGAACTGATCGTACCATTCCTCCGCCCGCATTCCATTCCGCACTTCGGTTTCTGCGGCTTGTTTCAGGGCAAGGGGCAGCGTTTCCGCAGTGATGCTGCCATAGGATTTCCGTAGCATTTCCACTTCCTGCAATTCAAAGTGTGGGTGCAGCCGCCATTTCCGCTGCACAACAGCACCCAGTCCCAGCACGTCATTTCTTGCCCAGGCACGTTCCAGTTTCATATAGCTGTTGTCGTGTTTGGTCTGTACCGTCAGCAGCCAGAATGCCTTGCTTTCCGGTTTTGCCTGCCAGTTTTCCTGATGCAGTTCTTCTTCGGTAATGTAGACTGCTGTTTCCGGTGCTTGCTCATAGATCAGCAGCTGATTGACCAGCGACTGCTCTTCGTTTGCACCGGCAGTCAGCAAAAACTGCCGAAAAGCGGAATCGTCGTAAATATTGTCTGCTGTTTTTGGCTGCTGCATGATGCGGTCAATGGAACGCTGCAAGGTTTGACCAACTGTGATTTCATTTGGTGTCTGCATTGTCATTTTCTCCTTTCTGTTCTGCAACTCTTGCCGTCAAGCCGTTGATCTGTATTTCCGGACTGTCCAAATCGATCAGCAGATACCGTCTGCCGCTGTTGTTTTGTGTCCGCACCTTGCTTTCTGCATCTCCGGCAATTTGCAGTGTCACACCGTCCAGCGTGATGGTCGTTTTGCTTTCGATCAGGTTATTGACGGCAATCGGCTTGCCCTGTGTGGCTTCCTTGTATGCTTGCTGCATGGCTTCTGCACGTTCCTGACTGACACCGGAATCCAGCAGAATATCCCGCACATGAATATCGTCAATGATCGGCAGATCCGGCTCATTGGTGTACTCTGCGGCAATGTCTTTGAGTTTCTCATTGATGCTGGTGATTACCGGATAACTGAGTTCGTCTTTCACGATTTCCTGTAAAAGTGTCAGAAATGTTTCTTTTTGTTCCTGTGCAGTCAGCGTAAATACACAGCCCAGCACATCTTCCACCATGCTGACATTGATCTTTTTGGGCTTACGGGCAGAGTACAGCACATGATTTACGTCCGGACCTCTGCCGGTAAACGTGGGATAGAGAAAACCATCTGAGGGGATTTCTGCAACAACACGGTCGCAATCCGTTTTCCGTTCGATGGATTCTTCTGATTCATTGTACACCAGTCCGTCTACCCGTGTTTCCACCGGACAGATGGCTGCGATCAGAAATGGATACTCGTAGGTGTCGTAAGGATTTTCTGCTTCATCTGCGGATTTTTGAAAGACTGTGTAATTGCACTGACCGATCAGAATGGCATAGGTGGAGAGATAGTTCAGATTGTCAGCGATCTGGTGCATTAAAAGTGACACATCATCTTCATTTTCCAGCTTGGACTGCAATGCTCCATAGAGAATGTTCTGACTGCCGCCTTCTTCATAGGTTTCTTGCGGGAACTCATATTCGATCAGTCCTTTTCCCAGTGTGCCGGAGAGGACACGTTTCAGTGTCGCCATCAGGCACTCATTTTCCTCTGCCGGAATGCTGTGATAGGGGCGAATCTGGATGTTATGGATATTCCGATTCACATCGACAAATGCAGTTGCCACACGATTTAAGGTAAAACGATCACTGGCTGCGGAAAAATGTTTTTTCAGTTCGGATAATTCTTTTTTGTTCATCTTCTATTCCTCTGGTTCCGTTTGGGGGCGATCTCAAAATATCATGTTTATTCTACCACAAATTGATGCCCCTGTCAATTTTGGAATTCGCTCTATCTCTCTAAATTCCGATTTCTTCTTGCTTGCCGATGCAGCAGCTGCTCAGTTCTTTGATACAGCAGAGCGTATTCTTCCATCGTCAACTCGACTAGCTTGGTTTTTCCGGCTGTGTTCCGGCATTCAGCCCGCACATATGCAATATTTTTCGGATATTCTGCACAGCCTTTTCGATTCATATCTGCCACAGCTTCTTGCGGAGATACCCATGTGCCAGTCTGGAGTTTGATCTGTTTGACCGCTGTATGCAGCTGTCCGGCTTTTTCTGGTACAAGATGCAGTTTCGCTTGTCCGGCAGTTTCTTGTATTCCATTGTATTTCGTAAGCACTTTTCCCATTTCCAGATAGGACTGCATCACTTCTTCTACACCGATCCATAGAGAAGTAACGGTTGTTTCTTCTGAGATACAGCGGACTTCCGGCTGGATCTGCCGCCAGTTCTGCTGTAGATCAGCTAGTTCTTTGGCACATGGTGTGGTTTCATATCCCTGTCCATAGTGACATTTCCGAATCACGATCTGAACAGTGTCGTTCAGCTGCTGCGGTGTGCTGATGTCCTCCCGAAATGCCTGAAATGCTTCCGATTCCTTGATGCTTTCCAACTGTATCTCTCCGGGAAAGAAACACATTTGTTCAACCCCATTTGCGGACAGGATCACCTGAGAAAAGGTGTATGCGTCTGTTTCCGGTGTCAGTGCCTGCAAGGTATCAGCGATCTTCTGAAATCGCTGCTCTGCTGCTTGATATGCACTTTTTCCGGCTTCGTACCAGTCTGGATCATCAGCACAAAAGCCGTCTTGCATTTCTGCTTCAGCGTGTATCATTTCTTCCGTTTCGTGAAGCATTGCCTGTACATGTGGCACTTCTGTTCCGTGGACACGCCGGATCTCCTGCAACACTTCGATGCGGTTTGGCAGCGTATCCGCATACGTTTTTTTCCATGCTCCGAGGATCACTCTCAAAGATGTTTCGTCTTTTCCAATGCGAATGCCGTTGCTGTCATCTCGATACCAATTTTCCATATGATTTCTCCTTATCGTGCAATGCCTTGACTTCTCTGATGCTGACAAAATGCTCTTTGAGCGTTTTGAAACAGTTCATTCTCCAGATTTGGCTTTTCCTGAAATCCGGTAGGTTCTACGGAAAAAGCAGTGACTGCGATCCCATTTTTCAAAACGATTACATCGCTGACACTGAGGGAATGTCCCGTATATCCTGCCGGAATATCCTGGTTACACTTTGCAAAAATGGCATCCAGCTTATTGATCCCGCTGATTTCTTCCATAGTTCCCTGATATACCATATCATAATCGCCGAGATGAAGCGTGACACCCATTTTTTTCTGATCTTCACTGCTGAAAAAGCGAATGCCATGATAAGCTTCGCCTTCCTTGATCTGATAAATACAGTATTCTGTGGCGTGGTCAAATAAAAGCTGCTGCTTTTGAGCAGTTAGTTCTTTGAGTTTCTCCTGACACACAGTGATCTGCTTCGCAGCATAATCCCGTTCCTCGATACAATAAATATGGGGAACATATCCTTCGCCACCCTCGTTATGCAAATCATTATACGCTTTCATACGGCGACGTGCTTCCCGACGAGTGGGAAGATCTTTCTGGGCTTCTATTTTTTTCAAGGTACCTTGATGAATTGACAGGCTACAAGTAGTTTGTTTCAATTTGTCATCCAGCCGAAATGCCTGAACCGAAACTGGTGTTCCTTGTGCAATGGTATCCTCTAAAAATTGCTGAACTTTATCCCGCATTTCTTCTAAGATGCCGATTTTGGGAATGTTCTGAATCTGATACACTCCCGGCGTAGAAGATTCCATGATGGACCATAATGTCGGATTCCAGCCGGAAGCCAGTCTTTTACCATTAAAATATGCAGTCAGACTTGCTTGTTCTACAATTTCCAATTCTCCGGACGGACAAATATCACCATCCAGATTGTTGATTTTCTCTTGCAGCGATGCCTGATAGGAAGCTTCTAAACGGATTACGCCTTTTTTTCCTTGCCATTCCAACGTGTGTATGGTATTGCTCATATAGTATGCCCTCCTTTTGGGTAAAAGAAAACCGCAGGGTATAGAACCTGCGGTTTTAGATATTAAATTCAATTTTGTTGATATAGTTCTAGGATAATGTCCTTCTGATCCGTGATTAAAAAACCGTGCTTTTCATAGAAATGATACACACGATTTCTGCATTTCTTTGTAATTACAATGATATGAGATTGTAGCGGCACAATAGATACAATAGCCTCACCTTTTTCATTGAACGATTCAAAGTTTTTGTGGATTTTATCCTTACATTCCAACTCTTTATTTCTTGAATTGATCTCTGATATTATTTTGTACAGCCTGTTCTTTTGCCTGCAATTGCTGCAATAGATTTTTTGGCATATTTTTCTGAAAATTGACAAATTCCTGTTTCTCTCCAAAATCATGAAATTTTAAGGCGTTTGACAAAATCCGGAGAAGTTTGCTTTTCATTGGATCTTGATTTTTCATTGCGGTCAAATCCAAACAAAGCACTTCAAGATCTTGAAGATACCGCTGACAGGTTATGTTTCTACTAATGCGAAATGCAACAATGTATATGTCTGCACTAGTCGCTCGAATCTCTGTTGGAATATCTTTTAGCCTTACCTTATCATAGAATAGCATTTTTTCGATCCATTGTAAAGTGATTTGCCGAAAATTCATCAATTGACAGATACTTTCATCCATTTTGTCCTTCTCTCCTTACAAATACGGCATCGGATCCACCTGTGTTCCATTCTGTTTGATCTCAAAATGCAAATGTGTGCCGGTGGAATATCCGGTACAGCCTACATACCCGATAATATCGCCCTGATTGACTGTTTGTCCTACGGATACAGTAATGGTCAGCATATGTCCGTACAGGGTAGATGTTCCGTCACCGTGAGAAATCTCCACTCGATTTCCATAACCACCGCCGCAGCCGCAGCTGGAGTTTTTGGGATAGTTATGCGGACAAGCATTGTCTGCTCTGGTAACGGTTCCAGAACGGGAAGCAACGACTGGCTGTCCCTCGATACCGCCGTCGGAAATGTCAATGCCCTTGTGCAGTGTTCCCCAGCGATAACCATAAGTACTTGTGATGTTTGTATGCCCCGGAACGGGCCATGCAAACGTTGCTCCGTCTGTAATAAATTCTACATCCCCACTGCTGACACTGTAATATTGCAGCACATGGGAAACGTATTGCGGGTCGCCATAGATACTCCAGCCCTTGCTGGCTTTTTGCATATCAGAATAAGCCTGAGCATTTTCTTCTGAATACACGCCGTTGTAGTTGTTCCATACCCAGGTGATGTATCCCGTTCCGTAATTGTATCCTTGCAAGGCAACTTTGATGTGATCCATGTCATTGGGATCCGTTACTCGTGCCATCTCCAGACACGTCCGCACATAGCCTACGCCCATGCGGATCGAATCTTCCACCGTTGTCACCGGACCAAAATTCACTTGCATCACATTTGTTCCGACACCACCGGATTCCTGCATCATGATGGCTTCGATCAGAGCAACATATCTGCCGATTCCATTATCATTGGCGTATTGCGTGATCAGGTCGCTGTATTGCAGTACAGTATCGCTGACAGCCGCTGCACCTGTGCTGGCATTTTGCCGTTTTCGTTCTTCTTCGCTGGCTTGGCTTCCGGAAATACACATCAAAAGCGTTACCGCCATTAGAACCACGATTGCAAATGTCCCCAGGATTCCGAAAATGCCATGCTGTACAATATCAGCGGCAATCTTCTTGGCGGCAAGCTTTGTGAGTTTTGCTTTTGCTACTTCTTTTGCAGCTTTTTCCACGGCATACTCTCTCTTTTGACTTTCTTTCCCGGAATCTGCGGCATTTTTTTGTGCTTCGCTTGCCTTTTCCTTAAAATAAGATGCAAAACGTATATCATCTTTTTTCTGCATTTTGATGCCGGAATCCGATGATTTTAATGACGTGGATTTTGTCTTGGCAGAAGATCCGGAGGAGGTCGTAGAGGAGGAACTGGAACTGCTTGTCCCGGAATGATAGGAAGATGTGCTGCCGGAATTGCTTTTGGTTGAAGTGGTACCAGTGTGTGTCTGCTGTGATGCTGTCCTCTGAGAAGCGTTTGCAGCAGACTGCTGTCGTGCCTTGGAAGAAGCGGTTTGCTGCTTTTCTGATGCTTTTGTTCGCTGCAAAGAACGGACTGCTGCATCTTTTTGCCGGCGTTGAAAAATCAACTTTCCAGTTCGTGCAGCCAGGTGATAAGCAGCCTGTTGGCTGCGTTTCACAGTAGTGTCTGCGATTGCAATGTCTGGATCAGAAATTTCTCCATCCTGTTGTGCTGTATGTACCGTCACTTTCTTAATATGGTAGATTTCTCGCTTGACCTGGTGTAAGATTTCTTTTTTTCCCGATTCTTCCAACTTGTATCACCTCATCTCATCAATAGGTTACTTTGGTGCAGCGTGTTCCCTGAAACACCATGTCATAATTCTTGTCCATCCATGAGCCTTCCTTCACATAGACGTTAATGTTTCGCTGCTGTTCTACCGGCACATTGACATCCCCGCTAAATGGATACAGCCCACATTTGGTGATGGATTCCGGCAAATGTACATTGCTTAGTGCGGCACAGTTGCCAAATGCGTAATCTCCAATTTCTGTGACACCGTCAGGAATATATACACTGGAAAGCTTGCTGCATCCATAAAAAGCAGTATCTCCAATGGTTTTCAGTCCCTCCTGGAATGTCAGATAACTCAGAGCAGTACAACCATAAAACGCATTTTTCTGAATTTCTGTCACACTTTCCGGGATCTCCAGCGATTGCAGCTGTGTACAGTCCTGAAAAGCACTTTCCGTCACCACTTCCAGCTTCGTGGGTAAAGTCAGATCAGATAAGCTGGAACAATTGCTGAACGAATATGTACCAAGCTGTGTATACGGATTCTGAAAGGATACTGTTTCGATGGTAGGATTGTTTTCAAACGCACTGTCGCTGATCATGGTGCAGTCCACAGGGATCTCCATGACTGGTGCATAATATCCCACAACACCATTGATGGCATTGGGGTGAAAAGAATCCCGTACATAGGATACCGAAACAGAAGATTCGTCATTCGCTGGTATGGTATAGTCCGGCGTTCCGTCATAATCTTCTTCCGGATAAAGCTGAGCATATGTGGTGGTGGTTTCGGTTGATGTTGCCGCTTCTAAAGTCGCACTGCTCACGGCAGTGGTCTGTGCAGCTTCTGTGGTTTCTTTGCTGTCCTCTTTGTCTTTTTTACAGCCAGTAAAACAGCCGCAAAGCAATGCGAGTGTCAGCAAAATGAGAATTCCTTTTTTGTTTCGCATTATGATTCCTCCTAATTATTGTTGTTTTTTTGACAGTACGAAAAAACTGTGATAGAATATTCCTGTCACTTTTTCGTTTTCTTTTGCTTTCTTTCAGAAAATATCCACAAGATCACTGCAACGAGAAAAACAATCGTGGAAAGAACGATCATCAGAATCTTGATCTTTTCGCTTTGGGTTTTGATAGCGATTCTTGCAAAGCAAAATATCATAATTTCAAGAAATAGTTCCAAAATGGCGATTTTCAGCGGATTCGATGCTTCTACCTTCTTTTTGTTTTTTTCATCTTTTTGGTTTCCCGTCGCACATGAAGATGAGTCTGCTTTTTTTGATTTTGTAAGAGAAGACATGATAAATACTCCTTTTCTATTCTATCAACATGGAGGTGTTGAAATGAAAAAATGGAAATTTTGCTCATCGCTTTCATTCATTCTGACTGGTCTTATCCTTACAATCGTGTTATGTCATAAGCAAGACCATAGCTACATGATAATTTTTCCACAACTTCTAATATTTATCGGCATTGCACTTCACTTAAAAATTACACATCAAGATTACGAAAGTGCATTCAAAGAAATTATAAGGTTTCTGGTTTACTCCGCTGTTTTTCTCATAGCAATTCTGCTGTTGATACAAATATATTTTTCGAAGGAAGCACTGTTGATTTTCATTTTCATAATTTTTTCTGGATTTTTTCTTTTTGCTTCAATACGATATTTCGCCAATGTTTGCTATACTTTGCTTAAGAGTATACGTCAAGCAGCAGCTACAAAAAATCAAAAAGCAGAGTTTGTCATGTGGGTCGTCACATTTCTTTCTTCAGTGGCAACTATCATTTCACTTTTAATTGCACTTCCAGAATTCATGATACATGAAATATAGAACACCATTTATTTCTGTGCTGCTTTCTTCTGCTTATGGTATGCTCTGTATGTGAGCCACAACCACTTTACAGCACTAGTTTCAGATGTTTTGGCAGATTTTTTCGCATATTGCCAAAGATCTTCGCATCCATTGATCTGTATCTTCTCACCATAAAGCGAAAAGTGATCTTTTTCTAAAAACACAGCAAAATCCGGCAAGTATACATCAGAAAAAATCGCTAAAATCACAGTGCCGAAAAAAGTAATTACAGATATGATCACCATCAATATGGTGAAAATAGCATTGTCCATTTTTTCACACAAAAAAGCAGCAATGGCTAAGATCAGCAGAATGATAAATGCGATCACAGTTCCTTTTAAGGAAGTATCCGATTTTCTTTCCGATTCTGTTTCATTTTTCTCCTTTTCCACAGCAATTCCTCCTTTTCACCAATTGAAAAATATATATTACATGGGAATCACCTGACCTTTCGCATCTCATCGGCTTACTCCGGCAAACTCGTAATCAGATGAACCAGAAACCGCATCAGAACCAGAGCATCATCTGCTCCCAATTCACCGTTTGCGTTACAATCTGCATTTTTCAGTGCCTGCGGATTCAATGTGATCGAACCAGATGCCGCTTTGTTCAGCAGTACTGCGTCCACAACATCAATTCTGCCGTCCAGATTCACATCGCCATACAGAACAGAAGGCGTTGTATCGGAAAAGGAGATGTCTTTTGTATCTCCCATTTTGGACACCAAAAATGCTTCCGCTTTTTGTGTTGTCGTATCGACTATGGCATAATCATCAAAAGCAAGCTGCAATGTTGCTACGCCGCTCTCCGGCATCACAAAATCTGCACAGTCCAATGCTCCATGCGTTGTATCGGTCACGTCCGTTTTTGCGTTTCCTGTGACTGCCTGATAATGTTTCATACGATCTGTATTATTCAGATCATTTTTCGGCGTAATGAAAATGTGATCGCCTGGTGCAGCGGAAATGGTCACAGTTCCGGTGATCAGTACTGGTGTTTCTACTTCGATCGTAACATTTTGTCCGCTTTTCCCTTGGATCGCCTTTGTAATGTCCAGTTCTTCTGACTGCGTTTCGTATCCAGTCAAAGAATAGGAGAGTTTCCAGTCATCGGTTTCTTCGCCGGCTGTAATGGGAAAGGTCAAACCATCTCCCTGAAAAGCAGAAAACCCAATGCCGAAGCTATTGAGAAACATATCCCCACGGGTATGCTGCAAGACAAAGTACATATCGTTGTTTGGATCACTCAGATCCACCGCAGCACCGGTAAAATAGGGCAAGCTTCCGTTTGTGACCAGATGTACTGTGGTATCTCCGGCAGCAAATACCGGAAAAGCATGAAGTGTTGCTGCGGAAAGCAGCACTGCCGAAAGTGATGCAAAAATGCGTTTCTTTTTCATGACACACTCCTCAGTTCTCAGCTGGCAGCGTATTCACAAGATGCACCAGAAAATGTAGGAGTGCAATTGTGTCATCTGCTCCCAATTCACCGTTGGCGTTGCAATCTGCATTTTGTCTAGCCTGATCGTTCAATGTCACCGTGCCTGCAATTGCCTTGTTCAGCAGAACAGCATCGGAAATGTCTACATTGCCGTCCAGATTGACATCTCCATATAACACAGCGGAGATCCCTTGATAGGATTCCCATGTTCCGTCGCTGTGCAGAAGAACATAGTCCTTTATTGCAGCAGAGATCATTTCATCCGGTTTGACGATACGTTCTTTCAAAACCAATAAATAGTATCTATTGGGTGTCCAGGAAGCCGGAAGTTCGATCTTTTTTGTGCTTTCATCGTACTTACCACTGGTCAGCAGTATTGTTCCGGAACTGTCATAGAGTTCGTAAGTAACAGAACGTTCTGTTGTTACCGTATTAGAAGTTGTTGTTGTCGTTGTGGTAGTCGTTGTACTGGTTCCAGTCGTGGAAACTGTTGTTGTGCCGGAAATCGAGCGATAGGAAATCACCAGATTTTTGTCGCCTACAGTAAAGGTATAAGTTTCCTTTTCCGCAGTGTAACCGTCTGGTGACATGATCTCTTGAATCATATATGTCTTTCCATTCTCCAGATTCGGGATCACTGCTTCACCATTGGTCGGACTAAACCGATATACCTGATTGCCGTTCTCATCCAGCACGTTGTACACACCGCCGGTGGGAACTTTTCCATCGTCTGTGGCAAACGTGATCTTGTATGCTGTCACCGCCGGTGCAATGGAATGCTCAAATTCTACCGGAACGATTGCTCCATAGGTAGTGATCTTCTGGGTCACGGTTTCTCCTGTGGTCAGATTTTCTACCACGTATGTGCCGAAAGGCAGCAGATCAGTCTGCACTGCCTTGCCGCTTTCTTCGATGGTCAGTGTCGCACGTTCCGAAGATTTGCACTTCTCGTAGCTGCCGGAGGACTTCAGCCAGATGCGAATCTGATCGTTCGCATTTGCCTGCACTGCCAGTCTGCCGCTGATGGGAATCAAACTCAAGTGCATGGTGGCGTGGGTGTACTGGGGAAAGCTGCTGTTGAGTGCAATCCATGTGTCGCCGTCATAGTAGCCCAATTCCTGCTTTTCGCCGGTCAGATAATATCCTACCGGAGCGGTGTCCATCTGCACCTCCCATTTGCCTTCATATTCCTTGCCATGCAGCGTGAATTCACACAGTTTTCCGTCTGCACCAATGGAATATGTACCGTAGGCAACATCATCATGGTAGACAGTGTACGAACCGCCGTTCAGAACTGCATCGCCGCTGGGCGTGATGCTGTCTGTTTTGTAATCCTTGCAGTCAATGGCAATGGTATATGTCTTTTCTGTGTTTGGGATCGATGCAATGACCGTTGCTCCGGCACTGATGGTGGTAGTCATTGCCGATGCCGCCATGTATCCGTCCGGTATGGTTTCTTTGATGGTATAGGTGATCGCATTTCCGGCAGCATCATTGACCGGCAGTTTGGAGAAGATCGCTTGTCCCTTGGCATCGGTTACTGCGGTATAAGTGTTTCCGTTTCCGGTGACGGTGATCGTGACACCAGAAAGTGTCTTGACACCGCTGATGTTGACGATCAGATTGCCGGTGGCTGCTTCTGCCGCCAGTGCGGTAATTGGTGCAAATGCAGTGCTGCTCGGCACTGTTGCGAATGCCAGATTGCAGCTGAATGCTCCGGCTGCCAGAATTGCAGCCACGCAAATAATAGACTTTTTCATGTTACCCATCCTTTCATTTTCAAAAACTTCGATTGCGTTTCAATTGTTTTTTACATGGGAATCACTTCCTTTCCGCAGAGTAACGCCTCATTTTGCAGCTTTTTTCTGCTGCTTTTGAGCATACACTTCGTCCTGCTTGGTGGTCATCATCTTGTACAGTTCCGTATCCTTGGGGAATTCGTTGGCAAACGGAACAAGAGAAGGACCGACCTTTAACAGACCGTGACCAGCTTTGACATTGGTGATGTATTGCAGCTGCGGCTCTGGAATATGCAGTAGCTGTGCCAGAAGCTGACTGTCTGTCGGCGATTGATTCAGCATGACTAAAAATTCGCTGTTGCTGATCATTGCCGAAGCCGTGCTGGAATCCAGAATATCAGAAACATTCTGCGTCATGCCAATACAGCAGCCGCCATACTTTCTAACACGCTTCCAAAGCTTGTACAAAAACGTGGAAGAATACTCATGGAGAAACAGCAGATAGATCTCGTCGATAAAGATGTATGTCTTTTTGCCGTCCTCACGGTTGCGGTTGATGCGATTAAGGATGTTGTCCAGGACTACCAGCATTCCCACTGTCATCAAATCTGTACCAAGTTCCAAGATGTCATAGCAGATCAAACGGTTTTGAATGTCCACATTGGTCTGTTTGGCAAACGTGTTCATAGAACCGGTGGCATACAACTCCAGTTCCAACGCCAGTTCTTTTCCGATGTCCTCTGGCTGTCGTTTCAATTCCTCATAGAGGTCTTTCAGTGTCGGAGCATCTCCCTGCATTTTGTTTTTGACGTACTGAAAATACAATTTTCCGGTGCAGCGGTCGATCATGGATTTTGCCTTGGCATCGATTCGTCCAGTACCGATGATCTCCTCGCAAAGCGAAAGCACAAATTCCTGCTTTCGCTGTACCGCTTTCTCAATATTTTCATCATGTCCCTGACGAACTTCCAGTGCATTGATGTGATTGTCAGAAGTAGAGGAAACACGAATGATCTCTCCGCCAAACTGTTCAATCAGCGGCAAGTACTCTCGTTCCGGGTCAATAATAATGATGTCTGCATCGGTTCCCAGACGCAGTTGTGTCATATACTCCTTGGCAAACATAGATTTTCCAGCACCGGAAAGTCCTAAAATAAAGCTGTTGGCATTTTGCAGCTGGAACTCATTGACGAAAATCATATTGTTGCTAATGACATTCTGTCCGAAATAATGTCCTTTTTCGTGGTGGATTTCCTGCACATTAAACGGCATAAACGCAGACAGCACCTCTGTGGTCATGGTTCGGTTGGCAGCAATCTGATTGACACCAAAGGGAAGCGTTGTATTCAGACCGTCCAGTTGCTGAAATGTCAGCGGCGAAAGCTGGCATACCCGTTTTCTTGCCACTGCCCGGAAATTGTCTGTATCCTGATCCAGCTGTTCCAAACTGTCTGCCAGATGTAATAGTGTCAATGTGACAAAGAACACACGCTGATCTCGATTTTCCAGATCATTCAGGAATTCCCGGCATTCCTCACGCTCCTGTTCTTTCTGAAAAGGTACGGTAGCGGAGAAGTTGTTCCGGCGATTCTGCTTTTGCTGCCAGTTGGAAATATTGGATTCGGCTCCCATCAGCTTGAATTCTGCCAGCTGATGTGCTTTTTCTGTGGACATGGGAATGACGGTCAACGTCAGCATCATATCCCGGTCAAAGTCCGTCAGTTCCCGAATCATTTTGTCGCTGATGTTGGATGCATAGTCCTTGATAAACAGCACACGGCAGAACTTTTTGCCGATTTTTAGATAATCCAGATTCTTTTCCATGCTGTCCGGACAAATATAGTCCCGAAAATCATGCCCCAGCCGCTTGGTTTCCTGAAAATCAAAGTGATAGATGGTTTCTTCACCGGGGCGATAGAAGTCGTGCAGCATTTGTAGCCGTTCCCAACAATTCAGCGGTGTGCAGCTGGAACCTAATTCTGAAAGTCGCTGCTGCAAATCGATCCCCATTCTGGAAAATTGATTGCGAACGATATTCATTTCTTCCTGAGAGGAGGTAATGGTCAGGTATCTGTCCTGTACGATGCCATTTCCCTCATTGGCATGATCCAACAGCATTTGATTAAATTCATCCCGATAGGGATCCAATCCGTCATCTTGCTGCGGAAACAGCACTTTTTCCCGCAATTCAGCGGTATTTCTTTTGTGATTATAGATGGTGATCTGAAAAACATCATCGGATTCAAAACCGTTCAACAGGGAGGAATAGGAGAGAAATAGCTGTTTCTTTCCATCGTTGTCCTGAATCTGATAATTGACATCCTCAAAGCGGAACGTCTTACTGAACGTCCTGCCGATCTGGAATATCCCGTCCTTCCAGATCGCCTGTACCGGAATGGTTTTCTGTACACTGGTCGGAATCGTGTGCTTTACGACCTCGGAATGAGATCGCTTTCCGAATTTTTTCAATTCTTTCCCTTCTTTCTGCTTCTTCTTTTTGCTCTTTCGCCATTTCTGCAATGACATTTCTGCCAACGTATTTCAGCTGTCTGGGTTCTACAAGATACCGGAAAACCATAACAACAAATCCATACGTGTTTGTTCCGTAGTTTTTCTTAAAAAAGCTGCCAAAAAAATCGCCGATCACCAAAAATGGAGCGGCGAGAATGAGATACAAAAACAGCATCAGATTTTGATCCAGAACGCTTTTTAATCGAAAAGCAAAGAACACAGCCAACAGGCACATGATGCCGGCACAAATGGTTTGCCGCAGTGTAAAAATGCCGAATGTGGTTTCTTTGTAGTCCTGGATCTCCTTATTCATACGAATGTCCATAAGCACCTCCGTTACAGTCCCAGCATTTGCTGGACAATGTGGTCTGCGGATTTGATTACACCGATCAATGTAAACAACCGTACCAGTACAAACACACCGAATTTCAGGATCATAACGACTACATCGGTTTCGTTCTGGTCAATGGCAACACCGCTTTGGAAAAAGACGGAGAAGATCAGCATTGCCAATACCAGAATCAGCCCTTGCAGCATCACACCGCAGTAGCTTTTTAAGAAATGTTTTCCCACATCAGCAGTGCCACGGCAGGCAAATGTGCTGAGCGGAATGGGAGCGATTGCCATGTACATATAGCATTGAAAGATACGTCCATAAGCAGCTACAAGCATATAGATGGCGGCAATGGCGATGGCAATCAGAAGCACGTCGGCAACCAATACCGTGACAATCTGCGGTATTCCCAAATTCAAAAGACCGAAATTCTGGTTGCTCAGGGCGTTTTCCAGTGTGGAATCCAGCTGCAATCCTGCAAAGGCACCGGTGTACTGCCATGCAGAATTGTATCCGGAAAGAATGATGCTGTTCCCAATCGTGGTGATTTTCATCACCAACGGGAACGCATTGACAACTACCAGATTGCAGATCACCAGCCGAAAAATTTCCTTAAAGATGATCTCCGGACGTTTCATCTCGGTCATGCTGCTGTAGGTGGAGATCATGTTCATGAAAAAGAACAGGATCACCATGGTTGTGCCGATTGCCTGAAAACTGGTGGCAAGCACATTCGTCAAGTTGTATAGGGTATCACTGAATGCTTCCGGACCGGTTGTCAGAATACCGACAACTTCCGACATTAGGTTATTGAAAATGTCGAGGACTGCTCTTAAATAGGTTGCAATTTCCTGCATACAAATCCTCCTTTTTTTGTGGATTTATTGGTTTTACCAAGTGACACCGATGGCGTTCAGCAATTCCTTGCCGAAGATCATCAGCAATCCAGCACCGATACACATAATGCCAGTACCACGCTGGGACGCATCTCTGGATGCCATAGCGGTGGCAAATTCGTAAATACCGAAAACGGCAAAGCCGACTCCCACCAGCCGCACGATCAGAATGATAATGTCGATCAGATTCGTCATGGAATCCAGTGCTGCTGTGGTGCTGTCTGCAAATACCGTCATTGACATCAGCACGGCACTAACTGCGACTGTCAGATAGATGATCAGCCATTTTACTTTTCTCCAGCACTTGTACTTCAAGTCTATTGTTTTCATTACATTTCTTCCTTTCCTGTGTGCATCAGAGCCGCTGCATACTGCATCAGTTCCTCTGATGAGTAGTCTAATTCGTCTAAATTCAGTTCGATACTGCCGTCCTCTGCGGCATGGTCGTGGAAAAAAGCATCCAACTCAGCAGTATTTTTTCTCTGGATTGCTTCTCGCTCCTGCAAATCCCATGTTCTTTGCCGCTGCTCCCGCTCTGCGATCTTTTCCTCACTGTAGTGGTAAGGTTCTGCACCGCCCAGAGCGATCTCGGAAAAGTTGGGGTGGTGAAACACATCGTATTTCAAATCCAGAATTGGATTCTCGCCACGCATGATGTAGATGGCATACTTGTTGTCCAGTCGTCCGACTTCATCCGGAAGCATCAGTTCTCTTTTTTGCAGCTGTGTGCTTTTGGAAGAACTGCCATTTCTTCCTTTGGACTGCGAGTAGGAATCAATGTCAATGGTTTCTGTTCCCAAACGTTTGGAAACATACTCAAAGGTACTCTGTTCATTCCCGCCCAGATAGAGAAAAGAATCACAGTTGCCCACAATAGATTCCCATTGTTTCTCATAGAGTGCTTTCAGCTGCGAGAGATTTTGCAGGATGATCGAGCAAAAAATCTGCCGCTGCCGCATAGTGGACAGTAAGCTTTCAAAACTTTTGGGCAGTGCAACATTGGCGAATTCGTCCATGAGAAAATGCACTGGAACCGGCAGCTTTTTTCCCCGATAGTCATCTGCACTGCGGTACAGCTGCTGAAACAACTGTGTGTACAGCATTCCCACCAGAAAGTTATACGACTGATTGTCGTCCGGAATCACGGCAAAAATGGCGATTTTCTCTCTGCCCATTCGCTTGAGTTCCAGTTCATTCTGACTGGTGAGATCTGCAATACTCTGCACATTAAACTTCGATAATCTGGCATTCAGAGTAAACAATACAGACTGCATGGTTTTCGCCGCACCGCTGCGGTATTCCTGATAGGCACGATATGCCGGGTGGCTGTCCGCTTTTTTATTGTCATGCTCCAGCTTTCGTTGCAATTCCAGCATATCACCGTCCAGCTGAGAGGGTTTTGGATTGCCCATCTCATCTTCTTCGGTCTTTGCACGGCGTAAATACCGCATAACAGAGGTAAAATTCTGCTGTTCCTTCGGCAGCATCTCCCGCACATAAAAAATCAATGCACGCAGCAGAGATTTTGCAGAATCGTCCCAGATCTGTTCTCCTTTTCGGGCTTCCTTGTCTGTGGTGTTGTCAAAAATGTTGTCTACCAGCTGCAACACATCATCTTCCGTTTCCAGAAAGTCAAACGGGTTGTACCGGTCGGAACTCTCCGGATGTTTCAGATCCAACACCCATACTGTGTAACCTTGCCGCTTGAGAAAACCGCCGCAATCCTCGGTCAATTCGCCTTTGGGATCCAGAACGATATATCCTGTGTTGGCTTGCAGAATGTTGGGACGGGCATAGAACATACTCTTACCGGCACCGGCACCGCCGATCACCAGCACATTGAGATTTCTGCGGGTTTTCTGTGCGTTTAAGCTGAGTTTCATGTTTTGCGTCAAAATGAGATTCGGGTGCTGCACCGTATCCAGATCATAGGGATTTTCCGGAGGAGGGCTGTTTTTCTTTTCCTTTTCTCCGTATTTATGACTGAGAAAACCGGGATCTTCCCATTTGGTAGAGCCGTGTTCCTCTCCGTGCCGGTAATTCCTTTGATTGCAGCATTTGTACAAAGCGACTGCGATGACAAGGATCAGTACCAGAACCAACGTCATTTTTAATGTCTTGCCGGAAAATGTGAAGTGCAGATTGCCGGCTTGCAGTTTTGTCAAAGCAACAAAAAACTGAAAGACATTGCCGTGCCAGTATGGCGATGTAAAAGCGGAAAACAGAAAAATCAGAATCAAGCCAAGTCCGCACAAAACGATTTGCAGCCAGAGCGGTTTTTGCTGTTTGGGCTTCTTCATGATGTGCCACCTCGTTTCCAGTACTCCCAGAATGATTTCTTTTCCGGAACGGACTGCAAGTACGCCTGTAATTTTTCTTTTACCATTTCTTCTGCCAGAACGGCAGCCCGTTTTTCGGCGATCTCCTGAATTCGTTTTTCTTCTGCTTGCTTTTGCTGCTCTGCCTGTAGTGCCTCTTGTTCTGCCTGCTGTTTTCGTTCCATTTCCAGCTGTTTGATCTGCCCCTGGTAATATGCGTCGAGATCACGCAGCGGATGGATCGTCATACAGTGCATTGCCATGCGAATGGAATTGTCTGCAATTGCTGTATCCGTGATTCTTCGCAGACTGTCCTGCATGGCTTTCAGATTGATTCCTTCCGGCGAGATGCCATATTTTTTGCACAGCATGTATACCACCATATCTGTCGTTACAATGGCATCGATTCCGGTTTCTTTTTCCAGAAGTTTAGAAACCAGAATTGCTGCGATTGAACGGAATCTGGCACTGTGATTGGCTTTCAGATTGACGTACCACTGTTTTTCTGTGAGATCGTAGTATGCAACCCGGTTTTTGCTTTCCTCCAGTTCAACCGGTTCTTGTCCCAGTGTCTGAATCAGGGCATGATATGCCTTTTCTGCGTTTGGCGGCAGTAAAGAACGCTGCTGGTCTGTTTGGCTGACATCGAATACGTACAGAATACTTTGACTTTTGAATAAGGCAAGAGTGATGGGACGAACGTCCGGCAGCAGATGTGTGCCACATTCCAGCCACTCTCGCTGGGTGCGAAATTCTGTAACTTCCTCTGGATCCTGCACCATGAGTAAGCAGATATTTTCCTTAGCGTACTCCGGAAACCGCAGAGCCATATCTAAAAATGGCACAATATTCTGTGATTTTACCAGCGTATACTGCACATTGGCGATGTGGATCGCTTCATCATACGATAACATTGCCATTGGATTCACCTCCTTTTTCGTGTTGCTCCTGATTTTTGACTGTATGGTGCATGGGAATCACCTCCTTAACGTTTTGAAACAGTTGTTAAAGTTCTGCGGCTTGGGAACGCTTTCGTCCGGTATCTGGAGAGCCTTCGGATAAATCGCCAAAATTCAAAGCAGAATCCCAGCTCCTGTTTTGTTCTGCCAAAGCCGGATCGTCCGGAAATATTTTGTCCCAGTCGATACTGGGCGGCTCTAATGGCGTAGATGATTCTTCCGGTATATCTGGTTCCGGCATGGGTGGATCGGCAGTTTCTGCCGGTTTGTCAAACATGGCAAGCACTTCTTCCAATTCCGGCGGAAGGGAATTGGTTTCCGGCTCTGGGTTGGCAGCCACTTCTGGATTTCCGGTACGCTGCTCTGCTTCTGTCGGTGTTGCTTGTACTGCGGCACCTTGTCTTTCCAGCTTCATCTGCTGAGAGATCCAGATCCAATCTTCTTGCAAAGATTGAATTCCGTCCGGAATACTTTGCAGGCACTGTTCCGCCTGCGGCATTTCTGGAATCTCCAGTGGAAATTCCTTGCGAATGCCCATTTGGTAGGCAGCAGCCTGTGCGGCATACGCAGCCTTTTGACGAATGCCCAGATAAAATTCCGGCTGCTGTGCGTGTCGATACTGCTTGCTGTAGATGACCTCACGCATCATTGCAAAAGCAACATCGTCATAAGCTGCTCCTTTTGCAATGCAGAGTTGATTGTTTCGTGGGTCAAAACGCACCGGATTTTCCAAAGGAATCTCTGCACTTGGCTCCACAAAGACTGGCATCTTCCAGCCATTTTGCCGCATGAATCCGATTGCGGTGTTGACACAGATTTGCAGCATTTCCTCTGCACTGGCTTCCGGAATTTCTGTCGCATCCTCCAGATGGAATGGATGTTCTGCATCATTCCTTCGGTATTGTTCGCTCGGCTCTGTCTGATCTTCCCGGAAAAGCGGAACCATTTCTTGCTGCTCCATGGTTCTGGTTCGACCGTGAAAATTTTCCGGAGCATAAAGATGCAGACTGCTCTTTTCTCCATATCGGATTTTTCTGCCTGCCTGATTCCATTCTTCCATGGTTCTGGCTTGTCCGGCAGTTGGATTTTGCAGAGATGCCAGATACAGCAGCACACTGTTTTTCAAGTCCAGCTGGTATCTTGCGTAAAACTGCAAAAAGTTTTGCAACTGTGATTTCTCTTGCAAGGCAAGAATGCCTTGCTGATACGCATTGCTTGGCGAAAATGCGGATTCCTGTTCCATTTTTTTCACCTCACAATTCTGCGGATCTGCCACGCTGTACCGGCTTTTTCAGATTTCGTTCCATCTGTTTTGTTAGTTCTGCCTGTACGCCAAAAATAGACGGCATGGACGGAGTGGGAGCCGATTCTTGTTCCTGCTGTGGAAACAGCGGCTTTTTTTCCTTGCTTTCCTCCGGTATAGGCGGTACTTCCAATTCCGGAACCGTCCACATGGGATCAGTACCAGAACGTTCTGCCGGAGAGGTTTCCTGTACCGGAGGTTCCGCTTTTTTTGCCGGCTCTGGTTCTCCGTCCTCTACCAGCAGTTCGTGTGAGGACTGACCGGGAGCCAGATTCGTCTGCATTTGCTGATACATATCATGCTCTATCTGCGTCATACTGCTCTGTGGCGGCACTTGTGCCGGCATTGGATACGGTGGTGTATCAGTCGATACTGGCGGTACGCCTGACTGCTGCGGCTGGGCATATGGCTGAGATTGCGTTTGTGTTTGTGCTTGTGTCTGGGACTGCTGCGGTTCATACGGATACATTGCTGCGGTCTGAGCACTGCACAGGGAACTGATCTGCAATCGTTCCATGATGCTCCGCACCAGAGGTGCGTCCTGCTGCCGAAAGAGAACGGAGGTCAGTCCGTCCACCTGCATTCCATCATAGTCCGGCGTATCCTCTCGGATACTGTAGAGCAGCCCGACCTGATTGGCAAGTTCCTGAAATTTTGTCGCATCGTGCGGCTCCAGGGCAATCATGTCAAACGGTTCCTGCCGTTTAACCATGGCACGGACAGAAATTTCGCCCATTTCTTTTTTGCGGCTGCCTTTCATGTGGGCTGCAACCATTGCTGCCATTCCCATGGCGGAATGACCGACAAATCGCAGGACAACCGTGGTCAGATCTACGGTAAGCTTAATGGCTTTCCCGCTTGCAGCCATCACGTCCTCTGCGGCTCGGATACTTTGATCCATGACATTTCATCTCCTTAGGGTTCTGTGGCGGATAAATGTTTGTATATATATGAAAAAAGCCATTCGTTTTTTGGGGAAAAGCGAATGACTTTTGTTCTCATATTCTTTTGTTGTCTTTTATTTTTCGGCTTCACAGCGTTTCAAAATCTTTTGAATTTCTGCGGTTAGATCAAAAATATTCTTTTCGGTACTAAAATCATAGTACTTATAATTAGAGAGCACTGGCAAAATTTCCTGCACATCTACCTGATCCAGCTTTACAATAAACCATCGTATTTTTTTCTGAATCATATCACACACAATGTTTTGCAGTTCAAATTTTGCGTATTGAGAATTAGAATATCCGGTGCTTAAAAATAAAACAGCAAGGTCACATTCAGCAATTCCGCTTGCAATGGCAGCGGATAAATTTTCTCCATAATCAATACTCTTTTTATCGATCCACAGATTCATGCCGCTTTCTTCCATGCAGTCGGTAATTGCATTAACAATCTTTTTGTCCTTATGACAATAGGAAATAAAGACTTTTTTTCTTGTGAAAGACACTGCTGCATTATATCCTATCTTCTGGAGTGCTTCTTCTTCACAAAAATAAAAGTTACTCTGAAATAGCTGACAAAATATCTCCTTCTTTTCCTGACGTGGAAGCTGCATCAGATTGTACAGTCTGCCTACACCAGCTTCTTTCATGAGTTCAGCCAATCCTTTTTCATGAATGCAGGAAACTGCATTGCTTTCGATCAAACTTTTAATGGCATCAATCTTAGATTCCTGTATTTCTGTGATTGTCGCATAGGCTTTCAGAGCATAAGGGTTATTGCTGACAAACAGCGTGACATCGCCGTCATCAGAAATGCATTGACAAATATCATACAAAAGATCTTGGTATGCAGAACGTCTGCCATAGGGAATAGAAATGGTAACTTCATATTGCATCTTGGAAATCTCCTTTTTGACACAGATGCAGCGTATGGTGTAATTGGCAACGACAAAAGCGAAACTTTCTTGTGAAAGAGCAGCTTCCACCGCATGAGCCCACCATTCATATTCCCGAACATTGTTTTTTTCCTCGACCTTAGGAAATGCTGAAAACGGAATCAAAATCAGAGAATTTTTTCGGTTGGGCATTTCGTATTTTTTTACCAATCGCCGCAATGTATCATAATTCATGTATTCCATCCAGTTTACCATAACATCACTCCTTTTGTCAAATGTATGATTATTCCACTCCGATTGCACCACTTTGTTTCTTCGGTGCTGTCGGTTCAGTTTCCTGCGGCTGCGGCGGTGCTTCTTCCTGTATCTGCTGCTGGGCAACGATCTTGCAAAGTCGTTTCTGTTCTGCGAAATTCTGTTGCTGCTGGTGCAGCCTGTCCAGCTGATGTATCAATGCTTCATTTTCTGCCGGATCATTGCTTACAGCAAGCTGCTGCTGCAATTCCTTGATCTGCGTGTCGCACAACTGAATTTCCTGATTCAGCTTTTCCCGGTAGCTTTGAAACTGCTCCTTGCTGTGAATGTCTGCACCATGCAAAAAAGCAGCAGCCTTTGACATTTCATGCAGCTGCTTCTGTGCTTCCCGAAATTCTGGCGTATACTTGGGGTATGTTCGCTTTGCAAATACACCGATTCGATAGCAATGATAGTAGTACAGTGCCAGAAAGCCAGTTGCTTTCTTTCGCTTGCGAAAACTGCCGTGATAGCGATAATAGGCAGACGGCATTCTGACTTTATGGGCAGTTTCTTCCTGCATATGCAGCACTCGCTTTGCCAGCGTTTCCAGACTGTCATAACCGGCTCCCAGTTTATATAGGCGAAAGTAACGGTCTTTTCCAGGCGGTTTGATTTTGGGATACTTGCCGGAGAAGTTCCAGGTATATCCCATTTCCTCCATTTGCCGGATCAGATCTTGTACGGTATCAGACTGCATGGCAGCTGCATCGAAGTCCAGCCGTATATCTCCACGCACCGTTGGTCGTCTGGATCGGTCAATTGGTTTGCTGCCCAGCTTCTCAATGGCGGCATCCAGATCCAGCCGAATGTCGCCACGCTGGGTCGGTCTGCCTTCCTGTTCCGCTTTCCACTCGCCGTAATGTTTGCCGCTTTGTCCTGGGTGTTCAATGACAGACAGCCCATACTTCCGGCATAGATCATCAGACACCTCTCGCATCTGCTGGTAGTCAGACTTGCGGTTGACAAATTTGTACCCATCTGCAAAGGCGATAGCATTGAGCATGATGTGATTGTGATAGTGACCGGTATTCAGATGCGTTGCAACCACCACCTGAAACCGATCACCCCACAGCTGTTCCGCCAGCCGGACACCAATTTCATGTGCCTGTTCTGCGGTAACTTCGCCTTCCCGGAAGGACTGATAGCCATGGTAACACACTCTGCCTTTGCAGGGCTTTCCCCAGAGATCATAGACAGCTGCAAATTCTTCGCAGGCATCATTGGGAGCAGTGCAGTTGATACCAGACACATAGCAGACTTTTTCTTGCTCCAGTTCCTCCGGACTGTACTCGTGTATCATGCTGCCGTTCTGGTCGATCTGATGCAGACTGCTCTGATACTCCAGTCCGGTTTGTTCGATTGTCTTTTCTGGATTTTCAATGTACATTTCTACTCGCCGGATCGCAGCAGCAGTGCCTTTGATTGCCCAGATCGATGTAGTTGCCATGTTTTCACCGTCCTTTCCTTTTTATAATTTTGGTTCTTGAAATGGCTGATACAGCGGCGGCACTTCACGCAGCTGTTCTTTCCAGTCTGCTTCCTGCCGTTTTTGCTGAACGGTCTGATTGTCTTTCTGTAATCGTTCCAGAACTGTATCACGAATGTATTGCAGCACTGCGTCCGGATCAGAAGCTGCTTCCTGTCCCGCAAGTGTTTTCTGCACCTCCAGAAAAATGTACTGTAAGTCAGAAACGATTTCCTCTGTGAGTTTTCTCTGGTCGGGAATAAGGAAAGAGCGATGTATCTCTTTCAGGATGTGCTTCAGATCACCGGTCGTTTCTTCTAAAGATTGTGGGTCAATGTAGTGAATGGTATTGGCGGTCGCAGTGATCTGGTTGAGATTATTTCCGATCCGGCTGAGTGCAAGCAGCAGTTTTGGATAATCCACAGACGGGGCTTCCCGGACAGTTCCGTCTGCAATCAGATGCCGGAGAAATACCTCACGGGGATAACCGGATTTCTTTCGCTTTTCTTCCAACGCTTGAAATTCCTCATCACTTAGGCGAATTACAAAACTTCGATTACGATTTCTCATCATCTTATCCTTTCCGAAAAAACAGGGTCTTAGGGGCTTGCCCCTAACAAGAATTTGCGATTCATCGCAAATTGTCTTTGGATATCCAAAGACGTTGCTTGCCGTAGAACGAACACCCACCGGGTGTATCGTCCTACGAACGGATGCTACGCATCCTGTTTCGTCTGAAAGACGATTTTCATTAGAGAGAGGGGCAGCTTTGCCGTTCCTGCGTTCTGTTTTGATTCAGGGAACGCAGTTTCATGAGAAAATCATTGACGTCTTTCCCGCCTGTGGGTGGTACATCGTGGATTTGATACGTATTTTTCAGCAGATTTGTGATGTGCAGTGTTGCTTCACGTCCCGGTGCATCGTTATCCAGGTGTAAATACAGTGTTTTGATTTGCGGATGGTCTTTCAGAAACTGTTCCAGTGCAAGGGGAACTTTCTGACCAGTTCCGGCAACACCGCCCAGTGCCAGCAGATTCATATCTTTCCATGGAGCACCTCGCATTTCTGCATAAGTTGCAAAACTTAAAGCATCGATGGCAGCTTCAAAAACGTGAACCGCATTGCTTTTTGGCTGTTCCGGCATCAGATGAAACGCATAACGTTTATCAGAACCGGAACATTCTCCTTTGAAATCGCCTTTGGTAGCACGGATATTACCGTACCGGGGACGATTCTCTTTGTCCATTCCCAGAAACACAGCACTGTGATATTTCTGGCTTTCGTACAGTGTCTTATTTTTAATGCAGTGGAAGATCACATTCCGGCTGATTCCTCGTCCCTCCAGATAGGCGATCACTTGGTTGTGATTGTAGTTTCGGGAGGGCGGAGAAAATTCCCGTTTCTTTTCTGGCTGCCGTTGCGGTATTGCACTCTGGTATTCCTCCGACGGCAGCTGTAGGATCTGCCGTACTGCATCTGGGAATTTCATTTCCCGCACCTTCATCAGATATTGCAGGGCGTTGTGTCCGCCGATCCCTTTGGAATACCAGTGCCATTTTCCATTGGAGATCCGCAGGCTGTCGTGGTCGATTGTTCGATATTCATTGCCGGCAACCCGTTTCAGATTCCCTGGTTCGTAGATTTGCAGATAGGTCAGCAAGTCCATTTGTTCTGCTTTTGCAATATCTGCATCGGGTATTCTCATGTGATTCACCTCCGTATTTGTGCTTTGAAAATTGTGGACACTGTGTCCCACTTTTTTTCGTCCCGCTTTGCCATATGAATTTCTTTTGCTTACGGGCTTTGCATCTCGGAAATTGTGGACACTGTGTCCCACTTTTTTCGTTCCGCTTTGCCCTATGAATTTCTTTTTCCTGTGGGCTTTGTATCTCGGAAATTGTGGACACTGTGTCCCACTTTTTTTCGTTCTGCTTTGTCCTATGAATTTCTTTTGCCTATGGGCTTTGCATCTCGGAAATTGTGGACACTGTGTCCCACTTTTTTCGTTCTGCTTTGCCATATGAATTTCTTTTTCCTATGGGCTTTGTATCTCGGAAATTGTGGACACTGTGTCCCACTTTTTTCGTTCTGCTTTGCCATATGAATTTCTTTTTCCTATGGGCTTTGTATCTCGGAAATTGTGGACACTGTGTCCCACTTTTTTTTCGTTCCGCTTTGCTATAAGGATTCACTTTTATGCTCGTGAATTGAAAAAAGGCGAACATGATGTCCGCCTTGCTGATTGATTCTTCATGGTGGCAATCGTTGCCACCAAATCGGAAGAGATATTCAGCAACTCACTGCACCGGTTCTCTCCGATACTTCCGGCTTTCCTCAAAGTTGCTAGCATACTTCCTGACATCTTCAAATGTCTTATAGCAGTTTGCCTGCCGCCGGTCATCTTCCTTTCGCATATACCGCATTGCCAGATGCCCCATTGCATTGAGATACCGCAAGTCGCTGATGTTATCCATACGGTATACTGCCGGGTATTCCGGAGCATGGGTATAGATACGCATTGCCGTTGCCCAGTCCCGTACCTCTTTGTCTAATTCCGGTGTGTTGGGGTGCAGCTGTATGTTCCATGCAATCAATCGGCAGATCGCCACATTGTCCTGTCCGAATCCCGGCTTTTCACCGAGAATCAAACTGAAATCATTCTTGTCCAGTGTACCCATACTGTTCCCGTACTGCTCCATGTACTTCTCAATGCTGTTCTTCAGTTCCTTCATGGATGCGTGAAACCTTCTCATATCTCCTGCCATTTTGAATTCCTCCGTGTTCCTTTTACTTTACTTTTGATGCTTGTGACATCAAGTATACCGGCAGCCGAAGCTGTCGGTACAGTTCATGTCACATCTCTTACTTTCTACGGGTGATTCGGAAAAAATATAGATTACATGGGACTCACCATTCCTTTCTTATCCCAGTGTTTTTGGTGAATGTTTTGATAATGAAGATTTGTCGATGAGGTCTTGTTTACGCTGCCTTTCTGTTTCTCCGCTTCTTTCTGCGTGTCAGCAGCATGATGAAAAAGCTTGCCAGCAGTCCTGTACCGATCGCCATTACCGGTGTTGCATCTCCGGTTTTCGGTGTCGATGTGGTTTTTGGCGTTGCGGTAGAAGTCGGTGTAGTCGGCGTTGCAACCGGCGGTGTGGTCGGTGTCTTTTCGTCAGTCATAGTGACTGTGATCTCGCCATCGTCCGGAACCGTAAAGGTCTGATCCTTTGCCAGTTCGTATCCTGCCGGAGCGGATTTCTCGTGCAGCGTGTAGGTTTCGCCGACAATCAGCTGTGCGGTCAGAACGTGTGCATTGCCGTCTGTGGTCCATTCCTCAACGACGTTGCCGTCCTTGTCCAGCAGCTGCATGACTGCACCCTTGATGTCATTGCCGTCAGGATCTACCTTGCGGAGCGATACGCTGGTGGGCTTGTCGTACATCTCAACGTGTGTGATCGTTCCGTCTGCGTTCACTGTAAATGTGACATCTTCGGAGATCGTCCAGCCGTTGGGGGCGGAAATTTCACGGAGTGTGTAAGTTTCGCCTGCGGTCAGAATTCCTTCGATCAGATGTGCTTCGCTGGTAGAGATCCATTCTTCAATGACGTTGCCGTTCTTGTCGATGATTTGCAGCGTTGCTCCCGGCAGTTCCTTACCGCTGGTCAGATCATACTTGGTGATAGATACCTTGGTGGTATCGTCCTTCATGTTGACCTTGGTGATGGTGCCGTCTGCGTTCACCGTAAACTGCTGATCCTGTGCCAGCACATAGCCAGCCGGAGCATTGGTTTCGTGTAACGTGTAGGTTTCGCCGGCAGTCAGCTGTGCTTCCATGTAGTTGACATCTGTACCGGAGATCCACTCGTGGATCACATTGCCGTTCTTATCGATGATCTGGAGCGTTGCACCGGAAACATTCTTTTCACCGGTGATGTCGGTTTTGCTGATGGATACCTTGGTGGTATCATCGATCATCTGTACATAGTCGATCTCGCCGGTTTCGCTGACGGTGAATGTTACATCCTTTGCCAGTGTGTAGCCAGTCGGTGCAGATACCTCATGCAGTACATAGGTCTGACCTGCAATCAGGACACCTTCGATCATGTGCGGCTCACTGCCGGAAGTCCACTGGTCAATGATATTGTTATCCTTGTCCAGTACCTGCATCACTGCACCCGGCAGCTCGTCCTCACCAGTGATCGCTTTTTTGCTGATCTGTACCTTGGTGGTCTTGTCCAGCATCTCCACATGGGTGATGGTGTTGTCCAGATTCACAGTGAACTCAACCTTTTCGGAAATAACATAGCCGTTCGGTGCAGATGTTTCGATCAGCGTGTACTTTTCGCCTGCAATCAGAACCGCTTCGATGATGTGTGCTTCGTTGGTGGATACCCAGGAATCCACCAGATTGTTGTCCTTGTCATACAGTTCCAGGAATGCACCCGGCAGTTCCTCACCGGTGGTGATGTCCTTTTTGCTGATGTGGACGGAGGTCGGTGCGTCTACCATGGAAACCATGTTTACGCTGCCGTCCTCGTTGACCGTAAATGTGACATCTTCGGCAACTACATAGCCGTTGGGGGCAGATACCTCGTGCAAGGTGTATGTCGCACCGGCAACCAGTACGCCGTTGATCTGATGTGCCGTACCGTCAGATACCCACGCATCGATCACATTGTCATTGGCATCCCGTACTTCCAGTGCGGCTCCTGCCAGTTCCTTTTCGCCGGTGATGTCTGTCTTGCTGATGGATACCTTTGTCACATCGTCCTGCATTTCGACGTGTGTCACGCTGCCGTCCGGGTTAACGGTAAAGGATACATCCTCTGCAATGACATAGCCTGCCGGTGCAGATGTTTCTCGGAGCGTATAGGTTTCGCCAGCAGTCAGAACTGCTTCGATCAGGTGTGCTTCTTCTGTGGATACCCATTCTTCAATGACGTTGTCATTCTGGTCGATGATCTGGAGCGTTGCACCTGCCAGAGCCGATCCGGTAGTGATGTCCGTCTTGCTGATGGATACCTTGGTGGTATCGTCATACATGGAAACCACATTGATGCTGCCGTCGGTATTGACGGTAAAGCTTGCATCTGCGGCAACCACATAGCCGTTGGGGGCGGATACTTCATGTAAGGTGTAGGTTTCACCGGCAGTCAGAACGCCGATGATCTCATGTGCCTTGTCTGTGGAGATCCATGCATCAACCACATTGCCCTTGGAATCCAGCAGCTGCATCGATGCTCCCGGCAGTTCCTTTTCACCAGTGATTTCATATTTGGTGATAGCAACCTTGGTGGTGTCATCACGCATCTCTACTCTTGTAATGCTGCCGTCTGCATTGACCTCGAATTCTACGTCCTCGGCAACTACATAGCCGTCTGGTGCAGAAACTTCATGGAGAATGTACTTCTTTCCAACTGCCAGAACGCCAATGATCTGATGTTCTGTGCCGTCAGATACCCAGGCATCAATGATGTTGCCGTCAGTATCCTTGACTTCCAGTGCCGCACCTGCCAGTTCCTTTTCGCCGGTAATGTCCTTCTTGGTGACGTGCAGTTTTGTGGTATCGTCCAGCATGGTGACTTCTGTTACCTTGCCGTTTGCATCAACGATAAACTCTACGTCAGTTGCGACTACATAACCGTCCGGTGCAGAAACTTCGTGGAGAATGTACTTCGCACCAGCTGTCAGAATGCCGGAAATTTCATGTGCTGTGCCGTCGGATACCCAGCTGTCAATGACATTGCCCTGCATATCCCAGACTTCCAGCGTTGCACCGGCAATTTCATTTTCGCCGGTGATGTCCTTTTTGGTGATCGATACCTTGGTGGTATCGTCCTTCATGTCAACTGTTGTGATCGTGCCGTCCGGATTTACCGTAAACTGCATATCGCTTGCCAGTACATAACCGTCCGGTGCCGTTTCCTCGTGGAGGATGTAAGTCTGTCCGGATACCAGTACGCCTTCGATCACGTGTGCCTTGTCGGTAGATGTCCATTCGTCCATGACATTGCCGTCCATGTCCTTGACCTGAAGCTTTGCTCCCGGCAGCGGATTGGTTCCGGTGATGTCATACTTGGTGATCTCTACCTTGGTCTTGATGTTGTACAGAGTAATTGCATTGGGTGTGCCGTCCAGATTAACCGTGAACTGCTGATCCGCAGCAGTGTAGTAGCCAGCCGGAGCAGCTGCTTCCCGCAGGGTGTAGGTCTGACCGGCAGTCAGTTTTGCGGTCAGCGTATGTGTTGTGCCGTCGGTGATCCATTCGTCCAGTACATTCTCGTCCTTGTCCAGGATCTGCAAGGTTGCACCGGAAAGGGGTTTTCCGTCCGGATCGACCTTGTCTACTCGAACAACAGTTGCAATATCTGTCATAGATACGCTGGTTACACTGCCGTCGGTGTTGACAGTGAACTGCTGATCCGGAGATACCACATAGCCTGCCGGAGCGGATACCTCGTGCAGAGTGTAGGTCTGACCGGAGATCAGCTGAGCCGTCAGCACATGAGCCGTGCCGTCTGTCAGCCATTCGTCTACTACAGTGCCTGCCTTATCAATGATCTGCATCTTCGCACCGGAAAGCGGTTTGTTTTCTTCCGTTACCTTGTTGATCTCTACCTTGGTGGTGTCATCATACATGGCAACCACAGTCACTGTGCCGTCCGGATTGACCGTAAATTCTACGTCGTTGGCAACTACATAGCCGTCTGCCGGAACAGATTCATGCAGTACATAGGTCTGTCCGGCTACCAGTACGCCTACGATCTCGTGGGCTTTTCCGGTCGATGTCCAGCTGTCCAGAACGTTGTCGTTCTTGTCCCGTACCTCCAGCTTTGCACCGGGGATTTCTTTTTCACCGGTGATGTCGTACTTGCTGATGGATACTCTGGTCTTTGCGTTGTACAGAGCCACTTCATTGGCTGTGCCGTCTGCATTGACTGTAAATGTGATGTCCTTTGCTTTGTAGTAACCGTCCGGAGATGCTGCTTCCCGCAGGGTGTAGGTTTCTCCGGCAGTTAGTTTTGCAGTCAGAGTGTGTGCCTTGCCATCAGATGTCCATTCGTCTACCAGATCGCCGTTCTTGTCCAGCAGCTGTAATTTTGCTCCGGACAGCGGCTTGCTGTCAGCATCCAGCTTTTCCACGGTCACCCGTGTGGCAAGGTCGGTCATAGTGAGAATCTTTTTGCTGCCGTCTGCCGGAACGACAAACGACTGATCCGCAGCCTTGCAGTAGCCTGCCGGTGCAGATACTTCGTGCAGCACATAGGTTGCACCAGCTGTCAGCTTGGCAGTCAGTACATGTGCAGTGCCATCAGTTGTCCACTGCTCCACTTCCTTGCCGTCCTTGTCCAGCAGCTGTAAAACTGCACCCTTCAGCGGTGTGCCGTCCTCGGTAGTCTTATTGATCTCTACCTTAGTGGTATCGTCCTTCATGGCTACCTTTGTGACAGTGCCGTCCGGATTGACTACAAACGGCACGTCACTTGCAACAACATACCCATTGGGTGCTGCGGTTTCGTGGAGGATATACGATGCACCGGCAGTCAGTTTGCCGATGATCTCATGTGCCTTGTCGGTGGATGTCCATTTCTCAATGGCATCGCCTTTGCGTGTGTAATTGCCGTTGGCATCTCTTTCCGCTGCGTACAGTTCCAGAGATGCTCCTGCCAGTTCCTTTTCGCCGGTGATCTCGTACTTGGTAAGAGATACCTTGGTGGTCAGGTCGGTCATGGTGAAGCTTTGCAGCTTGCCGTCTGTGCCGACAACGATGGTCTGATCTGCTGCAACGCAGTAGCCTGCCGGTGCAGATACTTCATGCAAAGTATACGTTGCACCAGCTGTCAGCTTGGCGGTCAGAGTATGTGCCTTTCCGTCTGTTGTCCAGGCATCGACTTCTTTTCCGTCCTTATCCAGTAGCTGCATTTTTGCTCCGGAAAGGGGAAGTCCATTTTCTGCCTTCTTGCTGATTTCTACCTTGGTGGTGTCATCTTTCATGATGACCTTCGTCACAGTGCCGTCTGCGTTGACTGTAAATTCAATGTCATTGGAAACCACATAGCCATTGGGTGCTGCGGTTTCGTGCAGAACGTAGGTCTGACCGGCAGTCAGCTTGGCGGTGATCATATGGGCTTCCTTGCCGGAAGTCCAGCTGTCCAGTGCATTGCCGCTGAGGTCACGCACTTCCAGTTTTGCACCTTCCAGTTCTGTGTCGCCGGTGATCGTTGTCTTGCTGATCTGTACCTTGGTAGACAGATTGGTCAGCTTGACACTGGTCAGACTGCCATCTGCGTTGACGGTGAATTTCTGATCCGCAGCGATGCAGTAGCCGTCCGGAGCGGATACTTCGTGCAGCGTGTATTCTGCACCGGCAGTCAGGATCGCATCCATGCGATGTGTTGTGCCGTCGGTTGTCCACTGATCGATTTCTGTACCAGCTGCGTCCAGAAGCTGCAAGACTGCTCCGGACAGCGGCTTGCCGTCCTCGTCAACCTTGTCGATGCCGACCTTGGTTGCAACGTCCTGCATGGTGATGTTCTGCACCTTACCGTCCGTACCGACGGTAAACTGCTGATCTGCTGCCTTGGCGTACCCCTTGGGAGCAGATGCTTCTCGAAGGACATATGTCTGACCAGCAATCAATTTGCCGTAGATCTGATGGACGCTGCCATCTGTGATCCAGCTGTCCACCAGTGTTTCTTTTCCGTCTGCGTCTGTTGCGATGATTTGCAGGGCAGCACCGCTCAGCGATTTGCCGTTTTCATCGACTTTCTGGATCTCGATTTTTGTTGCAAGGTCTTTCATACGGATCCACATTTCACCGGATTCGTAATCGTCGCTCTTGACAAATTCGCCCTTGTCGTTCAGGGTGAAGTGAATGTCCTCTGCCACACAGTAACCGTCTGGTGCGGATACTTCATGCAGCGTGTAAGTTTCGCCAGGTGTCAGTACCTTGCTGATCTGGTGCTGTGCGTTTTCCGTTGTCCATTCGTCCAAGACGTTTCCGTCTTTGTCGATGATCTGAAGCTTTGCTCCAGGCAGGAAGATGAGGTTCTGTCCAGCCGTCTGCTTCTGAATATCCGAAAGCTTTCCGACGGTCAGACCAGTCTGTTTCACATCTTCCATGATAACACGGTCACCAGCTTTGAATTCGATGTCCTCGGAAAGGAAATATCCCTCCGGTGCGGACACCTCGTGGAGAATGTAGGTTTCGTCCGGATTCAGAACGGCTCTCAGTTCATGGCGAGTGCCGTCTGTGGTCCATTCTTCAATGACTGTACCAGCCGTATCCTTGACTTGCAGGACAGCACCGATCACGTCGTGACCTTTATCATCTGTCTTAAAGATACCAGCCCATGTAGCATTGTCCACCATGCCAATGGATACGGTATCCTTGCCCACGGTAAATTCCATATCCTCTGCGGTGTAGTAGCCGGTGGGGGCTGCTGCTTCGTGGAGGGTGTATGTCTTTCCGTAGACCAGCTTGCCAGTGATCACATGGGTCGTGCCGTCTGTGATCCATTCTTCCACAACGTTTTTATTGCTGTCCAGGATCTGCATCTTCGCACCGCTCAGATGCTCTTCACTGTCATCGTATTTGCTGATCTCGACCTGTGTAGCGTGGTCTACCATCTGCAATGTGATGGGATTGCCGTCCAGATCGGTCACGCTGCCGTCAGCCTGAATGGTAAAGTAGATGGGATCTGCCTTGATGTAACCGTCCGGTGCAGCGGATTCCCAGTACTCATACTTCTTTCCGACTGCCAGCTTTGCAGTTACGATGTGGCTGCTGCTGTCTGTTGTCCAGGAATCTACGGCAGAAGTGCTGCCCAGTTCCATGATCGACATCTTCGCACCGGAAAGGGCATTGCCGTCCTCATCGACCTTGAAAAATTCAATGGTTGTCGGGTGATTGACAATATCTTCGCCCAGCTGGACTTCTTCATTTGCCTTGTTGACTTTAACTGTAACCGGATAACTCTGATCCGAGAGGATATAGCCGTCCGGCGGTGTGATCTCGTGTACCACATACTTGCCGTTCGGTACGTTTTCAAAGGTAAAGGAACCGTCCTCACCGGAAACCGCAGTCATGCCGGTATAGGTGTTTTCCAGCGTAAATTCTGTGGTATCCGGAGCGAACAGTCCGAGAACTGCTCCGGCAAGTCCGTTGCCGTCCTCGTCCACTTTCTTTCCGACGATGTTGCCGGGGTTTGTAGTATCGATCAGCGTTCCCATGCTGTAATCCGTCACGCTGCTTGAAATGTAGAAGGATCTGGTGATCAGACGATAGCCTTCATTGTCCTTGCAGCGGAGTTCTTGCAGCTTGTAGTTGCCGCAGAGCAATGCACCCTTGGTGCGGTCTGCCTTACTCTCATCGCCGAACCAGACACCGACCTGTGTGACAGATTCGTTTGTGATGGCATCTGGTACTTTCATATCGCCGTTCTCATCGGTGGATAAGAATTGCAGATAATCGTCCAGATAGTTCAGCCGTCCACGTCCAGACTTGGAGGAAAACTTACCATTCGCATCTGTCATGATGATATGTTTCTCACCAGTGTCTGTGTTGGTCAGCAGGAACGGAATGAATCTCAACGGCTTCTGTCCATCTGCACCCACGCCGATCTTATCAAAGCTGAGGTCGCCACGGACGATGTCTTCCTTATATGTTCCGGTGTATTCCTGTTGGAATACATTAGAACCTTCTTCCTGGATCACTGCTTTTCCGTTCTGTTCCACAATGTGGAGTGTGCGGACAGTGCTGCTGAGTTTGTAGCCGGTAGGGGCTTTGGTTTCTTGGATCACCACTGTGCCGAGAGGGAGAATGGGGGATCCTGATTTATTCGTAAACAATGGGGAACTTCCCGACTTAAGATATTTTTCACCTAAGTAAGCATATCCGTCTTTGTCTGTAACCAAAGTCCATGTTCTAGCCGGATTGCCGCTTGCAGAAGTACCGGAATAATACTTCATGGTAAATTCCGCACCTGCCAGAGAAGCATTGCCCTGCGGGACTGCCTGTCCGGTTTCCGAATCCACCTTTTGAATTTTCAGTCGTGTCGGGTCAAAATGCGGTGCTTCCTTCTTTTCTGCCCACGGAATGACTACATAGGTGTTGTTCTTTGCCTTTCCGTAGATCTCGTTGATACTGTTGATCTCACCGGTGGCATTTCCATCACCATGGATCGGTCCGGACTGCCACCAACTGTCTGTTTTGCCGTCGCCCATATAGATGCCGATGTGATGATCGCTGGCAGAGTGGCTCAGACCTGTCAAACCGCTGCCGTAGGAAGCGTTGACGCACCAGATAATATCGCCCTTTTGCAGCACGCCGCTGCTCAGCATTTCAGATTTTGTACTGAATTCGTAATAGTGGACGCTGTACTGGGTAATGAAGTTATACCATCTGCCGCCGCTCCAGCACTTTCTGGAAAATCCCTGGGAATTGAATCCGTTGGAATTCGGTACCCAGCTTCCGGTTTCGGTGATGCTTTTTCCGCTGCCCTGAGCTAAGCTGTTGGCAATGATATGCCAGACAAAACCGGTACAGTTTGTGCCGCCGGATGCTCCGATCTTGTATTGGTATCCTTCATTTCTCTGCCACAGATCACCCTTTGGGGATGCAGCATAGAGCCATGCGTTGTATGGTGTTCCTTTATAGTAGTTGGTTTTGGACTGTGCGTCCAGAAAAGCCTGCCACGTTTCCTGCGGCTCACGGTATTTTCCGCCGCCAGCCCTGTTGATGGCTTCATTCAGATAAGTCGTTCCATGCAGCTGTGCCGCCGATGCCTGAAATTCCGTTCCAGTCAGAATGCCGGAAGTCAGAACCATGACGGTAGCACAAAGCACGGTGAAACCACGTTTCAAGCTGCCTTTCAGCTTTGAAAGAAATTTCATGTTTTCTCCTTTCGGTTCAAATTCGGATGTTCGGATGCACTTGCTCTCACATGGGATTCATTCCTTTCCGTGGATTTCATACAAAAAAGACCGCCGAAGTGCATTCCGGCGGTCTTTCCTGTGGGATCTATACAAAAAGCCAGTGGCTTCTGTATGCAATGGATGCTTTCAGCCGCAGATTTGACAAGTATTTTGCCAACCTGATATACTGAAAGCATCCTTCTGTAAAGGAGGTGATCGTATGAAAAAAGACAACAACCTCAAAGTATTGAAACGGCTCCTGAAAAAGAAATATTTTACATTGATACTATTGATTTCCATTCATCTCTACATCGAAAAGAACTATGCGTTTTCTCAAGAAATTGTGTCATCTATCCTAACACGTTATCATATCACATTTTCCGATATATCATTTTTCAATGGTATCTGTTCTTCCGCAATTGCAATTCTCGCATACATTTTGATCATTTGGATGTCGTGCTTGCTCCTACTATCTTACAGTTTGTATTGCAAACGCCACTTTGTTCAAAAGAAACAGTTATCCAAAGTTGCTGCATTCGGAAAAAGCATTGCAGAAGTTTTGATCGTACTCTTTCTGTTGGAGTATTTCTTTACTCTGATCCTGATGTGTCAATGATTCATACCACCACAAAAGGCGTTTGAGAACTGGTATTTCTCAAACGCCTTTTCATCTATACAAAAAGCCAGGTCACTTTCTTGCGGAAGTTTCCTGGCTTTTGTATGCAAATATATATCAATCCTGTACCCAGACTTGTTCGTCATAAGCTGCCTTTATGATCTGGGTTTCATAATGTCCTTGGGCTGGGGTTTCTTCATACCATACTTCATAACTATAATGTGTATCATCACCATTCATTGATAATGTTTTATCATGAGAACACCAGTCATCAAACGAGTTTAATCTCAGCCCACATCTGCATTGAATGATTTCTTTTTCTCCAGCCGGAGAATCTTCCACCCATACTTGCTGTGTCACAGCTTCGTGATGGATCGTTTCGTAGTGTCCCTTGGGAGCAGCTGCGGTGGTTTTCTTTACCGGAGTAGGAGATGCTGGCTTTGCTGTGGTAGCTTTGGGTTTGTCTACCACCGGTTCTGCTACAGCAGTACCTTTTTCCGGTTCTTTCTTGGCTTCCGCTGTGGCAGCCGTTGTTGTGGCTTCTGCCGTGGTACTCTCAGAGGTTTCCGTAGTTGTCTTTTTGGTGGTCGTGGTAGTTTCTGTGGTGGTTGTAGTTGCTTCTGTGGTGACGGTGGTCGTTGTCGTTGCCTTTGCTTCTGCGGTGCTGCTTTCTTCCGGCTCACTGCCGCAAGCGGAAAAAGCAAGTACCAGCATGGCAAGCATTCCTGCGATCACACCGGTTTTCCAGATCTTATTTTTGTTGGTTTTCATATGTCATTCCTCCCGTCTTGTATTCCGTACAAGTCAATCATCGTTTCTACCCTTATTGTACCTGTTTCGTATTTTTTTGTCAAATCTGCGATTGCAGATTTGGTGAATTTGGAATAATGTAAAGTAGATTTGATATTTCGCTTTACATTATTAGCTAAAAATGCTGTTCATGGTCTTTGCTGTAAACGGTTTTCTTTTTCTGAAATTGAAAAATCCACCTCGTATCCATCGTATTTCGATCCATTTTGAATCAGAATATAATGCGGTATGCATCGATATTGTTTTTCTTTGGTTTCCAGTAACGAGATCTCCTCATCAGAACAGTGGATTCCAAGGTATTGGAAAACGGAAAAAACTTCTAAGTCATCAGCATAAATATATTGAAGATGCTGACTTCTTGAGATGTATTCCAAATCAACAGAAATTTTTCGAATTCGGAATATGTGCTTTTTTGTAGTTTCAGCATCCATGAATACGAGTTCATGCCATTCGTTCAGTAAAAGTGGAGTATCATGAATGTCAGAAATCGATTTTATCTGTTGTATTCGCATTCCCATTCTGCTTCCTCCATTTGCGGAATCGTTCTCGATTCCTTTGTGTCAGTGACCAGTATGCGAACAAAATCACCAATGTGCCGAGGATCGACAAAATCTCTGCCAGTATCGTGGGCAATGATAAGATTTCGTAGAAGAGTTTTGCCCAAAGACCAAGACTTGCAATCGATATGACGAGCCAATCTGATTCAGACACCAATTCCGGATCAGAATATGTATTTCGTTTCATCTTCTTGTAACAGTCACAGTTTTTCTTGCAGTGATAACCGCAGCAGTTACAGCATCGTTCTTGTGTTTCCATATGCTTTTCACCGCCTTTCTTTGATCATGCGGTCATATTTTCTCTTTTTCGGACTGCGATTCGTCTTTTTCCAAAGAGGTACGCAGTGTCCGAGTCATCCTATGCAGTGTGTTGACTGCTTTTTCTCTCCGCCGGAACATCCTGCGAATGTCACAAATGACAAATGCGATCACGCCCACCAGAATTGCGATGGAAAGTACCAGCATACCGCACAGAGCCAGAAAGTCCGGTGTGATATATCGGGACAAGCTGGTCAGCTGCGTGATCAGGATTACTGCGATTACCACAACAAGAACAATCCCCGTTGCAATCAGCAGCTTTTTGAAACGCTTCATTGCCAGACACCCTCTCTCCGGATGGTTTCGCCCCATGTGGAAACGTGATGCAGTTCTTCTGCCAGCACACGTTCTTCCTCCTGTCTGGCAGATTCTCTTGCCAGTGTCTGAAAGTCGATCAGTTCATCGTAGCGAATGGCTTTTTCGATGCGGCTCATTTGCATTTCCTGCCTTTCTTTTCTGTAATTTTGCTTCGTTTCTTTCATTCCATTTCCGGTGCAATTCCCGTAGATCCACTACAATTGCTGCAACAATGAAGGCAATCAGAACCAGTGCAGCCAGTGCAATGCAAGTCAACGGGATAAAATCCGGAAAACGAACGGGATTTCCATAGAAATCAACCCACATTTCTCAAATCCTCCAGCCATTCCTGCACGGTTTCCGGTGTCAGCAGATAGAACTGCATCACGCTGTACAATGGTGCGTAGTGTGGTTCTCCGTGAACAGAAAACCGTTCTTTTCCGGTGATTTTCAGCATTCCTCTGTTCGTCAGCAGTTTCACATCAATGCCGGAGATCCCGAATTTTTGCTGGAATGAATACGAACTTACGCCCATTTGCTCACAGGCATCTGCAAGGCTTTCTACACCGATGGTTTCCATGAGAAATTCGGCAATTTCATTCTTGCTCCAAAAGCCGCTGACCGGAATGTGATGTTCCTTTGCCAGCTGGACCAGTCCGTCTTTGGAGATCACCCCTTTGCCATGGGTGATTCGATGCAGAACATAGGATTCTGCGGTCGGAAATTGTTCCATGTATGTCATGATTTTTACCTCCCCAATCTTCAGATTCCGGCACATTGCCCCGCAAATATTCCCGAAAAGCTGTTCCGCCACCTACTACGAGCAACTGTATGAGATCAGACGGAGAGAATATTTGCAGGGCAATGTGCCGGAGATATGGCGTAATACTGGCATTTCCGGGTACGGATAGTCTTGGAAAATGGTGATCGAAAGGAGTGCATAGGGGTCATGCAATCAGGGAAAAATGACTATCCGCATTCGGAAATGCCAGTGGATCTGTGCTATTTTTTCTGCAATGTCCGGCAAATCAGATCTGCCGCTGCTCTGGACGGTGCAGAAAAGCCAAAATGTCTGTGGCAGGAAAGGCAAACCGCACGGTACTGATAGCCGCCGGCATATGTAACACACATCGTCTTTTTGCCGCAGTAAACACAGGAAATGGCTTCTTTTCTTGCTTGTTCCATGTCTTTTTCACCTCGCATTTCTCTGTGGCTTTTACCCTCGGAACATGGTTTTTCCGTAAAATCGCTCTTGGAAAGCTTCGTCATGATAGATTTTCGGAATAAAAAAGGCTGGATCCATGTTTTTGAGTTCATTGCCCTCTGCAAAATCACAGGTCAATGTTGCATTATACAAGGCGGTTATGAGATATGCCTTGGGATTTCTGATGTTATTTGTGGAGAGCATCAGGGATTTCAGCACATACTCGATATGCTTCATTTTGATTTTTTTGAATTGACTCTCCACAATGGAGTGCGGCATATCTTCTTTTCCGATGCGAATGGTGTCTTTTTTGGAACAAATCGTATCCACGATAATTCGGACAAGCATATCCACTTCGCTGAGTGTTCCTGCAAACGTTGTTTCTTCGCTGCGATTCATGAAGTTGTCTGGTGTTTCCTCAAAGAAATCGCAGTACCAGTCATATTCGATTTGTTCCTTGACAAAAAATTCTGTTGCAAATCGCATTTGTGCTGCATTCTGTGTTTCAAATCCATCAATCGGATCCATCGAATCAACTGGCAATTGTTGAAAACTTCGTTTGTCCGCTCCGATAGATTGATTGATACATAATTGATCTATGTTTTCTTGATTATTGTTTTCTTTATATGTGCTTGGGCAACCTTGACTTAGGTTTTCTGAATCAAGGCTCTCCAAATCAAGATTTTCAGCGGAATTAGCTGAAACGGACGATCCATTCTCAGCTTCTTCATCTTCATCGATGGACATTCGTTCATCACTAAAGATGTACTCCCAGTCTGAAATTTTTCCATTGGTGTAGATTCGTCTGCGAATCAGATAGTGCTTTTCTTCCAGTTTTTTCAGTGCAGTGGAGATCTTCGTGACACCGTCCGGCAGTATCTTGGAAAGTCCCTTAATGGAAAACTTCCAGTTGTCCGGAAGTGCAAGCATGGTGATGAGAACACCACGCTCTGTTGCTCCCAGTTCGTTGTCACGGAGCATTGCATTATTGATGATTGTGAAGTCATGTGATACTCTTTTTGTTAGTCTTGGCATAATCTACTCCTCTTTTTTTCAGACTACAGCTGACTGCTGTAGGAACTACGATAGGGGCTATTAAAAGTGGATTGTTCTTTTTCCAGCCGGTGCTGTTCTTCCAGAGAACTTGCATAGAATGCAATTGCTTTTCCGATAAACTCGGTAAAATCCTTGTCCTTCCATTCCTCTGGATTCAGGTATGCCGGGATCTGTTCCAGTAGATCTTTTTTTCGGGGAATATAGCGGATATGATCTACCTGATTCGGCTTTTCTACCTCTAGAATGTCTACAATGGCATCCATATCCAATGTGCCCGCCTTGGAAAGTTTCCGCATTGCTACAGCCTGAGCCTTACTTGGATAATGCTCAAAGGCGGTGAGTTCCATCTCGTCCCAAACATCACGTTGTTCTTTTTCGGAGAGGTAGGACAATTCAACGCCTGTCATCATGCCGATCTTATTGTCATCAATGAGAGTTTGCAACTCTGGAATCAAATAGGCTAGGCGAATATATCGCTGAACACTACGTCCGTTCATATGATATGTTTCACCAACTAAATCTCGTGTTCTGACATTTTTTGCAACTGTTCCATTTTCAGGGCGACCAGTAATGCGTTCTCTTGCTTCTACTTCCATCCTCAAAGCATTACCACGCTCACACGGGAGAATATTCTCTCTAGTCAGTAAATTGCTCTCTGTCATGGCAACGATAGCTTCATCCATGGTCATGTTATGGATTCTGACTTCCAGACGATGATCTTCCGGAAAAATCTGTCGTGCAACATGGGTTCTGCGGTGTCCGGCGACGATATAGAATGTATCCTCGCCATGCTCATTCTTCTCTCCGGTGCGGATCACCTCAATTGGTGTCCGGATTCCGGAATTCATAATGGATTCTTTCAGCTTGCTCATATCTTCATCGTCCCGGATGTAAAACGGGTGATTCGGAAATGTTACCAGCTGCCGGGGATAGATCATCAGCCGCTCTGGCATAGCAGCTTCGTCACGCTGCTCCTGAGTGGTGATGATCTGGGCGTATTTTGCTTCTTGTATTTTGCTGTCCTGCATGATTTCCCCTAATGCAGACCGCAGGCTTTCTTGCGATACGGGCATATGTTCTTATTCTCCTTTCGTGTATTCCGGAAAGCGAAGCTTGATCGCTTCCCAGAAAAATGGTGCATATTCACAACTGAAAATGGCATCCACAGAACTGTAGATGCCATTTTCAAAACTATTCCAAAGATTAAATGCCAACCGAGTTGTTTTTCTGGAAGTATCAGTTTGCCATGAAAGTGACAATGTATTTTCTCCGAGAATCGCATCAGATTCCAGATCAAACAGGTCGGCAAAATGCTGATAACACACATCGTCCAGTGTGAACAGATATGCAATCGCAGTGTGATAGCAGTCTGATGAACGCATTTGCTTCAATATCTTCCGGCATCGGTCGAAATGCTGTGAATTTCGGAAAATAGTATTCATGCTTTCTTTTCCCCCATATTCACGATTTCCTGTACCAGTGTTTCAAATGCCTGGCTGCCCTTGCCGTTCTTGTCCTCTTTGAAAATTGACACGCCATTCAGAGATGCATCCTGAAAACGGACTGCCTTGGGAATTTCCGTATGCAGCACGCCAAAATCGCTGTACTGCTCCCGAAGCATCTCGATCAGTGCTTTGCTGGTTACCACACGGCTCTCTACCATGGTGAACAGGATGCCGTCCAGTGTCAGAGCCGGATTCAGTCCCCGACGTACCTGAGAAATGGTGTGCAGCAGCTGTGTCAGACCTTTGGTAGACAAAAACTGTGCCTGAGTAGGAATCAGCACCTCTGTCGCTGCGGTCAGGGCATTCTGCACCAGAATTCCCAGCGTAGGCAGGCAGTCGATCAGAATGTAATCATAACCATCCTTCACAAATTCGATGTACCGCTTCAGATGAGATTCCCGGCACATACTGCTCATAAGAGCCATTTCTGTACCGGACAGCATAATGTCGCAAGGCAGCAGATCCACGCCTTCCTGGCTGTGCAGAATCCCATACGATGGAGTTTTCGGCAGCTTGTCATCCAGCAGCATTCCATAGATGCTGGAAAGGGTTACTTCCAGACCATCGGAGTTTTTCCAGCCCAGTGCAGCCGTCAGACTGCCCTGAGGATCGCTGTCGATCAGCAGGACACGTTTGCCGGTGTTGGCAAGTCCGATGCCAAGGTTCAGAGCAGTCGTGGTCTTTCCAACGCCGCCTTTCTGGTTTGTCAGTGCGATTACTCTACAGTTGCTCATAGTAGGTTCTCCTTTAATGTGTATTTTGTATTCCCCGAAGGGTGGTGGGCTGGATACGCTCCAGCGGGCGGTGGCGAAACACATATTTTTGACTTAGTCAATTTCAATTTGCTTTTTGTGCCACAACAGATTCGGTTGTATTTCTATAATTGATTTCGACATAATCACTGCATTTACTCGGTTACGCTTTTCTTAGCTTCTTTTATTTTTGCTTTATACGCAGACAGTTCCTGCAAGTAATTTTCAATTGCCTGTGCATCTTCTTCCGGAATGGTCGTTTCTTTGCCATCAATATATAGACGACGCTTTCCTTCTTGACGACTAGTGTAGAATCTTTGATTCCAGTAGCCTTCTGGGTAGCACGCTGGTTTCTGCGGAACAGGAATTTCAGCGATTTTTTCTTTGATTTTTGCCTTTTTAGTCTCTTCCTTCTTTTGCTTTTCCGTGTATACGATCAGATCGCTCTGGGAGAAATTCCGATGGATGATAAGGTCAGGAAATACTTCGGTTGCCTTTTTTAGTTCTTTCTCTAATTCTTCCAGTGTTCTCGCATCTGTATACCATGCAGGTGTGGGTTTCGACAGTACATTAAGAATGCCACCAGTTCCGATTCTTCCCCAAGAATAGCCGAGTTTCTTGATTTCATCTTTCACCGGCAATGTATTTCCAGAGAAAACCAGTCGAAACGGCAGTGTATCCAAAGGATTGCACTGGATTGCTAGCGTCAGCGGTGTTTCGGCTTCTTTTTCCCGTATTTTCGCCTTGTAACACTCTGTACAAAGTCCACACCCTTCCAGATATTCAATTCTTCTTTGACGGTCTTTTTCTTTCCCGATCAAGTCAACAACGCCTTCGTGTCCGCACGAAAATTTCACTGTGTACTTTGCCATAATTAACTCCTTTCCTCATTGGATTCCCATTCGCTGATGATGTAATCCGCCCGTTCATCATAGTTATCTTCCAGTTCATCCAGACAGGTCTTATATGCTTCATGCAGCTTTTCCATTAAATTATCGTCCGATTTGATGAATCTTGCAACTTCGTGGTAGTCTACATCTTCCACATCAATGTCAGCATACTTGGCAGTTTTTTTAATGAGTTCTTCTTTTCGGATTCCTACTGCATCAGCCAAATCTCCCAAATTGTCAAAGCCATCAAAGTAAGTTGTGTGATGTTCATAATCCGTGTATATGGTATCATGGTCATCATCGAGCCATGATCTACCGCTAGGATTCACAAATGTGTCCAATTCAGCCGTCTTTTCAGCTTTGTCGTAGTACAGATACACATCGGTATCATAAGGGTTCAGTGCCAGGTCAAACTCTCTGAGCATCTTAGCTAGTTCTGCTACGATTTCAGCACGATTCTTCAATTCCTTCATTCCTTTTCCCTCCTGAAGTTAGTCTTTCAATCACCATTCTAAAAGCGGAATGCCATCTGAAAAGAGATTAAAACTGTCCGTTTCATCTTTTCAGATGGCATTTTTTAACTAGTCTTCACATTTCAGAAATTGTGGACACTGTGTCCACAATTTTCAGAATGCAAAATCCATCCGCTTTGCAGCGGCTACATCAGAATGTAACCACTGCAAAACAGATGGATTGTTTTGCGTTATTTGCAGTTTCCTGAAATTTATCATAATGCTGTACGCATTTGATTTATCTCGCAACTGCGTTGTTTTCGCTTACCCCAACATTTGCAGAAGAGCCAAAAAGAAATCAAAAACATCCGAGAGCCGAGAAGAACCGGATACGGAAATATCCG
>ERZ1035032.131-NODE-131-length-62301-cov-119.358384_pt1 | contig 62301 bp, 89 predicted proteins | sample MGYA00520693_ERZ1035032 | MGnify/ENA primary metagenome ERZ1035032 (study PRJEB33766, sample SAMN09781740) | gut metagenome | biome: gut microbiome | host: Homo sapiens | place: Madagascar | study: EMG produced TPA metagenomics assembly of the PRJNA485056 data... | reverse complement strand
GATTTATACGGCACTATGCACATGTTAGGTTCGTGTACCTAAGGGAGCACTGAAAACGCCTTTGTAGGCACATATAAGCCACATGGGGGCAAGAAAAGGGGCAAGGTTTTTAATGAGACCTTGCTTTTTTCTTTTATAGCCGTTACTCCGTCGCTTGCGATTCATATCCCAAAAATGCCTTTACCTGTTTATTTCTTGGGTAATATTTTCGTCCTTTCTCTTGCTTTCTTGAAACTCTATGCCTATATTTGCCATAGTTCCAAGGGAGAGCGGCCTTGCCGCTAATTGTACCGTCTGGAATTGCAGTTCCCTTGGAATTTCAATCGTACCGTTATGGAATGATACAAGCCCGACAGCAATGCCGGGCTTTTTCATGTCCCCTGCCTTTCATGCGAAATACGCCATGGCCCTTTCAGAGAGCCTTACGGACTTGCTCACGATGTATCTTTCAGTCATCTGCGTTGATGAATGCCCCATCATGCCCGCAAGTTGGATGAGCGGGACCCCCGCATTGGCAAGGTTCGTCGCAAAGGATATTCTTGCCGTATGGCTCGACACGAACTGCCACTTTGGGCCTTCGGACATCTTCCCTCCGTGTCTGGTCTTGACCTTGGTCTCGATTCCGGCTTTCCGGCAGATGTCGCGTATCGTGTTATTGTATGTCACCAGTGACATTTCGCGGTCGTTCTCCCTTACGTAGGATATGAGGTCCAGGACTTTCTTCGGACATGGTACTGTAGCCTCCGTCCCTGTCTTCTTGGACACGTAAGTAAGCATTCCGCGCGACACGTTGGTCTCGCTCACCTCCATCGCGTCGGAGATTCGCATCCCCGAGTACGCGCCTATCAGGAAACGCGCCCTCACGAGCTTCTCCAGTTCCGACAGTCCCTCGCACTCCTCGACCTTCCTGAGGTCGTCTTTCGTCAGCCATGTCTTTACAGGCTTGTCCGCCTTGTTCTTGAGTATGCTCCTGTAGTCCATACATACTCCCCTCTCCTCGTCATGCCTTGCGAGGAAACCCTTGATTACGGCCATGTACGTCTTGGCCGATGACGGGGCGCAGGTGCTCCTCAGTTCGTCGCGCAGCCTGTAGATGCCCTCCTTGGAGCCGAAGCCCTGCCAGTCTGTTATCCCTGCTATCCCTAGATGAAGCAACAGTGATTTGGCGTGGTCACCCGTCTCGCTGATTATAGCCTCCCTCAGGCTCGGGGCTATGGTCTCCACGTCTATGATTTTCCCATGGTAGCGCTTCTTTCTTGAACGTTCCTTGAACGCCACAAGCCCTGCCAGCCCGGGGTCTGCCGGTCCGTCCGTCGCAGCCCTCGCCACTCCGCGCTCTTCAGCCCAGAACCATTCGCTCACGACGCCCTTCTCCCTATGCCTTATCTGGAGTGCCAGAGTGGATTCCGTATTCTCGCCGCAGTGGGCCATGAGACCCGTATATGTCCTTACCGCCTCAGCGCCTGAAATGTCCTTTTCCGTAATATTCTTGAAGTCCACTCCCTCGTAGGGCCTCAGGTATATGCGGTAATCCTCCCTGTCGTCCTTCGCTATGTCATCAAGGGGCATAGGGTGTCTTTTTATAATCTGCCACGGCCGTATCCCTTTGGCTTTGTTGTTCTCGTTCTCCCGAAGTCTGGCGAGCATCCGCCGCGTTATCCTGTCGGCGGTCGTCCCGTCCATCCTTTCCTCCTCTGTAAGGCCGTCATCCTCGTCCTCTGCCGCCTTTCTGGTGTCCTTCTCCTGCATGTCGCCGTTTTCCTCTGAGAAGTCCCCGTTCTCCTCGTCCGGCAGTTCGGCCGCTTCTGGGGTCTCCGTCTCCTGTGCGGTGGTGTCCTCTGGTATCTCTATCGGGGCAGGCGTTTTTTTTCGGATCTTCTCAAGAAGTTTCAGGTTCTTCTCCATTCTGGCGATGTCGTCCCTGTTGTCCTTCAGGCCCGCGCCCATATCGTCCTGGAGCCGGTCCCGCTCCTCCGCGAAACCATCCCTAACCTCGTCCATCACTTCGCGTGAAATGCCGTTCTCGTAACTTCCTATTATGTTTGTGGCGTAATTGGGGTTACTCGTTAGCAGTAACTCGCTCCCGTCCTTTGACTTGGAATATAGGCTCGGCAATGTGCAGACCTTCGTAAAGGACATTTTCTTAATGCCGTAATACTTTGTCATGCGAATGTACGCCTGCAGGTATTCGCAGTTGAAATACAGTTCCGTACCGCCGTTATGGATGACGATATATGCGTGGCCGTGCGACTTCTTGTAGAGGTCGAAGAAGCTCAAAATCTGTTTCATTCTCTCGTAGTCTATGGCTATTGTCCCGCAGACGTTCTCCTTTGCCGGTTTCAGGATCTCAAGGACATCCGGATAGCTCGTGCCTTTGTTCTCTCCTGTCCTGCCGAGTACCTGACCTTCGAACTGCACCGGATAGGTGCTTTTGCACCTGCCTAAGAGAACTCCGTTTGTTCCCGTTATATATCCGTCCTTGTGCTGGAAACCTTGATAACGGCTGGCGGTCCCTTTCCCTGTTTTCTGGAACTTGTTAAGAAGTGTGATGATTTTCTTCTCGTTCATGGTTGTAAGTTTTTGTTTCGTGGCCGGAGTTTCATTCGATGAAACGGCGTCGCGCCAGCATCCGGCCTGAGTTATGCAAAATTAAGTTATCCGAATATCATTTTGAGTATCAAGAAGGTGAATACACCCGTAAATATCGCATTAACTAATTTTAGCGGTGTGAGTTTCCACGGGTCGTCCTCCTCGTCCTCTTGCGCTCCCTTAAACTCGTTCACCTCCTCTACCCGTTCAGCCTCCCGTACCCTCTTTCTTGACTCCAATATGGCCCGGTGGAGTTCCCCGGTCTCTATCTCCAGCTCCACTCCCTCGTCGCTGTCCCTCTCCTCCTCCGTCATACTTTCCAGATAGATTTGGTTTAGTTTCCTCTTTGCGTCCATCTGAGACACAGACCCGGGGGCCGAGTTCTTTATCCTCGCTTTGAGCTGAAGGACCTTTTTATCGTCCTTAAGGGCCTCCTGTATCTCTATTAGCCTTCTGTACTCTTTTGTACCTGTTTCATTTAAAACGCGCTCGGCACGCTCTACTCTTTCATTCATTTCCATATCTGTAAAATTTATAAATTAGAACCCCCGGCGGTGTCGCTCCGCTTGCCGTTTCCTCGCGGGGGTTGTGCTGTTTTATTCGTTGTCCCAGTATGTCCACTTCTTGATTTTTGAAAGCCCGTAGCGCTTCAGGTACGCCTGTAGGCGCTTTTCAAATTTGGCCCTCTGCAGTTTGCAGGCTTCCAGAAGCCGGGCGCGGTCGGTGTCGTTCATCATTATAGGGTCGCCGTAGTGCGGCAGGCTATCTGTCCAACTGCGATTTAGCGCCATGTTTGTGGCATTATATATAAATAGAACGCCGTCACCTTCAAGCGCTTCGATCCCGTTGTCGACCCCGCGTAAATTCTCGCGCAAAAAATAGTCCTCTCCGGCGTTTGCTTCCGCGTCTATAGCCTCCTTGAGCGTGCAGCCTATTCCATAGCCGAAACAAAAATGCGTTTCAACCCGCGGTTTTATAAATTCGACTAGTCCACCGTCTGACAGCCTGCAAAAGAAATCGCCTTCAAAATGGACAATCCCTTCGGCTTTCGCCTGCTCAGGCGTTACGTACCATTCTGGCAAATCGTTCGCCCCTTTGGGGGCTTCAGTCGTTCGGGCATCTGCAGGCATTACGGCAGCCCCTGAAATGAGCGCCTCTAATTCCGGGAGCCTGTCAGCCTTGAAAATCCATCCCGGGCCGTATGTCAATTTCGCGTTAAATCTGCCGCCCATGCTTTTTAATTTGTCCTTTGCGGCTCCGGTGTCGCCTGTTACGGCGATCGCTTTGTCCGAGTACCTGATAACTTGTAACATAACTAAATAAATTTTGATTGATAGAGCCGCCTCCGGTGTCGCTCCGGAATTGCCCACACGGGCGGCGGCTGTCGTTTACATGTCGAAAGGGTCGCAGGTTTCGCACCACCTTAGAACCTCCTCCCATTCTTCTTCGTGATTGCCTGGGCCGCAATCTAGTTCCGGCTCGTCGCTGTCAAATAGCCAGTGAAAAAAATTAGGATCGTTTCCAGAATCGTTCTTTATCCACTCCGTAAAACTAGCATTTTCTCCCTCACCTACGCAAAACCTATAATTTTCTGCTAGGATTGAAACTTTGTAATCTCTCGTTCCTGTTGTCATATCATTAAAATTTTTAGTGCCCTATTATTCTGGGATTATAGCACACTCGTAGACGTCATAACGGAAATATCGCGTACCGTCACAACCTGTTTTATATGCCTTTATGGTCGTTTCTTTCCCGTCCCATGCGCAGGCAAGCCCCCAATTTTTGAACGCGCTAACGGCTTCATGTTTTTCTATCTCAATATTGAAGAGGCGTAACAATTCGCTTTGCGCGTCCTTCAGCGTCAGCCCTGTAGAGAGGATCTCTCTCATCCCTGGCTGCCCGCAAAATCCGTCGCGGGTCTTTGTAATCGCATATGTTTTCATAACAAAAAAAATTAAATGTTTCAATGTTTTGAGCCTCCGGAGATTTTCGAGATCCCAGCGTCGCGCCTTGGCGGAGGCTGTAAAATTCTAAAGATAAATATAAATTGCTTGACATCTGCAAGTTATGGCGAACAATTTGCCGTTACTTGCCTTTAAAAGCGCACCAGAACAGCCGTAAACGCCTGCGGCGTAACCTATTTGGGATAAATACCCGTTTTCCGCTTCGATTTTACGCCTGTACTCGTTATCTGTGCCGTTAAGACTTTCGGCGGCGCCAAGTCTTACAATCTCTTTCAGCTCCTTTTGTGTGTATCTTTTCATATCTTTGCCCTCCCTACGCTGTTATATAGCATTCGTGGCCGTTGCAATATGGCACGTATTCAAATGATCCGCTTTCGCTGTAAACGCAGTAATTAGGGATGTAATTTTGGCAACCGTAGCGGCCGGCATCGTAAAAGCCGCAAAGATCTATTTTTACGTTTTCGCTTTCAAGAACTGAAATTTCACGAGCCCCGAAAGGGTTATTTTTTCTTATCTTGCCCGCTGGTGTCTTGTAGAGGTTGCGAAGCCAGTTGACACCTTTCGCCGTCTGGTCGTCGCTCAAAGCGATATAATCAAGGAATAACGGTTCTAAATCGTCATATTCACACATTCCGCGATTTAAACGGCTTTTCAAAAGGTTCAAATCCTTTTCAGAAATTACACCAGTTGAAAGGATTTCGGAAACGCGCTTGCGCGTGTCGATAGATTTGCTTAAATTTGCCATAACTAAATTTTGATTTGCCCCGGTGTTACGTCGTGAGATGTGCTCCGGGGCCTTTGCATCTCATGGGGTTTTGTCTCTCATTTCCCCATCACAAATATACGATTTATTTTCCATTCTGCAAAATATATTTGATATTTTTTACAAAAAAATTGAAAATATTTGACACGTAGGAAAGTATTATATTTCAATGCATTACAAAGACAACTATATTTTATATATTTGGGGTATTGTTATATATTTTTAACTATCTTGCAAATGCTCCAGAATCTTTCAGAGCGCGAAAAAATTTGTATCACTTTCGCAGCTCTTCAAGACCTTCAAGGCCTAAAAATTTCATGGCCTGATCTTTTTATGCTTTCAAGAAACAAAGCGATCGACATTGTTTCCAAGTCTCGGACGCCCTCGCAGGCTTCGACTTGGAAAAACTCCGCAGCTGTGCAAAACTATTTTAATGAGGTTCTAGAGGCTTTACATGAATTTATAGACAACCAGAAGACAAAAGCAATAAACGAATATTTGATTAAGAACCTGGAAACCGGCAAAGAGGGGGCAAAGGGAGAAGATGAGGAATTGGACAATGGAATGGGCGGACGTGTCGGGAGAAATTCCGGTAGCATGTTCGACGACCTAAAAGATTTTACGGAGAAATCGAACATGCTGCAAGCTTTGAACGAGATTGCAGGAACAGCGAAAGATCCAAAGGACAAATTAAACGCTTTCAAGCAAATTTCCGACTTGCAAGGTTTCAAAGAAACGACAGGAGACAAAGACGAGGAAATAAAACGATATTATATGCCTTTGCGGTGCTCAAATTGTGAGCTTTACAAGGCAAAAAGTGCTGAATTACAGCAAGATTGAAACATTTACATTATCTATATAATGTAAAGTGAAAGGTCTTGAATTTTTGCAGTACCAGAATGTCACAGCGAACCGAAAGCCCGGGCGAAGCCCCAGGGGGTGGGGGAAGATTCCAAACGGCCCGAGACCCGACCCCATCTCTCGAATTTTTTTTATTTTTTTTACGCAATTTTCACTGCAACAACATAACTCATTGATTATCAATATCCTCGTAGCTTCGCAGGTAAAATGAGAAATTTTTCTGAATATAAGCGAAGTTGGAAAAAATTTATGAAAACACCTGCGATTCTACGACGGCATTGATACACAATAACTTACAAGGGCGATTCTGAAAGAAAAAGTTGAAGTTAGCAATTTTAAAACGATATAGACATGAGAAATGAGGAAGAACGGATGCTCAGGCAGTTGTACCCCGACAGGGAAAAGTTCAGCCAAAGCGAGATTGATGTCGTCAGGCGGGTGATTGACAGCAATGCCGGGGCAAGGAAGATTCCCGGCAGGTGTGCCAGTGTCCCTTACGTATTCATCCCCATAGGGGGAAAGATAAAGGTAGGAGGAAGGACTTATGAGTGTGTCAAGGCTGGCGCGACGATCCTTCCGTCACAGGCGTGCAGCGGATGTGCTCTCAGGACAGGGAGGGTGCAGTGCATGAAGTATCAGTGCAGTCCTTTCGACAGGAGGGACGGAAAGTTCACATGGTTCGTGGAGGTGAAGGATGCCAAGTGAAGTGTTGACCAGCATAAAGGCTGAACTCGGGGGTGTATTCTCCAGTGTCTCTGACGGGTTTGTCGAGGCTTCCAGGATAAGGTCGTCGTCTGACAGGATAGACGCATACGTCTCTGTCCTCCGTGGCGCGCTCTCGTCAAGTTCCCTCTGCTATATAGGAGGGGAACTCATGTGCTGGAACGGGAAGGCGTATGAATCCGTTTCCCTCAGAGACCTTCAGATTGTCGTCTCCAACCTGCTGCCGTCAGTGGGGATAGGTGCGACTGACATAAGGAAGATAGGCGACATGCCGTACTCTGTGATATATGAGAAGAACCTGGACTGTGACAGCTCTGCCGTCTCGTTCTGCGACTGCATGTATGACGTGGAGAAAGGGAAGAGGTCGAGTCATACCCCCGATAGACATGTGACGTACATGCTGAGGTATCCTCTCGGTGACGGGAAGTGCCCCATGTGGGAGAAGTTCCTTTCTGAGGTGCTCCCCGATTCCTGCGAGAGGGCGTGTCTTCAGGAGTTCTTCGGCATGTGCTTCATTGACAGGAGCAGGCTTTCGATAGAGAAGATGGCGATGTTCATAGGCACGGGAAGCAACGGCAAGAGCGTAGTGTTCGACGTCATGAAGGGTGTCCTCGGGAAGGACAGGGTGAGTTACCTTTCTCCTGACCAGCTCGTGAATGAGAAGGCTCTCGTCGGTGTCAAGGGAAAGGTCCTCAACTTCTCCCCTGACATCAGGAGAGGTGCCGCGTTTGACAGCGGACTCAAGGCTCTCGCAAGTTCACAGGACATTCAGGGATGGGAACTCTACAAGGGTGCGGTAGTGGTCAAGTGCCCTCCTATAGTCTTTGCGTTCAACGAACTCCCCAAGTTCAGGGATGTTACTGATGCTTTCTTCAGGAGAGTTCTTCCGTTCGGGTTCGACGTGACGATTCCAAAGGAGAGGCAAGACAGGGAACTTGCGTCGAGAATTGTGGAGCGCGAGGCCGGGGGTGTGTTCATGTGGATAATGGAAGGGAGGAGAAGACTTAGAGAGAGAGGCGGCGGGTTCACGCACTGCGACAAGATGGACAGGGCGCTTGAGAGGATGAAGTCCCTGGCAAGGGCGTTCGATTATCCCGTCAGAGACTGGCTGGAGGAATCGTGCTGGTCTGCATCTGCGACTTTCAGCGGACAGGTGCCCGAGAGGGTCGGCGTGTCTGACATCTATGGCTATCTTGGGGAGGAAGTCCCCAAAGAATCAATAACGAGGGAAATGACGTCACTTGGCGTCAGGTCAGGAAGAGGACATGAAAGATTTTTTTATCTATACAGGAGAAACAAACAATGAAAACAGAAAACGGAAAAATCAAGCTTGACAAGAGGGATACCCGTGTCGGCAACTTCGTAATCACGAAAGAGGACAACCATTTCAAGGTTCAGGACGTCAACGGCCTCGTCAGCCATAGGTTCAGGAAGGAATCCCTCATAGGGCAGGCTCTTCCCATGATGATGAAGCCTGAGAACGTTAAGTTCCTGACGGTATGGACGAGTGCTATGCATTCAGCCTTCTCTGTCGTGCCGGACTCGCAGTTTTTGAGTGACGTGATAAATGCCGTCAACGCATGTGTCGAGCGCCACAAGGAGGATTTCTACGGCTATAGAAAAACCACTGACGATGAGGATAAGAAAATCCTCGAAGAACAGAAAGCGCTCCACGAGGATTTCGAGAATGCGAGAAAGGATATGAGCAATCAGTCGTCGGAATAAACCGGGAATGTCTGGCATACACATCTCGGATGTACCGGGACGACTATCTGCGTGATAGGGTATGTATGCAGGCACACTTCGTCGCAGGCGTTGCAAGGGAAATCGGAGCCTCTACGGACTCCGTACCTTTCGACGCCTGCTTCTGCCATTTCCCTTATCGCTTCATAGCAGTAGGTGTCGTTGATAACCCCTTCGCCTACCAGAGACATTGACGCGAGTATGGAGTTCATCAGTCCCGCCCTTCTATTGAGGTCGCCTTCAGCCAGAATCGTCGCCATGTACCTTGAATCGAAGAGGGCGTCAGCCCATTCAGGGATACCGAAAGGGTTGTTAAGGTAGCGCATTATCTTTGCCTTCGTCTGCTGTTTGTTCCACCCGCGGACGAATGATATTGCTATCCATCCTTCAAGGATGTAGCGCAGGCGCGAGCAGTGCCTGTCAAGCCTCTGCTGTGCCGTCATACCATTTCTCATCCCCGTCGCATATACGACTGCCTTGTCGTCATCCTTCTGGGTAAGCCCCTGCGCTCTCGACTTAAAGTCCTCCAGAAGCGCATCTGAGAGAAGCACCAGAATCCTGTTGACATCCTTGTCGAGGTCTCCGCTGACATCGAACCTGAACGAGTATCCGTAATTCCTGTACGGCTCACAGAGCGTGAGGATGACGTCTATCTTTTTGCGCAACTCCGAATCGACGTCGTTCCTGCACTTCGACATCATTTGCACCAGTTCATCCAGACTACGCATTTCCGCCTCCGTTTCTTGCATTGTTTATGACATTCAGGCTCTGTGCCTGCTGTTGTGTCGCCATATATTCTTCATGCGCCTCATTGATGATTCTGTCCCACTCGTCAGCCGTTCCGTAGCCTGATTCGTATGCAATCTCCGAAGCTGTTTTCTTTGAAAGCACTCCCGCCCCTACAAGTTGCACAATAGAGTTCACCGTCTCTGTCTCTGACATAAAAATAAACGGCGCAAGCTCGGCTTTTACCTTGAACACTTCCATATCTGAGACCTTACCTGTCTCTATGCCGTATCCGTACTTGAACAGTCTTGTCACTCTCGCAAGGAATAACTGATAGTTCTGCGAGTCCTCAAGGGCTTTGAGATAGGTGTCGGCGAACAGCATCTTTACGGTCAGCGACGACATGTCGGCTCCTGACTTGATTTCAGGTGTCTCTACGGCAAAGGATGAGCGCATAATGTTCTTTTCCATGGTGGAAAGCTGTGCCTCAAACGAGCTTGATGCGTCTGCCGGCTCCAGGAACCCTACCTTGGCGTTAGGGTCTGGCGAGTCAATCCTCATAGGCGTTCCATCGATGCTGGCCTTCACGTCCATAGACTGTCCCATGGCGTAGAGGATTCTAAGCGCGTATGCGGCATTGTTCTCGCAGAACTGGGATAAAGCCACCTCATATCCGTCTATGAGGTCCTGCGATTGTGCCCAAAAAGGCTCTCCGTACCTATGGTATGCAACGGGACACTCCTGAAATCCGTGAGGCATGGGACCAATGTCCACCTTCCATCCGACTAGCTTAGACTTCTTGTATCTCACGTATGACGTCCTGTCGTACACGTCTAGGTAGTCCGTAGATTTCCCGTCATCCCCAATCATGGAATAGAGTCTTCCGAACAACGCAAGTTCTCCTGTCAAAGGGTCGAAATGAGGGTACAGGATGTCACCCTTCTCAAATGAGAATGTCCGCCACCCGAGTTTGTTGTTCGAGAGATAGAAGCAGATGGCGCAATCTCCGGTCTTTCCGTCTGATGAAATCGCCTCGTGCATGGCGACTTCCATATCCTTCTCCTCCCACCCTTCACGGAACATGGCAAGCATGTCCTGCTGGCGGCCGACTGCCGTATTGCCCTTTATGAGCCTCATGCTGACATTGTTGCCGATAAGGGCTGTCAGCCTTTTGGTATGGATTCTCGACTGAAAGCCTATTGCCACTCTTGAACGGATCTTCTGTGTAATCTTGTGGCTCAGCTTCTCATTGAGGATGTTCGGGTAGTATTTGATTGAGTTGATCTTGTGCGAATTGACGTCGAACTCCCTCAGGAAGTCCGTCTGTGAGTAAATGTCATAGACAGGGGTCTCCATGCCGGTTGAATCGACGGATTCCCTGTTGCCTATCGGCATTTTTGCACATGCCTCATCCATAGTCTCACGTGGACGGAGCCTCTTGAATGCGGGCTTTTTCATGATGTCGCCCGGTTTCATTGTTGCGATTGATACTGTGTACATATTTATCGGTTTTTTATAATGCGTCGAATCCTGTCCTCACCACACCTCTCGACTTGTCGAATAGAGGCATAACCATGAACAATCCCTCGATGAAGTCCGGGGAATGCCCTATCTCATCCTTCATCTGCTGCTTCGAGATAATCTCGAAACGTCCGGTATCAGTGTCCTTGCGCTTGAGGACGAGCCTTTCCTCTATGAGTCTATCTTCGATAGTGAACACGTTTCCCTTCTTATCGGTGTATTTGCGCTGGAGTATCGTCGGGTCAATGGAAAAATCCCTATGCTTGAAGCATTTTACGAACTTCTCTGCCGATTCGGATTTGAGATTGTTCCATAATCTCGGGTCTGACGATGCAGACTTGTTATTAAATCCGAATGCGTTAGGCAGAGGACCTGAGAGCCATAGTCCCAATCCGTTTGTATCGTATGAGAAATTCTCTTCCCTCACGCCGTTCTTTTGAAGGAAATTCTTGACGAACGGGACGACATCATCTGACGGGACACCGAAGAATGCCTCAAGGTCGCACACATGATGTCCGTCGAAAGCCCAAAGCACGAAGAAGTCTCCGGTGAGCGCGACATCGGCAGACGCACGCTTGAAACCGTCCCGCCTTTCCGTATTATTAAAAAATCCCTCCATGTCATCCATTGAGACCATGCCCGATCCCGTATCGACATCTCTCCATATACCGACAATATCATTGGTGGTACTCTTGCCGCCTCTTGCCGATATTCTGCTCATGTATTTAGGGTCTGACACCTTCAGTATCTCATTGTCCTGATATTCTCCCTCAATGAATACAAGCGAAGTAATCAGCTTGCGCCATTCTACGCCTGTGCTTATCTGAAGTTCGTCCAGTTTCGACCTGGCGCTCGGATTCTGGTAAACCTCCTCCTCCGTGTTTCCCCACGCGATTTCAAGTTCCGAATCTCCGTACTTAAAGAAATAGCGGACCTTGCCGCTCCTTTCAGGGATAACCATGTCGGTATTAGGGTCAATATACCAATCAAGGAATTTGCGGAGCGAATTGCTCTTGCCGACAGGGTTGCATGTGCAGACGCATCGCGGCCTGATACCTGCAGTCGAACGGTTGGAGGTCAGAAGGTCAAACAGCACGTTCATGTTTTCCTTGGTGTGCTCTGCCAATTCCTCGATGAGGATATAGGCCATTTCTACGCCTCGGAATCGGTCTGTCACCTTCTTGAGGTCCTGAAGGTGCTCCATGGTCATTGTCGCACCCCTGCCGTTCAGAAACCGCCACTCGAATGACGTATCCGTAGGCGTGGCGAAGTCCTTATACACCTCTTTGGAGGACTTCCATATACCTCGCCTGATGTCGTCGATATACTTTCTGAAGCCATACATGTTCACCCCCGGATTGTCAATGAAGTCGAGCGCCTCATACAACCCTACCCAAGTCTTGCCTCCTCCGCGCCTTCCTCCGATAATTTTTATGTCGGCTTCGCACAGAAGGACAGTCTCCTGAAATCCCTTCTGAGGGATATAGTTATTCAGGGTGCCGGATTTAGACCTCTTCTTTTTTCCCCGTTTTATTTCAAGGTTCTCTTGACGCAGTTTCTCCACGTATTCGTATGTGAACACCCTCTGTCCCACACTTGCGAATACGGGGTCAAGTCCCTGCTCTATGGTTTTCTTCTCGTTCATACGAACAAAATTAGAATTTAAGAATATATGCGAATACCGAAGATTGCAATCATTGGCAATCATATTTATTTCGATATATTCTTATTCGGATATATTTGTCTCGGAAACGAAAAGTATTGTTCAAATGAAAGACAAGATTATCGCGGCTCTCAAAACCACATACGCGAACCTGGGGTTGAGTGACAAGGCTTTTGGCGGGGTTGCCTCCATTCTGGAAAAAACCGTCACAAAAGAGGAGGATATTGCCGCAGCTGTCGCGGCTCCGGAAATATCGGTACTCGTCAAGGCCATTCAGGGCGAAACTGACAGTCTGCGAAACAAGAATACGCAGATTTCAAAAGAACTGGATGACCTGAAAAAGCAGATTCCTAATAAAAAACCTGATGGCGATCCGGATCCTGATGACGACAAGTACGCAAAACTCATTGCCAGAATCGATGCGATGGAGAAAGAGCAAAAGGAGAAGGCAAGTCAGGAGAAACTCAGTGCCAGAATAGCACAAATCAAGGAAAAACTGGTGTCGGGAGGCTCTAAGAACGAGAACATTCTCGGGCTTGTGCTTGGTGACGCGAAACTCACCGAAGAGGAAACCGACGACGCTGCCGTAGAAAGGCTCAAGAAGTCATACGACGAAACTTACAAGCGGTTCTACGGGAATGGTCCTATCCCGCCTACAGGTAGTCCTGAAGGCACTAGAGAGGACAATCCGGACAAAGCCCTGATTGAAGCTCTGAGAAGAAACGGAAGTCTGCCTAGCGGAGAGAACAACCAATAAAAACCAAAAGCAATGAAAAGTTCATTTAACACTTTCGGGAGCAAGGTGAAGGGATATGGACAACTCCATATTCCTGTATGGCTTGGCAATGTGCATCCGGTTCCAGTCGGAGGTATGTTGCCTAAGGCATATCTCAGACCTGGCGCTCTCTATCCGGCAGGAATGCCAGTGAATATCTCGAACAAGGTGCTTACTCCGTTCGTGGTGATGAAGGTCACCGCATTCGAGAGCGGAAAGGTGACTGTTGACGCGGGAAATTACGGCATCACCCTCGACGCCTCCTGCTACATTCAGAAGGTCGGAGCAACTTTCGCCAAGAATGGGGCAGCTACGGCAATCACTGCTGTCGCAAAGAGCGCGGCAGATCCTACCAAACTGGAGATTTCCACAACCCTGACAGCCGCAGTCGGTGATGCGGTAGTGGTGTCATTCTCAGCATCAGGCGCAGTAGCACCTAACGCATACCTCTACAACGACATCTGGCTCGGAGAAATCGACGTGAACGATGAGACGGCAGCCGCTTCCGGTGCAGCAGTCCAGTTCCACGGAGAGGGTCTCATGGTGGACCGCACACCGAGTGCCGACGTCAAGGCACAGATGGCGGCAGCCGTTCCTGGCGTTCTTCAGGTCAACAACTAACCATTAAAGGAGAAAGACTATGGATTTTAATACACCACAATTCTACGACCTTGTTTCCCGTGCGTTCAACGGGGACGCGACATCCAGAAGGCTCCAGACCTTCGTTGACAGCACGATGTCGCTCAAATACAACGGCCTGAAGCTCGACGGATTTTCTTTCGCTCCTGACATGCAGTTGGACTACACCTACGAGCAGATTCAGAAGGAACTCGGAATTACCCCTATGGCCAGCTACTACGACGTTGACTCTCCTGCAGTCCCTAAGGCAGAGCAGGAAGCCAGTCTTGCTACCGGCAGGGTTCCAAGAATGAAGGAAGTCATGTATTTCAATGAGGACAAGGTGCGCAAGCAGCTCATCCTCGAGAAAATGCTCTCTGATGAGAAGATTCCTATTCAGGCAGGGCAAAAACTTTTTGATGTCGTTGATGAACTCATCGGAAGGCACACCAACTCGCTCACATACCAGCGCAACCAGATGGTATCCGCAGGAAAACTTGTCCTCAATGACAAGAATAACCCTGACGGAACTCTCCGCGTAACCCTCAGTGCTAATGTTCCTCTTAAGAACAGGAAGACACTTTCTGGAGACGAGAAGTTCTGGAAGGACAAGACCTATGCGCAGGAAGGAGCCAAGGCGGACCCTATTCAGTCAATCATCGACTGGCTTCAGCCAATCCTCGACAAGGGCATCAAGGGGCACATCGAAATCAACCTTACATACTACAGGAGACTCCTGAGACATTCGAAGGTCAACCAGACAATCGGATTTGGTCTCTGGCCTACAACTTCCGCAGAATCAGCCACAGGCGCCGCTACTGTACTTCCGCTCTCTAAGAAGACTTCGGCTTTGGAAGACCTCCTCGGAGTCAAAATCAAGACCGTCGATTCCATTTCAAGTGTGCTGACATACAATACAACGTCAAAGAGAATGGAGCCTACAACCGCTCCGTCATTCAACCCTGACGTTATTGTCTTCATCCCGGACGGAAACGTAGGAGAGGTTCTTACGGTGATGCCTATCTCGACACAGGACAATTCCGCGCTCGTTTCGACATTCTACGACGGCAGGTTGATGCTCACCGTCGCAAGGGACGCCGTAACCAAGTGCCAGGGATTCCACACAGAGATGACATCTCTCGTCGTTCCGAACGTGCCGCAGTATTTCTTCTACCTGTTCCCTAACGAATCGTAAGGAGGGCTGACTTATGGAGAAAACGGTGTACACGATAGAGGCTTGGCTTAGAGGGAAAATCGACTACGATTTTCCAGATTCCGCTATTGATGCGGTCCTGTTTGACAGGATGCTCGACAAGAGTACTGCCGCGTCAGACGTTTCTGTCCGAGATAGGGAGCTGTGCTATGCCGACCTCCTCATGTATGCCGCTTCTTCCTCTACTTCTACGCAAGGAGAATATGAATCTGACGGCGGCTGGCAGCACCAGAAGTCCAACAAGAACGTTGTTGACAGGTCTTCGATGAGAGAGGCTGCCGCCAGAATCTATTCCAAGTGGAATGATGAGAAAGCAGATAGCGCGAATGCGACAAGGATAACCTTAAAGCCCCTTTACTGATGATTAATCCGAGATTCCCGCATACTCTGAGGATGATTGTCCAGAAGACAGATTCCTTTGGCAATCCGGTTACCGACGAAGAAGGAAATCCGATAGAATCAGACGCCGAGATTGTCTGTGCCGTAATGCGCGACAATATCCCGCTGAAAGATTCCGACGGAAATTTTCTGACGGAGGTAAAGACTTCCCTGAAGTTCGGATACAGGACGTCCACCGGCAACAGCAAAACCTCAGGAGAGGTGATTGTGTGCGATTCGAAGATTGCCTGCCCGATGTTCTTTACGCCAATGCCGACGGGAACCGTTCTGGAACTTGCCGACTACAGCAGGACATACCGCGTTCAGGTAGTCAAGCAGATGACATACAATCTCGGCTCGAACATCTGGGTTGACGAAATCAGGAACTAGAATGGACAACGCAAAGACCATAACCGACGCATTCAGCAGGCTTAGTGCCGTAAAGGACATCTGCGCCCGCAACGCCTTGGTGAAGGCGCTTGAGTACGCTATGGAGTGGGCGCTTCTTTCCCACGACGAAGAGCACCAGCAGCATATCATGCTCGGCGACAACTACGGTTGGGCTGTTGTTCATGACAATGAAATCGTTGACATGGACATCAAGGCACCGCACGGGGAAGACGGGGATGCAGTGCGTCAGTTGAGTGGCATAGTCCAGTCAAGCAAGAGGAAAGGATGGTATGGGATACTGATGGCAGGCATGACTGGCGCTATTACCTACTATTCCGTCGATTACGAGACCGCGATACTCTATTCCACCATTAACTCCACCGGCAGCGTTTTCAGCGACTTCTTCAAAAACAAGATGACAGTATGACCAACGAATTTGACATAACGGATATTGAGGCTTGGCTCGCGGACTACGTGAGGACGACACTGAAGGTGTCGAAAAACGTATTCTCCGACAGGCCAAAGTCTCTCGATAGCCCGTGCGACGATTTCGTTGTCGCAAAGGTCACCGGAAGCATTGCGGACACTGCGGCGTATGGAAGGTGCTCTGTCGGATTCCACTTGTTCGCAAGGGATATCTCCAACCGCAAGAACGGGAAGAAGCTCTCCGTGATGTATAGGCGGCTGATAGCCGGATTCCCGGCTGAACACGGCAGATACATCTTCAGCGGAATACCTGTAATCGTAGGCGACGTGGCGGACGACTTCGGATTCCACGCGCGAATCATCCAAATAAAAACAATAATAAAAATACCATAACTATCATGGCTGCTACACTAAAAAAGACAATGCTTGAGGACCTTCATAAAGGTTCTGCATCCATCAGCATCATTCCGTACACCGCCGGAGGTGTGGACTTCACATCTCTGAGCTTTGCTGAGGCTGACCAACTCTTCACCCTTGCCGGTTCTTTCACCCTCTCACCTGAGGATGCGGAGACTAACCCTATCAAGATTGACCAGCTTGACGAAACCATCGACTTCGACATGAACGAGGGCAACTGGCAGGTCAACGGAAATATTCCGTCAATCTCGGAGGCTGTGCTTTCCTATTTCTACGAGGAGGGAGCGGCAATCGCAAAGGGAAGTGAGATAATCGGCCCTGACAACATCAAGTACATCGGGAAGAGCTACGGCAAGGCCAAGTTCGTAGAGGTCTCCATGCTTCTCGTATCAGAATCAAAGAAGACCGCTATCGCGCTTGCCCGCGTAAAGCTTGCCGTTAATCCACCGGCCATTGACGATATGGACACGCCTGCCTATCTGAAGATGACAGGATATGTCCTCGTCAATCCGAAAGGCGGAAAATTCTCCGTTCTCAAGGCGGAGACTGACGCAGTGTAACTCAATCAGAAAAATCCTCTCGAATGAGGGACGGGAGAAATAGTCCCCGTCCCTTTTTTTAGTTGATGAAAGATATGCAACCAGACAAAAAAGCAAGGCGCGAGTCCACGGCAAGCGCATTGGACATCCCTACCGAGGTCGCAATCCCAGGGACCGGCAGGAAAATCAGGATTTCCGGAATCAAACCATATACGCTGGAGCGGCTGACATTGCTTTGGCAGGAACGGGATGCGAACATTCCCGACGATTCTTCCGACACATTGAAAAGCATGTGCATTGACCCTTATTTCGCAGTGAAACAGGCTGTCCTTTTCGCGCTCAATGATTATTGGAAGATTAGGTTATTCTATCCTCTAATTTGGCGTATATGGGCGAAATGGCGAGGATACACCGATGAGCAAATGATGCCTATAATCGTTGAAGGTAAAAAAAAAATTCCGCTTACGGCACACTGGACAGTTATGGCATTTACAGTGGATATGAGGACGGACTGGATGAATCTGACGAAGAAGGAAGCAGAGCAATACCAAGCAGAACGGCTTTTGGCCGCGAAGCAGCTTTTGTCGAAAAGTTCCCGCAGTACGGAAACACACGGCGGTTCTTCTTCGGACTAATATCAGTCAGGAACTGGGGTTACAGGTGCGAACTGACCATGCCTCAGATAGAGCTCATGATGAGCGACCTGCCACATACCCTGTACGGAAAGCAAGACAAAAAGAAATCCAAAGGAGGAACCACCTTGACGGATGACGTCATGCAGAAGCAGCTTGAGGCGAACCGCAGAGCAAAGGAAAGGCGCGAAAGGAAAGGCGTGACAATCAATGACCTTTTTTCTGAAAAAGACAAAGACTAAACATTACTCACATGGGAAACATAGACAACCTTAATTTTAAGATCATCTTGGATGATGCGGAGTTCAATGCAAAGGTAAAGTCGGACCTTGACCTTGCCAAGGCTTTCAATGTCGAGGTGTCAAAACTGCTTGACATACGGGCGGAGGCGGCTTCGGTGGAGAAGAAGTCAGCAGAGGCGACAAAGGAGGTAGCCGCGGCTACAAAGACGGCCGCGGAAGCAACAGCGACGCATACGAAGAAAATCAGGACTCGAACAAGGGAAATGAAATCCGGGAATGAGGAGGCCAAGCGCCAGTCAACGCTAATGCGGTCACTGCAGGGTACGGTCGGCGCATACTTCTCCATTGACGGGGCAAGAAGGTTCGTCACAGAACTCTCGCGCATTACAGGAGAATTTGAGAAACAGCAGGTGGCGTTGCGTGCCATTCTTCAGGATACGGACGGGGCAGATGTAATCTTCGAGAAGATAAAGAACCTTGCCGTAGTATCACCGTTCTCCGTGCTCGACCTGACTTCATACGCAAAGCAGCTGAGCGCCTTCTCAGTGCCGCTGGACGAAATCTATGACACTACGAAGATGCTTGCGGACGTATCAGCCGGATTGGGTGTAGATATGAGCCGCGTGGTTCTTGCCTACGGACAGATTCGGTCCGCCTCATTCTTGCGCGGAACTGAGGTGCGACAACTTACTGAGGCCGGGATTCCTATTCTCGACGAACTTGCCAAGCAGTTTGAAACTCTGGAAGGACACGCAGTCTCCGTGGGCGAGGTGTTCAATAGGATTTCAGCCAGACAGGTGCCGTTTGAGATGGTGGAGAAGGCTTTCAAAGATATGACTAGCGAGGGCGGCAAGTTCTACGAAATGCAGGAGGTACTCTCCGAGACGTTGGCCGGAAAGATAAGCAACCTGCGCGATTCCTACGAAATCATGATGTCCAGCATCGGAAACGCCAACAGCGGCGTGCTGAAAGGGGCCATTAACCTCCTGACGAAGATGACGAACAACTATGAGCAGATTGGCGCTGACTTGATAGCGCTTGCGTCCACGTATGGAGGATATAAACTTGCAGTATATGCCACATCGCTGGCGACGAAGGGATTCGTCAAGACGAACATCGCGTTGTATAAAGGTCTCCGAAGCATACAGCGTGCGATTATGAGCGAACCGTATGCTGCCGTGGCTGCCGCTGCCGTGGCTGCCGGTTATGCCATATACCGCGTAGTGACTGCGGAGAACGATCTGGAAAAGGCTCAGAAGTCCGTCAACAAGACGATAGAGGACTTCAGGGCAAGTTCAGGCGGCGAAATATCCAATCTTGATTATCTCTGGAGCCAATTAAAGAAGGCGTCCGTAGGCACAAGGGAGTACGATGAGGCCCGTAAGCGTCTGATGAATACGTATGGCCAGTATCTGACGGATATTGACAAGGAGGCGCTTGCCGTCGGCAATCTTGCCGGGGTGTACGACAGGCTTAAGGATTCCATCATGGGCGCAGAAAGAGAGAAGGCTGTCTCAGAAGGGCTGTCGAATATCGCCAAGTCGCAGGCGGACAGGATGGAATCAGTTTACAGGGCATTCAGCGAATTGACCAAAAACGCAGACAAGGGGGTCAAAGCGCAACTGCAGGATTACATTAAGGGCAGAATCAAATACTCTGACATGACAAACGCCGCCAAGGAACTGTACGACAAGTCTGTCCATTATGATAATCAGACAATAACCTCCGGAACGGGATTTACAATGACCTTTAATACAGGTCAGTCCAATGCGTTTGACAACTTGCGCGATTCTATATCTAAAGTAAATGCGGAATCCGAGGAATTGAGGGACAATCTTATTGATACACTCGGTTTCGTCTATGGCGTCAATAGTGGTGATGCGCCAGAGTTGCAGGGCTTTGAGAAACGTGTTAAGGCCGTTCTTGACAAATTCACCGATGTGCAGGGCTTGCAATCTCTCAGCACCACGGGCAAGGACTATTGGACTTATATTGACGACATGCGCAAGCTCTATGCGGAGAATGTCAAGAAATTGAAAGACGCCGGAGGCCTGGAGGATGGAGACAAAACAGTCCAGAATATTAGGAATCAGAATGAGGTTATTGCTCAAATCTTCTCTGAGGCATTCGGCGGCAACGTTTCACTTGAGACTGCGGCCAAGGCTGCAAAAACGGAGAAAGGCGCACTGAATGCTGCACAGACGGCTATTGAGGATAAAATCAGTCTTATCAAGGAAATCGCGGCACAGTATTCAAAGATGAAAGATGCTGGAATCGGCGACGAGACAATCCGCAAGCAGTTTGGTAAGGTTTATCCGAATGATTCCGAGCTGTATGAGACATTCAACTTTGACGAGACTTTGGCAAAATGGGAAGCAAAACTTGTAAAAGTCAATTCTTCGGCCGCAAAGTCTGCAGAGGCGGCTCTCCGCAGAGATAAAATTGACAGTTTTACCGATGCGTTCAGGGCGTCATCCAAGGCGCTGAAGGAGTGGGCTGGCTTCTATGAGGAAATCAATGACAACATGCCGGAATCAAGCACCGACAGCTTCGGGGCAAGGGTTCAGAGAGTTCTGAACAAACTGAGCACGTCCAACTTCAAGGATTCCCAGTCCGTAAACAAGGCATTGCTCAATCTTGCGGATTCAGAGGCGGCCAAGATAGAGGAAGTCGGGCGCGAGGCTTGGCTTGAATACTCTGACAACGGGCTTGACGCCATCGACAGGTGGGCGAAAGCCGCGAAACAGGCGAACATTGATGTTGCCCAGCAGTCGCTGATGTCTCTCGGAAAATCATATCTCGACACGTTCTTCTCCAGTCAGGGAATCAATATGAACGACCTCGGAGACAAGTCTTTCGGCCAGTTGCAGGACATGCTCGACAAGCTTGACAAGGCGGATGTGGACGGATTGATTCCGCAGGATGTTGTCGAAAGGGCGAAATCGCTAGGTGTAAGCATCCAGCCTCTCTTGGAGTATATCAAGCAGTCGATTAACGCGAAGAAGCAGGATATTTTCGGGGCGATGTTCAAGGATGTTAATGCCAAGGCGAATGCTTTCACTGCAAGCCTGAATGACGTTGAAAATACGCTCCGTAGAATAAAGGAACTTAAGAATGTCATAGAATTTAAGAAGTCTCTTGGCGAGAAAACTACAACGGAGGAAGAAAGTCTTGCTTCGCAGACCGAACTCTTCAAACGACAGTTGAAATCGCCTGCTGTGTGGATGGACGGAATAGCGAGCGCCGCGCAGAAAGCGGCGGGCTATATGAAGGAGTTTGCCGAGGCTACAGGCAATACGAAACTTGCTGATATGGCCGATGAAATGTCCGCTTTTGCACAGAACCTCGGTGCGGCCGCTGAGGGATACTCCAAGGGAGGGTGGATAGGCGCGATTATCTCCGGCGTGGAGGACATGATCAACCAGACAATATCCGGAATCGCGCAGGCAAAAGCCTACGCCGCCCAACTGAAACAGTCTATGGCGGATTTCCGCAGTCAGCTGGAACTGAACAAACTCGCGATCAACGATAGCGACTACTCGACACCTTTTGGTACGAAGTCGATTTCAAAGTCTATGGACGCCTATAAGAAAGGCAAGAAGGCTATCAGCGATTATAGTAAGTACGTTTCAGAGCAGATGGAAAAGCCCGAAAAGGAAATGAAACGCAGGAGCATAGGCTTGGCAGTGTTCGCCCCGGGTATTTTTTCTCAAAAAGCACTGGAGGAAGAAGAGACGCAGAAGTACAAGGCCGCTATGGAGGCGTACCAAAAGGGATACAACAAGCTTCAGGGAATGATGGTCAAGACTTCTTCCAAAAACGGATGGCAGAAGTTCTGGGGCGCTCAGGACAAGTACACGGCACTGAAAGACCTCGCTCCCGACATTTGGGATGAGGACGGCTCATTCAATGTGGAAAACGCAAAGGCTTTTCTGAACACCAGCAAACAACTCTCTGATGAGCAGAGGAAGCAGATTCAGTATGCCATTGACCTGAAGGACGCCTATGACGAGGCAATGAAGGTCATAGATAGTCAGATAGAGGATACCTTTGGCAACATGGCCTCAGAACTCACCGACATCATTTTTGATGCGGTCCTGAACGGCGGGGACGCATGGGAATCGTTCAGGGAGAAAGGCTCCGAGGCAATCCTCCAGTTGGGAAAACAACTGATGCAGGAGATGCTGTTGGATGAATACCTCGAACAGTACAGGGAGCCGATGCGTGAAGCATACAAAAGCGGGACCATACAGGAGACGCAGGAGAAGATGCGCGAGATAACCAAGAACATGTACGGCGGTCTCATGGAGCTTGTTCCGATGCTCCAATCAAGCGCAGAGAACTGGATTGACTGGATGAAGCAGGCAGGCTTCGACCCGACGGCCTCAGGCAATTCTTTATCCGACGGAATCAAGTCCATAACGGAGAACACGGCAAATCTTCTCGCGTCGTATGTCAATGCAATCAGGTCGGACGTTTCTCAGATTCGGGCATTGCAGACGGGAATGACTACCACCATGGCCTCTCTTCTGGAGGTTCTGCCGAAGGCTCCGACACTTGCGGACTACCTCACAAAGATAGAGGCTCACACTGCAAATATCGCATCGGACACCAGCGCAATACTCAAGCAAATCAGGAGCGTTATAACAACCCAAGGGGGCAATACGGCTCTCGCCGTCTATATGTAGCGCAATCACATGCAATCGTAAAAGGCTTGCAGTTGGCTGTAAGAGGTATATTTGGATATATGAAACCTTATGTGCCGGACATAGTTGGCTACAAGCCTTTTTATATTCAGACGAGCGAAGATTCTTCCGCCATTGATACGGCGGCGGCATGGGGGCTAATCGCCAAAAGCAATCCCGTTCCTATGCTTCCGTCTCCTAAGGAGCCGTATAAGAACGACTTCAAGGATGAAAACGGAGACGACGAGTATAATGACAACATGTTCTATGAAGCGTTTTCGTTTACTGTCCAGTTTTACGTCAAGGCTTTTGCCGACAGCGTGACCGGGGAAACCGCCGAGGCGGTCCTGAACAATCAGGTGCGTTCGTTCTTCGAGAAGATTGCCTCTAAGGAGTTTGCAGTCTATGATTCATATACAGGCATAGGCTACAAGTCTGTAAGGTATGCTGGATGTAACAGGGATTCCATCGAATACAAGGCCCGCGGAGACTGGGCGCAGATGTTCCTTGAGATTGAGTTTAAGGTCAATGATCCCGTAACAAGGATGCGTCTGACATCCGGAAGTCTTACGGTCAATCCGCTGATTACCCTCGACACGGATGATGCGGGTAAGGTTTCAATTTCATTTGATTCTGACAAGGTAAACATTGTCGGAGGTTCTATTGACGAAATCACGGGAGTCGTAACATTGGAAATGGAGGTTTAGAATGGCAAGGTTTACAATATATTCCAAGAACGGAGAGATAGAGAGATATTCAGGCAAGCCTACGTATAACGGGACTTACCTGAAGCCTTCATACGTTGAGTTTCGGGAGATAGTCTCGCCTGAGCCGATTCCGTGGCAGGTCGGAGACTATGTGGATTACGGAAGAACAGGCCTCAGATATAAGTTGTATTCTATTCCGCAACCGAAGAAGCAAGCAAGACGAGGTTCTGTTGAAGATGCATTCGTCTATGAGAACGTGCAGTTCTATGCCGCGACCAAGATGCTTGAACGTGCCATCTTCCATGATGTCGTGAAGACCGATAACAATATTCATTTTTCGACCAGGGACAACCTGACCACCTATGAAGACGTGTATGGCATAGCGACGAGGATTCAGGAGTGCATGGACGAGATTTACCCCGGCATGTGGACAGTCAAGGTCATGGACGGGATTACGGAAGCATCCGCACCTGAACTGTATGCACAACTCCACGAAGCAAAGGAGTTCAGCATTTCCGGCTCATGTCTGGACGCTCTCACCAATATTTACAACACATGGGCTACGATAGGTTGGGTGCATTCATACGATTCCGCATCCGGCAAGGATGTCATAACCATAGGCAGACCGAATGTCCGCGCCGACGTGAACTCCACATCTCAGTTTCTGTACGGCAAGGGAAACGGATTGACGGCCATAAAGAAGTCTTATACCAATGGGGAGAACCTTGCCACGAGGCTTTATGTGTACGGCTCTGAAAGGAACCTGACTCACCGTTACTACAATAGTCTTGACATCTGCAATGCTGACAGCGTTGACATCGCCAACCTCATGCTACCTGTCAGGACATGGGGGCTTAGCGATGATGGGAAAGGCTCACAGAAACCGGACGCAAGGAAAGCCTACATAGAAAAGGACGGACCTGTGTCCGAATACGGAATAATCCCAAAGCGCGTCTATTTCGACGGCACTGACAATGACGAGATATATCCGTCCATAGAGAATTTTACTGTCGGCGGATTGAGAGCCGCAAAAGAAGCGCTGGGCGAAACTGAAAACGTACCTAGCAGCCTGATATACGACAATCCGAAGGAACGTCTGGACGAAATCATGTATGCTGACAGAATCAGTGATTCCGGCTTGGTCTCTGGTGATTCCGGCGAGAGCTTTGACACCGTTCTTGAGCAGGAAATGCCGGAGGTCGCAACCGTCATTACAGGCAAAAACCCGTATGTGCTCCAAATTGCAGATGTGAAACTGAAGGATGCCTCATACAAGGGCAGGGTGTCAGTGAAGACAAATGCGACGATCGCGCTCTTGACTACATATAGGCCAAACAAGGTCAGCCTGAGGCTTACGCTGTCCGCATATAAGGATTCGGCACGTGACGCGAGCGAACTTCAGGTGGTGGATTTGAGGGATGAGGACTACCAGATAATAGAGACGGGTGAAGTCAACTTGCCTTACAGGACAGAAATCACTGTTCCGGCAATCATTGGCGATTCAGGCCAGGAGACATTCAATGGTCTAACACTGTCCTTATATATCAGATACGAATACACTTCCGGGCACTCATACTCGAAAGATGGCTATTGCATATCCGAAGGAACCTTGTCCGTCGGATACAAGGAATACATGGTGTCCACCTTCAAGCTGAGAATCAAGCAGATTGGATTCGACATAAGCAAGCGGCAGTCCACAGGCAACGGCATTGCGACAATCTCTATGAAGACCGGAATGTGCGGGGGCCGCGACTTTACCGTCACCGGGTGCAGATACGTGAAGGATGTTGACGGGTGGGAACTGACGTTGAAACGTACCCTCGACGAAAGCCTCAATACTTATTTCCCGAATAGGGCTTATCCGATTACACCTGACGACAGGTTTGTCATCCTTGATATAATGATGCCTGGCCTGTATATAAACGTAGCCTCAGAGAGGCTCCTGGCACTTGCCGAGGAAATGTATTCCGAGGTTAGCAAGGGGCAGTCATATTACGAGCCGGAAGTTGACGCGAAGGTCATGGCGAAGTCCGGCCGCGTCCTCAGGGAGGGAATGTATATGTGCATTTCCGACGAGGATATTATCGGTATCGGCAATGAATACGTCCTTATAGACACGCTCACGATAGACGAATCCGATGAGGCGATACCGACATACAAGGTTACGCTCAGGGAAAAGAAAGGAGTATCCTACAAGGAATCCGTCACCAATGCCATAGACAACATTTCATCGAAGATAGTCCTTATCGGAGGGCTTGCGAGACTGGCACAGAACGGAGCATATAATGCGGGTGAATCCGTGCAGGATGTGGACATATACTCAAAGCGGTCTTTTGCTCAGGCGGTGGAGATGATTAACAAACTCAATGGGGCTGTCGAGGGCTTTACTGACGGCATTACCCCTGTGAGCGTGCAGGCGATGTCACTTCTTGTAGGCAGCGAGAATCTTCAATTCACTTTCGTCAGAGGATTTGACGACATTACTCCGGCAAGGCCATATCCTATTTCTTTCAACCCCGACACCAAGGTGCTGACATGTGGGGAAACTTTCATTCAGCATACCACAATGGGCATAGACGACATTACTCCAGTATCCGCAAGAACGGCTTCGGACTACTATATCTGGAAGATGAAAGAATACACCAGCCTTGCGCTTGATTCCAGTTATGCGTCGAAGTCTTACTATCTGTACGCCAAAGTGAATGCTTACAACAAGGAAACGGCGGACGAGACAAAAAAGGTCGGGGAATTTGTCCTCACTGAAAAGGTCCATAAGATGATGGAGAGCGAGAGGGAGTATTACCTTCTTGTCGGCATACTCAGTTCCGAAAGCAACGGCGACAGGTCTTTTGCCAGACTTCACGGATACAGCGAAATCCTCCCGGGCCAGATTACGACCGACAGGATACGCAGTGCATCCGGCGGAAGTTACATAGACCTTCAGACGGGCAACATGCAGTTGGGCGAGAAACTCAAATATATAGGCGGAGTTCTGACGCTTGATTTCCTGTTTTCCGAAGGCGCGAACATAGGAGGGTTTATCTTCCGGAACGGCCGCCTCGAATCCGCCAACGGCGCAACGTGGCTTGACGGAGTGAACGGAAAGATGCTGCTTACCGGCGGCTTCTCCGGAAAGATAACAGCCGAGAGTCTGGTATTGCCGTTCACGGTCGTTTCTGTCCCTGAATATACGCTCAAACCGACAGACCCGACAAATGTATGGATTAGTCCTATTCAGCTTGACTGTAATTTCACTTTGCCGGATGGAGACAAGAAATTCGATGGAATGTTCCTTAATCTGTATTGGGGACCCATACTAACCAAGAGTGACGCTCAGGCGTTTATCAAGGGTAAAATATATTGCCCGAATAGAACGACATTGAATAGCAGTGGCTCTTTGAGTCCTTACTATGCGTCGTCAATTACATCACGTTTCGGGGGAATCATTCAACTCGTGAATGTTGATGGCCAGTGGACGCTACTCAATGGCAGTTCGCTGTTGGAATACACCAAATACTAGAAGCATATAACAAATTGCGCTATGCAAAAGATACGAATACATAAGGACATCAAGATTATCTGGAGCGTGCTTACCAACAAGGAGGCTAAGCCGCTTGAGGGCAGAGACCTCACGTTCGAAATCGTCAACAGGTTCGAGCGCGTCTCTTTCCCCTTCAGCGTAGAAGGTAATCGTCTGACCGCAAGTTTTCCAGGAACCGAGCAGAAGGCTCTGGGAGACTATTGGGTCACATTATGGGAGAACAAGGGCAAGACGGGGCAGACATTGGTCGATTCCTGTTCCGGATTTACATTGGTAGCCATTACCTGTCAGGAGGACGACGGAGACAACACACTGAATCCTGAGGCAGTTGTCACTATGGATTCCAACATACAGTTTGGAATCAGGGGTGATTCCGCTTACGAGACGTGGCTGAAGAACGGATATACCGGGACAACTGAGGATTTTATCAACTGGCTGAGAGAGCCTGCGGAATCAGCGGCAACCGATGCTGTTGCAAAGATAGATGAGGCAATCAAAAACGCCAATCAAGCCGCCAGCACCGCCAACCAAGCCGCCTCAAACGCTGACGAGAAGACGGGACTTGCTCAGCAGGCTGCGGATAATGCGAACAAGGCAAAGGAGGACACCGACAAGACAAACGAAAATGCGCAGAAGGCAGAACTTGAAAGAAGCAAAGCAGAAGCTGAAAGGCTTTCGGCGGAGACAGCACGCAAGAATGCGGAGAGTGAACGGCAGACTAGCGAGACCGCGAGAGAGCAGAGCGAAGAGACAAGGGTATTCGCGGAGAATGAAAGACTGACGGCTGAAAGGGCGAGAGCGCAGAAGGAGCTTGAGAGACAAGGTAACGAGACAAGGCGTCAAGAGGTCGAGGTTTTAAGGGTTAAGGCGGAGACCTTACGCGAAGCGGCGGAATCAAAAAGGGTTTCTGCAGAGACTGCCAGGGCGGAGGCTGAATCTAAGAGGGTGTCTGCAGAGAGCGCTCGCGTGATAGCGGAGAAGGGGCGCGTGTCTGAATTTTCGCGTCTCAAATCCGAATCTGAGACAGCAACGAAAAACGCGCAGGATGCTGCGGACATCGCGGCGGTGAACGTGCTTGCAATCTCTTTCGACGAAGTGACAGGACAGATTTCTGTCATGACGGGTGGAGATACGTCCGCCTTCAAGAGTGGCAGAATTGCCGAGGACGGAAGCATAGAGCTGAATTTTGAATATCCAGAACAGGGTGCCGCTGCAACTTCCGACACGGGCGCGAATGCGGATTCAGGAAACACATCAGATAACAACTAAAAAAATTATTATATGGCTATTGTTAAAAAAAAATTGGAAGGTTCGCTTCCGGTCTCGAGGCAAGAGTACGTTGAAGGCACAAGCTACCTCAAGAACAACATTGTGACGCGCTACGGCTCAGCCTTTCAGTGCGTTGTCAAATCTACGACTACGCCCCCGGCGACGCTCGACGCTTCAGGAAAGGTGAAGCTCGGCGAAGGGTGGATTTTCTTCGCGGATACTTCTGCGATTTCAAATGCTGTCGCGGAGCACACCGAGAAGATAACCAAAATAGAACAGCTGTTGCAAGAAGGGTATGCATTCATGGGCGTGGCAACACTAGAGACAAATCCGGGAACTCCAGACCAGAAGGTATTCTATATTGCAAACGGCAAAGGGACATACACTAAATTTGGAGGTATTGAGGTAGTGGAGAATGAGGCTGTTATACTTTACTATGATACAGTTTGGCATAAGGTTGCAACAGGGATAGCATCGGAAGCAGACGCCATATTAGGTATGGCTCACGGAGATAAGGTTAATGTACCTTTGGAGTTCGTGGCTAATGGATTTTTGGACAAAAATGGAACAGTAAGTACTTCAAGTGGGAGCAAAGTTACAGATTTTATCGCTATTGATAGCCATAATAAATACTACCTCTCTAACCAAATATATGCTGATTATGATAATGGTGTATGTTATTATTCAGATGCAAATGAGGATAGTTTTATCGGTTCACAGTTCAATGCTAATGACTTAGATAATAGTGAAACTACGATACTTGAAGAAGCTGAACTTAATATACCTACCAACGCACGATACATACGTATTGGTACTCGCTGTATCACGTATACAAATGCTATTGTTCTGCTTGTCCGCTATACACAGGAATCTGTGTCTATGTTCAATGCTAAAAGAATAGAAAGCAGGCTTAATCAGCAGGAAATTGCCATCAACGCACTATATCCATATATTGAGCATAGCGATAGTGTCAATATATTCAATAAAAACAATATTGAAATAATCCATAAATACATCACTACTAAGAAAGTCATTATTGACAACAATCCGTCTGAACTTGCGAGTTTAATCATCAAGATAGAGGATTGTGATAGAGTCAACAATACTTATATTTTAAAGTATTTAGGTACTTCTGATGTAATGGCAATGGGGCTGAATGCTGTGAGATTGATTTTCGCTAACAACATTGTTGCAGGTGAGGATGTTGTTTGGGATTATTCAGAAGTATCCCAAATAAATGGAATTCAGGGATACTCAACCAATACAGGGAAGTCTTCTGTATATCTTTGGGTTTATTTCAAGTTAGAATCTATCAATTATGATAATGTCAAAAATCTCCTTCAAGATATACTTGATAACATCGTAATCATTAAGCAAGCATCAACAGATATTGTGTATCCGACAGAATATGTGCCTTATACAGACAAGAAATTTGTCGTGAAAAATGACGAGCCTATTCCTACTGACCTTACCTCAAATTCAGCAGGCGGCATTGTCTCACTCGGTATGGTTGATAAGAATGGACATGCCATAGGGCAGGGAGTGACATTCAATGTCGGTGGAGGTGGAGGTCTTGAAGCCGACCAATTGAATGTCATTACATCTATAACCTATAAACTTCAGCCAAGTGTATTGCCTTCGGAAACTTTTGTCCTTGGTGCTGGATGGGATGGAAACATTGATAGCGGATTTACACATACAGCAGGGACTACAGATGCTCTTGAGTTCACTATGACTTCTGTGCCTAATCTTGCAAAGTTGCTTATAACATTTGATGTGCAGGGTTTATCTGAATCAAACGATGTTTATGTATCAGCAGGCGAATCTGCTCTGATAAAATCATACAATGGTGGTTCGCAAGTTGTCGCAGGACTCATTTACGCAGGGGGCAATCTTAAAGTTACACCTACAAGTAATTTCGCAGGAACAATCACTAATCTGAAATGTCGTGTCCTTGATGACAATGGTACTGAAAGTTATACGACATCTGTAAATAATGTTTATTGTCAGCGGAATAGTCTTGTAGCAGGCTATTGGAATGTCTTTATCGGAGGTAAGACAGTCACTGCATCCAAGATGCAGGATGGCACAAGGAATATTGCCATAGGTGTAGAGGCGCTCAATCGTATGACTGTCGGTAACCGCAATGTGGCGATTGGCACATATTCAATGCCTCAGGTGACAGAGGGTGAGAATAACATTGCCATAGGCTCTGACAGCCTTTATCCTGTCGAAAAGGCGATGAACTCTGTCTCGATAGGTAAGGCCACTATGTCCGGCAAGTCAGTCGAGAATTGCGTGGCATTGGGTTATGGTGCAATGGGTCTGTGGAATTTTGAATTTATACGCAATGAATGTACCGCCATAGGAGCGAGGTCGGCACCAGGTATCATCAATGGTAATACTCATGTCGGATATAGGGCAGGGGCGAATACTAAAGGTGCTTACAATACATCAATTGGGTATAACTCTCTTGGTATAGGCTCAAGAAGTTCAATCGACATTATAGGAGATAATCTGACTTGTGTTGGGCATGATGCATCTGTTGCCAATAATGATACTGCGAAGGCTGCGAATAATTCAACGGCTCTTGGCTATGGGGCAACAATCACAAAGAGCAATCAGGTCGTGATTGGCAACAAGCAAGTTGACGAAGTCATAATTGGCGGGAAGAAAATTATCTTCAACGCAGATGGAACCTGCACTTGGGAAGCAGTCTAATCGCTTTGTGGAATTTATGGATTATTAAATTAGATAATGAGATGGACTGGACAGGTATCATAATGACACTAATCTCCTCCGGAGCATTCACGGCAATCTACCTGCTGGGCGACAAGAAGACGTCTGCGGTGCTTGACAACGTGAGCAAAAGCATTGACCAGTGGAAATTGATTGTAGAGGAATACAAGCGCGAAAAGGAGGCTATGCAGGCGGACATTGACCGCAAAGACAGGAAGATTGACAGCCTGTACGGACAGATAGGAATACTGAAGGACGAAAAGGACAAACTGAGTTCCAAGGTCGCGTACCTCACCGTCGTGAAGTGCTACGAGGTGGGCTGTATCAAGCGCCAGCCGCCTTTCGGTGCAAACCAAAAAATTAACGATAAACAATTGACGGATGATAACATTAACAAGTGAGATTTTGCGAAAGATATATCCGCTTTCAAAGAACATTGAAAGGTACGCGGGGGCATTGGACAAGGCGATGCTGGAGTGCGGCATTGACACGGCTACAAGGGCGAGGGCCTTCCTCGCACAGGTCGGTCACGAATCCTCGCAACTGAACCGCGTCGAGGAGAACCTGAACTACTCCGCACAGGCGCTAAGGAAGGTGTTCCCGAAGTATTTTCCTACGCAGCAGGAGGCTGTGATGTACGCATATCATCCTGAGCAGATAGCAAACCGCGTCTATGCAGACCGCATGGGCAATGGCAGCGAAGAGAGCGGCGACGGTTGGACGTTCAGAGGCCGCGGCTTGATTCAGATTACAGGACGCGACAACTATGCGTCCATGTCGTCGCTCATGGGCAAAGACTTGACAATCTGGCCCGATGCTCTGTTGCTGCCGTTGGATGCCTGTCGTTCTGCTGCTCTATGGTGGAAGGCTAACGGCCTGAACGCATTGGCGGACAAACTTTCGGGAAGCGGAGAGCGCAAGACCTTCGAGGCGATTACAAAGCGCGTGAACGGCAGACTGAACGGCATTGACGACAGGTGGGAGATATACCAGAGGGCGAAAGCGGTAATCAAATAAAAAACGGCCCAGCAGTAGGAATACCGAGCCGTCGAAGGTGTTATGAAGACAGCGAAAAGCATAACCATAACGGGTATAACAAAGATAACCCTTTTTTATCAATGAGGAAACTGATAATTATAGTTTTTATTGCGTCATTGCTGGCATCATGCGGCAGCTCCCGACATGCGGCGACCAGCATCGAAACGCACGACAGCACCAAGGTGGAAGTCAGGACGGAACTCGTCGAGCGCATTGATACTGTGTACGTGGAACTTCCGAGACAGTCGGAGATGGTGGCTGTGAAGGATTCGTCCTCCCATCTTGAGAATGACGTAGCGGAATCGGATGCAAGCGTAGACGAGTTCGGATTCCTGCACCACTCTTTGAAGACGAAGCCGCGCGGTCGCCTTCCGGTCCCAAGTAAAAACACAAAGGAGAGGAGGGACAGCATCGTTTATCGGGACAAGTACGTCTATATCGAAAAGCCCGTCTATGTCGAGGCTAAATTGAACGCCTGGCAGCGCTTCAGGCTAGACGGGTTCTGGATTCTAGCGGCAATCGTGGCCGCAATCGGATTCTGGAAATTCCGGAGACCGATTCTGCATCTGCTCATGAAGCTGATTCCGTAAGCGAAGGAGGGGCATAAAAAGCCCCCGACTTGCAAGAGCAAGATTTGTTTAGCGCCAACTAAAAGAAAAACCCACACCAGCAATACGGGGGCACTATTGCCTCGGTCTGAATGGTGTGGGTCTGTTTTTCTTTCGTTGTTGGCTGAGGCGAAGATAACTAATAAAAACTGAAAAAGAAATGAAAAAGTCAGAAATTTTTGCCTCAGTGCTCGCTGACGTCTCCGCGGAGACTGAAATAGACAGCGACCGGATATTGTCTGAAAGCAAGTTGGAAGAGGTCGTGGACGCGCGTTATCTTGTCATCTATCTTCTTTCTAGAAACGGCTTCTACCCTCGCATGATAGCGGAGAGGATGCGGATGTCTCAGCGTGCTGTGAGGAAGGCGCAAGCGGGCTTCGAGGCGCGTCTAGAAGGCTCCACTGGGCTGCGGCTCTCGTTCCTGAGGCTGTCCGCGACGTGGCTGAATCAAAAGGGAACGGAAAGGGAACCGGACAGGAACTAACCATCTGACAATCAGCGCCCGTAATGATAAGTTTGTAGTGCGATGCGCAACGTGCCAAGACCGCCGAAGGCGCAAGAGGCGGATAACACTAACAACAAATTTCTATCATGAGCGAAATGGTTGACAAAATCTATTGTTGCGACAGGGGCAACAATGACATCCTCGCGGCTGCGATGCTCGGAAAACGCGACACTGACCCGATGGCGATGATGGCCGCAATGAACGGCGGAGCGAACAACTGGATGAACAATCCTTGGATGTACCTTATCTTTCTCGCCCTTTTCGGCGGAAACAGATTCGGACTCGGAAACGGAAACCTTCAGGGCACTGAAATCCAGAGTCAGATTGACTCCCTCAGGACCCAGATGGCAGACAACCACAACAGCGACCTTCTGATGTCAGCAATCAAGGGAAACAACGACGCCATCACGACGCTCGCGGCGAACCTTAACTGCGACTTCAACCAGCTGCAGGGCGGAATCTGCGCCGTGCGCTCGGCTATCGAGCAGGTGGGCGGACAGGTCGGTTTCTCCGCTGAGCGCGTAATCAACGCGGTCAACATGGGCGACTGCAACGTCATCCAGGCAATCAAGGACTGCTGCTGCAACACACAGCAGAACATCCTCCGGATGGGCTACGAGAACCAGCTCGGTCAGAAGGACATCGAGTACAAGATCCAGACAGGGCTTGACTTCGTGAACAGGAGCGTGGAGCGCGGCTTCTCCGGTATCGGCTTCCAGATGCAGCAGGACAAGTGCGACATCGTGAGGGCTGGTCAGGACAACACTCAGCGCATCATCGACACGCTCAACAGTCACTGGCAGGCAGACCTCCAGCAGAGGTACAATGACGCGCGTCTTGAACTCTCACAGCAGAAACAGAATGCGGAACTCATTGCAGCTCTCAAACCGACTGCTACCACAGCTGGGGCCTAGTCCCATTTGTATTACAGAGTGGAGGGGTGAGAATCTCTCCACTCATAATTATTTCAAGCTATGTACTTCAAAGATCTGAAACAAAACTATCCCGTATATATCCTCGACAAGCAGAATCTCACACTGATACAAGGAAAGGCGGTCTCGGTAGGCTTCCCTCGCATGGAGCTGAATCCTGCTGCCGGCAAGTCCGGGATGGTCGTCGATGTCTCGATAGAGGCTGACGGCAAGACGGCTAACTACGTCATTCCTGAAACCCTCTCCGTTACCTACGCGGGCAACCTCGTGCTCTCGGTCGATAGACAGGGGCTTGCAGGGGAAGTAGAATCTATGAGGACATCTGCAGAGCAGGCGCTCGCGGCAGTCGAACATCAGAAACGGATAGTCGAGAAATCGACGGGGCTTCTGGCGGAATTGAATCCGGCCTTCAGGGAAAAGCAGGAGACGGAGCAACGCTTCAGCAAAATTGAATCGTCTATGAACGAAGTCAAGCAGATGCTGTCGCGGCTTATTTCTTCAGGCGATAAATTGACGTGAAAAATCAATTTCTTCGCGTATAAAGGCAATTAAGTGCAATTGATTGTCATATTTTGACAATTCTAAAAACAGAAATCATGGAAAGGAATATGACTGCGGAAAGGTTCATCGGACTTCTCCGCGATAGGATAGAGAGCGAAAGCGGACGCGCCATCGTACTCAAGATGGTCGCGTCGATGAGCGAGGACAACGCGAAGGCCCTTGCCGACGAATGCGAGGACCTCGTGAGGTTCAGGGAGTACCTGTCGGAAGATGAGGCACTGGAAATCGTCAGGAACTTCGTCAACTTCGACGGCTCCAGGGGCGGACACTGGGAAGATCCGGACGAGACGTTCAGGGTCCTGGAGTCCCTCGGAATCAGATACGAGGAGGAGGGAGAATACAACAGGTGGGCATTCTATGCCGTGATGAACATGGTCTGGTCGGACGAATGGGGAGTACTGCACAACTACATCGCACAGGACCAGGAGCCGCGTGTCTGCGCCGAACTCGCACAGGCGAGGCTGGAAGACCGAGACAAGGTATTCTCGGTGAGAAAGTATTTCGGTTTGTAGCCTGACGCACATAAACGAAAAAAGGCGAGGTTTTCACCCCGCCTTGAAAATCGTATGTTATACGACGATGATAAGTTCTGAAGCAAATCACCGGGACTGTTAAGCGTAGCCCTGACGCTTCTGAAATATAATATTTATTTATCCTCTTGCAAATATTTTTTGGATTTTATTTCATCCAGAGTTAAATCAACCTCGATTTGGCCGAGTTTGATTTTTATATCCGTCATCTTTCTCCCCATGCGGAATACAAGGTATTTTATCCCCGCCTGTTTTATCGCATACAGCATCGGCTCATAGTAGTTGGCTTGTGCGTTCCTTATTGGGGATATGAGGCCTGTCCTCCTATCGTAGAGCGAATAAAAATATGGGAATCCGCAAATGTTCATGATTGTCCCGTAGATGTAACTCTGTTGGTCCACCTTAAGCTCATCAAACTTCCTGAGTATTGCAGACAGTTTCATTGTATATTGCTAACATTGAAGGAAAAGGGGCAGACTGCTTTGAATCTCCAAATTTCAGCCTGCCCCGTATAAATCTCATTTCGGTGCACTTGTGATAGATATATTCGTGGAAGTATCTGGTGTCCGTCCTTGCAGGAATCAGCAGGACCACGACAGCGCCGTTCCTACTCTCGTCGTAGCATTTCTTTACCCACTTTCCGATGTCCTTGCCATAGGGAGGGTTGCAGAAAACCACATGCCCCTCCCAAGACTGTTTCAGGCCGTCGTCTTCAGGAGTGAAGAACGCCTTGCACTTCGCCGTTTCAGGCAAGGCGCAAGGGTCCAGCGTAAAGTGGAACTCCTTGTTCAGTTCGTCGAAGAAGTCCTGCGGTGTTGTCCAGTCCATCCTGTTGCTTGAAAATAGAGCCTTGCTTAACATGCTATTCAGTATAATTCAACACACAAGGTACACATACGTGTTTGTCACATACAATATCCGAAAAGATGCTCTCATCAGATAGTGCGATATAGCAACTGTCTCCAGATGCACGAGCGCAAGACCAGATACCGCCACGATTTTCACTCAACAAGTCCGCTCCGACAATTTTCTCCGCCTGCCTGTCTATCTCCATCCGTTGCTTCTGAATCTCTACCGCCAAGCGCAAATCGGGCAAATCTCTCATACCCCATTTGTCTGTCTTGAACCCGCATACGAACATTTCCGCAGGACTGCTTATCCGATACAATTCCTCATTATCCGCACCTCCGTCACTTTTCATCGCCTGCTTTATCGTCATTTCTTCCGAATCCCAATCCTCCAAATCGAAATTCCTATCCAATATCTTGTAATCTGCATATTTTGGAAATATCAATGCCTTTCTTATGTTATCAAACCTAATCTCTATCCCCTCGATACACTCCAAATAGTTCAGCCCCTCGAATCTTTTTTTGTAAATAATCTTTGCCATGTCTTTGACTTATAATTTATTCTTTTTTTGCTAATATCAATACTTTTATTCGAGCTTATTGCAAGCCATAACTTGTCAAATATCTCTTCACATTCTTCAAGTGAATTAAAGCATTTAGAGGTGCGCCAATCGTCTCCATTAATGAGAAATTTTATATAATGAGAGCCGTCTATCTTTTTTAGCATCTTAACATCCGAAATTCTATCCGCATTGACGAAGCAACGTTTATTGATTTTTATCCACGCCATAATTTTAATCTTTTACCAATTCAACTTTGACCTTGCACCCGACATTCAACTGTGACGGAAATTCAAATCCGCCGGCCTCTAAGCCTTTATCCAAAAGACATTTTCTCAAGGCGAAATCAATAAGCATCATGATTTCTCCATCAGAAATCGGCCTGCGGTCAGTTGATATTATCTCAGATTTCGTATGCTTTACGATATACGCATTCTGCCAACCGCATACGATGTCATAATTTTTAGCCGCCATATTCTATAATTTTAAGTTGTTAGCCATTTCCGACAAACCAATCAGCCGTAACAAATGCTGAAATTCATGAACATAATTAACCCTTATTTTATCATCATAGACACTGCATCTTAAGCCGTCCTCTGTCTGCCACAAATCAATCTTTAACGTAACATCCTTTTGACAATAAATTCTTACAACGTTATGATACGTATAAAGTACCTTGAACTTATTTTTCAAGAAAAATTCTTTCGTCAACGCAATAGGCGAAATCTCGTTTCCGGCAAAAATTCCAGAACAATCTTTAAGGCCTATGGTTGTTTCATTTCCAACGTCGCTTACCTCTTCAACAATGCCAAGTTCTATGGGATTACCATGCCCTGAAACATTGATATAATCGCCAAGCATTAACTCATTTACGTTCATCATATTATTCCTCCATTGCTTTTCTAAAATTCTCGACATCTATGGGTCTTCCAAACTTATCAAAGACCAAATTGTCCCCAATCCAATCTGCCGCTTTTTCAAGCATCCATTCGGCTCCTGCTTTGAATGTCTCTTCTATTTCAATTGGAACATAATCTTGCGAACCTATATTAGATTCATACTCTCTTGCTCTTTCTTCTATTGTCATATCTGTTACTTTTAGGAATTAAATAAGGCAATCGGGAATGTGCAAATCCGGTTTTGGAGCCTCCTCCAATCGTAAGTGCCCCTCCCACCCGATTGCCTTAAATTCAACTATTCCTCCCATTCGATTTTAAGTGTCGCTATTATGTCTCTTTTTTCTCTTTGCGCTTCTTCTTTCGTTGCAAATATCCTATTACATACGAAAGTGTTATATCCTCCATTTCCTCGATATACGTTTATCCACCCCTCTTTTTTAATTGGGGCAAAGCATAAATCATGTGGACTGATTGCGTTTGGATAATATTCACCTTTTGAAGTATATTGATAAACTTCTTCTCTATCTCTATCCTCATCCTCAAACAACAAAGCAAGGATAGAATGTGTTTTGTCAACTCGGTTCGTGCAAATAATCCTCGCGGCATGCCCATCTCGCGTTACAATCGGTCTGGTTGGATTTTTGAGGAATGCTTGCAAATTAAATTGTTTCATATTTCTCAATTTTTAATGTTTATAAATTGCTTACCTAATAGGTTTTTGCGGCACGTTTAGACTTTTTTGTCGTAATTTTTCATCCTCCGGCAGTCTCCATCACACCCCATAAGCAGGTGCATACCACCGTACCAGCCCGATTTTTTCATGCAGTTCTCGTAAGAGAAATACTTGCAGTTGTGGCGGTACAACGTCCTTTCTATTGTTTCTTTTTCCATAAAGATTTCAATGTTATTATTTGAATGATAGTTTATTCTATCCATGTTATTTTAATTGTATCTACGCAACTCTCAGACCTTGCCTTCAGTGCCTCTTCGCGTGTCGGGAAAATGACATTGCCGACGACAGTGGAGTTGCGATTATCGCCATACCTGCACACGTTCATCCAACCTCTTCTTACATCAACCTTGAAGTATAGCCCCGAGAAGTCGGCAAATACAGTATTAGTGTCAAGCATATAGAGTCTCTCGCTTCCGTCCTTGTTTTCGCACGTCACAAATACGCCGTCGCCCCAGAAATGAATTTTTGCAGGTATCCTATCCTCCGTAACAACTTTCAGTTCGGGTCTTTTGGCATAGATTCTCATGTCAAATGGTATATATTCTATCATCTTATATTCGTGTCATTATCAGTGAATATCAACTCCTCCGCAAACGGAAGAGTCCTCGCCCAGTCAATAAACTGATGGAACTCCGGCAGTCTATGGTTCTTTCTCTGCCTGTAGATTCGCGCGATTGTCTGATACGACAACATGTCGATTTTCGTAATCTCACGACCAAAGGGAATTGCGCCTTTCGCCTTCTGCAGTTCCTCTCCCGTAAGCCCCTTGCACTCTTGGTTCATTGTCGATTCAGAACATAGTCTCTGATGCCCGACAGTGTAGGTCTCAAAGTCCCACCAGAAGTAAATCGGAGCCTTAATCTCGACCCACACGTTTATGCCTCTTACGACCTTCGCATGTTCGTCGCCGTTTTTGATAAGGGCCTTGAGCAGGGTCATGTCCTTGTCCGCGACGATCACCGTAGCGCCACCGTATGCAATCGCGTTGTGGTAGTCGCAATTCGAAGATTCCATTCTTTCTGGGAGAATTTCACCCGCAAGAAAGGACTTCTCAATTTTGCCGTAAGGCAGATGCAGCGCCTTCAGCGCGGAATAGAATCCCGCAATTTCGAGTGTCTTTATTTCCATTTCAATTAATTCTCCATTTTATGTTTTGTCATTTTGCATGTTCCTGAAATGCAGGTGTCAGGAGACCGGCCTTCATGTTCCATTCTAAGAAGGACCTTAATGGCGTGAACTGCAAGCCCGATAAGGTCTATCAGTTGCAGCCTGTCCTCTATGGTCGCTTCTGACAGCGGTACAATATTCTCCGCCTCGTCAATCATTGTTATGTTGAGAGTTTGTTTCTCCGAATTATTGTTTACAACAAATCCTTTAATCATAGCCTAAATTAATTTCTTAGTAATCCCACAATCAGGCACACGGCAACCAGCATCACCATGCAGATAATGACAACCGCCGCCATGCCGCGTGCAGATTTTCTTATACAATCCTTTGCTTCTGGAACATCATCCATCGAGTAGCCCACGACAACGACGATTGCGGCGAATCCGGCACATACTGACACTATTTTCATTACATCCTCACAAAACTGAATCATAGTGCCTCAGATTTCAAAAATGTTTCCAATGATTTTGGCGGGAGCATTCAACCGAAGAAAGAATATTGCGCTGTCCTTGTCGTGGTATGTGCGATCTCCGCTGAAATTTAGCCACCAGAACAACACTCTGTACTGTGGGATATAGATTGTCTCACCGAGGCTGTTGACGGCCTTTATAACTCTGTATCTTGACATAATTAATCATTTAAGTAGTTCAATAAGTCTTCGGCACAGCTGTATGATTCAAATCCTTTCACGTTCACATACTCGCACATGAACCTCTTATCAACACGGACCTGTACCCAATACACCGTGATAGGAATGCAGCCGTTATAGCTGCTGCCTTTCACAATCCGGTATCGTTTCATTCAGACCTTCTTGTCGGTTATCAAACACTTTGCCGCATTTTGGACAGTGGCATCTGTGTCTCAGTTCTTTGTTTGTACTACTCATCGCTTTCCTCCTTGAGTTTTGTGATTACCATAACGTCCCTGATGCCGTTGAAGCCAATAAGTCGGCTGTACGGATATTCAAGAATCCCCTCGTACTCCTTCTGCGGGTCAAATACGATATTGCAGTCCTTGTCGATAATAACGCTGTGAAGGTGGCATATCGGATGCTCTTCGGCGTTGGTGTATCTCGGAGAATATACGCCAGCAAGAAACAGCCCGTCGATACCCTCCTCGCGTCTGAGGTTATCAAGGTGATAAGTTCCGTCCAGATTCCAAGGCTTGAAGCATCCGCAGGTAGGGACTTCAAGGTAGTTGAGATTGGGATTGAAATACTCCCTGTAGGCTAAGTCGTAGCCGCGCTCCTTACAGAAGTCTATAGCGGCTCCAAACCAATCTTCCTGCTCGACAAAGTTTGGTACTTCGTCATAGTCAAGCTCCAGAAGGGAAGCGATGCAACATTTGAAACAATCCCCTTTCTTGGGGTCAATGATTCTCTGATAGACTTTTTTCATATTACTTCATCATTATGAGTTGCTCAGTTCTGTCATATATCTCCTTGCTCTCCTCATCCCAATCCTTGAGGGCTTTGGATAAAAGGGCATAATCGTCTTTCTCTAAGTCAACATTGTTGTACTTGAGCAAGAATTTTTCAATGAGGCTCCTTATCTCACTGCTATGATATTCGAGCCACATAGCTACTAACTTCCTTCTTGGAAAGCAGAATCGGTCCCAGAACCACTTTTTCAGGTCGGACCATCCGTAGATTTTGATTTTGATTTCTTTCATCATTAGTGTCTGGCAAAAATCACAAGCTGTTTTCGTCAGGATTTTCTGTGATTGGTTATTCGGAAACTTCTAAGCCGTTTTAATTTCGGCGAGCAATTTGTCCACACCGCCTAACTCGGAGTCGATATTGTTTAACTCTTCAAGAACGGACTTCTTCTTTTCCTCCGGCAGTTGGTCGAATTTGTCTGCCAAACTGCGTAATAATGACTTATCCATACTTTTTTGGTTTTAAGGCAGGGCGCAGGGACGCGCTCCTGCCGAATAAAGACTATCTGTAAAGCACGAGGGGAACAGACAGGCCCGAGACGTACAAGAAGTTGCCGTGCGCAAAACCGAGGTTGCCATTCGCAATCCAACCGCCGAACTCGCTGCAACGGGAACAAGACCAAACGACGCTGGGGTGATCTCTCAACAAATCCGCACCTTCGATTGTCTTTGCCAGCGCATCAATCTCGTTCTTCTGGTGCTGGAGTTCCAATGCGGCCAGTAGTGACGGGAGAGTGAATGTGCCGTGCGCATCTGACCTGAAATTGGCAACCCATAACGCGGCAGAACTGCCAAGTGCGTACAACTGATCTGTCTCATGGCGCGTCTCGGTCTCTTTTAATGCCTCAATCTGGCGAACCTTTTTCGCTTCCCAGAATTCAATCTTCTCGTCAGGAAGCATCACCTCTTCCGAATACTTCGGATAGATGAGCGCCTTCTGCCCATTCAACATGTCGATTTCGATTCCCTCAATGCTTTTGAGGGTATTCTGGCCTTCAAGACCTTTCTTGTAAATTATTCTTGCCATAATGATTATAATTCTACGCTGTTTGCCAATTCCGTATATCCTCCAAGCCGCAAGAGCTGCTGCAACTCGTGCACATAGTGGACGTTTGCGCTCGGTCCGCATGGCGGATTATACAACCTAATCGCAATGATGTAGCCATCTTCTCCGTCCTCATCGAGGATGCTGTTTCTTTCAGTCCAGTAGAGGATGTCCTCGTCAAAGTTGTTTCGCTTGAAGAACTCATCCGTCAGGAGAATCGGACATGGCTTGCATTCCTTGTCTTCAAACTCCTCCCAGTCATAGTCGTTTTCATCGTTTCTTTCGGCATAGGCGTAGGTATAGCCGACTGATATGACCTGCATAGGGATTCCGCGATCATCGGCAATCCAGTCGCCGACCATTAATTCATTGCATTTCATAATTAAATCTTAAAATAATCCTTCATGTAAGCCTCAATATCAAAGTCAAACAGCAGGTTAGTGCATTTGTCTTTGAACTCAGCAACCGAATCATAAAAAAGTGTCGCATAGAAGAACACCCACGCATTCCCTCCGCATGTCTCAATCGTTTGAGAAGCAGCTCCAGCGGCAATTCTCTTGTCATAGAGATCCTGCAATGCCTTTACTTGCGCTAATAGCATTTTAGGATTCTCCAGATACTCCTCTCTACGTATTTTTCTACTGGCAAGCGGACAACCTATACACCCAAGACGCCTATTGACATCGAATACTCCATTCTCATCGTAATAGACAGGAGCGCACTTGATATTACGCCTATCAATGAACTCTTTCACATCATCGTTGGTCCATTCAAGAATCGGCAGATACTGCCTGACTTTCATTCCGTCTGAATAGACCCTGCACAGCTCCGGATCCTTATATCTTTCAGCCCTCTTGCGGCTTTCATCCCTACGTGTCCCAAGCACCGCACGCGGCAGAATCGCATATTCTTTCAGGATTTCACAGCAGAACCGACTGAATCGTGAAGGCATCCCTTTGCGTCTCACGATGCTGAGGAAATTCTCTTTAGGCTGGACAATCTCGACACCCATCTCCCTTACGTGCTGCAAGGTTCCGCGAGGGTCTATCGTCGTGTTCTTGTAGATTGCACGATAATTGATTCCTGCCATTTTCGCCAACTCCAAGATGACGTCTGAATCCTTTCCTCCGGAATAACAGACCTCAATCGGCCCGTCATCGGTCGGAATGCTTTGCAATAGTTTTATTGCCGCATCAATTTTCCTATCTAAAGTCATAGTCTTTCAAAATAAAATTTACCATCCCATTTTTGCTCCGTCAGAATCCCGAGCTTGAGCGCTAGTCGCGTGGCGAATGTCCTCTTGTAGTCAAGTTCCTCTACAAGTCTCTTCCGGAACTGCTCGACATTGGACATGCCTTTGTAGAAGTTGCACATGCGGCAGGATGGATTGTAGTTCTCAATCGTGTCTTCTCCCACACGGCCCAAGTGTCGGCCATTTCCTCGGCACTTGGGTTCGATGTGGTCAACCTGCATATCCTTATAGTCAATCTCGCAGCCGCAATAGGCGCAATGGCCGTTGTACTTCGCATAGACCGCCTGCCGGATATTCTTGTTCATTTGACTTTTAATTTTTTAATTATATCCTTATACTTATTGTAAGTTTCAGTAATGACTTTTTCGCCAATCGGATGTCCTCTTTTAGAATCCCGTTCAATACATTCTTCTAAAGAAACATCGAAGAAGTCCTTAAATTCGAGGGTATAACGCTTATTTAAAGAGTTAATTTGGTCTTGAATAAAGTCCCAATATTTTTTATTGAGATTCATATTGTCTATAACAATGTCATATCCAAGCGTCATAGCATAATATATAAAGTCAGACATTACTATAGAAACAAGATTCTCTCTTTCTGGCACCCAATAAAGCCCCAACATTCTACGGAAATCATCATTATTCCAACGGACTCTATGTGTAGGGTCTTCTTCGACCCATTTCTTGGCCCAGGTAGATTTACCTGAGCATTGAATTCCTCTCGTTAAAATTATTTTTGGCATAAATCCTCCCACCATTTATAATAATCAGGGCAATCCTTTTCAGTATTAACTAGGTGCATGGTCTCATCGTTATATGGTATGCATCTTTGCCAAATAAAACTTATGAACCCAATTAGTACCACGGCACCAGAACCGTCACTAAATTTTTTAAATTCTTCAAGAAAGCATGGCGCCCATACCTTAGAATTGCAACTAAGTCCTTTTACCAATACTTTGTCGAACGGCTTGAAGTCTTTCGGGTCGAATCTCTTGACAGGAGTCTTGAACTTGCTCCAATCCAACAGATCTTTAGATGGGAATAATAAACACACCTTGCAAAATGAAAAATAATTACCCCCTTTATAAAAAGTCCACGTGCAACCACCATGTGTTCCTAAAGCTACGACAATTTTTTCATTCGTTTGATCAACCTCTCTGAGATAGACATCGCCAAGTAGCGTGGAATATAATTTAGTTCCAGCTGGACAATCCTTCAGGATTTCACACAAATCTAAATTCTCATTCATACTCTATTTCCCTTTTTTTGTCTTCTGCAATGCTATCCAAATATCTATTGAGCGCCTCTATGGCCTTATCGGGGATTTCTTTGACTTTGGAGTCGCCTTCGCAATAATCCAAAATGGTTCCTGCTCCGTAGATAAGATATAACTCTTTTTTATTAGGAGTTAGGATAGTACATAAAGCGAAAACCAATGCACAGATCATGTAAAATTTGCACGTATATGATATACTCTTGGAGTCTTCATCTACATCTCCCTCCCCCAATATTACGAAGGCGAGAAATAAAAGACTAACTCCGATACTTACCCCAAACGCTATGTGCAGTTTGCCTACCACACTAATCCAATATAATTCGTTCATAATTATTCCTCCCATTCAATCGGTATCGTGGTTATATATGATTTATTTGGGTCTATTTCTCCTCTTGCCGCTTTTTCGGACGCATAGACAACTCCACAAACTATTTTCCCTCGAAAATCATATATATTTACCCATCCTGTTTTCTTTTCTGGTTCAAAGAATAAATCATAATCATTCTCTCCATGTTCACCGGACTCCCCATCTTTCGTGAAAGCCCATATATCTTCATAATCATCGCCTAAACGTATAAATGCCACCACAGGATAACGATCATCAAGTCTGTTAGTACAAATAATCCTCACGCTCTTGCCCTTCCTTGTTACAATCTTTTTTTCAGGATTCTTTAAATATTCTTGCAGGTCAAATTGTTTCATAGCTATTCCTCCTTATATTCGTCAGTCGTTTCCAGAAGATCCCACGTGTGCTCGTTGTAAGGAACACACTGCATATATCTATCATCATCCTCGCACTCATACTTATACTTACGTTCTTTGCCGTAGTTGTCAAAGATGCGGGCATGCCATTTTTCGTCATCATAATCACGAACCAGCACCCTGTCACCCTTTTTGAACGGGCATTTCTCCTTTTCCTGCTCAGCGAGTAATTCCTGCTCGTAGTCAGTAAGGATGAGTTTGTCGTACTTAGTTAAACTGTCTGCCGTCGTTAGACCAGTAATTGGGGCTCCATCATCCCTGACAAGGACAATCGCCTTGCCTAACACAGCAATGAGTGTGTTAACCTGATTGCCTTTATTGCTGATTACTTTGTCACCCACCTTCCAGTCGGTGTAAGTCTCCGGATCGCGCGGAACTATTTCCAGATCGTGCTTCTCCGCCCATACGCTAAAATCTTCTATGGTTCCGCAACGCTCGTAGCTTCTTGTTACAATTTGGCGACTGCTATTAAAAGATTCATTTTCATCAGTGAAGACATACACCACACATCCTTCTCCTTCTTTCGCAACTTTTAGATAGCCTGTCATTACTTCGCCTTCGTCACCTTTCGCCTTGAATTGCAAGTTGTTGCATTTTGAAAAATCGTATTTCATAATTACTTCCTGTTTTTGTCGTTACTGTCCAATGGAAGCGAAAACATCGTCAATGCTATCGCCACGATTGCTATTATCAATACTGTTTCCATTATTCGTCACTTTTATCTGTGTTATGGGCCCCGAGATACCTTCCTCGTCAATGAATTCCAGAATCTCGTGGAAGGCCTTTGCCTTGCCCCTGTAGTACTCCTTCAGCAGGTTTGGATTCCTGTTGTCTTCCGATATCTTCCGGCAAAAGATTTCTCCCTTCCTGGCGAAATCCAAAATGTCGTTCAGCCGTTCCTTTTCCATTTCCTTCATCCCTTGAAATCAAACTTTGCAATATCCTCGTCCCCGAACCTGCTCCTTGGATATCGTCAGCTTATTCTCCACCATCTTCCTTCCTGTCAGCGGTTTCACTCGTCTTTTCAGCATCGGTCTTGACTTTGGCCGTAACTTTGGACTTTTGAGCCTCGGAGCGCGACAGTCCCCTCAGCCCAGCTATTATCAAGAGAAGGCGTGCCTGAGTGCCTGGAAGGGCGGGGAAAGTCTTCGACTCGTCAAAAAAGTCCAGATGGGCCTCCAATACCTTCCTGATAAGGTCGAGTGCGTGTTCATTCTCCATACTCTCCACAGCCTCCCTGAAATTGCTTACCACGGACCCGTCCTTCAGGACCGCATAGAAAATCTCATCTGATGAGATCATCCTTGTTTCTTTGTTTGTTTCCATGTTTTTGTGTTTTTTAATGATGTCTTTTAATTATTCAAGTAGTTCAACAATTCTTCGGCACGGCTGTACGATTCAAATCCTTTTACATTCACATACTCGCACGTGAACATCTTATCAACGCGGACCTGTACCCAATACACCGTGATGGGAATGCAGCCGTTATAGCTGCTGCCTCTCACAATCCGGTATCGTTTCATTCAGACCTCCTTTTCAGTTTGATGACAAAATACATTTTGCCCGGCTCTGCGCCCCATGCTTCTTTGCCGTTGCCGAATGTTATACTGTCAATTTCGAATGTCATTGTGATTTTTGTATAACCACGATGAAAGCGAACGTGCGTAAATCCTCGTGGATATGCCAACGGGTCCACACCTTTGCCAACCAGGAACCTGCGAAACACAAGCATTTCAAAATCTCGCTTTATGGCTTCATAGTCTAACAGGCGTTTTTCCCAATATGGCTTAATCTCTCTGTATTCCTCCGTCTTTTCTCCGGAAGCAATCATATCGTACCATTTCCCTTTAAGAACCAAATCAAGTGTTTTCATTGTTTCATCCTTTTATAAAACAGATCCAATGAGTGTTTGACCGTTTCCCGGATATATGTCCGAATACAGGTTTCTCCGGAGTGAGTTTGAGAATTTCAGATACCTTTATGTCGGTTTCGTTCCATTTGAATATGAGAACTCCACCTTTTTTCAAAACTCTAAAGCACTCCGAAAATCCTTTGGTCAACATATCTTTCCAATCAGAATAAAGTGCGCCATACTTTATTTGCTGATAGCCGGTTGGTCTGGCTTTCTCATTAAGACTTCCATATATTTCTGCAAACTTTGAGTTTCCAACATTCCTTAAAAGATGTGGAGGGTCGAATACAACCATTTGAAAACTTTCATCTTCGTATGGCATGTTTGTAAAGTCTGCTTGAATATCAGGCTTTATTTCAAATTTTCTTCCGTCACACAGTGTCGTTTCAAAACTGCGAATGTCTTGAAATAACACTCTGTCATCGTTCTTGTCGAAGTAGAACATTCTCCCGCCACAACAAGCATCGAGTATAAGTTTGTCTGTTTTCATCTTATTGTTCATTCGTAAATCTTCTCCGATGAGTCCTGCCGCACCTGCACATCACCTCTCCGCCCTTCTCGCTGACTTCTTCAACGTCAATGACATCCTGTCCGTCAGGTTCGTCAGCCGGTTGTCCCGTATCCCCAGTTTCCGGATCCTGTCAATGCAGTTCCTCATCTCCCGGTGTTCCCTTTCCGTCAGCGTTATGCTAGAAAGGGAGGTCGTCCGTCGGCTGTTCATAACTCATCCCTTGTGTTGCCGGCATGCCCTGCGGTTGCTGAGGATAAAACAGGTTGCCTGTCGCTGCCGGTTGCTGATGAGGCTGCATCTGCCGCTGGCTCCCGGCCGTCGGCCGCGCGTTCTGGGGCACGCCTTGCGCCGTCTCCTGTCTGCTGTCGGTTTCATCTTTCTTACGACCTTCTGCCTCGAATTTGGCGTTCAACTCATCAAGGACTGTTTTCAATTCCGCTTTACATCTGCCTTGAGCCGACAACGAAGCCAATGACACCAAGATAAAGGCATGTTGGCTGATAGGTTTAGGGTAGTCTTTTATCTCCTTGAGGAGATCCAAGTTCGAGCAGAACATTTTCTCTAAAATAGGCATCTTATCCATCCAGTCTTTGCTTTCTGCGACCTCTCTTACATTGTTGACTACAGCCCCGTCCTTTAAAACCGCGTAGAGAATCTCATCGGAGGAAATCATCCTCGTTTCCTTGTTTTTTTCCATAATTGAATCGTTAATTGAATTGTTTGATTATTTTCTATTTCTTCTGCCGTATTCGGCTATCAATAGCGCATCGCACACAGCAAGCGTCAACTTCTGATTGGGAAACAACTGTTGCGCTTTAGCCTTCAGTCTGTTCTTCCATTCGGTCTTGCCTACGCCCCTCGAAGACCCTAACTGATATGTTTTCTCCCACTTCTGAGGCGTGACGGTTTCAGTCGGTATCTTCAGCGCAAGAAGTGCCATTTCCAGATGCCCGTAGCCCTTTCCGAAGTTGAACATCGCCATACCACCGTTGCCTGGCATACTGCCGACCTTTTCGAGTGTGCAGCGCGAATTGTCCGCGAACTGGTGGAGCGTGTCAATCAGGTCCTGCGGAGTTTCAGGCATTTTCCGTAAAAAAATTACAGCGCCCGATTCATCGAGCACTGCAATTCCCCCGTTTGTCCCGGGGTCAATCCCTATGTGTTTCATTTTTAATTTCCTTGGTATCTTGTTTTGCAACTATCATTGTTTTCCCGTTTTCGAGACGGACTTGATAATACGTAATTGCAGCGACGACCTCTCCCGATGCCGTTCCGTTGGCCGTTTTCCATTCGACTATCATCAGAATAACGTGGTCTTTTCTTCAGCAGGCTCTCCGATGAAGAGATTACGGAAGATGTAAAACAGACAATCAACGACAATCGAATTGCCAGCCATTTTGTATTGCTGGGAATTACTGATAGGTTTTGCGTTTGGATCGTATTGGTTTTCGGCAGGCTTGACATCATTCTTCAGGAACTTGGTCTGCTGTATCTTGTCGATTTCCTTTTCCCTCACGCCCATCAGCCGGAAGCATTCCCTCGGCGTGAGTTTCCTTATCCTCAGTCTTTTCCCTTTCAGCTCTTCGGGAAGATTCATAATTAGATTTGCATCCATATTCTTTTCGATTAAATAGTTGTCTTTCTGTACGGAAGTGACGGTGTTTGAAACTCCGTCTGCCCTCGGCTCATATCTCTTTATACTGCTTCGCGGTAGCCGGATTCTATGGTTCTCATAGTCCTTGCGTATCCTCTTGCCGTATTCATTCCTCACTGGTCGTAATATTGCTTTCATCATAAAAACAGACTACTGAGATATTCTGAATCCGATGCGCGAATGAATATCTTTTCTAACGCCTTCTTACTTGTCTTTGCGGCGATTTTTGATGTTGTCGGAATCTCCGCTATACAGATGAAATCTTTAGGGGATTCATATTCAGAAATGAACACTGGCTGCTTACAATGCCTCGCCCACTCCCAAAATGTGTCATTGTCGAACTTGCTCCTATTCAGTCCGTAGTGGTTAGTATTGGCATACGGAGGGTCGCAATATACGATGCTGTTGTCGGGTAACTCTACATTACGATAGTCTGTATTATACCTTTCGAGTCTTTGAATCCTTTCGAGACGTTCAAGGCTTTCAAGGCTTTCTAGTCTTTCGAGACTTTGAGGGCGTGCGCTCGACTTATTGCGCCTTACAGACAGATACAAAGGATTTGTTTCAACATCCTCGATAGTGGCTTTTGCTTTTAATGAGGCGACTATCGCTTTTCCTATCTCTATCCTCCTTTGCTTACGGTCTGTTATGTCCTGCAATGCCTTTTCTGCATCATCTGCAACAAGAGGACACAACCTATGCAGTTCGTCAAAGTCACCGAAGAATACCGCATAATGCAAGGCTTTCTTGTAAGGTTCGATATGCTTGCTGTAGAGATAGTCCCTGCCATTGTTCCCGAAACTCCAGATATAGCGGACATAACTATCGGTTTCCCTTAATCTGAAGAAGTCCTCACGTGAAATCCACCTCGTCTCGTTCTTGAACTTTCCTTGTGTCGCATCAAGAAACAACTGGCTTACACCGCCCTCTATGTCATTAATGACAACCTTTTCAAACTTCCCCGACAAGAGAGCCGCGTGTGCAATCGCGCATCCTCCGCAGAACAAGTCCACGAGAACCGGAGCACTTGGAAGATGCTCCAGAACTTTTGTTGCAATCAGGTTCTTGCTGCCTTTATATGGTAATCCGTAATTCATTTTTAGTCATTGTAAAATTCTGCAATTAGCACCTCCATATTCAGCCTTACGGCTCCTACTTGCGCGTGAATCGTATTGGTAACGTCACGGAGGTTGAAATGCTCAATCCAGCCTGCTTTATTCCGAGTCCTTGACAATCCGAACACTTGTTTTTTTTGGGCAGACTTCTGCAACCAAAGAATCTTTCTGCACCCTTGTAATCGTGTTGGAGATTCCGAATTTTCCGATTTCAATCATCTGTCTGAACGTGCCGTTGGATTTCGTTTTCCTGTCCTTAGGATTGTTTGGATTCCGTCCTCTCATCGCGCACCCGAACAATAATTTTCGGTTCGAGACCGCCCCCCCCGCATGTATTGATCGCAGGTGCGATTCCGTCAGAGGAGTACACCCTGCCTCTCTGTGGGTTTGTGAAATTCTTTTCATCCGTTACGATATTAAGTACCTGTATCAGTTTCGGTTCCTTCATAAACTAAAAATGCGTTTCCGCATTGGCTGGTGATTGCGGGGATTATCGCCCCCCCCTGAATCACTCTGCCTCTACGTAATTTTGAGGTCGGATAGGAGCAGTCGAAAACACCTTTTGGAGACCTGTATGTATAGACCGTCGCCCTCATAGACCCTTTTCCCTTGGTAAATGCAATATGGTATCTTCTTCATCATAAATTTCCATTATCCCTGTCATTCTATCCCTCCCCCTAATCCGCAACAGATTGGATGTAAACATCTTCCAGTATCCCGATACGATTGTGCGGCTGCATCCGTCAGAGTCGTTTATGGGTATTGTCTTTTTCATCCGTCATGATTGTTACAAAATGATTGCTATCGTTGATTCGGGCTGAAACGGTTCCCGCAATGTCCGAAACGGCTTGATTGTAGGCAGCTTGCTACCTGCTCCCCCCCCCCATATAGGGTCTTTCGGCCTTCATATGAACCCTGTACCTTTCTTTTCGTGGTTCTTGTTATGGGCGAGGAATCCTTGAATTGCCTGGTCGCTGACATAGTATTTTTCATCGACCACCGGCTCCAGGACGTCAATCAGGAACTTGTCCAGTTCAAACGGCTTCGGGAAATGGTATATGCTGTTGTCGTTCAGTATGCTAACGAGGAAAACTCTCTCCCTGTTCTGAGGAACTCCGTAGTCCTTCGCGTTGAGGACTTGCCAATAGTTCGTATAGCCGTAGGATTCTAGCTCGTCCATCCACTTCTGAAACAACGGAAAGAACTTCTTCGATGTTAGGGCCTTGACGTTCTCAAGCAGAAGGAATTTCGGTTTCTTTGTAAGGACCGCCTTGCGGATTTCCCACAAAAGGGAACTGCGTGTTCCCGAACCCTCTTCTCCACCTTTTTGCAGCCCGGCGTTGCTGAAATCCTGACAGGGCGAACTGTAAGTGAGCAAGTCGAAATCAGGAACTTTCTGCCAATCCACTTTCGTTATGTCGCCGAGGTTTCTGTCGGACCATTGGGGATATAGCGCGTTATGCGCCTGAATCGCGTACTTGTCGATCTCCGACCATGCCACGAGTTCGTAGGCGAATGACTCTGGATAGGCTTACGGAAGCCTATCCAAACTTAGGCACTGGCTGTCATAGCCGCTGAAACATGTGCAGACTCTTATTTTTCTCATTTGCTATTTTCTGAAAGAATCTCCTTTGAACACCACAATGTCGAGCATTTCCCTGAACCTGTCAGCAATGCGCACTCCGTATTTCTCCGTAATCTGTCGCGGTGTAAGGTTTGTTGTTATGACTGTAAATAATTGATTGTCGTAGCGATATTCGAGAATATCTACAAGGGGATTCGAGATATTGCCGTAATCGTTGCGCTCCGCAGGCTCGTTCCCCAAATCCTCAATCCCCAGAAACCGCAATCTCTTTACCTGTTTCCGTAGTTCCGTGTCGTCAATGGCGAGCAAGTCCTTCGAACTGATAATGAACATCCTGAAGTTCTGGCTCTCAAGTTTCTCTATGAGCGCGAAGTACTTTATTGTCTGCGCTACGGCCCTTGCCATTGTGCTCTTCCCGTTGCCGCACTGCCCGCTGAACATCAGTCCGAACTTCTGCGACTGCATCGTGAGATTCTCGGCGACCTTCGAGACGACGACGGCCGTTTCCCCGTTCAGGTCCGGAATCCCGCCTCTGGAGGAGACTTCCGCACGTATGGCGGACCTCAGGACCTTTTCGGCCTCTTCCTTCGTGCAGGGCAGCCTAAAAAGGCTCGAAGTAGTCCTCGATTGGCACATCCATGACGTCAGTGCCTCTTCGTTTATCAATAGATTGTTTGTTTCCATTGTCTTTGGATTTTTCATTCACGTACCACCTGTATTCAAATCCTCTCCACGCTTTAGTGGTCGCCATTGCTATACACTCTTCCGCACTTATTCCGTTGCTTCTGGCGAGATCCAATTCTTTTTTTATAGATTTGTAGGCCGTTAGAGTATTCACGCCTCCGGTCTTCGCCCGGACTTCGAGCCAGTCTGAGGCTGTCTGCTCTGATACGCCCTCGGAAATCAGAGCGCCCTTGAAGTCGAACTTTTCTTTTCCCCTTTCTTTTTTTGCGCAACTTTTTTCTTTAGGCTTTTCTTCTTCTACCGGATTTGACGGATTTTGGGGTTGTTTGTCGTCTTTCTTTTTAGATAATACGATAGTATTATCTTTTTCTTTATTAGTATTATCTTTAGTATTATATGGGGGGTCATTTTGACCCCACCCCCGGGTCATTTTGACCCCACCCGGGTCATTCGCGGCATTTTGTTCAAGCAGTCTCAGATTGACGCGATAATCGTAGAATGTCACTCCGTTGATTTTCTTTTCGATTTTTTCAATCAGCCCCTTTTCCGTAAGAGACTTGAGGACGCGCTTGATTGTCTCCTTGCTGCACTTGCATTTTTCTGCAAGCCATTTCTGAGTTCCGGAGAACACTGATTCTCCGTCCTGAGAAAAGCCGTAAATGTTCGCATAGACGAATATGCTCGTCAAATCCAAGTCCATTTCAAGCATCCAGTCTTGGATGACAGTATAGCCGTTCTTCATAATCTAAAACGTCATAAAGTGTTTTTCAAAAGTCTCCATTGAAATATATCGCGTCAGAATCTTATCGAGAACGTCACGGACACTGTTGTATAGTTCCCTGAATCCCGTCTCGTCAAGCTTTTCGAATGCGATTGACTTAGGGCCTTGCACCCAGTCTTTGAAGCGTGGTGAATAGAACTCCTCGTAGTAGCCTGCGGTGATCTCTATGCACTTGCGGAAAGCGTCCTGATTGTCATGGAATCGCTCAGTCCTTATCGCCTCCGGCAGGAACTCCCATGCCGTCCGCATCATCTGGAAGTACAACCTGTGAAATTCAGGATTCCTCACCAGTTTGATTTCCGCCGTATAGGTCTCCCCGATACGGAGCCTCGCCTTGCTGTCGTAGTCGGCGTCTGACTCCGGAACGAGGAATCCTCTCGGCGTATTGACAAGACTTAGTTTCATGGCTAGCACGGCATGTCGTCGTCAACTTCCTGTGTCTGTTTTGCGTCAGAGAAACTCTTCTGCGTAAGGAACTGGAAGTTCATCACTTTAACCTCCCATGAGGTTACCTTCTGCCCGTCCTTGTTGGTGTAGTCCCTCTGCATGTGAGGTCCCTCGACGTAAATGGAATCCCCCTTGTGCAGGTATTTCTCAATCGTATCTACAGACCTGCCGAAGAAGCGCAGCTTGAACCACGTCACCTGTTCCACCATCTGCCCAGTGCTGTCCTTGTAGTGATCAGTTACTGCGAGTGAGCACAGGCCTATCTTGCCGCCCTGCCCGAAAGTCCTGATTTCAGGCTCGCCACCGACGCGCCCGATAAGAATGATTTTGTTTAGATTTGCCATTATTTGTACGGTTTGAATGAAATGTCGCCTTTGACAGCGGATTCGACCTTGTATTTCTCGTAGATTTTTGGATTCTTCTCCTTCAGGGCCTTCGTATCAAGCGAGATTCGCGTGGTTTCAGCCCTTCTGACGAACGTTCCCGTCTCTCCGAACACTTCCGTCAGGTTGTGCTCTTTCATGTAATTGTAGAGCCTGTTTTGAATTTCAGCCGCAACGCTCTCCGCCTCCTTGATTTTCTGCTTGAAGATTGCAATGCTCTCAAGGCTGGAGGCAAGCGCGAGTTCTTCGGATTTCGTCAGGGCTTCTGAGGCCTTAGTGCCGAGTTCTACATACACGAACTCCTCTCCTTTCTTCTCACAGTCAATCAGCCTCTTTACTTCCTCATCTGGAATCCTGTTTATCGGTATGAGTTTGGCTTTCTTGTTCCTCACGTGGATGCAGTAGAGCGCCGGGACCTTGATTCCGGGGTTCTGCTTCTCGAAGAGATACGCGCAGATGGAAAGTTGCCATTCTACGGCGCTGGTGTGAACCTCGGATGTGGTTTTGACGTCCGCAAGGGAGTAGTCGTCGAGCACCTTGTCAATGAATGTCGCAACAACATCATTGTCAGAAACCAGATACTCGGAACAGAGTACCTTGAGTTTTAGCCTCTTGTATGCCTTGAGGTTCTCGTCTTCGACTACGGTCTCCCCGTTGTCGTAATGCTCAAGAAGTTCATGTATCGCAGTCCCTTTTGCCGCCGCTTTGCTCAGCACTTCAGAAGGAACTGTGCCGTAGTTGGCCGCAAGCCCATGTTTTTCCATCAGTGACGTAACGCCGATAAGCATCTTGTCACCGCAGAAGTAACTGTGCGTTAGTTCATCGAACATAACGCCCTCGCATTGTCTCAGTCTATTATCCATTGGATCTTCCTTTACGAGGATTTGCTGGACTTGTCGCCACCGCTTTCCTCAGTTCTATATTATCCCCGAATGCGGACTTCCACCTGTTCCATGCGTTTGTCAGTTCCTCCGGAGTCTTGGCGTCATTTACGTCTCTCAGAGCATCAGCAAGGGCAAGTTTCTCCAGAGACGTTTGTCCGTCGTCCGACGTCTGCCCCGATGTCTGGTCCGGCTTAGGCGCTGCCGCCTTAGGCTTCCTCTCGGAAGGCTTTGCGTCATCAACTACGGAATACTTCGTCTTGTCCTTGTCCCAATAAATCTTTGCGCCGAAGCCGAGTTTCTTGCAAGCGACGGAGATTGCGTCGGTTTCAGCCATCTTGAAGGCCTCGTCGTTTACTCCGTCACCCTGTCCCTTTCCGTACTGCTTCGAGCCTCCGACGCCCTCAATCGGCATTGACCAAGTGTCGGTTTCCGGGGACTTGACGAACAGGGCGACCTTCACCCACGCTACCGATTCGTTGGCGTCCCTTTCAACCCACCTCTCCTGAATCTGCGTGTACCATCCGATTCCGCACGGCCCGAAAATCTCAGTTAGGGTCTTTATTCGCCACATAGGATTGATGTCGGTCATGCCCTTGAGCTTTCCGCCCTTGATTTCTTTCTGTGCGTGCAACGGCACTTCTGCCGCTTTGTTGTAGATGTCTAAATTGTTCATATCAGTAATAATTTTATTCGTCTCCCGTTCTGGCCTCTTCCTTCAGGTATATGTCCCTCATGATTCCGTCGAGCCTCGCAAAGGCCTCGTCGGTCCGGAAGAGGCTGATGAAGCGTTCCGTGAAATCTGAGAACTGCATCCTCTTTGCCTTTTCAAGCCGTCTCCTGTCCGTGGCCGTCATTGGTTTCTTTACCCATTCATTCCAGAGGTTCAGGAGCCTGGTGTTCTTGAGCACGCAGATGCGTTTCTCAAGCCTGTGTTTTCTGGCCAGTTGCCTGAACAGGTACGTGTAATGGGGATATGCCCATGTCTCCTCGTCCCACTTCTCGTTCACCGCGTCCCATATCAGGACTACGGCCTTGTGGATATGAGCCGGAATCATGATTTTTTCAGTTTTTCGACCTCGGACATCGACAGCCCCGTCCGTTCTCCTCGGGTTATCTTGTGGAGACGTCCGGCAGCGATGTACCTGCTGATAGTCGAGTTCGTTATACCCAGATACACGGCCGCTTCCGAACACGAGATAATCTGGTCCAAGTCGCAGAGCTTTTCCAGTTCGTCAAGCCTTGACCTGACGTCCGCGATAAGTTCCCTTACTCGCAAATTTCCTGTCTGTGTCATATTTATTTCGGTTATGTTTTTCAAGAAAAAATGGCGGCTTCCTATGAGAGTAGAATGTAAACTAGTGAAAAAATATATAGATGATATGAAACATCGGTTTTTACCGCATACAGCCGCCATTGTGCACGTTTCACAACGTCTTGCGGGGAATCGCAGTCACGACCTGCGCGGGAAGGACAACCTTGATTGATTTAGGCGACTTCCCGTCACCGCTTGTATTCCCCATAATTGGACTGCAAGGAGGATTCGAACCTCCAGGCGTTGCTTATTTCATCCGGCGCCATACCATTGCCGGAACTTTTGCAGTCTTTACCAACACTAAAACTAAAAATAACGATTATGAATATAGCATCACTGCTGATTCATGGCCGGAGGGAGAGGAATCGAACCTCCCTGTGACCCCGGGCTTCTCTGACGCGAGACTTTTGATGCTTTATCAGAGAATCCTGTGCGGCACGCCATATCCGCACCTTCCTCCGCTCGTCCCCGAAGGTCTATCCAGATGCACTCCGGGGATTTCGCCGCGATTGCCTGCTCGCGGCACACAAACAAAATAGTATGAAAAACACGGCAGACGGCCTTGCCCTCACGGGTTTGTCCGTCCCGTCGTCTGTTTCTCTATCAAAGGAAGACCCGTCATCAGACAGAAACAAAAAATCATGAACCTTGAAGCGTCACAATGCCTTTCATCCATGAGGAGGACGGCTATGCCAATGATGATTATAAGCCATCCCAAAAATCTTTTCCCTTTCATCTTGCGTCAATTATGAAGTCTTCTAAAATCAGTTTCGCAGTGTCGTTGTCGATGTCCGTGACCCTGTAAACGAGGTGCAATCTTGCGCGGTCGTTCACTATGCTGTCGTATTCCACCGACGATCCTTTCGTGATTGCACGCGAGGATACCGGCTGCATAGGACAGATGTTCCCCACGACAAGCTCAGGAATCCTGAGTAGCCTGTCCATCGCGGGTGAAGGGTGGATTTCGAAAAAGACCTGTGCCATGATTATTTTTCGTATTTGGTCGGAACGTAGGCGGGGCGCATTGCCCATGCTATCACCGTCCCAACCTTTTCTATGTTGAATGTCCCGTCTTCGGAACGCCTGCTGAACGTCACTTTGATTCTGTCGGAATCAGGAAGCCTGTATGCGACCAGAACGGACTTCCCGATTCTTGGGAGCCGTTTCTCTACCGGAATCCATTTGACCACCCACTGAGGAGTGTCTGCGAGTTCAATATTGGTATAATAAAATTTTGTGCATCTGTAGGCGACAAACGCCGCTATCAGTGCGCATATAGCGCATAAAATTATTGCTATGGTAATCATTCTGCTGTTTTTTTGTTGATTGTCTCTTTCATCTTTTTTTCTCCCAACTTGGTGTTGAGAAGTAGTTTTGCGCATCTTCTGCCCTCATTCGTCTCGAACTTGGAGAAGTAACTGTCAGTAAATGCCTCCGGCGGCAGGTATCGCGCCGATTCAAGGAGGATTGCATCCTTCTGCGTCATGGTCTCGCCCGGCTTCTGCTTCGGTGCCTTGAAGAAGTTCCCGACCAGCTGCTGCTTGTGGAGGTTTACCCTTATGACCGTATCTTCAGACCTCATGTTCATGTATGAGGCGATAGATCGGCACGATTCCATGTCCCTGATGCTCTCAAATACGATGACGTTCGGTCCGTCGTCAAGTGATTCAAGGAGTTTTGTCCATTGTCTTTTCTTTAGGTACTTGTTGTTCATCTGCTTTCTTGTTATTGGTTCTACCTTTCGGGTGAATCCGTCCCCGGATTCCCGATGTCTTCCATGTCGTCTTCAGGCGCCTCGATGTATTCGTATTTGACGAACTGGACTATTCCGGAAATGAGTTTGGCTTTCTGCCTCGACTGTTTCTCCATTTCCTTGATTTTGCCGTAGAACGCCGACAGGCTGTCAGCTGAGACGGTCGTGAAATACGAACTTGCGATTACCTTGCTTTTCATGGTACTATTCTTTTCGTTTAAATGCTCCTCTCGTCTTTTTGCAAGGGGTTGAGACCTCAGAACCATTATGTATGGCTCTCCAGACTTAGAGCTGTACCGACATACGCACTATAGAATATTTGGATTCCCGTGCATACCGGCTGCCTCGGTTTTCTCTGCATCCGCAGGTGTGCCCGTTCAGGTTGTCATGTAGGCGGCTGTCCCACGCGGCTTGAAACTTCAGCCGCACTTGGTTTTTTACCCTCCTTGTACTGGAGCATGGATAAAACGTCAAAAGTTTTTAACATTTGATTATGAATTGATAAATAGATTTCATATCTTTGCCATTGAGTTAAAGCGAAAGCAAAGAGCCATTTGGTTGGCAGGAATCTTTTATATCTTTCCGTTCTTGTTTTATCTGAATGCAAAGATATGAGGAATATTTCATAAAACAAAGATTATTTCATGTTTTTTATGAAATTTTTTTGATATTTTATTGTAACTTGTTGATAATGAAAGGGGATAGAGTTAAAAAAGTTTTGAGGGAGCACAAGGTTAAAATCACCGAACTTGCTCAATCATTGGGAGAATCCCAGTCTAACACTTCGGCTCTATTAAGTGGGGCAGACATCAAGACAGGGCTTCTCGAACGCATCTCCGCGGCTACAGGAATACCGATTTCGGAGTTCTTCGGCGAACAAGCCTCGATTTCGGCCACAATGCACGGCGGTAGCGGCAACAGGATGCAAGCCGGAACGGGCAATGTCATGAGCAGCGGCAATGCTGAACTGGTTGCTGCCCTGAAGGAGCAGATTGAAACGCTCAAGGCCATAATCGAAAAGAAGAACGACGACCTGAAGGATGCAAACGAGAAAATCAACAAGCTCATAGACCTGCTCCAGAAGTTACGGCCATGAACGAGTAGAGAACAAAAAAACTAACATACTATGGATGATGATAGTGACGCCCTACAGAAAAGTACAATAAAGGAAACTATTAAAGAAATTTTTGAGACTGAAATCAAACCTATCCTCCTGAAGATTTACCAAGACGACAGGGAAATGCTCAAGGAATCCGACAAGCGGATAAGCAGGACAAACGAAATTATTGACAAATTGACGGACGCCTGCAAGTCTGTGGAGAATGCCTACACGTCGCATGTGAGTTCGCTCCAGTCGTCGCGTGACGCCTCACAGAAGGCTAACACGGAACTGATAAAGACCTGCGAGAGGCTTTCAAAGCGCCTGGAAAGGACGGATGATACCAACCGCAAGCGCATCATGGAGCTGAACGACAGGATTGCCGCCCTACTGGACGAACGCAAGGAGGCCAAGGCCCAATATGACGAACTGCAGAAGTCGTATCTCAGGATAGCGGAGGCGGGAAGCGTCAAGCAGTCGGGGAATGTAATGGAAATGAACGTAAAACAATAAGAGTGAGTATGAAAAGAATGTTTGTTATCGCATTCGCAATGTTTATGTGTTGCGCTGGGTATGCCCGTAAAGTTGGAGCGCCGGACATTCGTGCGAAATACATGTTGGCGACAGAGGCGACTGGTTCAAATGCTTTCGAAGTAACCGGAGCATACCTGTTTAACATCGGAGGTCGATTTCATCTTGGGGCTGGAGTTGGCTTTGGTACTGCTAACCCAATGATTTGGCAGAATCCCAACACTGAAGAATATGAAAAGAGTAATTCGTTTACCGCACCTGTTTTTGTGCGAGGCAAATTCGACTTCAAGGGGGAAAGACATAGACCATTCATATCTGCGACAGCCACTGGGAGATATGCAGTAGTTTCTTACGACAATAAGGATTTTAATCCAATGGCATTCTCTATCAATGCGGCTTTCGGCTACGAATGGCAGGTAGGTACGCATTGGATTGGATTTGAGGCGGGTTTTGAACCCATGTTTGGCAAATACGTAAACACTTTCAATTCTACAGGATACGAGAATGGAGCGTGGTTAGATATTTCTGTAGCTGTGCATTTTACATTTTGACAGAACGGACACTTATCGTTTATGGCAAAACCGAACAAGCTGCGCCCGCAGGACGCTCAGATAATGAGAACCATTGTCGAGGTGGGGTGCGGTGGGAGTGTCAAACTGGCTTCCCTCCTGATTGGAACATACAGTTCTTCCATTTCGTTCATAATTTCGGGAAAATACGCGCTCGCGCCGCACCTCAGTAAGATACGCAAGGCGTTTCCACTGATAGACGAGAAGTTCCTTGAGACCGGAGAAGGCAATCCCGGCTATCTGACCGCAGTGCAGACGAAGGAGGCGCTCGATGCCGTAATAAGGGAGAAGGACGAGCAGATTGCACGGCTCACCCTTGAAATGGAGACACAGAGGAAGGTCATAGAAATGCTCTTGCCGAAGAATACAAAATAAGGAGGACAAATCGATGTCCTCCTCTTTTATTTTTGGTTGAAGAAAGGGTTTGACGCAAGGATACTCGCGTTTTGTTCTTTAGTCACCCGGATGTACTTCATGAAGTTCGTCTCCGTCGTATGCCCCGTAATCAACATGCATTGTCTCAGGGGCACTCCAGACATGTAGAGCAGTGTGGCCCCCGTCCTTCTTGCCGTGTGGCTCGACACAAGATCGCATTTCCGCTTCTTCTCTGTGACATGACGTGCACCGCAACTTTTAGTTACCAGGACGGTCTCAGTGATTCCGGCCTTCCGGCAGACCTCCTTGATTCCCTTGTTGTACTTCTGCTGGCTGATTTCAGGCGCATGGCCTCCGTTCCTTTCCAGAACCTGAATAACCCTAGGGGCTGCAGGGATTACCACGTCCCCGGAGGTCTTCTTCTGGACAAAACGTATCATCCCGTCCCTGATGTCGTCCTTTGCGAGCCTTGAATAGTCAGAAAACCTTGACGCCGTATATACCCCGAGGATGAAGAGGTCTCTGGCCTTCCTCTCCATGCTCAGCGTCAGTTCCAAATCCCATATCGCGTCCACCTCCTCCTGCGTGAGATACACGGTGTCCGCCGGTTCCTGGACCTTCTTGAAGTTCATGTACTCCGTATTCGTGTGGTATTTCAGCTTGAAACCCTCTGACATGACGGTCTTGAGCCTCGCGGTGATTGTCGCCTTGTAGTTCACGGAATATCCCGCCTCGTCCATCTTCTGGTTGAGCCGGAAGAACCACGCGCTGTCGATGTCGTCCCAGTTGTCCTGCCGCCCCATTATCTCGCCGATTCTACGCCTCACGTTCTCGTTGTATCTCATTGTGGAGCGGGGACGTGCCGCCCACTCGTCGAAATACTGCCAGAAAGAGACCCGCTCAGGCGCTTTCTCAGCGATAGGGGTATATTCCTTCGAGTTTGACGACAAAACATCGTCTATGGCCCTGAGAATATCGTTCTCGGTGCTGTACTCGTTCAGGCGTTCCTCCAATCCGAGGAGAATTGCCTTAAGCTTCTTCGCATCCTGAGGATCCGTTGGCCACTGCCTGCCTCTCTTGGGACGTTTCCACCTTGACGTGAGGACGGAGATACCGGTGTACTTTCTGTAAACCTTGCCATGGTGCGTCACGACAAGCCGCACGGCAGACTTCTCTGAGTTGTAGTCCTTGAGGTTAAAATTTATATTCATAATGTCATTAATAGTTCAATGTATCCGAAGGTAGCCAAAAAGCGCAAGAGGGGCAAGAAAAGGGGCAAGAAATTGCTAAAAATGTTTGATTTTACCGCTAATTGGGTGAAAATGTTTTGACTTCCGACCTCTTGTAATGTGCTGATATATAATAGTAAAAGGCTGATTTATACGGCACTATGCACATGTTAGGTTCGTGTACCTAAGGGAGCACTGAAA
>ERZ1035032.124-NODE-124-length-63550-cov-45.281392_pt1 | contig 63550 bp, 102 predicted proteins | sample MGYA00520693_ERZ1035032 | MGnify/ENA primary metagenome ERZ1035032 (study PRJEB33766, sample SAMN09781740) | gut metagenome | biome: gut microbiome | host: Homo sapiens | place: Madagascar | study: EMG produced TPA metagenomics assembly of the PRJNA485056 data... | reverse complement strand
CCGTATGTAGGTAACACAAACCGTTTGGGTAGTTGCGATAGTGCTTGCAGTCCTTGCACCGCGTTACACGGGCAACATAGCCTGACAGTCGGCACAATGCGCACTCGCATTTGTCGCAGAGTTCTTCGTGTGGTTTGATTTTGACAAACCACGCACCACAGGCTTTACAAGCAGGCATCGCTGTCACCCCCGTCTATCTTCGCGTAGTTCTCCACAAAGTTGCATACTCTGGCCGCGCAGGAGAGGCACAGTTGTTTCTCCGCAGAAAATGGTGTCTTAAAATTCACAACGCCGTAGTGATTGAAATCCAGATTTACGCCGTCAACCTCATAGTCAATCTCGCGCCCACACATATCACAGAACACTTTAACCATCAACTATTCCCTCCGTCCATCTTCGCGCCGCAGTTGGGGCAGTAGTTGCTTTTTATAACCGTTTTTCTCCGGCATTTATAGTTGTGGCAGACATAGAACCGGCCATCTCGCCATTTTGGTTCGCCAACTTCGTCTGTCCCCATATACTGCGAACAGGAATATCCTTCCCAGTAGCTATGCACCACCGGGGCAACATCAGCAGCAGGGATGGCATTTATGAGTTCCTTGATGTTCTTCATGCCAAACCCATAGTCAACTCCACCGAAGTCATCTGTTTCGCACACATCCGCATCGGCATTGTCGAACTGTTCAAACACTGCCGTTCTTTTAATATATTCCGCCATCACAATTCCTCCTTATCTCCTGTTCCATAATGCCCAACGGCGTGTGCTTCCGCATCCATGCGTACACCCACTCCCGGCTCTCCGCCGTGCCCATCGGCTTCTTCTTCGGCGGCAGTCCGCCGTTTTTCGCAGCGGTGGCCGTGGGGTTGTGCTTGTGCTCCCCCATTACTCCGCCCCTCCGGCCATTCGTGCCCCACATCCGGGGCAATAATTCGACAAAACGTATTCGTCGTTGCAGTCATACACCGCCTCATAACCACACTTCGAGCAAACGTAGCCGCCGATCGGGTCACGCCCTGCAAGCGCGGGGTCCCACCCAGTTATCTCGCTCTCGTATACCGGCAGCCACGCCCCCTGCGGCATTCCCTCTCCATCCGACTTTACGCCCTTGGCAAAGCCAAGCACCGCATCTATAACAGCCTTGTCGATGACCGCCTGTATGCTCACTCTGTTCTCGCACACCACAGGCATCTCATCCAAAGATTTGTTATAGTACGTTGCCTTGCGTACCTTCCATTTGCCGTCCCAGAAGTCAACGGAATAGCCAGTGCTTTTCGCCGCTTCCATTTTTGCCGATCTTGCCGCACCGGTTTTTACGAAGTAGCTTTCCCGCGTCACCCACGGGTTTTTGTATATCTTCATGTCGCACCGTGAGCTTTCTCTTTGTCAAACCACCTCCTGCATCCAGAACTCGCGGCGACAGTCACCACACGTTATATCCGGTGCATGACATTTGCTTTCCCACGTTGGGCCTTTCCTGTATTCTTTGAGAAAACTGCACGGAGCTATTAACACAACTCCGTTTTCATCAATATCAGCATCCGGCCATTGCTCCAGAAACACGGTCTGCCGTGTTTTGATGGGGTGTGCAGCACCCCATTCCTCGACGATCTTGACGGCTCTTTCGGGGTTTTCAAACATCCACAGATAGCATTCGCTCATCACCGGTTTTTCTTCATCCACGCGGCATCCTTCGCAATCCGGCGAAAACGAATTACACATTCTTGCTCTTTCCTGCAAAAACTTCACAGCGTCCATTTACTTTTCCTCCTTCACCGCCACAGCCTTGGCAAACTGCGCCAGTCCATCACTCATGTCCGCGATATGCGCATCCCGCCGCAGAACGGTATCCCGCAGGGCGGCGTTGGCTTTCATCAGCGCCTCGATGTGCCGCTGCTGGTTCTCAATCAGGTCAGCGGCGTAGCCCATCGCTTTTTCGATACATCCAAACTCGTGGATCAGAGGACACGCTCCGTCGCATCTCTCATGCTCCTCACAGCACCGCAGCGCGGTCACGATCTCGTCCCTTGTCATGTCATTCCTCCCCAAACCATTTTTTCGTCACGGCGATGGGAAACGGCTCGATCTCGCTTGCCCACCGCGCCGTACCTTTCCCGTGTATGCGCTCCCAGATCAGCGGGAAACCTGCAATGCCATCAAATAAGCTCCCCAGCGTCGCGTCCTCCGGCAGATACCGCGCCATACGCCGCAGAATCCAGTCCCAGAAGGGCAGGGCGATGGAGTTGCCCAGCGACTTGTACCGTGGGCTGTCCGCACTTCCTTTCACTTTTATTTCGCGCCCGCGTTTATCTGTTTTAACCCAGTCTCCAATATCTGTCCATCCGTCAGGGAATCCTTGCAGCCGTTCGCACTCCATCGGCGTCAGTCGGCGCACGACCATGTGTGTGATGGCAAGGTCTGTGCTGTCCTTAAAGTCGCGTTGTTTGCAGCTGCTTGCAACCTCGGCGGCGCGATAATCTCCAAACCCGTTCATCTGGTATGTCAGCGGGACTTGATTGCCGTCTGTCCCCATTCGCGCCTGCAATGCCGGGACTTGCTCCCCGCACTCGCGGATGACGTCGCAGGCGTGTGTCATGTCCAGCGCCACGCACGGCGTATGTGCGTTCGCGTTCAGTGTGTGGCATGGCTTGCCAAATCCCGGATGGCTCCCATTCTCCTTGCTGGTGATCTGCGTGGTGTCAAAGGCCATCACCGCCGGTGTTTGGTTCGTCCCGCTGGGCGCCGCCGCCAGCGTGGGTGACACTTCCTCACTGTACCCAATGCCGGCCGCCTGTGCGCCCTGTCCGGCCTTAAAACCGGCACACAATACGCTGTCCCGTGCCATTCCGCCGTTTTCGTTGGCATTCAGGCTGTGCCATGCTCCATCCTGATCGTACACCCGCGCACTCTGTGCGTCCCACGGATTCATGCACATTACCCCGTGGCGGTCGCCAGCGGTCAGTGTAGGAGACGGGTCGCCCTCTTTCCCAATGCCAAGACCGTTGCCGCTTCCATCGTGGTTGCGGCTTTCTCCGCCGCCCTGCCATCTGGTGGCTTTGTCGTTGTTGGGGATAGCCACAAATATGGCAGGATTGTTCACACCACCGCCAACACCGCCTTGCAGTGTGGGAGATTTTCCGTTTGTGTCAAAAATGCGCTTGCTTTGGCAATCCCAAGCCGTCATGCAGTCCCCGACTGCCGGATTAAAACCGCTTTCAGCCGCTCCGGCAGGTCTTTCCCCCGCCGCTCCGCTCTCCGCAGGATGCCCAGACACGCTTTCGCGGTCAAATTGTATTTGGGCAGCGGATTCACCTCCAAAATCTGCGACAACCGAGATTCTTCGGCGACGCTGTGGGGTCCCCAGACGGATAACATTTCCTGTACGGCTGTCTCGGATGGTTTTTCCCCAGTCTTTAGCGTCGTGAGTTCGCCAAGCGATAGACCACCCATCACCGTCGATGGCTCCTGCTTTTGTCCATTTCCACTTTTCCGGCAGTCCAGATAGAGAAAATCCTGGTTCTGCGATACGCGCAATTTCTTCCAGCACGGCGTGGAAGTCTTTTCCTCTGTTGCTGCTGAATGCTCCGACAACGTTCTCCCAAACAAGATACCGAGGTCTGACCATGTTACCTGTCCGTCCATTCCGTTTGTCCTCCGCTCTCATTTCTTTTACGATGCGCACCTGCTCCATAAACAGGCCGCTTCGCGCTCCCGCCAAACCGGCGCGTTTCCCGGCGATGGAAAGGTCCTGACACGGGCTACCGCCCGTCACCACCCACACCGGGTTGATCTCCGCGCCGTTGATTTTCGTTATATCTCCGAGATGGATCATGGCGTTTCCCTCCGTTCTCCGTGGGAGCAAAAGTCATCAGGCTGCACCCGATGCCAACCGCGCCCCCAAATCGCGCAGAAAAGGCCGCGCCCTTCGTGTTCATCCACTTCTTTACAGTGTTCACAATCGCTGCACAGCACCCCGGTCATTACATCCACGGTGGGGCAAGCGTCAATCACACCGCTTACTTCGTCAAGCGGGCAAAGTACGGCGAACTCGTTGTCATACAGCATATCCACCAGTTTGTCCGCATCGATCAACCGCATTTCATCCTCCCTAATCTCCAAACACAACGCCGCACTCATCCTTCAGCACGTCCTTGATGTGCTTCCGCTTGATGCGGCCTTCGTTGATCTCCTGTGTGATCTTTTCCAGACACTCGTACAGATACGCGATACTGTGCGTATCACGGCTGTCCGGCGTCTCCTCCTGGACGTGCCAGCCGCATTTGTCCAGCAGGACCATTGCCACCATGTCCATGCACTCCCGTGTGCCTTGCAGCTTGCCCTGCATAATCAGCCGTTCGTCGCGGCTCAGATGCTGCTTGCCCATCAGCCCGCCTCCCCGTCGCACCGGCGCAGGCGCAGGCTCTCTGCCAGATTACCTTTTTTGTCGTATCTCTCGCGCAGGCAGTTGCTGCACTCCGGCTTCGTACATGTCAGGCACTTCTCGATGTCCGCCATATTTTCGCCTCTGGGCAGCTGCGCCGCATCTGGGGCAAACCGCCCCCCTCTGCGAAGGTTCCCCTCCATCCTATCCGCCGAAAACCACGGCAGCACGCTTCCCTGTGCCATGCGGAGCATCCGCGGCAGTGCTGTGCTTCCTGTCATGTTCCTTAAACCTCCCTCACGCTGATGCCATGGATATACAGCATCAGTTTTCTTTTCATCACGAATACCCTGTATGTGGCGCTGGCGGTGTCACGAAAGCCCTTGGAGTCCTCCACCACCGTCTCGCCGTCTTTCTGGTACACAAAATCAGCTACATAGTCGATTGGCTGCTCCCTCGTACCGTCCGGATGCACCTGCTTTGGGATCAGTGGATACTGTACCTGTCTCCGCAGCCCCGATATTTCGCCTGCCCGCTGCATCAGCCACAGATCCATGTACCGCCGAGCTTCCCGCCGGCTGTCAAAGTGCATCTGCGTGCCATCCGGCATGGTCATATCCACAGGTTTGGCGTGAAGTTTGTTGCCTTTCCTGGGACTTTGGTTCTCCTGCGGCGTCTGCTGTGCCTGCATTTTCTGCAATATCTGTGCCTGTGCTTTCTGGCTGAAGCGGCCTATGTCCTCCATTGTCAGTCCCATACTCTCCGGTCACTCCTCGACGGTGCTCGTATCCAGACGCTTTCTTCTGGGACGCCGATGAAACCGGTCCACCGGTTCCTCATCTTCCGTTCTCTTGCTCACCTCCATGAATGTCATCTTTGACCCGTCGAAATAGAGGTTCACATCTCCGGTGCGTCCACGCCGATTCTTCGCCACGGTGCATCCTACCTGCGTATCATCTCCTGGGTCTGTTTTCCAGAGGAAGATGACCTTCACTGCGTTCTGCTCCAGCTCTCCGCTGTCTCGCAGAGAGGACAGCTTGGGCTTGTCCGTCTCGTTTACCGTGCGGGACAACTGCGCCGCCGCCACAATGGGTATCTCCATCTCCGATGCCAGCAGTTTCAGTTCTCTGCTGATGCCGCCCAGTTCCAGATTTCGGTTTTCGGCCCGCTTGTCTTTTTCACCGATCATCAAGCCCAGATAGTCCACCACGATCATTTTCAGATCCTCGATGCCCAGCGCCAGCTCTCGGATACGGCTCACCGTCACGTCCGGCCCATCGTAAAAATAGATTGGCAGTTTCGATTCCACGCTGGCGGTATAGGCGATGTTCATCCACAACTCCTCGTCCGTCTCCGGAACGCCGTCAATGAGCTGATCCATGGTCACACCCGCTGTCCGCTTGGCCAACAGGCGCTCTCCCACCTCTCCAGCCAGCATCTCCGCCGTGATGTGCAGCACAGTCTTCCCTTTTCGTGCAGCAGCCTCCGCCATCTCCATGCACATGGCACTCTTGCCGCACCCCGGCCGCGCTCCCACGAGGATCAACTGTCCAGGCCACAAGCCTTTCAGGGTCGCATCCAGCAGCGGGAACCCCGTGTCGATACGTCCCTCCTTTTTGCCGGAGATGCTGTCCATGGCCTCGCTCATGGCATCCGCCATGGTTTTCAGCCGTCCGCCCCGCCGCGCTTTCATCTTCTGGTGGCAGATAGCCGCCACAGCCGCCTGCGGATCTTCTTCGTTCTGGAGCGCTTCCGTTACACGCTCACAAAACCGTTCGTTTTCAGCCGCTTTATGTATCAGCTGTGCGTGGAGCTCTGCGTTGGCGGTGGTCACGGTGATCTCACTGCACTGCCGCAGGAACTGCAGTGGCTCTGCGACCATATCCTTGATGGCCTCCACGCCGGATGCGATGTCAAAATGCCGTCCTGCCCGCGTGTCCTGCAAGCAGCGGTCAAACACAGCCCCGCATACCGACAGGCTGAAATCGTCCTTCTCCACCAGCTCGGCCAACTTCCGCACCAGCTCCGGCTTCTGCAAGAGGGAACCCACCAGCAGATATTCCATCTCCGCGGTGTCCCTGTGGCGGAGCATCGGCGCAGGCATTATCTCGTTTGCCATGATCGTCTCACTCCTCCTTCACCGGCCCCTGCTCTTTTACCATGTCGGCGAATATCTCGTTGAAGTACCGTTTCAGGTCAAAGGTGCTCTGCACTTTCTTCCCCCACCACGTGCTGTTCAGTGCGAAATAGAGTACGTTGTCCACTGTATCCCACGCTACGCCGTTCTGCTCGTGAAGTTCGTCCAGCGCCGCGGCCTGCCTTTGCATCTCTGCTTCGGTGGGATTTGCCCTGCCTGGGTTATCTCGGGCCTTTTCCTTGGCGAGGTACTGTGCGATCTGGTATGCTTCGCTGGTGTGGTCAATGGTGGGATTCCCGTCCACAGGTGCGAATTCCTGTGTGTAGTTCCCCTCAAGGGTTTTCTGGAAGTTGTCAGGGCTGGTGATGAGCCAGTCGAAGCTGGCCACGAAGCCGCGCTTGTTCTTCCCCTTCAGGAACGGACTGTTCTTCACGTTCTCAATAGCTTTCAGCACACCGTCCACGCCATTTTCCCGGATGCGTGCTTTCAGCGCCCGTCCCCGTTTGGTCTCCGCCGTGACCTTCATCACTTGGGTCAGGCCGGTCTCATTCCACGCCGTCACGATGCGTCGGACATCGCCTGTCCGACACACAGGCTCTTTAGAGCCTGTATATATTTCTGACTCTATCTCTGACTCTATCTCTTTCTCTCCGTAACCGATTTCGCACGGTGTTGTAACAACGTTACGCTCTGGCCGGGGCAAAGCATTGTTTTTCCGCGCCCGATAGTCGCGCATCCGCTGAGCCGCGGCCCCTTCACTGCCCACATTTTTCACGGCGTAAGGAAGAAAAACCTCCGTCAAATCGTCAGATGCTTCCGCCAACCCGCAAGAAATAAGATAGCGCAGTGTGACTTCCACATTGGCGGGATCTTCGTCCATGTCCAAAGCCAACTCGTCGGCAAACTTTTCTTCCAACCCAGACCACTTTAGGATGCCGTCGTGCTTCATCGCCATGAGCTGCATTTTCAAGTAGATGATGACGTATGTATCTCCTCCGGCTATCTTCCGCAGTTTCTTGATGCGTTTTGAGGTAAAGAAGTCGTCGTACAGTTTCAGCCAGAAATACCGTTTTTCTTCTGCCATAAAGATCACTCCCTCAAATGCTCAGTTCGTAGTCGTCGTCTCCGCCGTCCTGATCCCACGGCAGCGACTCCTCCTCGTCGATTTCCTGTGGCTCCGCCGTGCGCTGAGATACGGCGTTCTGCGTCACACCGGAGACTCCTGCCGGAGATTCTCCCGCGCACAGTTTTTCCAGTTTTGGCAGCAAGTCGGCCAGTCTCAAGAACACCTCCACCGGCACCTGCAGCAGTGTTTCCAAAGCCCCCAGAGGTATCACATGGTCCGCGCGGAGTTCGCTCCACACTTTCCCCTCGCCGTCTCTGGTGGTATACGGTCTCTGCCGCCAAGTACCTACCACACATACCGCGTCTCCTTTTTCCAGGCACGCGCTGAGTTTTGTTGCGGCATTTTCTCCCACGGCGCATACGTTCATGAACTGCTTGCTGTCGTAGCCCATGCCGAACTCCACCTTCGGCAGGTTGTTCTTGGGTATCGCGCCTATCCGGGGGTCCCGGCTGACGGAGCCGGTACAGATCATGTACTGGCTTCCGTCAGCCTTACCCTCTCCGTCCAGACGCTTTCGGACGAATAGCGGCATTACTGCTCACCCTCCCCGAAGAACCCTGCGGAGTAGTCCTTCGCCTCCGTATTGCCCTCTGCGGGGCTCTGTGTGCGTTTGCGGGTCGGGGCGGTGTCGTTGCCCTTCTTCGGCTCTGCGGCGCTCTCAGAGGGTGCTGTGGGGGCGCCGGAAGACGTTCCCTGTTCTTCGGTGCGGTCCTCATCCTCCACCACGTGGCCGGTGGTGGGAATAACCGGCTCGGTCTCCATCCCGTCTCCCGCGGCGATCACAGCGTTATCGCCGTCCTCGCTGAAGTAACTGCGTACCTCGTTGCTCAGGGGGGCGTATCCGCTGTTGAGAAGCTGGCGGAGCATGGTCTTACGGCACATCTTGTCCTGCCCGCCGTTCACGTCGTACCACGGCGTACCGTTCAGCAGCTTGCTCTGCTCCTTGGCGTCCAACTCGCCGTTGATAAGTGCTTTGTACTTGTCCAGTTTGAAGGCCGGAGAATACCTGTCCGCGTGACGGAGCAGCTTGTCCATGCTCCAATACTCGTATCGGAATGTGCCGTCCTTCAGTTCGAAGTAGGCGTAATAGCCGATGACCTTGTGGGTCTCACGCTCCTCGTCCGTCTCGTACTTGGCCAGGTTGATGACCGGCTTACCCGTGCGGCGGGAACGCCCTTCCAGTTCGCCCTCGCGTACCTCCACGCAGTCGATGTCCGCGTAGTAGCCCGTGGACATCGCCAACTGTATGTATCCCTTATAGGCCAACAGATACGCGGCCATGCTGCCGTAGGGCACGATGTAGTAGCCGTGGCCGTAGATCAGACCCATGCCCTCGCCCCGCAGGCCCGCGGCAATGATGCTGCCTGGGTCACAGGCTTTCAGGGCTTCGCTGGCGCTCACAGCACCAATCAAAGTGCTGGTGAACCGTGCCGCCATTTTGTCGTTCTTCAGCGCCCGCGAGATCATCTGCTGCGTGTTGGAGGCCGTGATGGCCATGCTGAAAGTGGGCTTCTTGGCCTGCGCCATCTGCGCAAAGCCCGCCTGATTCTGTGTTTTCATGCTCCTTCTCCTCCCTTACTCCTGCGGCACCGGCATAAACCGGATACCGTTCTTCTGCATATAGGCTTTCAGCCCGTCCAGCTGCCGCGCCGTTCCGAATACGCGGAAGTCCACCTTGTACTCGGGGACATTCGCGGCAGCGGGCATTTCGCAGCCATCCTCGTCCACAAGATCGTTGCCCTGCTGCGCCTGCTGGGGCTCCACCGTTCCTACGATTCCGATCACCTCGTACTCGTCCAACTCGCCGGTGCACTCCGGCTTCAGCGGCGCTTTCTGCTGCTGCGCCGCCGCGTACTTCGCCGCAGCCTCTGCCTCCTTGCGCCTGCGCTCCTCCTCGGCGGCTTTCATGCGGCTCAGCGTTTCGTTTTTCACCAGCACCGCGCTGATGTTCCGGGTGCGGGTGTACTCCTCCAGCAGTGTGGTCTCAAAATCGCTGTGCAGCGCCCGGATGGCACTCAGGTCTGCGCGGCACTTATCAATGACCGCGCAGATGTCTGCCTGTGCCGTGCCCTCGGCGTAGGTGGCGTTCATCCACTTGGGGTTGAAGCAGTCGTCAAAAGTCAGCCACTCCGCCATGTCGCCCACCACCTGGGCGAAGTATGCGTCCAGTCGGTTCTTTTTCTCCTGCTTCACCGCCTCCTCCATCGCTTTGATCTGCACGTCCAGCGCGTTGGCGGTTTCCTCGCACAGAGCGGTCAGCTCCTTGCACTTGGACTCGAAGCTGCTGTATGCCTCCAGTGCCGCCGCCTTTGCCATCTTGCGGCTCTCGTCGATGCGGGCGCTGACTTTGCGCACCGCCGCGCGATACTGCTTGGCCTGTGACATGCTCTCTGCTGTCACGGCCATCGTCCGCAGGGGTTCCAGGTTCTCCGTCAGCCACGCTTTCGTCTCGTCGAAATTGGCTTCGATCTGGAACTGCCGCAGGGGGGCCAGGTCTGTGGTGATACGAAATTCCGCCGCGCTCATGCTGTCACCTCCGCGTCGTACTGGGTAATGTACTTCACCCTGTCCGCCCACCTAACGTCAATGACGCTCTCCGGCAGGTCCACTTCGGTAATGATGGCCTTCTTCGGGTCTCCCTCGCCGCCAGGTGCCAGAACCTTGTCTCCTGCTTTCAAAGGGAGGTCAGTGCGGAACGTGTAGGATCTTCCGCCATAGCCGTTCATCTGCGGCTTGTAGTACATCGCCTTGACGATCATGCCTGCACCTCCTCCGCACCGCAGTGCGCCTTGATACTGCTGGACATCTCTTCGGTCTCGCCCTCCACATCTACAAGGGAGTCTCCCATAACCCCCATCTTGACGAGTGTATAGGCCATTCCCACAGCCGCGTCATCGGTGCAGTTCTTCTTGACGGCGCGGTCTACGCCGTCAAGGCACTGCGCAAGCATGACAATGCTCAGGTTCTCGCCTCTCGTTGTAGCTTGAAACTCCAAGCCGTCATCCTTTTTACGCCCATAAGCCATCATGGCGAAATCCAGGTTATCCTGCTCACACAGCACCTCGCCGGTCTCTGCGTTAGTCATCGTCATTTTCAGTTTCATCATTTGTCCTCCTTCTTGGACACGCGCTTGCCGCTCTTGCGGGAAGCAGACTTCTTCTTATCAGCAGGTTCCTTCACCGCCTGCGCCGCGGCCCATGCCGCGTCATCCTCGTCCATCTTCTGGCGGATACGTCCATCCGCGTCGGTGATATGCTTCACCGAGCTTTCCGCCAGGCGAACCAGCAGCCCCGCCGTGCCAATAGGCACGTTCTCCGCCACATAGGCGGTGGCGGTCCCGTCGTACTTGTCCTCCTCTCCCTCCTTGGGCATCACCACTGCGCAGATCACGCCGCAGGCGTTCCGCACGAATACGCGTTCCTCGCCGCTGTCCATGTCCAGCACGGTCACTCGAAATGCCATGTCTGTCTCCTTTCGTTTTTCAAAGTCGTAATATTGCCGCAGGGGGAACCCCTGTAAGCACATTGTTCTGGTAGAAGCCCGTCTCCTGCTCCAGCAGCCATGCCATATTCGCCGCCTGCTCCGCCCCCTCGAAGTGATAGGTGCGTATGCTCAGGTCACCGTCCATGTTCTCCAGACTTGCCATCAGGTCTACGAACTCGTACCCAGTCGCCAGCATTTGGTGGAGTATCTGGCAAAAATAGTTGCTGGGAATCTGCCCATCCCACTTCGCCCACCCTGCCTTGCCATTGGGTGAGCTGGTTTTTATCTCCAAAACACCTTTCCGCCCGTGCTCGTCGGTGATCTCGCCGTCCAGTGTGGCGAATATGTAAGGCCGCTCCGCCTGATACAGAATGTCATATGGGAAGTAATCCACCGTGCAGTTGGGGTGCATGGCGGCGTACAGGCTGCGCAATGCCGGTTCCATCCGCACACCTCGGCTCACCGCCGCGCTGCCGCTCAGGTCCCTTGCTTTCTCTGCGCCAACTTTCAGCCGCCACAGTTCCAGTTTCGACATCCACGGGGACATCCCCACCACCGCGGCAGCTTCACTGGCGCCGATGCCCTGCATCCGTCCTTCCAGCCATTCCTCCCTGGTCTCAAAGTGCAGTCGCTCCGTTTCCTCCATCTCCTTCCTGCAAACAAAAAGAGCGCCGCCAAACAGTTCGGAATTTCCGAACCACTCGACGACGCTCCGCCCTTCCCTCCAAGCGACTTAGGAGGGGTACATTATTTGGCTTTGATCTCTGCTCTGCTGACCTTGACGATCTTCACACCGTCCTTCAGCGGTATCAGCTCAACGCGGTAGTTCTTCTCCAGCGCCGCATTGATCGCCGCCACCTGCTCTGTCGTTATTCCTACCATATCCTCTCCTGTCCCGTGCGCCTATACGCAAATCTATTCCGTGCTATCCCATCGCAAGGCAATACAACGCTGTTCACTCCAATGCCGTTGCTATGCATAGTTGCTCTCCGCTTTTCCTCCGCGTGTCTCTGCTGTCCAGTGCGACGCCAATCCATTGCAATGCGTGTCATAGATAAGCTATCCATTACTGGTCCGTTGCGGCGCCTACCGATGCGTATCCTCGCTACACCGTTGCTATGCTGTCCTCCGCTTTTCCTTTACTTCTCGGCGCAAAGATAGGCTATACCGTTGCGTTACACAATCTCCTCCCAGCGAAATCTGCCCTTGCCGCTGTTGCGCCACTGGCCGATACCGGAGAACCGCCCGTAGTCCAGCCACTCCCGCATGGCTTTCTCATGGTCGTCACTCAGAAGAATGATGGTAAACTCGCACGTTGCACCTGCGGGGATCTGCTCTGACAGTGCCAAACTTACTCTCTCACCCTGCATCGTCTGCGCCCGCAGCGGGCGGCAGCACTCGCCCATCTCTCCGTCAAACAGGATCGGAATAGTACGAGGTTCCACAAAAATCAGTTTGTCGATTTCTTTCTTAAACGCCTTGATGCTGCTGGACTTAGTTTCCTTAACCTTCCGCAGGCCACCGCAGGTGTCCTTGAAAAAGCCCTTGATCTGATAGTCGTAGAAGAACGGTGTTCCGTCATCCAGCTTCGGAAAGACGGTCTTACCCTTCTCCACCACACCATCCACACCGATGGCGGCCACCTCGTCCTCCATCGTAGCAGCATCCGGGGAATTACTTGCCACGAACGTGCGGTAGATGTCGGGGTCACCGGGGCAGGTTCCCAGCACCGGCTCGGTGAATGTCAGTTTCACTTTGATCTCTTTCATAGTCGTGTACTCCTCCAAATATAATTTTTGTTTACTTATACAGCCCCAGCACGGTGCAGCTCACCCACACACCGCAAAGGGATATTCCCTCTCCTACCAGCAGCCACAACGAGCCGCCTGTTTCGATGCCGCCAAGAAAACCCAGCGCCGCGAAGCTGCTTACGGCCAACAGGATATTCCATTTCCTGTCCCGGCGGTGCTCATTCCGCGTTCTGCTCATCCTCGGTCTCCTCCATGTAATCCTCTCCGCACACGGGGCAAAGATATTCTCTGCGCGTTTCCCAGCCGTTTTCCCCGTCCAGATTCTCTTTTGTCACGCAGGCCACCGGCGCGTCAAATCTCACGCCGCAGATCAAACACCGCCAGCTCATAGCGTTATGGCGGCGCGAAGGTCTTCGATAGGAATGTGCAGCTTGCGGCAAGCCTTTTGCAGCTCTCCCAGCGTGAAGTCCAGCGGTGACTTCCTACGGCGAAGCAGCGTGTGCGGCTTCATGCCCAGCGCCTCGGCCAGCTCCTGCTTCTGAACGCCCTCCCGTTCCAGTGCGCCGTACAGCAGCGTCACGATCTTGTCCTCCGTGGGGTTCTTTGTGTCCAAATACGTCACTCTCGGCATACCTGCACCCTCCTAATCTCGTTCATTTCTTTCTGCCCTCCCCCTTCATCAGCTCGTCCAGCGTACAGCGGTACAGCGCAGACAGTTTGTGCAGAACTGCCACCGAAGGATCAGCTTTGCCTGTCTCATAAAGGCTCACCGCTGAAACGCTTATCCCCAGCAGATCTGCCACCGTTTTCTGCGAATATCCGGCTTTCTTTCTTTGCTCCTTATAACTCAATCTCTCATCTCCCATCAAAAATAATTGAGAAATACTTGACTTTTCCTGAAATTCGTCTTATTATGTGGTTGTCTGTTCAAATAACTCAGCAAATTATACTTGATTTCGGTGAAGCATCTCTCTATATATGCTCGATTTATTTTGCGTGTCTTTATATTAACTCAATATTTGCTCAATTTCAAGAGCAATCTACTTCATTTTTCAATGTTTGTAGCAATGCACAATTTGGGAGGTATACTTTTGTGAATGGTGAACTGTTCGTTTACAAGATTTGGCAATTATGCAAAGCCAAGGGGCTGACAAAAGCCGAGTTCTATGAAACTGCCGGCATCACTCCATCGGCAATGGCTCTTTACAAAAAAGGAAAGACCAAACCATCAATGGACACTCTTCGCGCTATTGCCCGCGTTCTGGAGATTGACGTCTCCTATTTGCTGACCGAACTTTACGGCGATGAAACAGAAAAAGAGCCCGCTTCCCAACTGGAAAGCGAACTCGATTCCGCCCTTGTTAAGTTGCTGTGTTCTCTTACGCCTACTGAACTGGCGCAGGTGCAGGGCTTTGCCGCAGCGCTGATAGCAGCTCGTAAAGCCTGACCTTTTCCTCCATCGTCAGGGTGGAGACCAATTTCCTTGCTTCCTGTTCGTTCATTTCTCTGTACCCCCTCGTATGTCGTTTTTCGGCGTTTGCTTGGTTCAATCGTACTCTATGCGTGCCCCGGTGTCTACGTTCATTTTGGGGAATCGCTCCCCAATTTGGGTAATTCTCCCCCAAATATGGACTTTTACGAATGAAATAGTATCCGCAGCGGATGAAATAGTATCCGTTACCGATAGAAAGGGGAAAATCATGTCAGAAATTCAGGAACTTGCACCGCATATTCAGGACTTCCCTGCCCTTGTCCATAAAGCCAGAATGGACAAGGGCATCACCAACGAGGAACTGGCCGAACTGTCCGGCATCAGCTATTCCGCCGTCTGCAAAATGCAGTCCGGCGAGCGCGATCCAAAGCTGTACGATGCTGTCGCGGTGATGAAAGCCGTCGGCATCTCCGCCGATCAGACGTTTGAGATCCAGCCTCCTGCATCAGCCCCCTCCGCCATGCGGGAACGCATACACGAGCTGGAGTTGGATAACGCCGTCAGCTCCGGCGACGTGGTGCGCCTGAAGCAGGTCAACGGACTTTGCACCCAGCGCTTGGATGCCGTTATCCGCCAGCGCGATCATTACAAACGCTGGTCTGTATTTTCTTCAATTTTTGCCGCGATCCTATCCCTGTTCTTAATTGTTTATCTTTTTTTCGACTTCCGAAATCCCCGTGCCGGCTTCATCCTCCAAGACGGACCTTCAGCGTTTGCGTGGCTTGTTATCCTTCTTGTGTCTATTTCTATTGGCGTGTGCAGCATTGTCGGATACTTCGTGCTGCGCGATACTGCAAAAGAGACTTCACTTCGAAAATGAAAGCGTGGTGCGGGGGACGATCAAGAGGATCTTGGACGAGCTGCCGGACGAGGCGATGCCTCTTGTTGCTGCGAAATTGATTGAGATACAAGCCACTCAAGAAAAGAAGTGAGCTTTTCGTCCGGCATGGCGTCGATGGCAGCATAGATTTTTTCGCGCATTGTCTGTCCCTCCCTGTACAAATTTGTGATATCTTCCTCTATCTTTACATACATTCCGTGTCGAAATTGCACGAAAAAAGCAATCTGTAAGAAATTTCCCTGAAAGGAGGTGGGATTTTGCAATGAAATGTCGTTTTTGCAAGAGAGAGATCGAGGATAACTCCATCTTTTGCAACTGGTGCGGCAAAAAGCAGCTCAAGGAAAAGAAATCAGACGGCGCGATTAAAATACCTAAAGCGAAGCAGCTCCCTTCCGGCAGCTGGCATATATATCTCGCTGCGGAAAAGCAGCCGATCACAGAGGCCACAAAGGATCTGTGCGAGGCGAAGGCGAGGGCTTTCCGCGCCGGATTCATAGAAAAGCAAAAGAAACTGCCTGCCTTAACATGGTCTAAGGCCATAGATCAATATATTGCTGACCGTTCCGAGTCTCTTTCCCCTGAAACTATACGAGGATACCGAATCATTCAGCGAAATCGCTTTCAGGACATTATGCAAAAGCCTATAAGCACGCCAGTCAACTGGCAAGCGGAGATCAACACAGCACTTTCCGGTCTTTCCGACAAGTCTGTAAAAAACGCATGGGGTCTTATGACTACCGTTATGCAAGCAAACGAAATGACGGTTCCCCGCGTCCTGTTCCCTGTGCCGGAAAAGCGCGAGCGCCAGTTTCTTGACCCGCAACAGATCATTGCGTTTTGCGATGCGGCAAAAGGTGATTCCTGTGAGATCCCCATGCTGCTGGGGCTTCACGGCTTGCGAATGTCAGAAATTAAGGCGCTGCGTTTCCCAGAGAGTTTTGACATCAAGAACGGCAACATTCTTATTTCCGGCGCTGTGGTACGCGACGAGCACAACAAAGAGGTTTTCAAAAGGCGCAACAAAACAAAGCAGTCCACCAGAATAATTCCAATCATGATCCCGCGCCTTAGAGAGTTGCTTGAGCTGCAAGGGGAGAGCGGCTACATTGTACGACAAATGCCCAGCACCATTAACCGGCACATACACATTATCGCTGAAAAAGTGGGGCTGCCCAGCATCACGGAGCATTGCTTGCGCCACTCCTTTGCATCCCTTGGCTATCACCTGCGCCTTTCGGAAATCGAAGTCATGAGCATGGGAGGATGGTCGGACAGTTCTACCGTCCATAACATTTACCTGCACCTTGCCCAGCGGGACCGTCTGAAAGCGGAAAACAAGATGGCGAAATTCTACCGTACCGCAGAGAAACTTCCCGCCGCCCAAGGCACAAACCAAGAACAAAAGAGATGATTTTCGATATGAATTTCAATACGCAAAAAATAAACCCTGTATTCATACGGTTTTTAAGCCGTTTTTCAGGGGTTCAAGTCCCCCCACTCCGACCATAAAAAGGAGATGCCCGCAACCGTTGTGGTTGCGGGTTTTTCTTGTATTCATGCGGGTTTTCAGGGTTTTGCGAAAAACCATCTTTTGCCGAAGCAGTCTAAAAAACGCCGCTCATATTCAAAAAATAATCAGTAATTTTCGATATGAATTTCGATATGAAAAACCAGCCCCGTTGTCGGAGCTGGTTTTCTTTATCTCTGTTCATCACACCACCACACAGTTTCGTGCCGCACACCCGCCGTCTGCGCCTCCTCGTGGGTCATTAAGATGTCAACATGGTTTCCCCTCACGCCCACGTCCAGGGCTATGTATGTCTTGTCTCCGATGATGACTGTGCTGCCGGTCGGTATCACGTCCGGGTCGGTCGCCACGCAGGAGCCGGGGTACACCCACTGGCCGCTGGCAGTCAGCACCCGTCCAAACTCGTCCTGATTCATGTGTGCGTACTTCTCAACGCAGTCGGCGCAGTAGCCGGTGATGATGCAGTCCTCCAGCACGTTGCTCTTGGCCTTGATGGCTTCCAGTATGCGCTCTGATTCATCCGGGGCTTCTCCTATGGTTGTGTCATGTCCGCCAACATCATCTCCCCACTCCACCCGCAGAGCGGCGCGGGGCACCTCTGCGCTGGCTCTCCATGGCGCGATCAACGCGAAAATCAGCAGTGCCAGCAGCATGAACTCCACCAGAAAGTGCATCTGTTCTCGCCGCACCACGCGCCGGTATTCTGCCCGCATGGCAACAAATGGTCCGGGGCATAATCCGAACTCCCCGGCACGGGCAATGTTCTCGCTCATTGTTTTATAGACTATCTGTTCCCTTTTGGTCATTGATTATATCGCTCCTCACGAATAGTACAGGTTTACCCGGCGGTCAGCGCAGTGCTTGAATATTGCTTTCCAGTGCTCAAACATATTGTAGGGTTTCATTACGTGGTAATTGTGCCCCATCATATCGGACTTCAGAGCTTTCATGGCGTTGTATATCTTGCGGCACTCCTGCGGGGTAAATTGGCCTCCGCAGTCTGAATGAAAAATCAGAATGTCCAAATCATCGTTGCAGTGCGCGCCCCAGTATTCCGCTTCCGCGTCAGAGAAAGGCGTACCGTGGAACATATGCCGCTTGAAAATGTCTTGGCACCGCTGGCCGTAGGCAACCTTTATCAGTTCAAGGATAAACGTGCCGTATGTAAGATACCCACAGTCAAAACCAGTCTCATCGGTCAGCCCTTTCGCACGAACGCAAAGTCCCATTATTCTTCGCCCTCCTTCTCTTTCTCCTCATACAGCGGACACCCGCAGTTTACAAAATTGGCGCAATAGGGACTATCTCCATTGAAGCACGCCCACGTCCATTCCTCGTGCCACTTGCAGCCAACACAGCATTTGCTTTTCATGTTCTCACCTTCCTGCTCAATCTGTTCCAGCTTGCCGTAGCGGCGCTCTGGCTCCACCCTGACAGAGTGAAACCGCAGCTCGCGCAGCGCACATAATACCTTTCCGGCACATGAATACCGATTTTGCGCTCCCCGCTGTCTCTTCCGCAGTGGGGGCAAACCTCCAGTTTCCCTCGCGGCTGTCTGTTGTACTGGTTCATGTCCTGTCCTCCGTTTGCCCGCAAACAGGCAAGACCTCAAGTTTCCCCGTTTTCGGGTTATAATACGTTTTACACTGACTCTTGAGGATACGGATACACCAAGCATACGGCTTATCATCGTCAACGACGCCGATGGGGAAGCCATCGTAATAAAAATAGTTTTGATCGACCGCCAAGCGCGCTTTGCTTCTCTGCTCCCAAACAGGATTCTGCACACTGCTTCTTGCATTGCGCGGAGGATTCCCCTCCAAAGGCTTGTTCGGCTGATACCCCTGATACCCCTGCCGTCCATGCCCATTGTTTTTGGAAACGAGGTCGATAAATGCGGCGAACCCGCCGATCAGAACGAGGCCGACGAGGACGCCCAAAACAGTTTCCATTATGTTTTCCTCCTCACATATGTGTGTTTTTGTCTACACCGATATAGCCGCTTTCACCACATCCTGACCTGCGCCGTATGCTCCGCAAACCGCTGCTCCTGCAGCCGGAAATATGTCGGCTCGATCTCGCACCCGACAAACTCAAAGCCAAGATCGTAGGCCGCTATTCTGCTGCTTCCGCTGCCGAGGTGCGTATCCAATATGCGCCAACCTTCTTTGGCGTACTTCTGCATCAGCCACTCGTACAACGCCACGGGCTTTTGCGTGGGATGGATGCGCTTTTCATTCAGCGCCTTATTCCCCTGCTGGGTCGTGCCTTCGGTGATGCTTTTCCCTTGGAACATACCGTTCCACATATACCGAAAGATGCGCACGCTGTCGTGACAGTTTGTGGCCGCCAACTCACAATCCGAAAAAGAACTGTTTTCGTTGCACTTGTCCCAGACGATACGACCGGGCGGGAAAACGACATCAAAGTAATTGCAGCCCCATACGATATATTTTTTCGCCACGCGCACCAACTCGGAAAAGTAGTCGATGCCCGGCACATCCCACTTCGGGGATATGGGATAGTCCCGATGTACGCCGATGGGGCTGACCTTGCATCCGTAGTACCCTCTGCGTTCCGGGCCGGTAAAGTACGGCGGGTCGACGATGGCAAGGTCAAATGCCTTATCAGGCAGCGTCCGCATATACTCCATGCAGTCCACGTTCAATGCGATCTGCTCGCTCATTCCATGTACTCCATCCACTTATCATCCAGCCCCTTCGCCCGTAGTGTCCTGCCATTCATGGTGTACTGGCGCATCCGAAGCATAAAACTTTCCTCGTGGCAGCGGTCGCAGTAACCGTGCGTGGCTATGTTCTTCATGCGGTTCCTCTGCTGCTCGTGCGTCAGGTACACGATGTACTCCGCTTCCATCTCCTTGATGCACTTGGGGCACAGCTTGGCGGTGCGGACCGTCCAGATGGCCTTATCCATTGGGGAGTTCTTTCCTTTCACGCATCCTTTTCTCAACGGAAGCTACAGCGCGGAGGATGTCGTAAGTGTCAACCCGTGAAAGAGGGTCAGCGGTAATGACGTCCTTCCCGATGTATCTCGCATAGTCGTACTCCAATTTTGCTCCCTTGCTCACCTGCCATCCGTGCTGAAAAAGCACCACGTCCGCGCTATCCAGCATAGCAAAGCATATACGCATATAGTCTGCTGGCTTCATGCCCTCCGGCAGCTCCGCCGGGTTCAGGACAGTGTGACCCGCACACTGCAGCGCTGTTTCCGTTTCCTTAAACTCTGCCTTATAATGCGGATTGCCTGTGATACGTCCTGCTATATAAATTTTCATTTCTCCGTTTCCTCCTCCAGCTTGTCCAGCGCCTTTCCGATGAGTTTCCAGCGGTCAACGCCGATGTCCCGCGCCTCCAGCAGGCCAAGCCGCACCACGTCAGGGGCCACCTTGCCGCCGGTAGCGTCGGACACTCTCTGTGCCCAGCCAAGTTTCGTTCTTTGCTGGTAGGCTTGCAGCCGTATAAAAACATCCCGTTTGATCTCCGCCATCGCGCCCTTTGGCTTAAATGGTGTAGCGGGTTCCGCCGGCTGCGGTGTGGTGGCTGGTGGGGCTTCCTCATCATCGATTTGTTCGTTTTCCTCCTGCACCTGCATATACGCGCCAATGGGGAGTATATCGTCCTTATTGAAGATCTTTATTGCTTGCACGCCATCCGGCACGACCGTATAGATGGTGTCCTCATTCTCCACGCCCAGCGCAGGGAACTCCTCGACGGCGTAGGACGTGATCTCCTCCGGCAGCACCAACACACCCCGCACCAGCCCCTCTATGATATGGTTGGTTACGCCCTGCGCTATCTGCATACCGCCATTCACGCGGACGATCAGCACCTTTCGTTCCGTCATTTCTGCTTCTCCTTTCGCAGTTCATTTACAGCGCATACAAGCTCATTGATCTTGAGCTTTTCGGGAGTGTCCATCCAGCTTTCGGGCAGGAACTCAATCTCTTTCACCTTTTGTGTTTCTTGTACTTCGCTTGCGTTCTCCCACCGCCCAATGCGCTTATAGCCCTTGAAGCCGTTTTCCGCCTCGTACTTGGTGATGCAGTCCTCCTCACCGTCCGTAAAATGTACGGTCGGCTCATAGAACCCACGCTCCCGGCATTTCTCACACCGGCAGATGCTCTTGATGTACCCCACCTGGCCATCCGAGGTCTCCACATAGTCTCCCTCGTGCAGGCTTCCCGGCACCATCATCAGTTTCGTGGAGCTCATCTTGTCGAGCTCATCCTTTTCTGCATATCCGCAATCCCTGATCGCTCTGATCCACGCAAAGTCGTACTTGCCAATGCGAGTAAAATTCTGCGGCAGATCCTCTATATTGCCACTCCAGCCCGTCTGCGTCCCATCGTCCCACTTGAAAATGAAGCTGTGAACCCGCCCTGACCTCTCGTAAGAAAACACATATCCGGTAAGCGTTTTGGATAATGTGCCATTGGCGCGTTCCAACCTCGCATAATCTCCCGCATGAAAAGTGTATATCATTTCTGCTCCTCCTTTTCGATGATATACGCAACTATTTCGTCCACGCACACCTTCACCACAGTAGAGGCGGGTACGCTTTCTGGGAATACCGTAGTAAACCACAATTTCCACGGTTCGACATCTATCCCAGCATAACCGACGATCTTTTCTGCAAGCGCACAGGCTTCTTCGGGGGATAGTTTCTGTACTTCGTATTGAATGGGAAACCGCCGGATCAGCGCGGGGTCGAGCCGGTCAAAGCGGTTCGTTGTGCCGACAATAATCACATTGTTGGGGAGCTTGTCAAGTTCCTGCATAAGTGCGATGACGATACGGTTCATTTCCCCGACATCGTTTCTTTGTCCACGGGCCATTCCCACTGCGTCGATCTCATCAAAGCATAGGACGCACGGTTCGCGCCTCACATAATCAAAGATGCGGGCGATATTGGACTGTGTACTGCCCAGATATGAACTCACCAACGCGGAGAACCGGACATAGACGAACGGCAGGTTTGCTTTATATGCAATATATCTCGCCAGTTCTGTTTTTCCGCACCCGCTTTCTCCGTGCAGCAGAAGCGCGGAGAAATACGGCAGTCCGATCTCTGCCAGTTTATCGGCGGCGCGGTAAATGCGTAGCACCTTTTTTGCTACAGCCTCCTCATGTGGTCTGACTAAGAACTTCTTGTCGGGGAAAAAGGCGGAGTCCTCCGCTACCAAAATGCCCTGCAAGTTCGCTGGCAGTTCAATGAAGTTGCTTTTGGTCTCCAGCTTTTTCAGCATCTCGTTCCGAAAATGCTCATCCTTTTTGGCCGTGGTATTTTCTAAAATTAGTTTTGCCTGTTGGCGAGCTCTCCTCATGTCGCCATCGCAGACATACCGCAGCAGGATTTTATCTCGCTCGTTCATTTTTGCTCCTCCACATAGCACCAGCTCTGAGGCGGGCGCTTGAGGCGCAAACTCTCGTTGCCGCAGTTCCCGCCGTTTTTCCAGTACATAGCGCAGCTCTCGCAGTAAAGGTCGTTGACGCATACCCGTCGGAACTCGCCCAGCTCGCGCGGCGCGTCGTAGATTTTCAGGTCGGAGATATGCCAACCGTAAATATAGTGTTTTCCCTCTTCGGAATATTTGAAATAGATATCTTCGCGGCGAACACAGGATTGCTGTTCGGCAATGTCTGCATTTGCCATCTCACATCGTTGTAGGATGTAGTCGCACACAAACTCGCCGAAAACCTTGCCGTTGCATCTGCCGACCGTATTGGTCCGGACGGTATCCCTGTCCAGATTTCCGCCCTTTACGGAGATATACGGATGACCACTTGTGCAGTAGATATAGCACTTAAACGGTACCTCCAGTTTTGGCACGGACTTACGCAATTCCATAGTTTTTCTGCCAATGATGATTTTCGCGCACCACTTCGGGCGAATGCTTATCATAACGGCCTTGCTCATGCCTTTTCCTCCTTCCACGGCGTATCCACGCACTCCGGCTTCTTGCAGCGCATCTCGATTGCCCACAGCAGATTCCACGCCGCCGCAAGCAGGTGATCCTCGTCCTCCTGCCCATCCAGATACTTCGCCGCGTGTCGCATGGCGCTGTCCATCAGGCTGCTGGTGGGTATCCCTTTATCGACGTTGTGCGTCCCATACTTGAGTGCCCCTGCCTCGCAGTGCTTGCTTACCTCGATGATCGCCGCCCACGGCAGAAGATCCATGCGGCCTTTCCCGCTGTGCATATCCCGCTGCGCTCCGGTGCTGAAGGTAGTACGCTCTCCGCTGTCCTTGATACCGGCTTTTTCACATACGTTCATGTTTCTATCTCTCCTTTCGGTCGTTCCAACGGTCTGTACACCGTCTGCGTTCCCTTGATGTGCGGCATGAGCCAAACACACCACATCACATCCATCAATGGGCTGCCGCCGTGGTCGTCCTTGAAAAAGAAGTCCGGCCTCCATGTCAGGGGCAGAATGTAACTGGGCGAGAACTCATCAAACAAAGATAAGCGGCGTTTCGCGTGCCAGAACTGCGACTTCACCAGAAACGCAAAGGGCTTGCCCAGCTCCGCTGCCCTGCGGATAAACGCCTCCGCCAGCGAGAAAGGCGGGTTCGTGATAATCCAATCAGCCGCGTCAATGCTGGACTTCAAGAAGTCCGTCCCATCCATAATGTCCGTTGTATAAACGGTCTCAAAGTACGACTGAAGCACTCCGGCCATATCCCCCTCACCTGCCGCCGGTTCCCAGATCACCGCGTTCTCCGGCAGACGGAGGAAGTCCAGCAGCGCCACCGTCACCTCCGGCGGCGTCGGGTAAAAATCCGAATCCCTTCTGCCAATTACGCTGTTTCCGCCCGCTATGCGGCTCGCCTGTAAACTATCCATCACGGCCTCCTATCATTCTCATCAGCATCAGCCTTTGCACATACGATTCATCAAGCCGGTATGTCACCTTCGGCTTGAACTCCATAAATGTCGTCCGGGGTTCTACCACGCCTATATCTCGCACATCTGCAAGGCCATCAAGGAACTTGTGTACGGACTGCATGAAGAACGCCGCCGCGACCTGCTGCCCCTCGGTAAAGCTCCCCGGCTTCGCGCCCAGGACGAACTTGCACCAGTTATAAACCTCGTCAACGCCGTACTGTTTCGCCCTCAGATTGAGGGCTTTCAGCGCCTTTTGAACTTCATTGAAAAGCGCACTCTTCTCCGCATAGCCAAACTCCGCCTTTTTGATCTCGCTCATTCCTGCACCTTCCACGGAAAGGCAGAGGCAGGCAAATCGGGGTAATAGGCCCGCAGGTTGTCCTTGTAGAAAACGGGGATCTCGTTCTCGGCGCAGAAATCGGTGATGTGATCCACCCACGCACGTTCCGGCACCACCTTGTCCACGCGGTTTCCTGTTTCCGCGCCGACGATCACCCAGCAAGGCAGGCCCTCGGTACATTCCCGCATATTGACCGGCCCAAGCAGCGGCTCCATGCTCCAAAAGGCGTTTATGCCGCTCTCCGGCATGGGGTGCATGGCCTTTGCGTCCTCGCTTGCCACGGTACTGCCATACCAGAAATTTTTCTCATGCGGCAGCAGGGCGAGGTGGTCTAATTCAAGATAGCGGGCCGGATTTTTTGTGAGAAACAAATAGCGGTGCCACGGTGCGCGCTTGCAGGCGTCCAGCACCTCGACGATCCATGAAGTCGGCACCCAACGCCCGAACAGGTCAGCCATTGAGCAGACGAAAACCGTCTGCGGCTCTGCTATGCGCTCCGGCTGGTTCAGCCGGTAGCGGTGCAGGGTAGGCGCGAACCCAAACGGGTACGGCGTCGCCTTAATCTTTGTGTCGAGGACGTGCAGGCCGTCGGCGCGCGGTGCGCGATCTTCCAGCCTCGCGTCGAAACGGTGCGCCGTTCTGCTTGCGTAACAGTAGGCACACCCATGGCGGCAGCCGGTCACGGGGTTCCATGACATATCCGCCCAGTCAATTTTCGTCTTGTTCATTGTTTGGTTCTCCTTTCGCTCTAATACCTCACTCCGATGTAGTCCAGCACCCGCGCATAACCGAGGCCGTCTTTCGTGGGTTTCCACAGCCCATCCGTGTCGAACGCCCCACCGCCGATGCAGAACTGGTAGTGCTTCGGGTGCGTCAGTTTCATGCGTTCAAAGCGGTTGACGCCTTTTTCCAAGTGCGCCCCAAAGCCGCAGAACATACACCCCGTCCTCTGGCATCCTGTGCAGTGCAGATTGCAGTCGATTAGCGTCGCGCCGTAGTCGTTCTCGCCGTCGCTGGCCACGATGTCACCGTAGACGCTTGCGTAGGGTAGCCCATGCTCCACAATAAACCGCAGCACGTCCTGCTCCGTCCAGAAACTCATGGGCTTAGATAAGGGACACCTTCCTTCAAAGGCGTTGCAGCCGGTTTCGCGCCATTTTTGCATACGCAGAAGACTTTCCTCCGCCATTGTTGCCGTCGTGGGCTTGACATCCGCTCTGTGCTCATAGCTCTTTGACGGGGACTTTTTCATAATTCCACAGCACTTGTCTGATATGAGAAATGGAGCCGAAAGCAAATACTCCCACTTTTCGCAGTTGTATATGCTCTTTTCCCCGTCGGTGCGTAAGACTTCCCCACGCAATAGCTTCATACTTCGGCTATCTGGTGAACGCCGGGCGGTTTCTATCCGGTGCGCTACGTCTTTACCGATGATGCTGTACCCGTACTTCGTCACCACCTGCCGGATGTTCATCTTCGGACGCAGGCGTACAAGATTGACAGTCACGCGGGGAAACTCCCTCCGCAGCCAGTCGGCGTACTCATTCACGAACTTCTGTATCTCTGGATATTCCAACCCAGTGTTCACAAACACCAGATTCAGTTCCCAGGGCGGTGCCCTGAAACTCGACAGGTACCGCGCCGCCAGATACGCCAGCACCGTGCTGTCCTTTCCGCCGGAAAAACTGACGTAGCACTGTCCCTCCCATGCGGTATACCACTCGTCCAGCTTTTCGTAGGTGGTCAGTTCCTTTGCCGTCAAATCCAGCGCCATCAGTTTTCGTGCCGTCTCTTTTGTCAGCGGCTGGTTCATCAACTCCATGCCTCTACCTCGTAAAATCCTTAAACTCGCACGACTTGAACGCCGCCCGCATATTCACCCACCGTGCCAGTTTTTTCTGCTCGGCAGTCGGCTCCCCGCCGTCATAGTCGCGGTATGGCTGTGCGAATGGCTGTACGCCCATTTCCCGAAGGGCAAGTATGCGCTTATGGCTTTCCTCCACATCCTGCACCAGCACATAGCACCAAAACCGCCACGGCTGCACACCCGCCTCTTTGAGATATGCCGTTGCCTGCTCGATCACCGGCAGCATGGCAGAGGTGTCACAGCTCATACGAACGAACCGGATCCATTTCAACCCCGCCAGCAGCTTGGCAGACTGCGTCGTGATGAGCCGCGCATCCAGTCCCTGATTGAAGTCCACCCGCACGTTCTCGTGCCCCATGCGCTCGATCTGCTCCAAGCCGTGTTCGTGCGCCAGCACGTTATTGTCCATGAAAACGATGTCTCTACTGTCCAGGCGCTTCACTTCTTCCCACGTTGCCGCAGGGCGAATAGTGCCCTCTTTCTTCGGCACGATGCACCACGGGCAGTTGCGTATGCAGCCGCGTGTCAGAAAGCCGATGGCCGGTTTCCACTCTGGGTACAGCGAGTAATCCGGGAATGTACCCTCGATCTCCGCCGGCAGTGAGCCGTAGTCCTTATATCCCGTGCCGCCGGTGATGATCTCGTCGGCGTTGATGCAGGTATCCACATCCGGCGAGAAGGTAAATACCTTGCTCATGTAAACCCGGTCATAGTGCTTGAATCCGTCCCACCACTCCACGCTGTCACCATGGGCTTTGTGGTAGGCGGACAGCCGCATCAAAGCGAGATTCGGGAAGTGGTGGCCGTCCACGTCGATAAGGCCGATGTTCATACCGTCCCTCCTTCCTCTATAAACTGAACCACAAGTAGTCCCGCAGTTTTTTCTTGCCGCGCTGTATGCTTCGGCTCACCGTCGATTTATTTACCCCGAACCGCTCCGCCAGCTGCTCCATCGTCAGGCGCTCCGAATAGTACGCCAATAAGTACATCCGCTGTTTCTCCGGCAACTTGGACAGCGCTGCCGGCAGTTTTCTTTTCAGCCGAAGAAGCCTTTCCACATTGTCCTCTGCCATCTCGTCCCGAAACCTTTGTGCGCCCAGCAGGTTTTCGAGGACAGTTTCTCTCGGCATAGTCGGCTCTGAACTCCTCATCGAGCCAATACCCCCTCTCGTAATATGACCGGTAGGCTTTCTCCGCACGCCGCAGATCGCGATATACCTCGCGCATCTTATTTTCTATGTACGGAGATGGTGGCTCTGCAGCTCGTAGCCTTTGTATCTGTACCTGTACCCTTTCGGCACTCTCTGCGTACTGCTCTGCGATTTCGATCAGAAGCACTTAGCGCCACCTCCTCCAACTTGCCGGTAACTTGCTCTCTCCCTTTACGGCGTGATGATAATAGCACACCGTGTAAACACACATTTCACCGCTTTTTTGAAAAAAATGCAGGGTATCACCCCTGCTTCGCCTACATATGGCCCGTCCCACAGCCACGCGCCACAAAGGTCGTTTCCCTCCCTCACATACATGGCGCTATGCGCCCGCCGAAATTTTATTTTTTTGCCCCGCCCTTTTGGCGGGTTCCTTTTTTCGCTCCGGTTTCAAAACCACCCCCACCTCCTAACTTGCCTGTAAATTGCCGTAGCAGCGTCCATTGTCCTCATTACTTCATAAAAACCGCGAGAAGTGACGGGTAAGGGAACATTCGTGGGGGGAGGAGAGTTAAGCGCCGCGGGCGCTTTCCGCCGCTTCTCCGGATTGTAAACCACCCCCCACCGGTGCCGCGCGGCAGTGGCTACGGGCGGCGATGGCCGTCGCAGGGTTGCCCGTCCTGCATTTTTGCGCCATTTTTGCAAGAATATTGCATCACGCCGCCGGTTTCCGTGCGCATTATTGTATATAATGCAAACGGAAACCACTTTTTCTTGCAAGTTTTCTTGCGTTCCGGGTTTTAGGGGCGTTCCGTCCGTTCTCATAGCAGGGGTTCGCCGCCCTCGGCGGTGTGGCGGTCGGTGTCTGGCGGATGGTCAAGGCGTGGCCCTGCTCCCGCTCCGCCTGCCGCCTGTCTCTGCGCCGGTGGCTGTTGGCCCCGAACATTGGCCGCGGGGTGACTCCTCTCCCCTCCTCCCTCCGCCGCTCTTTTTCGGTGGAGATGGTCGCCCGCTGGTGGTGGATGCTCTGCTCTGGTGCTCTCCTTCTCCGGCTGTCCTGTTGGGGGCTTTGGCTCTCGGTTCTTCTCTGCTGGGGGTGGTTATATACGGTAGTATATTTAAGTGTTTTCAACCGCGCCCGCAATTAACGCGCGCGCACGCGTAGGGGCTGGCGATGCTTTTTCCAGCTCCTTTGCCCTCTGCGGGGCCGCTGGCGGCGTTTTAGTCTGGGGTCTGGTGTCGGGGCATTCCTTCGACGCTTGGAAAGCGTGGTGGGGCGTTTCTGCCCGTTTTCCATATTTCCGGGGGCAAAGTCAAAAATCCGCACGGGCATAAAATTAGCGCCGCTGGGGCGGTTTTGGTTCCGTCCTAGCGGTGCTGGTTTGGGCTTCTTCGGTTGTCTGTTTTGGGTCAGGCGGTGACGATCTCGGCGGGGCTGGGGCTGCCGTGGAAGTCTCCGGCCCACGCCTGATATATTGCGCCGTGTTCCCCTGCTGCCGTTACCCATCCGCGCACGGTGGCGGCCATACGGCACGGGACGCGGGGCCAGCGGCGGCCCACGTCAAGCCAGATTTGCAGGCCGTCCGCTGCTGCGGCTCTGATCTCCGCGGCGGTGTATAGCTGTGCTTTCCCCTCTGGGGCGATGTTGTACAGGTTTTCCGGGCTGGTGTTGTTGGTCGTCATGGCGTCTTGTCTCCTTCCTGCGCCCTGCTGGGCGCGTCCGTGGTTAGTCCTCTATGATCTCGCAGCAGATGCCGCCGGCCAGGCTCTGGCATACGATGCCCGCGCCGTAGCGCCTTAAAAAGTCGTTCAGCTCGTCCCGGTCAAGGTGCGGATCTTTTTGGTCGTCCTCGGTGTACCAGTGTTCCACGGCGGCGAAAACGTGGATTTCCTCCGGGTAGTATAGGCCGATGTATTCGGCCAGCTCTTCCAGGTTGCGGAACTCCAAAAAGCGCCCCGACTCCTGCTTCTGTTCGGCACTGCTCATACTTCCGCCCCCTCTCCCTGCTGGGCGTGGTAGCGCTCCCGCATAGCCCGCAGCCGCTTAGATACGGCTTGATGACTCATCATCAGGACCGCGCCGATCTCCTCGACGGTGTAGCCCTTGGCGGTCATGGTCAATATAACGCGGTCGGACTGGTCGCGGGCGACGCTCTCCACGCTCTCGCGGATGATGGCGGCGCTTTCGGGGCTGGGGGCCACGGCGTCACACGCCGCGCCGCCCTCCGTGTCGATCTGCCAGCGCTCCGCGCCGTCGTCGTCTACGGTGGCGGAGATGGCGCGGGCGTGTCTCTGCTCCGCTCTGCTGATGCTGTGCGCGGCCTGGGCCGCTGCGCGGTACAGGATCACAGACAGCGGCGCGGGGGCCTCCTGCGTCTCGTTGCGCGTCAGGGCGGCGGGGATCCGCGTCCAGGCATCGGCGGCGACGGTCTGCGCGTCGTCCTCCGTCTCAATCCATGCCGCGCCCGTCTGGTTGCGGGCCTCCGCGCGGCGGCGGACGGTCCAGGCCATCGCCACCAGCGCATTATACTGCTGCTCTCCGGTCATCTGCGCCCATTCGGCGCGGGCGGTCTTGGTGTTAATCTTCGTCATGGTTTGTTTCCTCCTTGATTTTTTGTCTCATTCCGGTTATACTCAAGGCGGCGGGGGTAAGGCTCCCCGCTCACCTTTTGGTGTGGGTCTGCGGTGTGCTTTGGTCGGCGATCCGCAGGCCCTTTTTTATTCGGCCTTAGCGGCCCTAATCATTTGGGCAGCTTCTTCCGGTGTGGTCGCGGTGGTTTCCACCAGCCGCGCCAGCGTTTCCAGAAACGCGTTAAACTCGGCGTTCGTCATCCCGTCGGGCATTTCCTCACTTCCTTTCAAAAGAGGTTCGCGGTTTTTTCCTCTGCCTTACATTTAATATTATAAACTGAATAGTTTATTTTTTCAATTGTATAGTTTAACAAAATATTTATCTTTAATTTGTGTAGCTTGACAAAAGCAATAAAATAGTTTATTTTGGTTGCAAAATGACGGCCCGCCGGTAGACTATACAGCGAGGCCGCAGGAGGTGAAAGAAATGCAGACATCAAAACTTATCCGGCGCGTGCTTCTTGAACAAGACTCTAACGCCGCCCAGTTGGCGGCGAAAATCGGAACAAGCCCGCAGAACTTGGGGCAAAAGCTCCGGCGTGATAGCTGGAGCGTTTCGGATCTGGCCGACATCGCCGCCGCCCTGGGCTGCGGCTTCTCCGTGTCCTTCCACCTGCCGGACGGTCAGACGTTGAGCGCAGAGCAGCCCGCCCCCACCAGCGACACCGGCACCACCCCCAACACCTGAACAGCGCCCCGCGCTTTTTGCGGGGAAACAAGAACAGCGCCCCCAGAAATTTTCTGGGAGCGCTTTTTTCATGCCCGAAACCGAGCGGAAAGGAAAACACCATGCAAGAGAAAATCGAAATCCGGGGACGTTTCACCCCCTGGCACGAGGCCACAAAGGAGCAGGCCACCCAGCTTGCCCGCCACCACTTGCACAACCTGCCAGCCATCCCGGAGACCCAGCGCCCCGCATACATCGAGGCGCATTTTCTGCGCGGCGCGACCTGCGCCGACGTGCTGCCGGAGCTGACCGCCAAGAACGCCGCCCCCGGCGAGTATTTCGCCTACTCCGGCGCCGTTGTCTGCTGTCTGCGTCCCTACGCACTCACAGAAGAACAGGCCAACGAAAACAGCCTCTTATATCTGGATCGCTGCGAGTTTCGCACGGTCGAAACCGGCCTATATTGCGATACCGTTTTACCGGGCAGCCGCACAATGACCACTTGCGAAAACTGGAAAATCTACAGAAAGGAGGCCGCCGCCCTATGACCGTCTTTTCCTACATCGTCACCGCCACCGGTGCCGCCACCCTGGCGGCGCTTTTTGTTCGCCTGCTGGACCGGATCGACCAGCCCCGCAAACGCTGACGCGAGAAAAAGCGGCAGCCGCACGGCCACCGCTTTTTTCAAAAACTTTTTCAAATCCTCTGCATTTTTCTGTTGACTTTGTTGTAGTGTTGTAGTAATATTGTAGGCAGAAAGGAGGGCAGCATGGCAACATCGAAAAATTCAAAGGCGTTGAATATCCTGATACCGATTGCGCTTTATGATAAACTGAAAGAGGACGCAGAAAAGAAAAATATTTCTTTGGCCTCTGTTGTCAAAATCGCGTGTTCTCAGTATCTCGAAAATCAACAGAAATAAAAACTTCCCCATACCCGAACGCAACTTGCCGGAAGCACGGGTACAGGGAAGCCACCAACCCCTTTCGGGGAGGTCGTAAATATATTACTACGATCCCCCGGAAAGGTCAAGAGCCGTTCCGGGGGATTTTTGCACACTTTTTCGGAAATCCACCCCGAAACTTCCCTTGACACGGGCGCAAAACTGTAAGCGTCGCCATCTTTACAAGAAAACGGAGGATTTGAAAAAGTGACAAATAATTTTGAACAGCTTATACCCGCGAACACCGCCAGCCCCGACCGTATCACGGTATCGGCCCGCGACCTGCACGCCGCCCTTGAGGTGGAAACCCGCTTTAATGATTGGTTTTTGCGTATGTGCGAATACGGCTTTGAAGAGTGAAAAGACTATTGCTCATTTTTGAGTAATAGGGCTGACGGACTCCCCGGCAAGCCCCGGAAGGATGCAGAAATCACCATCGAAATGGCGAAAGAAATTTGTATGCTCCAGCGCAGCGAAAAGGGCAAGCAAGCGCGGCAATACTTCATTCAACTTGAAAAGGACTGGAACAGCCCGGAGAAAATCATGTCCCGCGCTCTCCAGATCGCCAACGACCAAATTAGAAGCCTGACGGCACGAGTCGAAGCCGACGCCCCCGCCGTGTACTTTGCAAACGCCATCACCGGCAGCGAGACAAATATACTTGTCCGCGACCTTGCAAAACTATTGAAGCAAAACGGCGTGGACACCGGCGAACGCCGCTTGTATGAACTGCTCCGAAATGACGGTTTTCTCATCAAGGGCGGCAGTGATTACAATATGCCGACACAAAGAGCCATGGAAATGGGACTGTTCTTTGTCAAGGAAACGCCACGCATTTCCAAAGAGGGCAGCGTGATTGACCGCACAACGAAGATCACGCCCAAAGGTCAGAAATATTTTCTGAACAGGTACGCGGCGGCCACGCTTGAGCCGTCCAAGGCATAACGCGAGGGAGGGCGAGAACATGAGCGAGAAACAGGCGCGGGAACTGCTGGGCGGTCTTACATACGAGGACAAATTAAAACTTTACGAGTTTATACAGGCGATACGCGCACAGCGGGGCTAAAATCCCCGCCGCCTCTGGGGAGTTGGGCGCACCAGCTCCACCCCAGCGAGAAAAGTAAATTTTGCTGCCCGTGTTTACACGGCGGCGCATACTGAAAACAGGAGGAACACCACATGAACACCATCAAAACCGAGTCCATCCGTTTCTATTGGAACGGGATCAAGATCAACGGCGGAAAACTGACCCGCTGCGGGTACTACACCAGCGACACCGAGACCAGCGCCAGCGTTACCATCTTCGCCCGCGATTGCGGCCGCCTGCCCCGCGACCTGTTCGCCGTTAAAAATGATACAGACCTTTACACCGACTATTTCGACAGCGACCGCGCCACCCTAACCCCCGAACACCCGCTCTACAAGTACGCCCGCGCCGCCGCCCTGAAGTCCGCCATGCGCGGCGAGCCGGAGTATATAGCCCATCTGGAACAGGCGGAACAGGACGCCAAGACCCCCGGCCGCTACCACTGGCGCAAGCCGGAGGACATCCGCGCCGAGATCGATCGGCGGCAGGCGCAGTTTGACCGCAACGCCGCCGAGCTGGCCACGCTGCCCAAGGGACACCCCACCGCCGCCGACGTGGAAGCCGTCCACGAGATGAACACCGCCGCCGAGTCGGCGCGGCTGGCGCGTGAACACGCCGAACAGCTGGAACGCCGGGAAAAGGCCATCCGCACCCGCAACGAGAACCGCGCTTTCATCGAACAGACCGCCGCCGCGCACCCTATCCGGGACGGCGCCCCGGTCGTCACCGTGGAATGGAGCGAGAACGGCGCTTTTGATGATGGTATGAAATTCTCCGTCGCCGCCGCCGAGATCATTTTCAAGACTCTTGATGAGAAGATCGCCAGCGACCCGGAACGCGGCTATGACAAAACCAGCTTTTCCATCACCTACACCAACGCCGACGGCGAGCAGGACACATATAAAGGCCGTTATGACCTGGGCGACAATGACGGCGGCCTGATTGCCCACATTCGCAGCTTTGGCGCGTTCCTGCGCGACAATGGCAACTTTGGCAGCGGCAAGCCCACCGACGAGGACAAGGAGACCGGCGCGGCCATCGTCGCCGTGGCCGACCTGCTGGAACAGTACACCGAGGGCGGGCGCGTGGTCTCCGTCATGCCCGCGCCCTGGCTGGAAGAATACAAGCGCCGCAAGGCTGAACAGGCACAGCAGGAGCAGGAACAGGCCCGCCAGAGATTCGCCGACATTCTGGAATCGGTGCAAATGCTCACGGATGAACAGCTTGAACGCGCCGTTTTTGCCATCAGCCCCACCGATAAAGAGAAAATCGACGTTGCCCGCTTCTTCCTTCAGGAGCTCAGCCGCCGCGACGAGGCAAACGCCCTGGCGGTGTTCCGTCGCTGGAAGCGCGGCGAAAATCCAGAACAGCCCGACTAAAAAATCCACATCCCCACCACGAACAGCCACAACGGCAGAAAGGAAGCTAAAAATGAACACTAAGAACACCACCCAGGCGAACGCCTTGCGCCCGTATTACGTGACCATCAGCGAAACTCTCTCCCGGAGCGTGATCGTATGGGCCGACAGCAGCGAAAGCGCCAACGAAAAGGCCGCCGACCTGTGCAACGCCGGTGAAATCGACCTGACGGCCTCAGACTTTGCTGACCGCGATATCCAGTGTGACGGCGTGGCCCGTGAAAACGACCTGCCCACGCTCCATCATTACGGCAAGGAGGACGCGACAAAATGAACGACCGCACCGCCGCCACCGCCGCCCGCTTCGGCATCTCTGAACAGTGCACCGCGCTGCAGCGCGACCTGCTTACCCTCCCCGGCGCCGTCAAGGTGGAATTTGATCTCGATGGATTTTATGACCACATGGAGCAGGTGATCCTGCTGGTGAAATTCGACGTCGCGTACAGAGACTATTTCCGCGACCTTCGCGCCCTGCGCCAGGGAGTGATCGACACCGCCGCACGCCACGGCCTGACCCGCACCCCGGACACCATCGAGAACTACGGCGAACACCTGTATTTCGTCTTTCACCACGATAAGACATGGGAACACCCCGTGACCGAACGGCCCGACTAAACCAAACAGGGGCGGCCCAGCGCCGCCCCGGAAAGGAGCCCACAAAATGAACACCTACCAGCGCGGCAAGGCTGCCGCCCGCGCCCAGGCCATCCAATGGCAAGCCGACTTTCCCGACCGTTCCAAGCCGTGGGCGGCCATCGCTGCCGAACAGCGGCACCTTGAACAGCTGGCCCGCCGCTATGGTTTGGTCCGCGAGTTCCGAGAAAACGCCATCATCTGAACAACGAAAGGAGAAATCACCATGCCCACCATCAAGTATCCCATCCCGGAGGCGTCCGCCGCCCGCGCCCACTGCGCCGCCATCGCTGCCAATGCCGCCGTTTTGAAAGACGTTATCACCGGCGACCCCACCAGCGACACCGCTACCAACGCCATTTCCGCCATCCGCCACAGCCTGGACGAGCTGGAAGCCTACGCCGAACAGCGCCGCCAGGAAAACAGCGAACAGCGCGACGATACCCCCTATAAGCACGTCTATTTCCGCCTGAACTCCGGTTATGTATGGGGCAAGGGAATGGACCAGGACAAGACCGAGAAGTTCTACAGCGACATTCTGGCCCTGTTCGAAGCCGAAGGCTGGACCATCAAAGAGCCGTACCATCAAGGCAGCGGCGCCACCGTCGCCAATGGGAACAGCTCCCTTTATATCCACCCGCAGAGCGCCAGCGGCTACGTCACCGAGGACCTGATCCCCGCCGTTTCCGCCGCGCTGGAACACGGCTGCACCTTCCAGCACTACGCCACCGACATCTACGATACCGCCTACAACTGGACGGCCCAGCAGTACCGGGAGTATCTGAACAGCAAGCGCGGCGACATCAACGGCGCCCTGCTGGAAGCATTCAAAACGCCCCGGCGCAACCTCTATAAATTCGACTACAACGCCCTGCCCGTGGTCATCAGCAAATTCCACGTCCAGCGCCTGGACGGCCAGAACGGCCATTGCACCGGCGACATCACCGAGCAGGTGATCCGCGAAATGTTCACCGCCCTTGTGAACACCGGCAGGATCGACAAGGGCGAGACCAAACACGGCCCCGCCTACCGCACCGCCCCCAAGCGGCGCACATGAACAGAAAGGAGGAACCACACCATGCCCACACGACCCGCCATCCGCACCGATACCACCGAACAGGAGCGCCAGCACCTTCTGGCCGTCGCCGCCGCCCTGCGCACCGCCGCGCCGTATCTGAGCCGTGAACAGCGCCAGCACCTCCGCCAGACGGCGGATCGCTGCATCGAACACCACCGCCGCACGGCCCACACCGCCGAGCTGGCCGCGCTCATCGCCCAGCGCGACGCCCTCACCGCCTGAACACCAAACCAAAAATCTACAAGGAGGCCACCGCCCATGTTTACCTACGCCACCAAGAAAAACCGTTACGGTGATGAACACATCGCCGTATTTGCCAACGGCTCCCAGATTGCCGAGATCAAGCCAAGCTCCTACTATGGCAAAAATGAGTACATCGTCAGCGCCACCATCGGCGACGACGACCGCGGCGACTGCCTGGGCCGCACCTCCACCATCGCCGGGGCGAAAAAGAAGGTACGCGCCTGGTACAGCGAACACAGCGACGCCGTGGCCGCTGCCGCAGCGAACAGCCGCGCCGCCGATCTCCGCCGCCTGCCCTCCTTCGACAACAGCGGCTTTTACCCCACCCCATCCAAACTGGCGGGGAAAATGCTCGCCTGCGTGTCCTGGGAAGGCGTCTATGCCATCCTGGAGCCCTCTGCCGGAAAAGGCGACCTGGCCGACGCCGTAGATCGCCACATCCGCGCCCGCCGGAATAAGATCAGCAGCCGTATTTATATCGACGCCGACGAGCCGTATCTGGACTGCATCGAGCGCGACAGCGACCTTGCTGCCCTCCTGCGCGGCAAGGGGCGGCACGTGGTCCACGACGATTTTCTCACCTTCCGCAGTTGCAAGCAGTACGACCTCTGCATCATGAATCCGCCCTTCGACAACGGCGACGAACACCTTTTACACGCCCTGTCCATCATGGAGCGCGGCGGCCAGATCGTCTGCCTGCTGAACGCGGAAACCATACGCAATCCCTACACCAACCGCCGCAAAATTCTCTTGCATCAGCTGCACGAACACAACGCCCGCATTGAGTTCATCGAAAACGCCTTCCGCCATGCCCAGCGCCCCACCGACGTGGAGATTGCGCTGGTCTATGTGAACATACCGAAAAAGGAAATCCACAGCAATATTCTGTCCTCCCTCCGCCGCGCCAGCGAAAAGAGCGCCCCCAGCGCCGAACAGGCCACCGACCTCGCCTCCGCCGACTGGCTTCAGAACATGATCAACGGCTACAACTTCGAGGCCGCCCTGGGCGAAAAACTCATCAACGAGTTCGCCGCCCTCCGTCCCTACATGGACCCAGGCAACCAGCACGGCGAGCCCCTATTGTCCCTCAAAGTGGGCGACAGGAACACCGGCAACAACGTAACTCTGCTGAACGCCTACCTATGCGGCCTGCGCGCCAAATATTGGGGAAACCTCCTCCAACATCCCAAACTTACCAGCAAAATGACCTCCGCCATGCAGCAGGACTACAACGGCAAGGTCAATTCCCTTTCCGAGTACGACTTTTCCCGCTACAACATCGAAACCGTCATGCGGGAGATCGCCCACCAGCTTTCCCGCGGCGTCGAGGATTCCATCCTTGAGCTGTTCGAGACATTCTCCGCCAAGCATTCCTGGTATCCGGAGAGCGCCAACAATATCCACTATTACAACGGCTGGGCTACCAACAAGGCTCACAAGGTGGGCATGAAGGTCATCATCCCCTCCAACGGCTGCTGCGCCAGCTGGGGCCGTGAAAAGCTGGACAGCTACCGCGTGAACAGTCTTATCTCCGATCTGGAGCACGCCATGAACTACTTGGACCGCGGCGAAACTGCCTTCCACACACCAGTAGATCTTGCCGTCCGCATCGCCAATGTCACCGACACAAACAAGGTCGATTTCACTTACTTCACCTGTACGTTCTACAAAAAAGGCACCTGCCACATCAAATTCAAGCCGGAGGCCGCCCGCATCATCGACCGCCTGAACATCTTCGCCGGTCAGCACAAGAACTGGCTCCCGCCCACCTACGGCAAAAAGCACTACGCCGACATGACCGCCGAAGAGCAGGCCGTCATTGACGATTTCCAGGGCGCGGAGTCTTACGAAAAGACCATCGCCGACCCCTCCATGCTCATTTCTTCCGGCAGCGCCCTCATGGCGCTGCCCGGAATGTGAGCCGCCACACATCGAAAGGAGCACCACGCCATGACACCCGAAAAACTTCTGGAGAACCTCTACGCCATCGCCTACGCTCTCCCTGAACAGGAACGCCGCTTTTTCTGCGCGCTGGAACCTGCCATCGACCCATGCGGCGGCGACACGATCAACGCCGGCCACCAACTGGCGCTCCTGGTCCGCGCCATCCGCACCGATATGGCCCAGCAATACCGGAGAGACGATCAGCGCCGCACCCGTGATGCCGCCCTTCGCCGTATCGGCAGGGCATCCGCATCAAAGCAAGGCAAAATCCGTCCCCACTTCGCAGGCGCGTTTCTGGACGAGCAAGGCCGCCAGTGCGTCACAGACGGCTTCCTGCTCATCCGTCTGAACACACCATCCAACGTGCTGGAATGGGCACCCACGCCCAACGATCCCCACGTATACGATCACATCCCCGAACTCCTGAACAGCGCCGCGGCCACTGTCACGCTGACGCTCCCCACGGCGGCAGAAATCCGCGCTAAGATCGCCAGCGACAAGGCGAAATTCAAAGCCTCCTCCCGTCCCAGGTACGAAAGCGTCTCCACCTGCTTTAACTGGGGAGACGGCCTGCCCATGGTCAATTCCATCTACCTGCTGGATATTCTGGAGGCGCTCCCTGGATGCACCGCCTCATGCCGCCCCGATGAGCTGTCCTGCGTCTATTTCCACAGTCCGGACGGCGACGCCATCATCATGCCCGTCCGCAAGTACATAACCCGCAGCGAAGAGGATTCCGACGAACAGGAGGAACAGGAATGAAAAACAAACTGTGCCCCTACAAGAAGACCTGCCGCGACATCTGCTACGGCGAAAATCCCTGTGCCTTTGCCAAAGCATTTGACGGCCTCGCCCGCAAGATCGACCTCAAGACTGTCTGCATAGAATCACTACGCGCCGAAAACGCCGCGCTGAAGGCGCGGCTGGAACAGGAGGAACACAACGTATGAGCCACATCTGCAAAATGACCGGACTGGAGGCCGCACTGCCCTGTGCCGCCCCTCAGTGCCCCGCCTACGGCGATTGTGCCGCCGCCTATGAAAAATCCCGGCAGGGCTTCCAACTGGAACAGCGCCCCAAAACAAACCTTGAACACTTCCGCGAGATGACAGCCGAACAGCTGGCGGCGTGGATCATGTGCCCCTACTCCATCGACCCCGACCTCTGCATCGGCAAGGACTGTATCAAGTGCTGCGCCGACTTCCTCGACGCCCCCTACGATGGTTTCGACCTCGCCCCTGAACAGGAACCGTAACACACGAACAGGAGCGCCAAAAGCGCTCCTGTTTTGCCATTTTACCCACAAAACGCCCTTGCTATCACTGCTTGAATGTGCTATTCTGACGATAAGAACAGCAAGGAGGCCGAAGCCTGCATGACCTGGGACGAGTACACCGCCGCTGCATACAAAACGCTGTCGTACAGCGAAAATGACATTGGAGACGCGTTGCGCCGCGCCGCGGAAGCCGCCCCGGACAAAGAGGACTACACCGCCCACGACCTCCAGGCTTTGGAACTCTCCATCCGCCTCCGCGCTATGTACCAATTTCAGGAGGAACAGTACGAAGAATAAAAGGGGGAAAACCATCATGATTACCAATTACACCTGCCCGGAATGCAGCGCCGAGATCACACAGGAGCAGCTCAACGCCAAAGGTATGTGTCCCAACTGCGGCTGCCCTGCCAACACCATCCGTGCAGTAGCTGAAGCCGAGCAGGCAAAGGAGCAGCGTGAACGAGTTGTTCAGGAGGTGCAGAAAGAAGCAGCTACCAAAGCAAAACTCCCCAAAACACCCGATGACCGCTACAAAACCACCGCGTCCAAACTGCTGTCTGCATTTGCTTGGATCACTTGGGTATGTGGAGCTATTGATGTTGTCGCTATCGCCGTCTCGGCCAGCCAGCTGCGTTATTCCTACTATTCATCCGGCGCAACAGGAACCACTCTGTTTTTTGCGGCTGTTGCCGTTGCAGTAGCTTCTATGTTCTTCGGTGGTTTGCTCTACGGCGCATCTAAACTCCTCATCGACATTCATGCCACCCGTGTAAATCTGGAACTTCTCAACGAGAACAAGGAGGGCTAAAAGCATGGCACTCAAAACGTGTCCTCACTGCGGCCACAACGTAAGCGACAAGGCCACGAAGTGCCCCGAATGCGGGAAAGACCCTCGATTTACCGATTTTCAGCTTGTGCAGCAGGAGCAGCGGCGTAAGAAAAAACGCAAAACGACCCTGATCGTTTCTGCATCAGCCTTTTTGGTCGTATTGGCTGTTCTCTGTGCCATTTTCATTCCCCGATATATGGAGTATTCTCGCATGCTGAAATCTTACGATGCTGCTCAGGCACTTTTCGATACAAGGGAATATTATGATGCCATCATCGCCTTTGAAAAATTGGGAAATTTCAAGGATTCTGAGCGAAAAGCGTTGGACGTTCGGTATCAATACGTCTGCACGCACAAAGACAGATCTGATAAAACAACCCTGAAATATGTAGAATACCTTTCCGAAAAAAACTATCCCAATATAGAAGAGATTTCTGACAGTATTTACAAATGGACATATGATGCCTATACCACAAAAAAGGCATATGGAGACCCAACGACTGTTGACTTTGGAGCGAATGACCCGTTGTACTTTATGTTTAAGGTCTACGGAGGAAAGCCAGGCGAAAAGATTCCAGTCGACTATCGCATAGACTATTATGTTTCCAATTATGCGGCAAAATTAGGCTATTCGGATGAGACAGAAACCGGAACAGTTCCTTACAACATCGGTGATTGGGGACATTATTGTTTTGGGTGGTCAAATGGAATTGGCACAACACGATATTACCGAGTAAAAGCCACGTTCTACAAATCTGGTACGACCACTGTGCTTGCATCGACAGAAGTGTATATCCGATAACAGTTGATGTGCTCGTTGAATGAGTAAAAGAGAGCAAACCCGCACGGACATCAGCCGTGTGGGTTTCCTTTTGGCCCATAAAATTTTTCTTGACATTTTGGGCTACATAAACTATAATAAAATTATGGGCTACATAAAGTGAGGTGAATAATTTGAGTCCACGCACAGGACGCCCGAAAGCTGAAAATCCGAAGTCCAATCCCCTCCACGTCCGACTTGACGATAAAACGCTGGCAATTCTGGACGAATATTGCAAGCGTACCGGCAAGAAACGCACGGAAGGCATCCGCGACGGTATCATGCTGCTTCCGGGCAAATAAAAAGCAGAGCGCTCCATCCGACCAAAGATCAGCGCCCTGCTTTCCGCCAGCACCGCACGGGTGCCGTCTAAATCTCATTATAGACGCCGCCCCTGCGAAAGTCAACAGTTTTCCGCAGGGGATTTTTGCGCTCATTTTTGGAAATCCGCCTGTGGGTGTTTACACGGTGACGTATGATCCTCATACACCAAAAACTCATACAGGAGGATAAATTCAATGAATGACCTATTGACCATCAGCAACGGCCAGCCCACCGCCAGCAGCCGCGACATTGCGGAGCACTTCGGCAAGGGGCACAACCACGTCTTGCGCGACATTGACGTGCTGAAAGGAGATGTGTCCAATTTTGGACAGATGTTCTTCGACACAGAAATCCCCGACAGCTACGGCAGGCCGCAGCGAGCCTACCTTATGAACCGCGACGGCTTCACGCTCCTCGCCATGGGCTTCACCGGCAAGGAGGCACTGGCGTGGAAGATGAAGTACATCAGCGCCTTTAACGCCATGGAGCAAGAATTGCGCTCCCAGCAGCAGGGCCTGACCGAGGCAGACTTCTCCGCCCTGTCCTACGAGGCCCGTGCCATCATCAAGATGGAGCTTCAGCAAAAGCAGCAGGCAAAGCAGATCGCTGAACTGACCACCCAGCAGCAGGAAACACGCACGATGGTGAACCAGACACTTTCTGCTATCACCCGTCCCTCTACCTCCGATGCAGAGGAATGGAAAGAGGACATCAACCACACCATCCGTCAGATGTGTGAGGAATACGGTCTCAACTACCATACCACCATCGGTGAGATGTACGCCGAATTGGAAAAACTGGGTGGTGTCAACCTCAGCGTCCGGCAGAAAAATCTGCAAGCGCGTATGCGCCGCGGCGGTGCCACCGTGGCCGAGTGCCGCCGTATAAGCAAACTCCACGTCATCTCACAGGAAAAGAAACTGCGCTGGTTCTACGAAGGTATCGTCCGAGCCTACCGTGCCCAGCTTGCCGCCTCCCGTATGCACTGAACTCTTTGTGTCCGCTTTTCGGACGGCTGCAACCAAACCGACGAAATTCGTCGCGCCGCCGCCTGATTACACCCTGTATACCCCCATTCACCCCATACACCATTTATACAACAGGAGGAAATTTATCATGACAGTTCTTGAAGCGTGCGCCATGCTGGAGCTTGGCGACGGCATCAAACCCAACATCGAACTTACCTTCGGCTCCAGTGGAGTTCCCTTTAACCCCAAAAACAGCCTTGAGATGATGGCCTACGGCGACTTCCTCATCGAAACCTGCCACGTCTGAGAGGGCGGCGTCAACCTCGTCCTCAAGCAGCAGTTCTGCAAGAAGAACTGGAACGCATAAGGGGGTGCAGCATGATCCCCTCCAACATCCATCTGGGCGATACCGTCACCCAGTACATCGAAGCCACCAACCGCAAGGCCACCGGCAAGGTGATCTACATCCATCCTCTGCGCCGCTACTACATGGCGGAATTTTCCTTCCGTTTCGGCAAGTTCCGCGAGTGCTTTATGCTCTGAAAAATTTTTCAAAAAAATCCCCCGAAAGGTGTTTACACGGTATGGTATCATTCTTTTGCCAAAGAGAGACAGGCTCTTTGGCTCTCCTTCGAGTGTAAGATAAGCTCCGCCCCGTAAGCAGGAGCTGCGCCGGTCAACGTGGCGGCAGCCGCGCCCAGCGTCCCCAGTGCGATTCTGGCAGGGGCCATCCGCAGATGTAGCTCAGTCGGTAGAGCACCGCGCCAGGAGGTATGTCGTTGGTTCGAGTCCAACCGTCTGCACCAATTCTACGTGGACACCGCGCAAGCGGGATAGCCGTATGGGCGATGCGAAGTCCTGAAGTAAGCCCCTCAAGCCTCGATGTTGTAATTGCGCCTGTGCTATGCTGGCAAAAGCGAGGTCGGAACGAATAGCTGGCGGCTCGGAAAGACGAGCACTCCCTCCGCAGCGTTAGTGTTTAACGGTCAGCACATCGGTCTTCCAAACCGAGAGTGGCGGTTCGAATCCGCTACGCTGCTCCATGCCCGCCAGATGGATGACTTCCCCCATCTGGAATGAAACCTCCACATCTGGCAGTGGTGTCGTCGGGTCGAACAAGCCGATAGCATGATTCGGGCGTGACAGCGAACGAAGGAACGCCCCATCGGCAGCCGCACCGGAGAGCTATGCGGCAAATCTAAAGAAAGGGACGGTGCTATAATCGTGTTTTTTATCAATTACCTGTTCTGGGTATCCGGCGCGGTGCCGTTCCTTGCGATCCCCGCCTGCGCCCCCGCCGCAGGCGCCCGCGAAATCCCTGTGCGTGTGCGCCGACGCACGAAGATCAGGCGGACGGGCAGATGGTTCACAGCCGGATTCACTTAGTGTCCACACTCAGCGGGGTATACAAAGTCGAAACGAAAAACGGAGAGAGGCAGCGCCCTCTGCGCCCCCTCTCCGTTTTATACGCGGAAGCGCCGTCAGGGGCAAACGACATTTTTTCTACCGCATACAAATCGCACACATAACCTCCCTCATCCTTTCTGTTCGTTCGTTAGTGTTGTCGTTTCTGCGGGTTCGAATCCCGCCTTCCGCTCCACGGTCCATCATGGACCTCCTTGAAAAGCTGTGGCCGTAAGAAACAGCTCTGGGTGTTGTTCCCCCAGCTCCTGCTGAAATGCAGGCAGGCCAATTTCACCCCCCCATCTGGGCGGCGAGGTTTGGACCGACCCGCCGCCCACCTCTGGGATGTTAGCTCAGCAGGCAGAGCAGACGGCTCATAACCGTCCGGTCACGGGTTCGATCCCCCTACATCCCACCAGCCGCAAGGCGAAAAAACAAAGTCAGCGAAATCCCCATTTTTTTACAGAAAGGAGGACCTATATCATGACCAAGAGCGAATTCATCGCCGCTGTGGCGGCGGGCGCCAACGTTTCCAAGGCAGAAGCCGACCGCGTGATCGCCGCCGCCGCCAACACCCTCACCGGTGCCATGTGCAGCGGCGACAACGTGAGTATCCCCGGCTTCGGCATCTTCACCAGCAGGATGCGCGACGCGCACCCCGGCAAAAATCCCGCTACCGGCGAGACCATCACCATCCCCGCTAAGCGCGTGGCGGTGTTCAAGCCCGCTAAGCAGCTGAAAGACGCTCTGAACTAATGCGCGCTTGCGCAGAATATCCCCCATCATGAGCCGGACGGCCAAGCGCCCTCCGGCTCGTTTTGGAAGCGAAATTTACGTTTCGTTTTGTATATAAGTCAGCAAATAACCAAACACATTCAGCCAAATTTTCACAAGTGTTTGCGAAAATATCCCAACAACCTAAGACACCACTTATGAAACTTCTTATAAAAAAGGAGAATCCCCATGATCTACTTCGATAATGCCGCCACCACCCCTATCCTCGACTGTGCGCGGGAGGCCATGCAGACAGCGCCATTTGCCAACCCGTCCAGTTCCCACGCGGAAGGCCGCAAGGCGAAAGAAGCACTGGAGGCTGGGCGGTGCGTCATCGCCGCCTGTCTCGGCTGCCGTCCCAGCGAGGTCTACTTCACCAGCGGTGCCACCGAAGCCTGCAACTGGATGGTCAGATGTCTCCGCAGGGGTTCCGACGGCATCATGTATAACAGCACCGTTCACCACGCCGTCAGCGAGGCCATTCGCGCCTACTCATGGCCAAATGCGCCCCGCGGCTGGCCATCCGCCGTCCTCTCTCTCGTCAACAACGAGACCGGCGAGATCAACGACGTGGATGCCTTCTGCCGGCGATTCCGCCCCCACAGCATCGGTATAGACGCCACCGCCGCCGCAGGACACCTTCCCATCGACTTTCACGCCTTGGGCGCGGACTGCATGGCCTTCGGCGGCCACAAATTCGGCGCTCCCAAGGGCATCGGTGCACTCATCGTCCGTGAGGGATGCCCCATCGCCCCCATGATCCTCGGCGGCGCACAGGAGCGCGGTATGCGCGGCGGCACGACCTCCGTACCTCTCGCCAGCGCCATGGCCGCTGCCCTGTCGTGGCACACCCAGCACATGGCCGACAATGCTGAGAAAACACGCCGCGTCCGCGACCAACTGATCTTCGACCTCGCCCAGCTGGGAGTCGACTTTATCATCAACTTCAACGATGGACACCGCCAGCTTGCCGACCACATTCTTTCCATCCGTTTCCCCAGCGTCTACGGTGCCTCCCTGGCCGCAGCCCTAAGCGAAAACGGCATCATGGTCTCCACGGGCTCCGCCTGTTCCTCCGGCGATAACGCCGCCTCCATCAACCTCATGGCCAGCGGACTTACCGAGCAGGAAGCATTGGAAACCATCCGTTTTTCCTTCGATTGGTACAACACCCCCGCCGAGGCCGCCGAAGCCGCCCGCACCATCTCCAGGCTTCTCCCTTCGCTCCGCCGCGGCAAAAGCGGCAAAAATTGAAAAAAATTCCCCGCGCCGGTTGCAAAATTGCCCCCTGTCGGTAGACTATACTATGATAAATCTTTAGAAGGAGGACATCCACATGTCTATGAATTCCGCAAAGCTGAAGCAGTACCTCTCCCTCAAGGACACCGCCGCCCTGGCCAAGGGCTTCGCCGCCTCCGTTTCCGCCGCCGATCCTCAGAGCGACAGCGATCACGCCTCCGTGGCGCTGGAACTGCCCCACCCCGCCGCGCTGGACGGTACGGCGAAATCGGTATTTGCCGCGCTGTGTTCCTTCGCGGACAGCATCTACATGGCCGCCGGCGAAACCACCATCCGCTTCACCTTCGCAGTGGAAAATATGCAAAAGGAGGAATAACGCCATGCTCGTCACCAACGTCGTCAAACGCGAATATCCCCTCACCGTCCGCCGCAAGCGGGACGGCGAGGTGTTTACCATGCTCATCGAAGCCGAGTCCGAAGCCGCCGCCCGTCTCCTCCTCCCCGACACCGTGGAACTGATGGAGACGCCCAAGCGCGGCAAGGAGGGGGTCTGATATATGCCCCGCACATCTGCCGCCGAGCGCAGACTCTGCGCCGCCACCGACGCATACCTCAAAAACTGCGCCGCCACCGACTTTTCCCCCCGCACCCTCAAAAACTACACCTACACGCTGGAGGACTTCATGAATTTCTTCATCGAGTCCAAGGAGAATTACGCCGACCCCAACTACGCTACCATCCTTCTGTGGCGAAACTCCCTCATTGAGCGGCAGTGCTCTCCTTCCACCGTCCGGCAGTATCTCATCCGCCTCCACGCCTTTTTCGAGTTCGCCTGCGACCCTCAATGCGGCGGCTGGTATCAGACGAACCCTGTCTCCAAGCGCCTGCTGCCCAACACGCGGCGGGAGGAACTGCGTCCCTATGACCCGCTCCTCACCGACCAGCAGGTCATGAAGCTCTGGCGAAATGACCGTCCTCCGCGTGCCAAGGCCGCCACTTACCCCCGCAACTACGCCATCGTCATCCTTCTCCTCACCACGGAACTGCGCAACGCGGAGCTACTGCACCTCACCCCCGCCGACCTCCACTGGGACGATGGCGAGATTTTCGTAGAATACGGCAAGGGCAACAAGTTCCGCCGTGTGGACTTCCCCGACATTGCCCAGTCCGCCGTCCGCATCTACCTTGCCAGCGGCATCCGCCCCCGCGACCTGCCGGATACCGCGCCCCTGTTCGGCACTACCAGCGAAAAGGGCGTTTTCGGCGCCAGGAATCGGGACTGTGGATGGTCCGCCGGTTCTCCCACATGGCTTTCCGCGCTGGTGGAGCGCCACGTCAGGGCCGTCACCGGCGTCCCCAATATCCGCACCCACGACCTGCGCCACGTCGGCGCACGTCTCGACCTCAATGGCGGTATGGCGCAGGAGGAGCTGCAGGCAAAACTGGGTCACGCCTCCCCCGCCATCACCCAGGTCTATTCTGGAAAGCTCATGGGCAAAGCGGGTAAGCGCTCCGCCATTCTGGTACTGGAAGCCCGAGAACGGCAGGCGGAGATCAACGAAGGCCTCTTATCCGCCTCTTCACAATAAGAAAGGACACTCCTTGCGAAAAGGGGTGTCCTTTCTTTGTATTTCTCCCAATTGCAAAAGTTGACACGCATCGAGTTCTGCGCTACAATGCACACACCAAATAAAGGGGGGGGTATTCTGATATGAGCGATCAGGAAAATGTGTATTGTACCTGCGGCGGCTCCCGTTCTGTCACCACGGGATTTGAGGACGATTTCGGCTATTGGTATGTTTGTACCAGATGCGGGAAACGGCTGGATGGGGAGCATCACTACTACAACCATTACGACGGAGAAGATCACGAAGTATTCTGGACGGCAGACGGCGGCATCGAGACCGACGACTCCGATAATGACTAACACAAGAAAGAAGGAAGAGAGCGCCGAGGTAAATCGGCGCTCTCTTTTTTACACCCCAAGAAGTTTTCCCCAAGTCCCCTTACCGGCAATACCGTCGGCCCCCAGCGAAAATTTGGTCTGGAACTTCTTCAGCGCCGATTCGGTGCCGGATCCGAAATCACCGTCCGTACCGGCGGCGCCGCACGAATACCCGTAGGCGATGAGCGCCGCCTGCAGCGTTTTGACATCCGCGCCCTTCATACCCTTGGAAAGCATCCTCACCTGCATGTCCAGTTTCGTGGTCTGCACATCAGGCGCTGGGTCCGCCGTGCCGTAGGCGATGGCGTCGAAGGGGAAATATGTACCAGGACACCCCGTGGCGTTGACGTCGCTGTGTTTCTGCACCTTGCTGATGCCGTACTTCTGCTTGAGGTATGCCACCAGCTCCGCGCCGGCCTGCCGCTGGACAGCGCCCATCTGTTCCTTGTCGAAGCTGCCCTCGAAGCACACGCCGATGCTGTCGTAGTTGTTGCTGCCGGCGTGTGCACCCATCACGTCCTCCGGTCTGCCGCGGTAGATGGAACCGTCCTTCCGCACGAGGAAGTGGTACCCGATGCCCGCCCATCCGTTGGCTACATGCCAGCTGTGGATCTGCTGGGCCGTGCAGGTTTTGGCGGCGGCGTGATGCAGGATGATGCGGGTCGTGGACTGACGCTTGACAAGCGTTCCGTTCCACTTATAAGTAGGCTCAATGAATCTCACTGTTGTCCACCATCCCTTCCGTCTCCACCTGTACGCCCTTGTTGTACTGCGCCGTACTGATGCCCAGCAGAGCGCCCAGCAGCGCCGTCACAGCAGAGATGGTCATCGCCACCTGCTCCGCGTATGGCCAGCCCCAGACAGGCGCCAGCGCCACATAGAACGCGCTCAGCGCCGGCAGCGCGATCATGACTACCCACTTGAGGACATCGTACACCTTACTGTTCAGTTTCATATCGACCTTTCCTTTCCGGCTCTATGAGCCTGTCCATTTTCACACGGCCATTTCCGTGCCCGTGATCTCCTGATACTCCTCTTTCGTCAGGATGCCTTTCCTGACGGCGTTTTCCACCATCGCCGCCGACCAAAGCCCCTGCTCATACCACCGCTTGATTTTTTCAGCCATATCACACCTCCATCAGCGTGTCGGTCATCATAGCCGTGTACGTTACCTGTGCTTCGATGCGGTCCAGCTGACTGGGCGCAGCGGCAGGGAGACCGGCACGATCCGCCTCCACTTCCTCCTCCGTCCGCAGCACACACGCGCCATTCTCCCATTTCCAACGGGGAATACCGTCATCCGTATAGAGTGCATCAAAATACAGGCTCTGGCAGAGGTCGAATTTTTCACCAGCCCCCTCGTCGATGCACACCCACTGTTCCACGTCCTTGATGTTCCCCATGGTGTATCCGCCCTCGCACTGAAGGATGCGCCCCTCCTCATCCGTGCGGACGTACACATTGGATGTCATATTGATCGGCATCTTCACCTCTCCTTTCTCACAGCTCCGCGCTGAGCATGATCTGCGCACCGTTGAGCGCGTAGAGATTGTAGGTCTCCCCAGCCGTCAGCCCCGTCGTGATAAACACCAGACTTCGGATAACGGTGCTCTTGTTGTCCGTCATGCTCCATCCTCCGATAGCCCTCGTCACATCAACAGATGCTGCAGCGGTTTTTCCCACCTTCAGCAGTGCATAATCGTTCACGGATACCGTAGGCACCGCACGCATTGCCACCGGCAGCTGGAATGTTACCCACAGATCCGTCGCCGCGTTGGCGAACCCCATCGCAATAGGGTTGTTGGTGGTTTCAGATGCCGACTGCATCACTTGCAGATACCGCTTGCAAATGTTGGACTGCTCCGCGAAATCGGGGATCTCGTTCAGTATCCAATTCCCGCCCTCGTCCTGATGAGCCAACGTAGACACCCCGCCGATTTCCAGTTTTACCGCCTTCAGGTCGATGCGCCCGACATCCGGAACACCAAATCCCACAACTCCGATGTCCTTGGTGCTCACTTTCATGACGTTCAGCGTATTGGCCTTCAGCGTCATTCCGATACCAGGGTCCGTCCCATCCGCCGTCATGATATAGGCACTGCACGAACCAACCACTGTCCCTGTCAACACAGACAGCGTGGCCACCTCCGTCACCGGCCACTCCAGCTTCTGCTGGTAGTACACGCGGACACCGGTACCGGATTCCTCCAGCTTCAACACTCCGTCACCCACCGTGGCGTAGCACTGCGCCGACCGCGCCTGCCACCGGTCCACGGTAAAGCCCACACCGCTGTATACCGTCTTTCCGCGCTGATTTACCGGATTTCCGAAGTACCAGTTGTGCAGCAAATTACGGTTGCAGATATTGTTGGATACGTACTCCAGGTTATCGCTGATCTCCTGCATCGCCTCCGCCGTGATGGCCGGAGGTGCGTCATTGTTCCACGTAGGTGCCGTGTATGCCATTTCATCGTCTCCTTTCTCGTTTGCGCGTCACAGCGGCCACAGCGTATCGCCCTGCCGGATCAGTATCTGTGCCCCATCGGCATCGCCGACCTCAGCCCACGGTACGGAACATATGAGCGCCTGCTGCCGCGTGGCATCCTGTGTTTTGCTGGTGATCTCGCCGTTGATAAACACCTTTATCACCTCTCCCTTCCGGTTCTTCAAAAACAGTGTATTTTGTGTGAGCCCCAGCGCAAACAGAGCGTTTCGCTTCTCCAGCGTGTCCTGGTATTCGCCCTCGCCGCTGACCTCCCCGAGATACCCGCTGAGCGTGCCATTCTGGTAGAGCTGCGGCGACATCTGCACAGTGGGATACCGCGTAAAATTTTCCAGTAGCGACGGGCGGTTTCCGCTGTTCACCGTTCCGCTCTCTACGTTCAGCGAAAATCGGAACAACTCCTCCACGCGGAAAACGCCGCTCTCCTCTCGGCAGGAGAGGAGCGTCCAGTCCCACAGGCACACCTTCACTGGTTCTCCGATCAGCGCATCCGTCGCAAAGGACGTAGCATCTACGCCGAAAACATAGTAGATATAGGTCCCCTGCGATGCCGCCGCACAGTCCAGCACGCTCTGCTCGCTGTATGCCAGGTCCGCCACGTGATCCAGCTTCACGGCGCCTTCTGTACGGCGGTAGACCGCCCACCCTGTCAGCTGCTTTTGAGCCGCGATGTTGCCTCCGCGGAGGTCACTTGCAAAGTCCGCCAAGAACTTTGTGTTTTCTCCAAATTCCGGCTTGTACCCCTGCATCGACAGCAGCGCCGTCACCACGTCGTCCGCCAGATCACCGCTCTCTATCCACAGATAGTCGCAGACCTGCGCACCGCGCAACGTGATCTTTCCCACGGTCATACCGGCAGCCTTGGTGTCCGTGCTGTATGCTGCCAGCAGTGTCCTTTTCCTCTTTGGGAACAGCTCCTTGGATGGAGCGAGCACCGCGCTGGGAAACAGACCCTGCATGTACCTTCGTCGGATGTAGAACTTTCCTCCCGTCAAGACCGCAGTGATCTCGTCCTCCACAGAGAACTTCTCCGTCACCGATCCCACCGTCTCGCCGTTGTTTATGACCTCGGCTGCCGTTTCGGACAACACAATTTCCAGCGGCTCCCCCGACGTCCCCGTCAGGGAAAATAGCGTGACGGGCAGCTCCTTGATGGTGCCCCGCCATACGATGCTTACTGGAGCCTGTATCTCCATAGGCGTCCCTGTCACAGTATCCCATGTAATGGAGGAACCGACCGGCAGGGATAATTCCCCACCGCGCACGGTGTACCTTCCTTCCGCCACTCCGGGGATGTCGTATGCCCCTGGCCACGATACCAGCACTCCGCTGAGCCTTCGCTTCACACACGCCGTCACGGCTCCTGCATAACCGGTGGTACTGTATGACACGCGGAAGGACACCCACCCCGTGTCCGCTGTTACGCCGCTGCTGGTCTCCACCGTACACCTCACCGCGTATCCCTGCCCCGCAAAAAGTCCGTCGTAGTGGAACCGCAGCATCGCCGTCGGCACATTTCCCGTGTCGTACAGCGGTGTATCTGTATCCCCCTCTGCCGCCAGACGCCAACGCACCCAGACGATGGAGTCTCCCTGCGCCTGTGTATAGGCCGCGGTCCAGGTCATCTCCTTGGTCGTCACCGGCGTGGTAAAACTGTTGATTTTCAGGGTCGGCGCACTTCTGCACAGGAAAACGGACGCCGACTGCTGGGTGATGCTGTCGCTGCTGGACCACCACTGGGTGATGAGCATCTTATAGCTGTTTCCGTTGCGGATGCCTGCCGACGCCAGCGCCGACGCGGCGATGGTGTAGGAGAAAAACACCACATTTCCGCCGGCATCACGTCCGTAAAAGGGGCAGCCGTCCGATTTTTTGCCGCTGTCATACAGCAGTGTGCTGGCCGTCGTATTGGCCAGTATCCTGATCCGGAACGCCGTCATGGCGTTCTGCCCATCCACCTGCCACGATACCGGCATGTCAGCTGTGGCATCCACCGTCCCGTTCCCCAGCGCTCCCAGCGTAGATGGTGTCACATTCGTGGGCATAAAAAGGGCCATTCCGCTCTCCCCCTTTCCTATTTGTCATCCGTTTTCAGCGGCCACAGCGATACCGTCGCCGCTGGGAAGTCCGCTACGCTGACGGCGGAGATCGTCATAGCGCCGTCTCCCGCCAGCGGCCTGCTGAACCCCATCACCAGATGCCGCTCCGTAGGTGACCCCTGCTTGTCCGTCCGGACGATCCGCACGATCTCGTTTTCTCTGATGTGGAAAAACTGCCCGCAGGAAATGTCCACGCTTTTCTGCAAGACCGTCGCCCGCTTCAACTCCCATTCCGCCCTGTCTCTGCACTGCGTTTGGGTGGTGTATCCGTCCTCACTGGTCCACACGGTCTTTCGCCCGATGAGCTGCACATTGGTATCGCTCATAGGGTCATTGTTGGTGGCCCTGGCCCCTGGCTGCGCGTTGTCATCCAGCGCGGCGCCCAACACGATGTAGTCGTTGTAGACCTCCGTGTTCTCCGCTGTGTACGTCATTCCCAGCAGTTCCGTTTCGTCCATGGAGAAAGTGTGGCTCACCGGCTTCTCACTGTCCAGCAGGTCATCCTGGCTGGGGTCTATCCGCAGCCGCCCTGTGGGATCGTAGCCGATCCAGGCATTGAGCATCTCGGCAAATCCCAGCATCACCGAAGCATATGTGCCGCTCCCCGGGTCCACCTCCAACGTGTACGGCGCATCCACGAGGTTTGCTTTCGTACCGTCCGCCAGTTCCTGGGTTTTTCCGTTGTAATATTCCGTATATACCGGCGGCAGCGGATCTACCTTCTGCCCGTTCCCCTTATCGTCCTGCAGCAGTTTGTCCATCTGCTGAAAGATATTCACTCCCAGGGCACCGCGATACGTGCCCTCCAGTTTTCCCCAGAGGGTCCCGTCCAGGCCGGCCCACTTGTCCACCAGTTCGTACTCGATGGTCCGCTTCCCCGGCTCCACCGTCTCCCTCGGAGTCTCGATGAGGAATACGCCCTGCTGTATGTAGTAGTCCTCCCCATTGGGCAGCACCAGCCCCTCGTCCAGCGCGATCTCCTGCCCGAACCACATCCGGTCCACGTTGTAGTCGAACGCCCCGTCCGAATTGGCCAGCGTCACAGACGCCGTGCGCCGCACCCCGTTCTGCAAATTTACCGTCAGCGTTCCCTCTGCAATAAATGCGCCGCTGTGCCGGTTTTTCGGGTTGTTGTCCACGAAGAACGCCGTGCTGCCGTCAGGATTCAGGAACCGCAGCCTGCACAACTTCTGGAACCGCCCTTTTACCGCCCGCAGATACGCCAGATATTTTTCCTGTTCCGTCATGGCCTATCCTCCGCCGTTCACCGGTTCCGCTTCCGCTTTCTGCGCTCCTCCGCTGCCGCCAGTTCCTCGCACTCCTCGTCTGTGGCGGTGCGAACGCCCTTGATTTCCGGATTGCCCTTCCGGTACTGGCTCTCCCGCGTGATGTAATATCGCCCCGTGATCCCCGTGATGGGGATCTCTCTGCCATTCTTCATCACCAGAATGTGTCTCGTCTTTTTCGCCATGCTCCGGCTCCTTTCTCTCAGAGGTTTCTCCCGTCGGGGTACATGAATACCACCCTGTTCCCCGCGTTTCCTCCGTCTCCGAATACCAGCACCACCACCTGCTCTCCCACCTGTGCGCCAGCCATGCTGGACACATAGGGGAGAGCCGTTTCCTGCGTGTCAAACGGGCGCTTCACGGTGAGCTTTCCGTCTGCCGCCGCGCCCGTCACCTCCGCGCGGTAGTACCTTACGCCGCTGCGTTGGGACTCCTTGAGCTTCCGAGCGAAAAAGTTGTCCCAGAGCCTTTGGGCAAAAGACGCGAGGTCCTTTATGCTGTCCATATCTTCTTATCCTCCATACGGCTGAAGATGGTGGGCCATCCGCCGCAGTTCCGCCACCGTTGTGGTCTCCGCCTGCTCCTTCGTCAGCGTGATGCTGCCGTAGTGATACTCCGGTCCGCTGTGGTCGGTATAGCTGCGGTTGTCGCTCTTTCCCGCCATGTTCTGTGCGGCGGGGCGCTCCACGCCGTACAGGTATCCCAGCTCGCCCATCCGCTGCCGGAATACGCCGTTGGCCGACGGCCTGAGCATCTTTTCCGTGATGTCCGGCGGCAGCACCATCTCGTCATCCACCGTGGCCTTGATGCCGCCCAATCCCTTGAGCACGCCGCCGCTGTCGTAGCGGGCCACCTTGTTTACGCCGCCTCCGCCGCTGGGCTTGGGCTTTGCCGCTCCACCCACGGCGCCCGCTACGGCACCGGACGCAGAGGGCTTTGTGCTGCTGGGAGAGTTCGCCGCCCCGCCGACGGCACCCGAAACAGCCGCAGATGTGGACGGGTTTGTGCTGCTGGGCACATCGGCTGCCGCTCCTGCGGCAGCACTGATAGCCGCCTGTGCTTTCCGCTTTCGCTCCGCAGCCTCCTCCCATGCGTCCGCTATTGCTTCCGCCGCATCCTTGTTCTGTTTCACACTGGTGTTCAGGTACTCGCCTTCTGCCGCTACTGCGCCATCCAGCCCGTCCAGATAGTCCTGCCATGCGTCTATCTTGATTTGATACGCCGCCTTGATGGCCTCTATCCGCGCCTCCAGTTCCGCCACGGCGAGATCCAGCTCCACCTCCCGCTCATAGTCCCGCAGGTCCTTTTTGGCGTTCTCCAGATCCTCCTCGGCGTCCTTCACTTTGTTGGCATCCGCCACCCATTCCCACTGTCCGGTGGCGGCGTTGTACTGCCGCACGGTCCGCTCGTTACGGGCGTTCAGCAGGGCATCCTGCTTTTTCAGGACATCCAGCTTCAGTTCTTCCAGCTTTTCGCCCCGCTCGATCTCCTCGTTCTGCTTTTTCAGGGCGTCAATCTGATCCTCCAGCGGTTCGATCTCTGCGTCCCGCTGCTTCTCCAGTTCCTTGATGGCCGCCTGCGCCCTCTTGCGCTCCGCGGCATCAGAACTGCCGCCGGAGCTGCTCCCCGCAGCGGCAGAAATGCCGCTTTCCTGTCCGGCGCTCCCCGCGCCGTCCAGTACCGAGGATACCGTGGAGGAAATAATGTTTCCGACCGTCCCTGTGAGCAGTCCTACAAGACTGATCTCCTTGGCGGTATACGCCGCCTGTATGGCCGTCTGCTCCAGCTGAAATCGCAGCATCGCCAGCGCCTGTATCTGCTGATTCAGGTCCAGTTTCGTGTTGCTGAGGATCTTCGCGGCGGAAACCGTGTCATACAGAGCGTCCTCCGCCGTGCCTGCCGCTCTGGCTTCCTCGATCAGTGACGCGATCCATTCGTAGGTGATGCCCGTCACCTTGCCCAGAATAATGGAGGTATTGTCATAGGCCGCCACCAGCGCCTTCTGCTCCTCCGTCACATCGTACCCCGCCGCGATGGCCGCGCGGATAGTCTCCACGCTCTCCTCGCGGGCGGCGTTCAGCTTCTCCAGTGCGGTATAATACTCGCCCGCAGACATCTCTCCGGCACGGTACTGCTCCTCGATCTGCGCCAGTTCCTCGCGGTAGTTGCGCAGCGCCACGATGTCCATGCGCTCGGCCTTTGCCGCACCTACTGCCATGCCTCCGGTATTGGCATCCATGCCGTCTACTATCACGGTGGCACCGGTTCCGTGAATGGCGTTCCAGTCCTCCCACGCCTTTTTCTTCGCGGCCTCCAGCTGCTTTTCCTGCTCCTCGCGGGTCGCCTGCAAAACCTCTAAACGCCTCTTCTCAGCGTCCGTCAGCTCCTCGGTCTTGTTGATGAGCTCGTCATATTCACTTTTCGTCTCATCCAGTGCGCTTTGCGCCGCCTTCACATCTTCCAGCGACTTTTCATAGGCCCGCGCCTTTTCCGTGCTCAGGCTGATGGCCACCGCCAGCGCCGCAAAGATCGCCGCGCCGATGCCCAGTTTCGGCAGCATACCGCCAAGACTCTGGGAGAGCACTTGCCCGAGAGCGCTTACCGATTGCCCAGCACTTAGCGCACCAGATGAAACCCACGAAAACCACTGGGCGAGATTCTTCCAAATGTCCGCACTCAGAAATTTCTTTAGTGCTTCCGATGCAAGCGCCGCTTTTGTTGCGTTCCCCAGTGCTACGACACCAGCTGTCAACGCCGCTACCTTAACCACCAGCCGCCCGGTGTCGCTGTCCAAAAACTCCACCAGCCCGATCACGCCGTCCAGCGCGTCCTTGATGGTATCCGTCTCCACCAGATGGCTCACAAACTCCGTCCAGCTTGCGGTGAGCTGCTTGCTCTTGGCTTCCCAGCTGTCCAGATAGATTTCGTTTTCCTTCAATGCAGAACCCGCGCCGTCTGCGTAGTCCTGCATCATTTTTTCAACGGTGTTCCAGTTGCCCATCAGGGCGGTCAGGATGTTGGCCTGTCGCTTTCCAGCCAGCGCCTCGGCTATCGCCGACTGCGCCACTGTGTCAAGGCTGTTCCACTTCTCAGCCAAGTCTTTCAGCACCTCGGAGGAAAGCCGCAGTTGCCCGTTCGCCATCGTGCTGATACCGGCGTACTCTCGCAGGGCCTTGGACGCCTTTGCGATGCTCTCTCCGTCTATCAGTTCTCCATCCTCGGTTTCGCCCTTAATTTGGCGAATGTTCATCACGATGGTACGAAGACCGCGTGAGATTTCAGAGCCGCTGCGCTGCGTAGCAGCAACTCCTGCGCCAACCAGTGCAGAGAACGTCTGCGCGGACTCGCCGGCTTCCGCAAACACGCTGCCCGCCACGGTGATACCGCTGGTCAGCGCTTCCATGTCCACGGCGTTTTTGTTGGTGATCTCGTTCAGGCCGTCCATGACGGTCATCAATTCGCTTTCGCTGCCGTTCAGTTTCCACGCCGCGTCTACCGCCAGCAGGAACTTCGATGCGGTGTCCTGCGAAATATCACCGATGTTTGCCAGCAGCGTTCCCAGCTCGGTCATGCTGTCCAGTTGGTCGCCCAAAAAGCCCGCACGAGCGAAGGTGGTATACATGGCGGTTATCTCGTCCGCCGTCCTACCGTATGCGCTGGCCAGTGCGTAGGCGTTTTCCTCCAGCTCCTCCATCTGCTCCTTGGAGTAGTCCGTGACCTTCTGCACGTTGACCATTTCCGTGTCCACAGCCTTGAGGGTATTCAGCGCTTCCCGAAACGCCTTGATAGGGCCATAGACAACAGACGTCATGATGCCCCACTTGGCGATTTTGGCGTAGAGGGACGTAAACGTATCGCCCGTCTTTACGGCTGTCGCGTCCAGTTGTCCCAAGTTTCGTTCTAATTCTCCGCCGATGTTAGTGTCAAGACCCGTGGCTTTCACGGAGATAGTAATGGGCTTAGAAGAAACGGTTTGCAGCTCCGTTACGGCTTTGCGCACAGACTGAATATTGAGTTTCGCGTCCGCGCTGTCCACCTTAACCTTCAGGGTCACATATTCCATAAATTCACCGCCGTTTCTTGCATTTATCGTTCCAATGCGCTATACTTTGTATATGAGGTGAGTAAAATGTTCCTTGATGGTCTTTCCAACTTTGAAAAGGGCGCTTTTTTCTTTGCTATGGACTCTGCAAATGCGAAGAGCAATATGCGTCCATCCGTGAAATTGATGCTTAAATACTATAAGAATGGGCATTTTGACAAAGAGGGCTTCCTCGAAAAAGTTCGTCCCCTTGTGCCGTGTGCAAGTGATGAAGAAATCCTTGAATATGCGAATCAGGCCGTTCTGGAAGAACTTCGCCGCCGTAGTATTAAGTGATCAAAAACCCCTGCGCCTTATTCCGTAGATAAAGGTCAATGCCCCTATACCTGCATCCACATCCTCCTGTGTCTTTTCCACATACTCGCGGGGGAACGGCATACGGAAATTCTCTGCGCCGCTCTGCACCACTTCACTAAGCGTCATTCCCGACTGGATGTCAGCTCCCGTCTGGAATGGCGTTTCATTTTTTACAGACAGTTCCATCTCCCCTGCCGCTTCGACCTTGACCTGTACCGCATAGTTCCGCACATCGGAAAGACCTCCGGCATCCTCGCGCCGCTTGTTGACCAACGGATCATACACATCGTAAACATCTTCGTGTACGTGCCTGCTCATTTCTTCCTTGATCACATCCGCCACGTCTGTATTCAGCGTGTCGTATGCGGCGGTATAAAGCCGCGCCAAATATGCCGAAAATTCGCTCTCAAGACTCATGCTCCCTCCGCCTCCTTCACATTCTCATACGCCAAAGCGCCGCACACGCCGCGCCCTCGCGTCTGTCCCCCTCCCCCGCCGCTGGGACGGAGGAGGGGGCAATTTGTCAGGACTCGGTCACGCTCACCGCGCACTGAGCCGTAAAGCTCTTGTCGCCGTAGTTGAACGTCACGGTCAGATCGCAGTCTCCGGTTTCCGCGCCAGCCGTGATAACGCCGGTGTTCTGCCCCACAGTGGTGCCGCTGGGCGCTCCGGTCATGGCGTAGGTGCACTTGGCGGGGTCCAGCGCCACCAGCTGACCGTTGGCCATCACGGCCTGCGGACGCACCTGGGCCGTGCCGCTCTTGGGCACCGAGATCACGCCGCCAATGGCCGCCACCAGACCCGTGACAACATCTGCGTCACCGTCGGGCACCAGCACGTACCAGCCCAGCGCGGAGCCGCTGCAATCCTCGCACTGGCCGCTGACCACCAGTTCGTCCGCGGAGATGGCTTTGCCCACGATGGCCGTGGTGTCGTAATTGCTCTGGCTGCCGGTCACAACGGCGGTATCCGCCTGGAGCTTCAGGGGCACATGGACATACAGCCAGCCCCAGCGGGTGCCCTCATTGGTTTTGGCGTTCACGTTGCTGTAAACGGCCATCTGGGCGGTAAACAGGCCCACCTTACCGTTCATGGCGGTGGTTAGCTTGCCGCACATGGCGCTGAGCTTCTCCACGAAGTACCACACCTTGTACTGCTTACCGCTGACGGCGGTAAAGCCGCTGACCGTGCCATCCGCAGCGATCCCGTAGGCAATACCGTCGGCCGCGATGGCGGACGCGGTACCCACCTCCTGCACGTAGCATACGGCCTTACTCATGCCATACTGCGCGGCGGGCACACCTTCCGTCACATCCACCTTCAGCGCGGCGGAGTCCGCCGTCACCACCTGGCAGACGGGAGCCACAGCATTGTAGGTCACGCCCGCACCCACGCCGGCCAGCTTGGTCTTCAGATCCATATTGGCCTGGGTGAAGTTCACCTGGATGTCGGCATCGCTCTCCACGATGGTGGCGATACCGTTGCCCAGTCCTGCCCGCAGGGGATCACTGTTGCTGCTGGGGGTAATGTTGCCCTCCTGGAACTTGTTGCTGGAGAAATAGATGTCTCCGGTGGTCATGTCCGCGAACTGCGCCGAGCAGATACCGCGGGTGTAAAGATTCGGATCATTAAAACGGATCATATGCTTTTCACACTCCTCTTTGTATGTTGGTCGTTGTCACGCCTGTCCCAGATTTCGCGTCGCCTGCTCCATGGGCCGCAGCCCCACGTTGCCGGCACTTTCCTTTTCATAAAACAGGCTTGGGTACGGATTCCCCGTTTTCCACGTGGTCCCCTGTGCCTCCGCCACAGCGCATACCGCATAGCTCACGATGCGCTGCCACGTTTTTGTTTTTTCCCGCAGTTTCAGAATGGGCCATCTCTCGATGTCCGCCTCCTCCACGTGCTCCAGCGCCGCCACAGTGGAAATACGTTCCCATACGTCCCCAGACAGCGGCGCCCCGCTCATTTTTGCCAATTCACGCTGCGCCTCAATGAGCTCCGGATTGGCCTCCGGCGATGCCAGTTCAATGCCGTTCTGTGCTGCTGCGATCTCCCGCAGCCTCTGAAACTGCACCGGCGTCACGCGGTGCGTCTCCTCACCGTCCACGGTGAACTCCACCGCCTTCAGCCGTCCCATATCGTTGGGGTCCACCAGACACCGGAACATTCTCGCCCGCTTTTCCGGTCCCAGTCCTCTCCCCAGCCGCAGGGAGAGCGCCAGCATCAGAAGCGCACGCGGGAATAGTCCGATGCCCGCTTCGCCCGCCTGTATGGCGTCATATTCCATCCGATAGAGGGCCGCCAGCAGCGGCATGGCCGCATACGTCACAGGGAGACTCTGCTGCACGATGTCGATGCCCGGTCTTGCCAACTCAAATTCCTCTATCTCCTCCACCGTGATGGGGTACAGCACCAGCCCGTCCGTCTCGATCTCCTCGTAGCGGCGGCAGGCTCGTTGTATGGTCTGTGAGAGTGCCATATCAAACTTCCTTTCTCACGAAAACCCTTCTTTCAGACATGGATCCCCGCCTGGGCCAGCAGCGCCGCCACGGCGCCGCCCAGCACAAGCCACACGATCTTTTCGATCACGTCGTTCCACCGCTTTGCCGGCAGATTCGTCAGCGACTTCACGTCTTTCTTCACCTCGGAAATATCCTCCCGAATGTCCTTCTGCTCCTGCGTCATCAGCGCTACCGACGTGGCCAGTTCGTTCAGAGCTTTCTGCTCCTGCGCCAGCTCGTCAATGCGGTGTGTGTTGCTTTTGCTCCGCTGCTCCACCTCCGCCAGCCGGTGCTCCATCTGCACTTCATCCATCTGCGCCGTCCTCCGTTCCTTTAGAATGTAGTCACGACGCTTCCCTCGTCGCTCTCCGCCCACGAAAGGCTCATGTGGAGCCTCCGCCCCACGTTGGTGCCCTGATCGTATATCGCCCTGGAACCGTTGTCCGGATGTGCATTCCTGTCGAAGCTCATCACCCCCGCACCGCCGATGTTCACGCCGTTCAGCGCCTCGATCAGGCACTGCTCGATGTTGACGCTGCGCGCGTAATCGTCCGTCCGTGTGGTCGTCTCATGTCCGTAGTTGCACAGAATGTCAAAATACACACCAATGGCCGCGGTAAACGCGCTCTGGGGGATCACCCTTCCGATATATACCTTCAGTACCGTCTGGGCCACGGTCTGAGCCTGCCCCCAGTATTCCAGCGGATACATCCTGTACCCCTTCGGGTGCTTTTTCTTCTGCTCCTCCGTATCCAGAACAGGTTCTTCTCCATCAAACACGATGCCCAGCTTTTCCGCAGGGGTCGGAAGCGCCTGCGCCAAAGGGTTCGCTCCGTCATGGCACAGATACTTCATCAGCCGCACCCTGGGCCTTGCATTGTCATCCGCCGGCACATACCCGTTCCGATCCGGCATATCCAGCAGGAAATTCACGATTTTCTTCGGCAGTTTTTCCGCGCCTCGGAATTTTCCATACCCTGACTGCACCAATTCGAAAGGGTAATACGGCGAATTAAAATCCACGCCCACCGGCTCACCACCTCTATTTTTTGAATTGTTTCACGTGAAACTTGACATTTTACGTTCAAAAACGTATATTTTGCGAACTATTTGTCCGTTTCACTTTTGATATTTTCAGGCACGCTTTTCAGCGCATCCGCCATCTGCACCAACTCCGTCAGGTTCTCCGGCGTCACGGCGCTGGCGGCACTCATGGCCATGCGGGCCACCACGTCGTTCATCACAGCCAGGTCTGCGCAGATCTCCGTATTCAGCATCTTTTCCAGGTCGCGGAAATCGCCGATCAGGTCGTAAGCCTTCTCGCGCTCCATCCCCTTCGCGGCCTTCATGCGCTCGATGCGGTTCATCACGTGGATAACACCCATGCGGTCGTAGTCATCCGCGCTCATCAGCCACTCGTCATCCTCCGCCGCATCAAAACTCAGCCGAAGGTATGCTTTTGCCAGGATACCCATGAGATAGCGGCGTTTCCGCTGTCCGTTCTCTCGGTACATCGGCGGCGTGTCCCCGCGGAACTTCTCTCCGGTGTTCACCACCACTCTGTCAATGCACCGCTCCGCGCAGTGGCTCACGATCTCCGCCTTCTTCATCAGGGGGATGTACGTTCTTGCGCCCGCAAAAACGTCATTCCAGTTGGTGTTCTCCATTGTTTCCACTCCTCTCAGACTCTCAATGGATGTTTTCTTCCCGCTTCGCCCGCAGCCCGCAGGTACGCCACTGGGACGCATTTTCGTTGCGGCAGCTGTCCGGGCAATAATATTGGTAGCAGCAAAAATCCGTCTCCCCGCTCTGTGCGCGGCATCTCAGGGAGACTTCTCCCCGCTTTCGATAGGCATTTTCACAGGTAGGCTTGCTCATTTACCAACCCTCCAGCGCGATGACTGCGCGCACGCTCTCCTCTCCGCAGCGGGCCGTCACCACCAGCGGTTCCACGCTGCCGCCCCAGCAGGAGATCCGCACCGTATTCCCGTCTTCTTCCGCAGTGTAGGCACTCGGATCTGCACCGCCGTATGTCCACAGCACCGTGTTCTCTGTCTCGCTGCCGCTTTCGACGTATACCGCCGTCAGCGTAGTTTTCCCATATGCCTCCAGCCGCACCGCAGGCTCCGTCTGCCAGTGGAGTCCTCCGGTGCTCTCCGCCACCGTCACCTCATAGGTGCCGCAGTGCTCCTCGTTCTGCACCAGCACCGCCGTGATCGCGCAGCTCCCGCTGCCCACCGCCGTCACATTCCCTACGGGGTCTACACGGCAAACGCGCTCGTCGCTGCTGTACCACAGGTAGTGCACGGGGTGTTCCGCATCGCCGTCTGCCTCCGCGCCGTTCCGCAGGGATGCCGCCGTGAACTTCACCTTTTCTCCGATGCTCATGGCCGCCCTGCCGCCTATCCGTATTTCCCAGCTGAAGGGGTACGCATTGGCCACGCGGAGCACCAGGTCATCCTTTTCTCTGTCCGGCTCCGTCATCCGCGCCGTGAACCGCAGCAGGCGGCAGCTCTCGTCATCTCCCGTGAATTCCTGCGCCACATCGCTGTATCCCGTGATCTGGTAGGCCATCCGTCCCATGATCATCCGGCTGTTGACATCCAGGTTTTCCGTCTCGCTGTTGCGCTGGATGATGATGTTGAAGTACCCCTGCATCACCAGCACCGTCTCCTGAAAGTCGTTGGCGTTGGCGTTCAGCTTCACATTTTCCACCACCATCGGTTCTTTCAGCAGGTTGCCATACCAGTCCAGATGGTTCCATGTGGCGTTGCAGCGCCGCATGATGCCCCCACCCACTGCGGAGGAGATGTTGGCGGGGTTCGTCACCAGCCACGTGCTCCCCATGGTCTCTACCTTGGCGCCCTCCGGTACATACTCGATGCGCCGGTCCACCATCAGGAACTCCTTATAATTATCAATGGGCCGGTCTATGGCGTTGCCCTTTTTCCTGGCGTCCGCCAGACGTATCAGCTGTCGGCTCCACTCGCAGAAATTGGCGGGTTCGCTGTCCAGCCCCTGCACCCTGCACTCCACGTAGTCCGCGGCATATTTCCCATATGCCTGCACGAACCGCGCCGTCGGGTCTCCAAAGTAGGGGTTCCTTTTGTCGTTGTACTGTTCCGGCCTGTTGCTGGGTGCCTGCGGCCTTTCCGCCATCGCGGCGATATTCCCCAGTCCGGTTTTCATATCCGCCATGGCCTCTCACCTCCGCGTCTCACAGAAACCGGTATCGTCCGTATCCGCTGCGCCCCCTCTGCACCGTGTTCAGGTACGTGCAATCCTGCTCGTACTTGTGGAGCTCGTCCATCAGTCTCGCGCGGTTCTTTTCCTGCTTTGCGGCACCCTCTCTCATGTAGGTGCCCTCGTTCACCGTTTCAAAGCTGGCGTCCTTTATCTTCATCTGATCGTTGAGCCAGTTGCGGAAGAACCTCTCGTCCCATACGCTCGCCACGCACAGGCCGAGGAGCCGCTTCTGTTCCATTGTCAGCTCGTGACCAAATTCACCGTCTGTGTAAAAGTCCAGCGTGTAGT
>ERZ1035032.120-NODE-120-length-64809-cov-7.048831_pt1 | contig 64809 bp, 53 predicted proteins | sample MGYA00520693_ERZ1035032 | MGnify/ENA primary metagenome ERZ1035032 (study PRJEB33766, sample SAMN09781740) | gut metagenome | biome: gut microbiome | host: Homo sapiens | place: Madagascar | study: EMG produced TPA metagenomics assembly of the PRJNA485056 data set... | reverse complement strand
GGCAAGATTGAAAGGGTGAAAGGACACTATCGCAGATATTAAGGGTGTCAGCGGTTTTGAGACTTAGCCCTGTGTCCTTGTAAGGACACTCTACTCTATCCCCTCTTTTTTATTGTTACCCATGCTAGTTAATAACTTCTAGGCCATACTGAAACGGAGGTTTTTGTTCCATATAAATCGGTTTAGCGGTACGAAATGATGGTTTTGATGGGTTTTGTTCCGGAAAAACGTTTTAGACGGGACAAAATGGAACGTTGCGATGGAACGTTGCGTGAGGGGGCTCTTGAGTGGGCGACTAACAATGATGGGTTGGGTGACGCCGTCAGTGGTGGCTGCTGTGAGAGATGGGCGGTGATGCGGGATGGTGACACAGATGAGTAGATTTTAGATTTCGTTCTATATAAATCGGTTTAGCGGTACGAAATGGTGTTTTTGATGGGTTTTGTTCTGGGAAAACGTTTTAGGCGGGACAAAATGGGATGTGGGTTGTGACGGTTGGCGTGGCGACAGGCGAAGAGACGTGGGAGTTGTACGTAAACATGTGGAATATGGAAAAAGGGTGGCTGGCAAGTCTTTGGACTTGACAGTCACCCTTTTATCGGGAATCGCATTTGGGTTATGACGGGTACCCTGGACCTTTTCGGTCACATTTAGTAATCCTTAAAAAATAACTTGATAATCTTTGTTCGCCTTTTCGGTCTATATTCCTTTTTTCATCAGTCGTGTACGTCCAGTACACTCCTTCTTCGAAAAGAAATCTATCCTCGAAAATTCTTCACAAATCTTTACCAACTTATTTTTTAACGCTTACTTAGTAGAAATCTTATAGCCCCGCGATTATTGTCGTTTTTTCGGATTACTCCTTGTCACCCTCGTAGAGAGCTATGGCTGCACGTGAGAGGGCCGGATCGTCGTAGAACATGTTGCCTACACCGCCCTTGGCGGCTGTCTTGAGGAGAGAGGCTGGAACACCGTACTCGTTGACCAGACAGTCATATACGGCCTTGGCACGATCCTGACTCAACTTCTCGTTGAGACGCTTGCTGCCGGTTCCCTGATCGGCATAGCCGGTAATCACATAGACTACGTTGTTGGCCTTGATAATCTCGGCAAGCATACCGAGGTTCACGCGGGATGCCTTGAGAAGCTCAGACTTGCCAAGTTCGAAGACAATGTAGTATGGATATGCGAGAGTCCTGGTCTTGCCCTCTTCCCATCTCGGGAGATTGCGGAGCTCTTCTACCTCCTTCATGAGACGCTCGTTCTCAGCCTTGGTCTCATCGATAACTCTCTGGTAATCACTGACGTCATACTCAGAAGAAATGACACGGGTAACAGTCTTAGTGCGACCGAAGCCACGAGGTTTGAACTTATAGGTAACACCAATGGTAGCAGCGAGAATACCCTCTCCATAGCGGCCGCCTTCCTCGCCATCGAAACGGTCATTGACATAACCGGTGCGGAGGTCGAGATTGATATCTACGGCATCACATACACGGAATGCACTCAAATAACCGATGTGGCCCATGAGTTCGGTTGTCTTAGGGTTCTGGGTGACACGACCTACACCGAGACCCACGTATGGGATGGCGCTGTAGAACCTGTCAGGACGATAACCGCCGAAAGCATTGGAAAGATTGCACATCACGTCACCGGCGAACTCCACATAGCTGAACTTCTGCTTGGTCAGCCAATAGCCGTGACCACCCTTTCCCGGAACTTCCTTGCCGGTAGAATGGACATCAGTCTGGGTCGCGCCCTTGAAACTGAGACCACTGTAGCGGACCCTACCTCCTACTACCGGAGTGAACCACTTACCGAAATATATGTCGAGAGCAGGAGCGATACGGTCTCCCAACTTGCACTGCTTGTCGTGGTCACCGAAAATCAGCTGACCACCACCCTGCAGACCAATGAACCAGTTCGCACGCGCAGGAGCGGTCTGAACACGGAATTTGTTTCCATCATAAGTTACCGTCTCGGTGGTGTCACTCTTGACCTTCACCTGAGGCTGTGCGGCTGCACCGAATGTCAATGCCAACAGCACCGGCACTAAAATAAATTTCACCTTCATATTAATTAGAATTTTCAATATCATTTGACAACATCTCGAACGCAACGGACTTTGAAGCCTGTTGTAAACTGATCACTAGTCGTAATAAACATGCCATCATCGGTATTTCCTATAATATAATAGACCACATTATCACTAGAATCATGTCTTTGATAATAAGACCGAGAAGCAAGCATCTTAAGATTCGTTGTTGTGCCATAATTACTATCAGTTCGCAACCATTTCAGAATAAGAGTCAACTCTTTTTCATTAGGAACTCGCCACTGCCCCTTGTCTGAGCCATTTGTACCCTCGTAATAATCACTACATGTTGCAGAGTTCGCATCCACAACTTTCTTCATCTGATCATTTGTGAATGTCTTATCCAAATTATTTTTAGCAATCTGGAACGATGATGGAAGAACATCGTATATGGTTCCTCTTTCATGCTCATCAAACTCACCTGTAACTGTACCGGCCTCACGAACACTTCGATGATCCATACCAAGCATAGTAACAATTCTAGTACTTGAATCATATTCCGAGACTTCTGATGCCGGATCATTATATGATTTCAAACTTCTTACACATCTAACGTGACACGTTCCTTCTTTTGCTCCATAAGCCGAGCCTTCGGCAGCCCACCAAGTTTCAAAACCACTTGTACTACTCCAATAATTATTTGTTGTTCTTGGTTCGATATTAATTCGAGCATCCTCAGGTAGCGAGTTCATTCCGAACCAATAATATGTACACTGGTGCACAGCCGGAAGATACCATTTCAATTCTTCACTATCAATTATTCCATCTCCATCCTCATCCCTATTTCTTGAGAGACACTGATAAACTGCATAATTATTGCTTAGAGCAACACTCTGATAGAAGCCATTAGAAATATATGAATTCCAAGAAGATGACCCATCGATAAACCGGTCAGGAATATTAGCATAACCATCATCTTGATTACTTTTATCTTTATCGTAATCTGATGAGAAAATACTACTTCTTTCCTTTTTATAATCACTTGTCTTCTCCGTCTCCTCGATCTGCTCGATTCCGAACGGATTCGCTACAGACAAGTCATAGAATGTCTTGATAGAACGCTGGGAGATATTGAAGAAGCCATGTGTCAAGTCAGTGTAAGTACTGTGACCATCCTTACTCTCGAATACGTTCGGACCGAGAATTACAGACATGGTACGGTCATCCGCATTGATGAACTTTTTAAGTTCATCAGTTTTGTCCGCTGCATTATTCATCTTGTCCTCATAGTAGTACTCATTCACATAAGCTATGGTGTAATAGTAATCCTTACCCTCATATGTATCTTTGCTCCAATATGTTTTAGTCGTATTTGTACTCTGAAGATCAGCAATCAATCCGAATACATCAGTCGTATTCGCCACACCAGGATAAGAGCGATAGCCTTTATTTCCGGATGCAGAAGTCGTAGCCGGCTTACCAAAACGAATCCAGCCGTAATCCAAATTATTCTTCTTCGCTTCGAAATCAGCAGCGGAATCAGTACTCTTCACCATAACATTCTTGCTGTACGGAGAATTGACCCTGATGGCATAAGTACCGGCATCCACGTCAGCCTCTACCTTAAGCAACACAGTCTCGTAATGAGAATCAAGTCTTACATCAAGGTACGCATCAGTCGTATGGGTAATGTTTCCCTCAGCACCCGGCTGAATCTCACTAATATCCTCGGCCTTGGCCTCAGCGATAATATTATCCACGCCATTGACCTTAATCGTATAAGTATAGTGATAGTTACGCCTTACTGTAAAGTCATCGGCAGACGTTGTGAAGTTTCCGAGGTGGATATAGTAAGTCACATCACCGCTGTAATTCTCCTCAGGTATCGAGATGGTACCTTTTACGGCAACAAAAGTTCCGTGCTTAGGAGCATATTTGAACTCATTATACTGTTCCTGAGTAGGATTATCCACGCCGTCGCTCTCGCGCTCCTCACGATTGAAATAAGTCCACCCATTGTCAGGAGTTCCTTTCACATTGCCAGTCTGCGCATTCTCCGGCATATAGAACGCGAACTGGCTACCCACAATAGGGAAATCACTACCGTTATGGAACCTGTTCTCCTCGCTGACATTAAGATCGCCCTTGTACGCAATGCCATCTGTCCAATCACGCTCCATCAATGTGCAGGAACGGGAATACTCATAAAGTCCATAAGACTCAGGCTTGAATGTCACGTGAGCCGTAGTAGTCGTTCCCGCTATAGTATGCGAACCATCCACAAACTGAAAAGTAATCTTAGCCACACTACGTCTGAGACGGATAATGCCGTCAAGTATGTTCTCGCCAGGCTTGATATCCAAAGAACCGTCACACTGATCGTAAGTCTTGCCTGCAGCGCAATACTTTCCGCTCATGAGCACAGCGGTCTCCAGAATATCCAACGCATTGTTCTGCTTGGTGATGCAATAATCGAGGAACTGTTTGCGGGTCAGGCCCTTGAGAGCATTGATATCCACAGGGAAGAAGCCCTTGCCATAGTTCGCAACGGCATACATATACCATTTTCCACTGCGCATCTCCTCGAGATCCTTCGTAGGAATGACAATGTCATACTTATAGTTGGACCCCTCATTGGAATTAAAAGTCGGGGTAATCTCTGACACTATAGGCATAGCCTCAGCATCATTGGCCTTATAGAAGAAAATGGCAATCTGTTCTACTGCAGATTCCACAGCCTCAGTAGCCTTGGTGGAAATGTCTATCTTATCCTGACCGGGAGCGGAAATAGACATCTTGATGGATGATACAGGCAATCCTTCCTCATAGCCCGGACCAACTTCTTTTGCACAAGCAAAAACCGATGCCAACGCAGCTGTCCACGCGGCACACTTAATCAAATTTCCGAATTTCATACTTTGCTTGATTTTAGTCAAATGAAACTTCCTGACCGATTTCATCCCACTTGTCCACTTCGACAAGCGGTTTGTCATCTTTCTGCACTACAGAAACATTGGAGCCGGCGCAGATACCGCTCTCCGTCAAGACCTGAACCTTTCTGGTTTCAGGAACCACATAAGGCAATTTACGTCTGTTCATCATATTGTTTATTAGAGGTATATACATTTCAACCCTTAAAATTAGTAAATATTTATTGATTTATAGCAGTTTGTCACAAAAAAATCACGATTTTTTCTCCGTCTTTTCCGACGACTTGCCACGTTTATGCTTTTTGCCCTTCTTGGAATTGCCATAACCATAGCCGTAACCGTAACCATATCCATATCCATAACCGTATCCGTAACCATAGCCATAGCCCTTGTGGCTGAAATCAGCGCCATTCAGGATGATAGCCATGTTACGCAGTTTCTTCTCATCATACATGGTCTCCAGATCAGGCAACTGCCTTCTGTCCAGACGGCCTGCCCTCACCACGAAGATGGTCATGTCAGCAATTCTGCCGGCAATAGTCGCATCCGCCACCATCCCCACAGGAACACTGTCCGCGATTATGAATTCGTAACGCTTGCGAAGTTCAGCAAACAGTTCGTCAAGCCTCTCATCCATAAGGAGTTCCGCAGGATTCGGAGCATGGGTTCCGGAAGAAATCACATCCAGGCCCTCGACATCCTTGTCATGATGGATAATGTCGTCAAGAGTCAGGGACGGGTCCGCCAGATAATTGGTCACACCCACATGATGTCCGCCGAAGAAGGTACTCAATGTTCCCTTACGGATATCCAAGTCGAGCAGGACAACCGACTTCTTGGCAGCAACATAACTCTTGGCCAGATTCCTGGAAATGAACGTCTTGCCGTCACCTTCACCCATTGACGTAGTCATGATGGCCTGGACAGGATGATCCTTCTTCGACATGAACGCCATATTGGTACGGACAATCTTGAATGCCTCCGCCACAGAAGACGACTCCTCATCCTTGTCCAGAGGAACGTCACCGATGAACGGAATCGAAAGCTTGCCCTTGATGTCCTTGCGGCTGTGAATCTTGGTATCCAGGAACATAATCATAAGGAACACCGTTCCAGGCACGGCAAGTCCGAGAAGCAATCCCAGCAGGATAAACTTGTTCCTGTCAGGAGAAATAGGGCCGGAAGGACCGGAAGCACCGTCAATGACACGTGCATTGTTGTCCACCATCGCCTGTGACAGAGCATTCTCCTCACGCTTGTTCAGCAGGAACAGGTAAAGGCTTTCTTTGATCTTCTGCTGACGCTCGATAGAAAGCATCTGCCTCTCCTTGGTAGGAATCGAAGCGACGCGCACACGGGCACGGGACTCACGCGCCAATGCGTCATTGCGTCTGACATTGATACTTACGATCATATTGTCCACGGCGCGGATGATGGACTGCTTCATCGCATTGAGAGAATTGTTCAGTTCCTCCACGACCGGGTTCCTCTCGCTGCTGTCCTCGATGAGCTTGTCCCTGCGGAGCTTGGCGGCATTGTACTGGCTGATCTGGCCTTCTATCTTCATGTCGCTGATACCGGTATTCGAAGGTATCAGGTCAATGTCCCTCTTTGGGTCAGTCAGATATTCCTTTATATAATCCGCAAGCCTGAGCTGTGTGTCAAGTTCCAGCACATCAGAGTTATACTGCTGTGACTGGTTCACATACATGCCGGCAGCACTGTTCAGGTCCACAATATTGTTGGCCTTCTTGAAGGACTCGAGATCAGACTCCACACCACCGAGGTCGGATTCAATGATAATCAGGCGTTCATTGATAAACTCGGCAGTATTTATGGCAACCTGATTCTTGTCATTGATAGCCTCCTCGTTATACACGGAGATGAGGGTGTTCAGCACATCCTCGGCACGCGCAGGCGAGCTGTCTTTCAATGACAATGTCAGGATGGACGCCTCGTCTTCTTCCTGTCTGATTCCCAGACCGCCCTGATATCTCGCGACGACGCTGGAGATAGGGTTTCTGGTGACAAAGACAGGCTCACCGAGCCAATCCTTGCTGTAATAATTGGTCGGGGTCACGAGCATCCGGACACCTGCAACATTGACAGTATCTCCCAGATCCACAATGAGTTCCTTCGCATCTTCGCCGTCAACACGCTCGACGACGCGCACGAGGAATTTGCTGAGAGGTGTCACTTTCAATGATACGTATTCCCAGTCCTGAAGTTCTGGGAAGGTCACTCTGACAGGTGATTTTGTGTAGAGTTCAGACATCAGCAGGCCTTCCTTCACCTGATAGTCCACATCGGCATTGACCCTCTTCACCACTTCACGCATCAGTTTGCGGGAGCGGAACTGGAGAATCTCATTGGCGACATTGACCTTGTTGATGTAGTTGTCGTATCGGTCGAGGCCTGCGGAGGCAATCTTGTTCGAAGGGTCCTTGATGATGACGGTCGCGCTGCGGAAAAACACCTGCTGCGTGGACGAGTACTTCAGCCAGGCAAGGCCGACGAATACGATGACAGACACCAGGAACCATTTCCATTTGGAAGCAAGATACAAGAGGATGTCCATGACATTGACCTCATCATTTCTATTCTGATTCATAGTCACTTATCCTTTTATTTCGTTGCCCAGATGACGGAGCATATAGCAGTAATCGCAGACAGGAAGATCGTGATGAACTTCGTTGTCGTGTCGCCCTTGTCCGCCTTTGCATACTTAGGTTCCACATAGATGATGTCATTCTGCTGGAGGAAGAAGCACGGAGAGTTAAGCACCTCGCTGCTTCTGATGTCGTGGTAGAATTTCTCTTTCTTCCCATCGATTTCCCTGATGACGCAGACTCTGTCCAGACGTGCCTTCGGAGTCAGGTCACCGGCATTGGCAATGGCCTCCAGGAGCGTTATCCTGCCGTCCTCGACGGTATAGGTACCATTACGGGCGACCGCGCCCCAGACAGTGTACTTGAAGTTCTTGAAGTCAATGCTGACCATCGGGCTCTTTATGTAACCGCCTTCGACAATCATGTCGCGGATGAGTTCAGAAGCCTTTCTGGTAGTCAGTCCGTCAAGATGGACAGTTCCGAGTATCGGAAAGTCAATGTTGCCTTCAGAATCGACCTTGTATCCGTCCTCATCCGGGGATGTGGACTGGCTGACGCTTCCATCGGCATTGACATTGACCGCATTGCCCCGGTTGAACGGGATGGCAAGTTCCGGCTGTTTGCAGGTGACAGTTATACGAAGTCTGTCATTGGGCCGGATTACCGCCTCGTGTGCCGAATCATACTTGTAGCCGACTCCGGGCTCCATATCATTCAGGTACACAAACTTTTTCGGTGATGCGCACGATGCCACAAGCACCAGCAACATCAGGATCAGTAATTTGTTTTTCATTGTTTTTGGGGTATTTCAAGTTTGGGTATCATCCGCAGCCTCCGATGTTCCGGAAGCCGCTGGATTATCCTTCAGTATTGTTTCATGACATATTATTGCAGCCTTGTCATCAGGCCTACATTCCATAAGGCCGACCGCGACAGATTCCGACAGAATCTCAAGCGTATCGCACAACCTGTCCTCCTGCAGAGGGTCCCTGTGCAGGGCCGAGCAGCTCGGATATATGCAGAGGAACGCATCCAGTCCCTCTTTCAGAGTCATCCGATTCACCTGCGACTGTTCCAGACGGACAATTCCTCCGAGCGGCACTTTCTTGTCGATATAGACTGGCTTCTTTCCGCTCCACGGAGTCCCGTATGCGAAAGCCTTTCCGTCGATGACCCTGATAGCGGGGTTGTCGTCGTTCAGCAGCCACGCTTCACGGAAGTTCCTCAGCCACAGCCCGGAATGAGTGCTCTTCCCTGTTCCGCTCTTGCCGAGAAACAGATAGGCAACGCCGTCGAGCACGATAGCCGAAGCATGAACCGAAATCCCGCCCAGGGCAAGCACCGCCTGCGACCACATAATTCTCAGCATCGAGCAAAGCACCATGCCGGCATCCGGATCGTCGAGGTCAATGTCAGCGGAAGCGCTGCTGAAGTCTTCTGCCACAGACATGTAATGGTCAATGTCAGTGTAACTCATCTCCAGCCACCAGTCCCCTGCCGCTGTCCTGTACATACTTACCTTTCCGACATCGCTTTCTGTCTTCTCGATGAGCTCAAGGCCGGAAGGTCTCTCAAGCACTTCAGCATTGACCTGAAACCTGAACAGCAAGTCCTCTGCCCGGCAGGTCCCGAACGTCCGGAAGGACGGGAGCATCGTCGTGGTATCGGCTCCGTCCGGCAGGTCAAGCGAGAAGACGAAATCCGCTATCTTGTAATACTTGATCTGTCTCATAACTGTCCTCCCGCAAGCTGTACTATCTGCCAGAAATATTCGTCCGGAGCATAGCGGGCGGCAAATAAGGCATTGGCCATGAACGCTTTGAGAGTCCAGACCTTACCCTGACCGCTTCCAGGTATCGACCTTCCGAAGTTTCCGGCGAGCAACACTCTTTCCAGAAATTCCGACGCGTCGGCATGAGGTTCCGTGTAAGGCAGGAATTCTTTGCCAAGCCCGAGATAATCGGTCAGAAAGGCGTGTATCATGCGAGTCCACGTGGCGAGACCTGCTTTCCGGTACATTCTCCTGAGGTCTTCCGGTTCATACATTCCGTCATAAGAATAACATGCCCTGGCAAGATCGCACATCTGCCGCAGCCCCACACCGCGCCCGAAAGCATGTTTCATTACATGCGAATGAAGAAGGAGCAGATTCAGCGCAGGTACTGGTCTCAACATCCCGCAGCTGCCGGCCTCGAAGCCGGGATTTTCATCCAACGTCTTCAGCCACTTACGTTTACGCGGAGCGCACAGGTCAATGTAAGACGGATGGTGCTCCACGACAATCCCCTGCACCGAGTAGGTAAAACTGCCGTCGGGCTTATGTTCGGGGACGTAGCCATGCTGTCGCGCCAGAGCCGCAGATGCTTCAATGTCATCGAAATACAGGTCAATGTCTCCGCATTGGCGGCTGGAGGGTCTGGAATAAAGGCTTGCACATTCGAGTCCCTTGAAACAAACCGGTCTGAGAGTCTTGTATATCTCAGAAAGTCCGGCCGTCACGTTTGCCATCATGCCGCCGAGCCTTTCGATTCTGTCTGATTCCACTGCCCACCCGGCCAGTATTTCATCAGGAGGCAGCTGATTTTCAGGCAGATACTCCAGCGAATCCGCTACTATGGCTGTAACTGTATGGTTTCTGGACTTCTCGAAGACCTCCTTCCATTCCTCAGAACTCAAGGGGAAGAGTTCCGTGGTGTCAGGCGGCCTGTTCCAGAGACCGGACCGGAGCAAGGTCAGCAATGCTTTGTCTGTTCTTGTCAATGCTAACTTCATCTTATTCTGTCACGAGTCCGTTTTCTTTCCAGTTTTCGAGCAGCGCAGCGGCGTCGCCAGTGGCCGTTTCGAGTGAAACGTCATAGTTGCCGCACAGGCATGCAGCCATATCGCCTAGAGTGAAAGGTTTGTCTTTCAATGTATTCCAGAGGTATGTCGCAGTGTCATTGAAAATATAGACCTGCGACATGTTGCTGTTCTTTCCGTCAGCTTTCACTACCATGTTCTGCTTTCCGAGCCGGCGCAGCACGCAATTGGGGTTGATTTTCATACTAAAATTTCTTGCCGCTGATGATGGACATGACTGTGAGCCAAATGATTTTAGTATCCATTACCAACGTTCTGTTTTCAAGATAGTCGATGTCCATGTGCAGACGGGTCAGCATCTTGTCCATCGTGTCAGTGTAACCATTGTACAGTGTGGCCCAGGAGAAAAGTCCCGGACGCAACTGATACAGTCTCTCATAACTGTCATTGAGCTGCATAATCTTGTCAATGAAGTATTTGCGCTCAGGTCTCGGGCCCACGAAACTCATATCTCCACGGAACACGTTCCACAACTGCGGGAGTTCGTCGAGATGGTGGTCGCGAAGGAATTTTCCGACTTTGGTAAGACGGCTGTCATCCTTGCTGCAGAGCGCAGGGTGTCCGTCTTGCTCAGAGTCGATACGCATTGACCTGAACTTGTAGATTGTGAACGGACGGCCGAGGTAGCCGATTCGTTCCTGACTGAATATTGCCGGTCCGCTGCTTTCCAGACGGATTGCTATCCATATTATAAGGAAGAGCGGGCTGAAGACAATCAGTCCGAGTCCTGAGGCTACGCAGTCGAGGATGCGTTTCAGGGTCTCGTCGAATAAAGTAAATGTACGACTGCTCTTGATTGCAGTCAACGTGTCTGTACTCATTTTTATAATATCAGTTTTTATTTCAGTTTTTATTAGATTTCGGCTTCAAGTATCTTCTTATAGCAAGTGAGTTGGCGGGTTATCATTACATCTGAGGTGAATAGCGAATTGAAGCGCGCCAATGCTCCGTCGCTGTATTTCCTGTACTTCTCCTGCGAAGATGTTATTTCGCAGAAGGCATTGGCAAGTGCCTCAGGGTCACGTGGTTCGACATTGACTCCGGACACTCCGTCATCATTGACCCAGGACACTCCGGAACCCGGGATCTTGGTCGCGACTACAGGCCGGCCGAGGGACATCGCTTCTATCTGGACGATTCCGAAGGCTTCTGTCTTCATAATGCTGCTGAGGCAGAAGATGTCGCAGGCGGTGTAGTATGCCGAGACTTTGTCGTCCGGGACACGTCCGAGGAGTTTCACTTTGGAGGCAAGTCCGCCAGCATCTATCGCTGCCTGGAGTTCGTCTTTCATAGGGCCCGAGCCTCCGATGAGTATCATCCAGCTGTCATCCAGATACTTGGCCGATTCTATGAGGTAGCCATAGCCTTTATAAGGAACGAGGCGTCCCATGGTGAAGACTATCTTCTTACCTTCGTATGTCTTTCTGATTTCTGCGGCTCCGGCAGCGTCCTGCCGCATCGGCGCTATGCCTATCGGGATGCATTCTGTCTTGTCCTGCACTTTCCTTAAGTATGGCGAGGCTGACAGGTATGCCGGCGTGGTTCCGATGATTTTGTCGGCGCGGCGGATCAGCCAGCTCTGTAGCGGTTTGTACATTGCCATCAGCAGAGGACTTTTCTGGATGTCGCTGTGCCAATGCAGGACTACCTTGCCTTTGTATCCTGAAAGGAAGAGGGCAAGAGCCGCCATCGGGTCAGGATGGTGAACGTGGATGAGGTCGTATTGGTCACGGCGTCTGCGGACTTCGCCTATCATTGAGGGCGAAAGCATTGTACCGGAGAACTTTGCGATTGTCGGGCAGATGGTCACGGTCGCATTGGCATTGACCTTCACCTCTCCGGGAGGGACTCCGGCGGAGGCACAGAGCATGTCGCAGTGTACTCCCCGGGGCGAAAGACCGGCGGTCAGGTCGTACATGACCTTCTCGACGCCTCCGAGCACGGGCCAGAATTTTCCTAACTGAAGTATATTTATATCAGCCATTCAATAGTTCTTTGTATAGTTTAATGTAATCGGCATAGCGGTCGGCCTTCCTGAAGTTGGCCAGTCCGTATGCACGGCAGTTGTCCCGCCAGACGGAACGGTCTGTCGCGGCTATCTTTCTCGCTGCAGCCAGAGCCTGGGCGACATCGCCACAGTCAGTCACCATACCGCATTGACCTGTAACGGACTCGGGGCTTCCGCCTGTCCTGTAGGTCACTACAGGGGTGCCGCAGGATATCGACTCGAGGTTCACGGTCGGGTAGTTGTCCTGATATGTCAGGTTCAAGAACGCGTCCGCTGCGCTGTACAGTTCGGCGAGTTCATGGACGTCAGAGGTCCTCGGGATGCCGATAATGTTGGCCGGCATACGGGTCATCTGATTCTTGTCCAGGCCTACCAGAACGATGACTTCCTGCGGGGTCAGCATTGACGCCATGCTCATGAAGTCGTCGAGCCCTTTCGCGGTGCTCCAGATACTTGCCGCTCCCATATACATTTTCCTGTCGCCGATTCCGTAGCGCTTGCGGACTGCCGTGCCGTCTGACGGCTTGAAGACTTCCGTGTCTATACCATTATGTATGACTTTGTAGCGGAAATCTTTCAGGAAAGATTGCTGCATTTCGCCTTTCAGCCAGTCCGAGACGGTGACGATGGTCATTTTGTCGGACGGAATGGAGCAGAATGCGTTTTTCTTGTCGCGCCAGTTTTTGGCGGAGCGGTCTATCAGCCAGCTCTTCGGGAATTCTCGGGTCTGGGGGCATTGGCCACAGCCGTATTTCCATTTGTCGCAATCTGCTTTCATGTAGTAATAGCAGTGCCCGGTAAAAAGCCAACAGTCATGGACCGTCCAGACGACGGGTTTTCCTGAACGGCTAAGCCAATCGAACAATATCTTGTAGTTCAGGAAATAACCATGTATATTATGTATGTGTATTATGTCAGGATTTATCCTTTCAATATCCTTTATAAATTTCCTTGTAGCGGCGTCTGAAGCCAGGCCATGACGGTCAAACAACCTTGTAATCATGCCATGGAAAGCGACACTCAGCGGATCTCCGACAAACACTCTCTTGGAAGTGCATGACATCTTTCCGTCGCGCCCTACACTATATGCAATATAACTTTCCCATCCGGCGGACATGGCAGCCTCACCTATTTCCCTTACAATTCTACCGGTCGATGTGCTCGTCCTCAGAACAGGATTAATTTGCAACAGTTTCATTAGCAGTCGGTTTTAGTGTTTCAAACAGGTTAATCCATTTTTCCATCACCTTTTCTTCAGAAAAAGTTTCGGAGATTTCCAGCGCGGATTCCGACATCTTCTTCCGAAGATCATCATCCGACATCAATGTAGTAAGACGTTCCGCGAATGTGTCGATGTCTCCGTCGGTGACTATATATCCGTTGTTTCCATCCCTGATGATGTCGTATGGTCCGCATTTGAAGTCAAACGATACGACAGGAAGGCCGCAGGCCATTCCTTCAATCATCACCATAGGGAAGCCCTCATAGTGTGATGTCATCACCAGAATAGAACTCCTGATGTATTCGGAGCCAATGTCTTTCACAGGCTTATGGATAGTCACGCTGTCCCTGATTTTCAGGACATCTATCATGTCCTCAAGTTGCTGCTTCCATTCACCCTGCCCGAAGATGTCCAGTTTCCAGTCTGAAAGTGCCGGATTCCTCATGACTTTCTCCCAGATAGTCAACAGTCTGTCAAAGCTTTTCTGGTAATCCAGACGTCCCACAGCGATTACCCTGTGAGGTGTCGAGTCCGTACTTTTGTCTGACAATTTCATGGCGGCATTCGGTATGACTTCCATATTCGGAAGTCCGCCCCACAATGCAGCATCTTCATTGGTCAGGACGATGAACTTGTCGAAACGTCTGACCATCATAGGATCCCGTCTTGTACGCCAGAGGTCAGCAAGTCTCAGAAGTCCTTTTCTTCCGTAGAGAAGCCGGAAGAATCTGTTATAGTGCAGTTCGAGAACCTTGCGGCTCCCGTCCTTGATTTTCGGCATAAAGGAAGACTCTGACGGATAGAGAGAGACCATTATATCAGTTTTATTCTTTTTCAAGAATTCCGTCAGGGCCTTCCTGTGAGCCCGTCTCTTATTGAAATACCCCAAAAATTTCAGAAGCGGGCTTTTATGGTTGTCATCAGAATAATTGATTTCCAGGTCGGTGATTTCCACGCCTTCGGGAAACGGATAGAATGGTGGGCGTCCATGCTGGTCTGTCGTCACAATGGACACGTCCCATCCCATCTTATTCTTCAGATATGTCACTTTATTAAGAAGCACCCTTTCCATACCGCCGGGGTTGTAGATGGAGTGGATGCAATATGTCAGTTTCATTGAGGTTCAGTTTTTAATATGTGGTTGTCAATGATAGTTTTCACTTGTAAATTACTCCGTACATAAAGCGCTGGAAAACATTGAAATAGGTCCAGATTGCAGGATAGATGCCCCAGGCTGCGAATTGCTGCAGGAGCTTGATTCTGAACGACAGGCGCTTGTTGTTCCAGATGTATTTGTCGGCTTCCGGATACCATTCGTGCCAGCGACGGTAGTCTTTTTTGCTTCCGGTCAGGAGGAACGGCAGCTTGACATTGAGCTTGAAGAATGCGATTCCTTCCGTCAGGCCTTTTCCGAAAACGCTTTTCAGGTATGCTATGGTTTCGTCCGTATTGAATTTCAGGTCGGCCAGTGCCCTGTCTGAAAGCGAGCCGCTGGACATGGCCACGTCGCTTTTCACATAATGATAGAATGCTTCGTGGACGTATGCGCCACGTACCGCCCTGGACATCAGGCGTATCATGGTCATGTCTTCGCCCATGCTGTGGCCTTCCGGGAAACGGATTCCGTTGTCGGTATAGAGTTTCTTCCTGACGATTTTGTTCCAGACATTATACTTCATCGTGCCGTCCAGCATTGACCTTACCGCCGCGAACTGAGTGCTGCGCATCGGCTGATTCATGTACCTTTCGTTGTGAGGGAATGTCAGATACCAGTCGCACCACACGATGTCGGCGCCCCGGGTCAATGTCGCCATGTACATTTTCCTCAGCATATCGGCTTCGACGTAATCGTCACTGTCACAGTGATATATGTATTCGCCTTCGGCTGCGTCCATTCCGGTGTTTCTCGCTGCAGGAAGACCTTTGTTCACGGGGTGCGTCAGCAATTTCACCTGATCTTTGCGCTCAGGATGCCTGGCAATGACAGTCTTGAGGATGTCAATGCTATTGTCGGTCGCCGCATCGTCCACGAAAATGAATTCGATTCCCGACTTCATAGTCTGGGACAGCAGCGATTCCGCACAACGTTCTATATACTTCCCGACATTATAAATCGGAACTATGACTGAAACATTTATCATAAAATTATTGCATATCGACAGTCTGGCTGTCGGAGGTAATATTCTCTTTTATAGTAAGTTTTTCGGGCTCAGTTTTATAAGGCAGACAGAGGAACAGGGCAAAAACCAGAAAGATGTCTGTGGATACTTTGCACCAAATGGTAAAATTCAGCAATAGGAGCATCAAAAACAGGATTCCTGTTCCCGGCAGACGTTTCCTGCAAGTCAATGCGACCTTTGTAATATAGACCATGAAGGTAATCAAGCCAAAAACACCGAAGTAAAATATAAATCGAAGGTAGCCGATGTCGGTGTTCTGATAAAAGCCATGCCATCTTACGCCTGTGTAATAAGGTTCCCTATCGTATGGATTATCGAAATAACCATTACCAATAACCCATGTCTTAATTTCATCTGGAAAAACAACCATATTTTTCAGAATCTCATTCGAGTTGACTTCCCACGTTCCTTTCTCAGCCAGACTGAAAAAGCCTTCAAAAGCAAATCTAAGATTACACTTAAATACAGGGCTAATGTTATAAAATAGAACAGTGAAGCAAATTGCAACAAAAAGCATAATCCCCGTCATCCTCCAAATTAATTTATGCTTCTCTATAGAAATGATTGAAAAAGGTCGAGTAAGAATCAATAAATACAAGAAAGCCAGAGCCACACCAATAGTAGTTGTTCTGGCTATCATATTTCCGACTATTGAAATAAACATAAAGGCGGAAAGATACCATAACATATGCCAGAACTTTCTCTTCTCATCAAGTTCTTGTTTAGATGAAATCTGAACAATCTGATATATACACATCAGCAATATAGCGCAAAATCTCGTACCTGCAACGTCCAGACTGCAACCTATTCCATAAAGCCGATGTTCATTTTTCCCCATAAATCCTTGACCAGATAAAAACGAATCCACAAATTCCTTTACAGAGGGAATGCCATCTATAATAAGAGCCAAGGAGCATTGCACAACACAAAGAGCTATAAGATAGTCACAAATCAACGTAACATTGACACGCCCATGAATAGTCCGAATTAACGCCAACACAAGGTTCGCAGCACTTAACCATACTAACATTGACACAATATAAGTTGCATATGTATAGTCATGGGTGCCATTGTATGTTACGGAAATGAAGCCTATTAGGGAAACAATCACGGCAAGTATTGTTATAAGCATAAAATCATTATCGGCTGCCACCTTCCGTTTCTTGGCAAACTGAATTGCCAGTACGACCAGCCCGATACCTGCCATCATCATCTTAGTATTCATTCCCGGCAAGAAAGTGAATTCAAACGGGAAGAAATAGAAAGAGAGCACGACCAATGCCAGCGTATATAATATATATTGCATCCGTCTATGTCAATTAAACAATTCTTCTTCCGAAAACGAAGTATCTCAACAGAATCTTCACTCTTTTCCACAGAGGAAGAAGGTCATAATCATTGACTTTCCTATAGAAGAAGTCAAAGTAGAATTTCTCGTCGAAAAATGGGGACTTTCTGTAGTATTCCCACCAAATATCGAAGTTAATACTGCAACTTTTCCATGGTTTGTTGCCATTATAATGAACAATTCCACTTGAAAAAGCCTTCTCAATAGATTCCTTATTCCAAATAGATGTCAACGTATCAAAATCTTCTACCGCAAGTTGATTGATAAAAGTCGTAAAACAAAAATCCGGGCCCAAATACTTGATTCTTCCTTTACAAGCAATATTCAATATATCCATATCCTGAAACATATACTTATTCTTAGACAGTTCCCTGAACCTATTGACAAGATTTCTCTTTCTGATTTCTTCCGAGTTGATGATAAGATTACCAGAATAGATTATGTCTTCAGGACTAATTCCTATTTCCTTTTCATAATACTTTTTATAAGATGGGACAAACTGAGCCAAAGACTTGACACCTGCGAAACAACAGTCTGTCATATCCGTTTCTTCAAATATCCCAGTCAAGTCGCTCCGAAATATGACATCGACATCAGAATATATTATCTTATCGTACTCCGGTATGATTTCCGGAATCAGCAGACGATAATACGCCGGAGTCGTTATGCCTCTGATTTCAAATGCATTATCAAACTCATTACCAACCGGTCTGAATGTCAATTTACAATTATCATAGTATTCCGGCAATTTCATAAGGTCGGTCTGGGTCATTGACTGATTTGCCGGATGCAATATAAAGATATCATAACTTGTATCCTTCTTAGCATTCATCAGCAAGGATGAGATGCAGACACAGGCAGGCATGACTAAGTTCTTATCGAAGGCAAAAGCAATAGGTATCGTCATATTATCAATGGTAATTTTCTGTATTCATCACTTTTGAGGAATTTACGTCCCTCATTCATAGCATCAAGTTTAATCTTGAAAATGTCAAACCGTCCTTTTATCAGTGATATCACTAAGGCAAACGTAAATGCATATCCGATGCATAGAATATCTACAAATCTCATCACAACTGATTTTTCTGGAAGATATATGAATCTATGCCAGAAAATGGTCTTATATATAAAGTCTGCATATATGAGAGACTTCTCTTTCTCCGGTTTTCTATTGGTTCCAGCATCCAGATGAACAATTCCAGTTGTAAATGCAGTAAGTTGCTTTAAGTTAGACTTGTACATTTTATAGTACATCACCTGATCCTCACCAATAGGATATTGTTGTCTATCCAGCCAAAGTTCTTCTTCAAATCGTATTGACAGGAAAGATTTCTTTGAGCACAAAAAACAAGGCCCCGCATTAGTTTGTGACCAGTAAGCATCTTTAACAGGATGAGCATTATACGAATACCCTGCAGTCCGCATTACCTTGTATCCCCAGTGCCTGTCGTTATACCTTGCTCTCATTCTTCCTGATGCCGCCATCATAAACCTTTGTTTGAATGGACGCTCAGAATTGTGAAATACATCCGGAGAAATCACATCTGCGCCATATCTTCCAAGAAGGCTAAACATTTTTTCTACGGCATCTGGAGGAAAATACAGATCATCATCAAGGAATAGTATATACTCTGTCTTAACTTCATCGTAACGCAAAGCTCTCTGCGCCACCATCCCCTTCTTGACAATAATATACTTCTCCGTTCCCACTGTATCCGACGGAATTTCATATCCTTCAGCGATATAGACTAATATCTCTTCCGGCGGAAGAGTCTGACTGACAAGCGAATCAAGCAACGTCTGATATTTAGCCCCGGCAGTGCCAAGAGTTCTGATTACTGCGGTGTATTGCATATTCAACTTTTAGATAATTTACGAGTTGCAACAAACTGTCGCATTAGGTCATACAAACGATATTGGCCGAAGTATAATAGGACTCTACCAACTTGTTCCTTCCACAATGCATTCTTACTGTATCGAATGTAGCTATCTATATCCAAACTTTTAATTAAATCAATTCGCTGATAACTCTGTGCATCATTATAATACAATGAATTTAGTACTCTTCGAACATACGAAGCTACGAGCCATCCAAGATTATCTAATGAACGATTATCTTTAATATTTTTTTGCTGAATAGTTCTATTAACTAAACAAAGAATAGTTCTATATGAAGCTATCTCTGAATCAATAGTATTAATCCTTTTTGTTAATGAGCCAGACACATCACAAGTATAATAGTAATCAGTATCTGAAGAAACATAGATTTTATCAGTAATAAGCATAAAAGAGAACAAGAAATCTGCGTCCTCTCCTATATGCATCATCTCATTGAATCTAAGACTATTCTCATAAATAATACTTGCTCTATATAACTTAGCCCACGGAGATGTATGCCAATGCATATCACTATCAACAAACAATCTCTCGAAATTAGTTGCATTAACTCTATACTCAGGATAAACCTCTGCCTTTTCCCCAGTAGAGTCACATATGACAGCATATGAAATAATCAGGTCCGTATCATCATCCACTTTCGATAATAGATGCTCAAGATAATTACAACTACACCTATCATCAGCATCTACAAATGTTATCCATTTTCCCTTAGCATTATCCAACCCAAGATTTCTTGCGGAACTGACACCTCCATTAGGTTTATGAAAGACTCTGACACGTGCATCCTTTGTAGCGTATTCGTCGCAAATACGTCCAGAATTGTCCTTACTTCCATCATCTATAAGAAGCAGTTCGAAATCCGTCATCGTCTGAGACAAAATACTGTCAACACAGCGATTAAGATATTTCTCCGCATTGTACACCGGTACGATAACCGAGACAAGAGGGGTATTATTATCTGTCATGGCATCAGCTTAATTACTTTCTTTCCAACATTCCGCTCAAATAACCAAGGCTATGAGACTTAAGTGTTTGCAACTTTGAATATACTTCAGAATAGTCTATCGGAGCTATCAGTTCGGAGCGGCGAGCGCTGTACTCCTCATAATCATTGACCATTCTTCCTTCCAGTCCTAGTTGCGACAGCATTGACACAAATCTGTCTGCGCCGCGGGAGTGATTTACAATCGAGATAAACGGCTTGCGGTTTATGATAGAAAACACGCAGCCATGGAATGAATCAGAGACTACAAAGGATGCATTCCTGAAATTGTCAAGCCAGGACTGGACCGGAATCATTTTATCCGGACTTCCGTCTGACTTCCTGGGAGACAAGCCCATAAAACTCTCTTTGAGGCCTAACTCGCCGGCAACATCATTGGCAATTTTCGCCTTCTGCACGTCAGTATCGAGGACATAACTGACAAGAGTATCTTGCCCGGCAGTTACTGAACAAGAATTTTTCCTCTCAATAACATAATCATCAGCATCGAGCAGCAACGTCGGATCAAGAACAAGTTCAGCATGCTTTCCGAAATACTGTTCCACAAGTCCGACAGCGGACTTCTCACGGACGGAGATAGCGTCGAAACGCGATGACAGCGTTTTGCACGTCTCCAGCATCTGCTCAGAAATAGGATTTTCAGATGTTCCGAAAGACGCGCCATAGGTGATTTTAAGCATCTCGTTATCCTCCGGAAAGAATCCGGCGAAAAAATCAGTCAGATATGGAGAATAGCACTCTCTCCAAACCTGATCACTTCCAACAATAAGGCAATCTAGTTTCTCTTTCTTAACCCGTTTGAGGAGTGCTTCCGAAGATCTCAATGGACTAGTTATGTTAAGGTATTCATGTGTAAACTTAAACAGCACTGAGTAGTGATCATGTTCCCTTTTATCTATTACATATTGCTGGCTCCACGGGCTCAGGATCGCAATGTTCTTCTGCCCCAGAATATATCTTCGAACCAGACACTTCAATACACTCCCACACCTCCGGAGAATCAAACCGGCAGAAGGTGCAGCGAATGTGCGATCCAGAACTACAACTTCATGCCCCATCCGTTCCAAAACTGTCTGAAGAGCATAACATTGAAGAATACCTCCGTAATTTGAGGCCAGAGGTAAGGTCAATATTCCGATTTTCACGATTTCTTCTATTATTTCTTGAGGCGGTTCCAGAACGAGCGTTTAGGCTCCGCTGCAGAATAAATTTTTCTGTAATACTCTCCCCATGAGAGGCCTGAATGAATCATCTCGTAGATGACACCCCAGTCGGGAAGACCGCCGAGGTTGCGGTCATCAATGAAAATATCGGCAGTGAGTTTTCTCGGCTGCCGGACAATTTCATCCGCGTCGTAACGAATTTCAGGATGATTCGTATTGACGGCGTAAAACTCGACCCCGCGCGCGGAACACCATTCGACAGCCTCTTTGAGCAAATCGCCTTCGCGAACAGACCAGAGGATGAGCCTATGGCCTTCGGCGATCAGCAATTTCAATGTTGCTGTGGCAAATGGTATTTCTTTCCCGATTTCGGGATACCTATGTTCTACAATAGTTCCGTCAAAGTCAATTGCGATGGTCATGCGTCAGATGGTTTCGATAAATTCAGGTGAGACAGAAACGAGGGCGACTGACATTACGCCTTTGACCTCGATTACAACTTTCTTGGACCTCATGCCTTTAAGTTTCACGAACATACCTTCGCAACCTTGGAAGATTCCCCCGGTTATCCGGACTTTCTGACCTTTGGAGAGGTTGACCTCGCCTGCCGGATAGTACCGGAGATTCTCCTCACAAGAAGCAGTCACTGAAATGAATCGGGCCATGTCATCATCCGGGACGATAATCTTGTTCCCGGTCCTCCCGTCCATCATGTACTGCATGAATGGAATACGTCCGGAATTCTTGACTTCCGTCATCCTGTCCTGTGTACAATTCACAAAGACAAGATTCCGGACTGCAGGTTCCAGAACTCTCTTGCCGTTTTCGGTTACGTGCCACTGCATAGGTGTATAACTGGCGATGCCAAGCGAATCCAGAATTCTCTTGACCTCGGCTTCCCTGCGATATGTAACTCGCATGGCAAACCAAAGTTTTATGGTCTTTCTGGCCTTGACCTTAAGGTAAGCACATACCTCTGGGGCTTGATTTTTAATGTATTCCATTGAAAATCAACTACTTATATCAATTTCTTAATAAATACCGCTGTTATTTTGCTTGTTATAGCCTGAAAGTTAGGTTATGTTCGGCAAGTGGACGGCTATCTCGTCTTATTAATTCAGGAAAAAGCCTTGCTTATCAGTAACGGTCGATCCATTACTCTGCTTCTATCCTTTATAATTTTTCTAAATGCAAAGAAACTGGATTTTGCTTTGACTGACGTGTTAATTCTTGTCGAAAATCGACTTTTTTCACAAAAAACCAGCCGAAAATTTTATGGAAAATCTTGTCAAATCAGTACCGAAATCGACAAGTCATTTTCGGAACTATTTAGGTTTCAGTGTTTTATGAACGATTACTCGTCCCCCCCCCATTCGATGTGCGATATGCAGAAGGTGTCATTCCTGTAAAAAGTTTGAATGCTTTCGACATTGAAGATGCATCAGGAAAGCCTGTAAGCGCAGCTATGTCGAGCAATGTCATCTTAGGCTCAGTCTGCCGGAGCAGGCGCTTGACATCCTCTACCCTGAGAGACTTTATCCAAGTATTGAAGTTCATCTCATAAATATTGTTCAGAAAGTCTGAGAGCAGTCTCGGGCTGACTCCCATGCTGTCTGCAGCGCTCGACAATGTGATTCCTTCCATGAGATATAATTTATCCGGACTTTCGCTCCATTGTTTTACAATTTCGTCAATTCTTCGTCTGTCCGGTGTTTCAGTATCGGAAGCAGTTTCTGCAGGCTCCTGCGCATCAGATGCGGTTTCTTCTATGGGTGACGGTTCCGGAATCATATCCGAATCCATAAAATCTTCATTGTCATTGACATCGCCTGCAACTGTAAATGTGTCCTTATTCTTGTGTGGCGATTCGTTGTAGGTGAATGCCGGCGAAACGAGACTGAAGATATGCTGGAGGTTTATCAGTACGACAGTAAACAGAACGAACAAGCACGTATTCAGGCTCATTGTTACTAACCTGTGAACGGCGTTTTCGCTAAAAAAGAAGAAGAATGTCGTTACTTGTCCGTCCTCAATATGGTTGTCAGTATAGTAGTCGCCAAGAAGCCTGTTATATCTCGACATCTCCCTATATAGCCAAAAGCCGACGACCATCAATTCTATCAGAAGACAGACAAGCAAAGTTCCGGACAAGAAATTTGCGGAACCCAACTTGATAAATTCCACATATGAGGCCAATGTAATCGAATCAGTCTCCCGTATGAATGCCAGTATATATAGGACTGTCAGAACAAATACTGGAGAAACAAGCAGCAACATATTGCGGAGATTGACCTTCTCAGATCTGAAGAGTTTAAGCATGGCTCCCACTCCCAAGAAAATCTGGCTATACATTATGAGCGGAGCAAAGAAGTGGTTTGCTACTAGGTAATCGACCTTGAGCCACTGGAGATAAATGACGACAACATCAAAAAGTACATCCAGAAAAGCGGCAAATGCAATGCTTCTCAATACAAATCTGAAGTTGTTGGCTCCGTTATTTTCCCTTGTCCTGACACCAATAAGGACCATTCCCAGCACAAGACAAATCATGCCGGAACACAGGTAAACAAGAAATTCCATTAACTTCAAACTCATAATTGCAAAGATAACATGTTTTTCACTTCCACGGAAGCGGAAAACCACGCTTTTTACCTAAAGAATACGCAAATAGTGCAAATGAACCAAACATGAACCAAAACCACCCCGAAAAACAAATTTTGTCATGACAAACAAAAGCCGTAAATTTAAAGGTTCCAAAAATTAATAGACCTTGAAATGAATTTTCTAGAAGAAAAGATTATCTCGGACGGAGTAATCAAGGAGGGCAACATCCTCAAAGTTGACAATTTTCTCAATCATCAGATTGACATTGACAAGCAAGCAGGTGCCGATGTCGTCGGTCTGGGCGTTGCCATTGAAAAGGGTCAGCAGAGGGGCGGCAAGTTTCTCCGAGAGGCGGGATACCATCTGGAGTCCATCGCGATTATCGACGACATGGATTTCGAGACACAGACTATTCATTTCAGAGACAACAGATAAACTATGGAGTATTTGTCTAAAGAACGCTACGACGAGATTGTCGCAGAAATCAATTTTCTGATAAATGAGGAATATCCGCGTATAAAGGATGCCTTGGCTGAGGCCCGGGCACAAGGTGATCTAAGTGAGAATTTCGAGTACCGGGCAGCCAGGAGGGCCCAGGGCAAGACTATCAGCAGGATACGCTTCCTGCAAAGGGTGCTGGACTATTCCAGAATCATTGACACGAAAGCTCTACCTAAAGATCAGATTTCGTTGCTGAGCAAGGTGGAGTTTACGAATCTGGCGACAAATGTGAAAATGACTTATACCATAGTCAGCCCGCATGAGATGGACCTCCAGAACGGAAAGATTTCCTGCAAATCGCCGATAGGAATGGCACTGATGGGCAAAAAGGTAGGCGATATCGTGGATGTCCAGGCACCCTCAGGAGTCTTCCAGCTGCGAATCGAGTCAATGTCAATCGAAGGGTAAATCGTCTTTTTCTTTATTCATTAGCAGCTTCTGTTATTTCAAACTGTTAATCTTGACACAAACACACTGCACATGGTCGAGTCCATATAACATCGAACGAGAATCTATTCCCATCCAAGAGAATAAAGTCTGAATTTTCTGGTATTCATTGATGATGTAACTTGTGTCTATTTCCGAAGCATGAAGTCTGAAACAGATTGGTTCATGGTGAGCGATTCTATTTCTCAGACTATTCACCTTGTCAAGTTCATTAAATATGTAGGCATTGTTGTATTGAGCAGTAGCCGATGAACGAGGTTTATTTGGGAATACCCTTAACAGACATTGCCCTGTCGCACGATACTGTAGAGAGGAATACATATATTTCCATACACCGAATTCCATTTCTGCGATCAGTTTGGAATGAGAATATATGCCCTGTCTATCCAATCGGTTGAAAGCTTTTTCTATGATTTTTCTTGTCTCGTTCATGCGGCCGTTGGAGAAGATTCCATTAACTTGAATAGAATCTTTCAGCCAATTTCCTCCCAATATCGGTACCAGAAGGCTATCAATAGCATTACGCAAAGCCACCTCAAAGCAGCTAACAATCGTGAACATCTCCTGCGATAAACGTAAGTTGTAGCGGTACAAAGCCATAGCCTTACGAGTGTCACCATTCGCAGCATCTTTATACCTCTGCATTCGCTTGGCAGACAATATTCTTTCAAATTCTAAATATTCCATAAAAATTAGTCAATTTACTTTGTTGCAACAAGAAAAAATGTTACATTTGCAACGTTGATTCCCGGTAGCCTCTGACTCGTCAAGCTATCGGGTCTTGTTTTTATATAATTCTCGTCTACAAAAATACATCATTTTCTGCGATCACGATTATGCCACACTATATTATTACTGAAAATTAAGCATAAACTATCGTATCACAAAAACATTTCAACTAGAACAAAACAGAAGTTATCAATGCTCCCCCAGGCCGTCCGAAAAGTCCTCGCGAGACTGAAATACTTCTACACCTATATAAGGACAGAAGCGGATTCGCGATTCTCACTGAGGAATGTTTGACTTTTCGGACAGTCTCCACCATCTATTTCCGGACAAGTTGCATATTCCAGTCACTGTAAGTGGCCACGCTGATATGGCATTGACAGCAGTACAGAGTCACGGCATACATAAGTGTTTGCCATTTTTCCATCGTAAAAACAGGGTATTTCTGCCACTTTTCCAATACGGTTTGTACCGCACTAGAGAAATAGCTGTACCGAGCGAGGACTTTTTCGACCCTCTTGGCAGCGGCCGAATCTGCTATATGACTGATAATCACATATTTATCACATTATTGCACTGCCAAGAGGTGCATTCAAAAGGGGGTCTTGGCAGCGGCTGCTGTGGCTTTTAATCAGTGTAATACCCTACTACACAATAAGTTGCACGCATCCAACACCAATGAATATCTTGCCAAGAGGGTCGAAAAAACATATCAGTTGTCGTAAGCATGGCGCTGCCTCGGAATAACTGTAGCACTTGCCGATACAAGATTTCGGAAAACAAAAGTTCGGAACCTCTGAAAACGCATCAACACTTAACCGCAAAGACGCTTACGAATGCAATAAAAATCCCGCGCTACGATAAGGCAGTGCGGGATCTTTATTTGACTGTTTCTTGGGGATTACTTGACCTCAACGTAGATGTAGAGGGACTTGAGGGTGATGGTAATGGTATGCTCCCCGTTCTGGTAACATACTACTACGTCTGGCGAGAATCCTCCTGGACGGCCATTGGTCTCAACATATTCTATGGCCTCCTGCTGAGTTGCGAATTCTGTTCCAACTGAACCGAATGAAGAGGTATAAGCCTTCGAGAATGTTCCCAGCCCGAGGGACGGATCACCTTTTGCGTAACTCTTCCAGATTTCAAGCTGCTCAGTCGCGTCTGTATGATATTCGTAATCAAGAGTTGCCTTGAAGCTGGCGATAATCTTGCTTTCAGAATCTCCATTCACGTCAAGGTGGAACACATTGCCGGCACCATCCTTCACATAGTCGAAATAAATGTAGTTCGAGCCCCATGCGGAAAGCTTGTTGCCGGTGATGTAATTGGCCTGGGCAAATGCGTCATAATCAGTTCCGACAAGACTTGAAGCCTCAGCATAATCCATTACGTAATAACTTCTTAGAAGGCTCAAGACAAATGTTCCGTTGATGAGTTCCGGTACCAGATATACGCTTCCTGACACAAAACTGAAAACTGGATACATGTAATTGCCATCTGTTCCTTTCTGGGCAACAAAACTGATGGACTCGTCGATGGTCTGAATCAGACCGCCGCCGCAGTCTCCCTTATGTTTCATTCCGAGGAAAGTTCCCAGATTCAGAGGCCCGGCCTGCTCCATAAAGAAGTTCCATAATTCGAGAGACTTGCCTGCATCCACAACGCTGGCATTCATCTCTGTAATTACGCCGTTCTTGTCTGAAGAGACGGTCAATGTCATGTCGTATGACTGGGTAAGGGACTTGTAAAATACATTAAACGAAGCAGTGCCTTCACCGGCACCAGCCTTATTCTGGTATTTCTCGTTAGCATTGACAAAATCATTGAAGTTTGTCCCAATGCAAGAGGACAGTTCAGTACAATCAATCTCTCTGCGCTCAACAGTGGACGACTCCTTGTCGCAAGAAATTCCGAAGAACGCAGCCGCTACTCCGAGAAAAAATAGTGATTTAAATTTCATATTTCTAATTTTTTAGGGTTTTCGCAAAATTACGATTATTCGCGTTTGAAACAAATATGACATGTGGAAAAATTTAAGTTCACACGTACAAAACCAAAGCCAAAAACATATAAATATTTAATATTCAACATATTATTCTAATTAACATTTCTTCAGACATACCAAGATAACTGTACTTTCAAGGGCCTTTAAACGTTTATGGTAAGCAATTCGTCGATGTCGGTGAGGTAGTTCGGGGTCCTGAAATCGGACTTTACTTTCCAAATGGAATCCTCTTCCCCTTCCACACCCAGACGGACAGTCTTCAGACCGAACTTAAGATTCATATTGTCAATGCATTGGGAGAGGTCAATGCGTTCCTTACGATTCGGAACATGGTCGAAGAGAACAGGCTGCGAGAGCCCGTCGGCAATATGTGAAAGAATCACGCCGGACTTTTTGTAATGGATACCTGGACGGTAAATCCGGTCAACCACCTTCAATGCATATTGTGTAAGTTCCAGAGTATCAGAGGACGGCAGGTCCAGACGCTCGGAATCACAGTTCATGTATTGAGGCAGGTCTTCACGGAAACGATTGCTCATCACAAAGACCGTAACCTCTCCCGCAGATGAATTCTGAGAGCGGAGCGTCGCAGCGCAACTTGCTGTAAATGACGCTACTGACGCCTTCAAATCATCAAGAGACGTTATCATTGACCCGAAACTTCGGCTGGTGGTTATGGTCTGGCGGTCCCGGATTTCGCTCGTGTCAATGCAGGGGTAGCCGTTCAGTTCGCGCCACGTCTGGTAACCCGGTTTATGGAAATGTCTCAGCACCCACTCCCCCGGTTTGTCGGCAAAGGCCAACGGTGTGGCAACCCCGAAAGATATCAGTTTCTCCAGAGTGCGCCTGCCAATGCCCCAGATATCTGCAAGTTCAGACATTGACAATGCCTTCCTGCGTTTCTCATCGTCGTCAATGATACATACTGACCGGTAGCCAGGGTACTTTTTGGCGAATTTGCTTGCGACCTTGGCCAGGGTTTTCGTCCTGGCGATGCCGACGCTTACCGGAATGTCTGTCCAGATGCGTATCTTCTCCACCATTTCCCTCATCATCTTCACCAGGTCATGGTGGGCCTCGTAGCCGTCAAGATATAGGAACTGCTCATCTATGGAATAGGTCTCGGTGCGGGAAACACATTGACGCATAATACTTTGCACACGCTTAGACATCGCCGCGTAAAGCATCAGATTGCCGGAGAATATGGCAACATTGTTTTTGTCAATGACATTGCGGACTTTGAATAGCGGGTCTCCCCTTCTGATTCCCAAAGCCTTGGCCTCCGGCGTCAGGGCGACAATGTTGCCGTCATTGCTCGACAGCACGCACACCGGTCTGTTTTTCAGTCCGGGGTGAAATGCCCTCTCAACGGAGGCGAAGAACGAGTTGCAGTCGGCCAATGCCACCATGATATTTGCGGTTTATATGTTATCCTCACACGGAATTCCCAGTCTTGAAAAAGCATCTTATCCATGCCGGCTCCCAAAGAGGTGTTTCGCACCTGCAAAACGATAAGTACCGCATTGCGCTTCACACTGTCCAAACTTGAATTCCTAGTCTCTGGTCTTATGTATTATATATGTCACGGTCCCCCAGATGCTGAAGTCGTCTTCCGGAGTAACTTTGAAACGGGGATAATCGGGATTGGCAGGGACAAGCCAGCCTTCCCCGTCCTCTTCAATGAAGTGCTTCAGGGTAAACTCGCCGTTCAGTTCGCACACGGCTATCTCCTTCGGCGTCGGATTGCGGTTACTTTTATCGACTATGACAATGTCGCCGCTGATGACACCGGCATCTATCATTGAATCTCCGTTTACCCGCACAAGATATGACGCCTCCGGGTGCGGACAGAGCATCCGGAGCAGGTCAATGTCCTGGGAGCGCTCGTCGCTGTCAAGCGGGACCGGGAAGCCCGCCACGACCCGCGTGTCAAAAAACGGAAGGGAGTATGTCTTGACTGCCATCGCAGGGACAATGCTTCCTACAGAGGTCAATAAGGACTCCGCATCAAGGGCACGACGGAGGCTCCGGCGAATGAAGTCCGTCTTGTTCGGTTTGGCGTTCAGGCGTGAGGCCATGTCTCCCGGTAGCCTGAACGACACCATTTTACTGTCGCCCTTAGGACGGCCCGCACCGGCACGTGCCCCACCATGTGATTTCTTTATGTCCATATCCATAAGATCCATTATTCAAGTTCCGCAAGTCGTCAATCCTGCCGAACACCAGCACGAAGATACTAATTATTTTGATTTTCGTAATACATTTTTCAAAAAATCACGAAATTTTGACACATTTTATCCGAATATGCATATATTGCGGCGGCAAGAAAAACTAAAAATATGAACAGACTAAAATCACTATTCTGCCTGACCGCAGGCATCATTTCACTGGGTCTCCAGTCTTGCAAAAAGGACGGGGAACCTGCCGTAAAAGTCGAAAAAATCGAAGTTGCACAGACTTCAGTCACCCTCAATGTGGGAGAAACATATACCCCTGAAGTCATTGTCACACCGGAAAACGCAAAAGAATATACACTGGCATTGACCTCGGACAATGAAACTGTCGCGAAAGCCGAAGGCCTGAGCGTCAAGGCATTGGCAGCTGGAACAGCAGTGATAACTGTCAATGAAACCACTTCGGGCGCAAGCTCGACGTTCGCCTTAACAGTCATCCCTGAGGGATATCCGAAAGAGGCAATAAAGATGACGACCGCGACCGGTTTCTTCTACGGAGACTATTATATGGCCGGCACTGACAACGCGTGGGCTCTTATGACGAGCGGGAACGCGGTCTTCTCAGGTAACGCATTCGAAGGAGAAGGCATAGGTGTATTCATGGAACTGCACGCGCCGAAGACAGGCGAGCAGGACCTGATCAAAGGAACGTATGTTCCTGATCCTGACGGAAAAATGGAAGAATTCACATTCACCAAAGGAGAGAACTTCAATGCCGAAGGACTGCAGGGCACATTCATATATGACAGCAGCGTAGAAGGAAACTACCTCATGGTAAAGGACGGATGGATCCAGATAACATCAGCATCAGGAACCTATGAGGTAACCGCATGTCTTAAGACCGATACAAAATCATATACGCTGACATATTCAGGTTCATTCCCGCTCCAGAACTTCTCAAAAGACTACGACAACTATAAAGTGGTGGAAATGAATAATCTGGCAGTCGGAACGCTCGACTACTACGGACAGAAAATCTATGGCAGCACAGCTACCGCGCCACATTCAGAATGGACAATCTATCTGGGCGTCGAAGGATTTGATTTCGAGACATACGAAGGTTCAGGTGACATGCTGATGCTCGATATCATCACTGCAGAGGAATATACAAGAGAGGTGCCTTCAGGCAGATACACAGTGATGTATGCGGCGGACAATGCTCATTTCCAGCCGTTCATGGTGGTACCAGGACTCGGTGACGCAAGTACCGGAGACATACTCGGAACATGGTATGCACCTGATTATATGCCTACTTACGGAGCGAATATCGGATACGCTGACATTGTCAATAAAGGAAACGACTCGTACTCCATCGAGTTCAAGTTCCGCGACGACCGCAACGAGGCCTATTTCCAGGGCAAGTTCGACGGGAAACTCGTATATGGTGACTATCACGAATAGTCCTGAAACAAACCAGACAATCAAGTAGGAGGAAAACGAAGTAGTTTTCTTCCTACTTTCGTTTTCCGACCTCTCATACCACCATACGTGCGGTTCCGCACACGGCCTACCTTAGCAAGCTGGCAAAAATGCAGCTAACCCCTTGTATATTTTGGATGAAAAAGATATATTTGCATATCACTTGCAAATATCAAGTGTTTATCAGAATAATCAATTGCTAAAAATAGAATATGGTCATAGACTTCTCAATATCCAACTTCCGCTCCATTCGGGATAAGCAAACGCTTTCCTTTGAAGCGACCAACAGTACTCATCTGGAGGAGTACTTTGTGATAAAGGTCGGGAAATACCGCCTACTGAAAATTGCCACGTTATTAGGCGCCAATGCTTCGGGAAAAAGCAATGTCTTGAGAGCGTTTCACCTGTTTACAGATTTGATGCTCCATCCTTGCAAGGATAAGACCTCAGAAATTGAATACGACCGTTTCTTCCTAGATGAAGCCTGCCTGCAGCATCCTTCAGAAATGGTCGTCAACTTCATTGTGGGTGAAGCGAGATACAAGTATGAAATCATCTTCGACAACAAGGTTATATATCATGAGGTATTGAAGTGCCAGCCATTCGATGCCCTACGCGAACACATGGTGTTCGAGCGTGAAACCAACAAAGACTCACTCCTGTCCACCATGAAATGGGGAGACAGATACCGTTCGACTACAAGCACCCGTATTTTGTCGGGCAATCTATTGCATAACAGGACTCTTTTCGGGGCCTACCTGAACAGCAACGTGGACATTCCTTGGATGAAATCCATCTTGAACTGGATGAACGACTATTTCATGCCGATGGTCACGACCGGCGACCAAAAACTGCAGAAGTACGTCAGCCAAAGCCTGATGGATAACCTGATAGAAAAGAGCGCACTGGTGCGACAACTGATGAAGGCTGACATCGGCATCAACGACCTGATGGTGGAACAAACCAAGCGCCCGCTCAATCCCAACATGCTCGACCTCCTGCTGCACAGCGACCAGATTCCGGAAAGCATGAAGCAGGAACTGAAGTCAGACCCTACACAGCTGGAATATGACATCCACATGAGCCACAACGGGCATCAGGGGGCCGTGCCCATGGATTTCAAGCAGGAATCAGGCGGAACGCAACGCTACTATGAGTTATCAGGCCTGCTCCTTCAAATCATCAAGGAGCCCCATTTCCTTGCCATTGATGAACTGGAGTGCCGGTTGCACCCCTACCTCTACCAGCATTTCGTGACAACCTATCTGCTGAACTCGCATCATTCGCAGTTAGTCTTTTCTTCCCACTTGTCCGAATTTCTGTCCGACAGAGACCTTTTCCGGGACGACTCCGTGTGGATTACCAAGAAATCCGAACAGGGAGATACGGAACTGTATTCACTGGCAGATTTTGATTCGGAAACCTTGCGCGACACGACCAATCGTTACAATGCCTACCGGGCAGGCCGACTGGGCGGTATTCCGCACTTGGGAGATACCTACGTTTCATTTAGCCAAACGAAAGAGTCATGAGAAAGATCAATCGACGCAGTGCTGAGAAATCCATTGCCGTTATAATTGACGGGAAGGATGAAAAATGGTACTTGGAAACGGTGAAGGAGCATTATCCCAACGTGGCTATGAAAACGGCCACCATCAAGCCAGACCTGCCTCAGAAGAAGAGTGTAGAGGCGCTGTTCGCTTTGGCTCAACAAAAACTTGCCATGGAATCCTCTCAGGTCATTCTCATCCTGGATATGGACTGCATCATCAAGAACAGTCAAGAATTTGAACATTTCAAAGTCTATTACGAGAAGTATTTGAAATCCACCCAAGGCACACTGACCCCAAGGGAAAAAGCCAAATACGGATGGATGAACAATCTGGCGATCATCGTAAACACCCCCTGTCTGGAGTTCTGGTATTTGCTTCATTTCAGCAAGACCCACAAGTTCTTCCCAGATTTCAGCGCCATGGAGGCTACACTGAGGAAGCAACCAGGGTTGGAAGAATATGACAAAAGCGAAGACTACTACAAGAAATCGCCCAACATCTACGACCGACTGGGCGGAGAAGAGGGCATCCGGATGGCACGTAACAATGCTATGCCATTTTCATTGGCTGAAGCTAAGTCAACAGGCATATCTGAAATGAACAAATTCTTTGAGATTTTCGAAAAGTAATCCATAATAATTATAGTAACCAGATACAAAAACGGGAAGGTGTCATGACAGCACCTTCCCTTTTTTTGTATCTTACCGAATGACAGCAACTTACTCTTTCACACATCTGACGCTCATACCCTGCGACCTCGCATCCTTCATCGGCTTGAACATACGCTTGCCCTTCATAATCGCCATATACTGGCCGTAGAGAGCCGGATTCGTAGTGGAGGCCTTGCCTACAGTTCCGAACCAGATGCCGGAATAAGGATTGGCTTCCTGATGGTCAAGACCGCCGGACGCATAAACCCTTGTACCGGCCGTAGGGAACCATTGACCATAAATGTTTGCTCCCGGATTGGCAGGGTCCCAGGTCATGTCTGCAAACTTCATCCAGTCATAAGGGGTATTGCCGTCAGCATCACTTACAGGCACCTTATATCCCACAGGACACGGGTCATAAATCGTCTTCTTGAAGGATACGCCGCCCCAATAGTCATCATTGGAAACATCTACCCAATCCTTTGTCTCATAGTCACATACGGTAATAGGTGTACCGTCTTCCTCAAACTCTCCCGTCTCCTTGTACGTCATGGCGAAGAAGGTCATAGGCTGACGGATGGATTTTTCTATAGTACCATGATATTCAGCAAGTTCCCTCATTTTCTTGAGAACATTTCCATCAATGTCATAGAGTTCCCTCTCTCCGTCTTCCTGATACGAATAGTCCTCATTGATAACAGTATAGCATCTCGGAGCGGTGAACGGATCCTTTCTGCCCCATTGATAAATCATGCCATAACAGTCAACTGACGCATGGTTCACGTCAATGGCTCCGAGATTCCTGTACATGAAAGTCCAAGTCGTTCCCGACTCATTCGGCTCGGTTGTATAAAGATCGAGTTCAGGATCGTAATTGCAGACCCACAAATGCCAGCTCCAAAGGATATTTCCGTCATTGTCACACACGGCAACAACTGCATTTCCCTGAACATCAGACAGTTCAATGTAAATCTTCTGCTCCGCGGGGTCGAAGTTCAATGACTTCACAAGTCCCTTTGTATCTTGCCATACCAGTTTTCCGGAAGCACCGTTACCAGTGGTCTCGGTCTTTGAATTTCCTTTATACGCAGTGGTGAACGTCACTGTACTGCCAGGTTTGATCAAATAGCAGTTGGCAGTACCACCGGCAGAGATGTCAACCGCCTTTTCCACAATCTCTGGTGGTACGGCAGGCTTCTTGTCTTTCTCACAGCCGGCCATTACAAATGCCGCCAGGCATATCAGCGCTGCAGCATTGACATAATCCATAAGTCTTCTCATAATCCATTGAGTTAATAACACTTACATATCGAAAGTCTAAATATAAGAATTTTTATGTTCATCCGTCCGTTTTAGAAAAAATTTTTGGAATTTTTCGGAACAATGCCTACATTGTGGACGGGTGAACGGCTCGAGATGTCATGCGCGAGGGATTTGATGAGCAAGAATCCGAAATTCCGATATTATTCAAACTGAACTTACAAACCATTTATACTATGAACACCCATCTATTGAAATTCGCAGCCGTTTCGCTGCTCGTCCTTGCCGCGGGATGCTCCAAGGACTCCGATCCAAAGCCACTTGCCACTCCGGAGCCGAGATTCAAGGCACAAAGTACCGTAACGGAGTACTCTTTCTTTTGGAATCCTATCGAACATGCAGACACATATTCCTATAAGTTGGAGACCGCTGATGGTGTCGTCGTTGCGGAGAATGCAGCATATACCGAGACACTCGTGACCATCTCTGACCTCAAGGAAGAAAGCACATACAACTTCCATGTGACGGCATTGAGCAAAAATAACCCTGACTACGCTCCTTCTGCTACTGCCAGCGTGACATTCACGACAGGCGCCATCCCGAGAGTTGCCTCTCCGGAGTTCAAGAGTTCATGCAAGACCGATGTTGGCGCATGTGCCACCTGGCTTCCGTCTTCAGGAAAGTTCTACTATGATATCGCCGCAAAGGATGCTCCTGAGACTAGTCTTAATGCGGCGACTATAGAAGATCCTTATGTAACATTCGCAGGATTGAAGCCTAACACCTCTTACATATTGAAGGTCAAGAATTTGGCTGAAGAGGGATCCGGATATTCCGATTCCAAGGAGAGCGTTTTCGAGTTCACAACAGAGCCGGCTGCCACAACGCCTTGGACAGAGGTAGTCTTCGAGTTCCGTCCATTGGCGGAGAAGAATACAATTTTCTGCCACAACGTTCCTAACAGCGCCGTCGAGCACTATTATTCTACTACTGAAGACCATAATGTCATCGGAAGCGGACAGGCAGACGAGGCCACATACGCAAAGTACCTGATTTTCGACTATGAGGACAATGTCCCGGGCATTTACTGCGACTATCCTCTGAACAAGTTCGGAAACGGCGCCGTAGGCTGGAAGAAGGGTGACAAGCTTTTCTATGCGGTAGTCAGTGCCGACAAGGGCGAAAAGACGAAGACCACCAACTGGTTCTATGTCGAGATGCCGGAACAAGCGGACGAAGACATCATAATCCTGGATTCCCATAAGAAGTAAGGTCAATGTTTTCCGAAGGGGACCTTGCAGGAACTATATGACAAGCGGTGCGTGAACCAAAATCACGCACCGCTTGTCAATATGATATCAGTTGTTATTTCTCTCTGAACTCGATGGCAAAGCCGCCGCCGCGAGCCATGAATACAGGAATCACGCTTTCAGATGTAACCTCCTGTTCTGTAATTACATAAGCCTGAGGATTCTTCTGATAGTCTGCGTCAGGAGCGTCAGCATAAATCTTGGCCACGTATGTCTTTCCAGGGTCGAGGAAGTTCATCGGAACATCCAGTGTCCTGCTGTTTTCGTCAGTCACGCCACCGGCGAACCATTGACCTGACTTCTTGGCCTTGCGGGCTACTACGATATAGTCACCAGGCTCGGCAAGAAGGTATTTGCTCTTCTGCCAATCCACTGCTACATCCTTGATGAACTGGAACGCATCAGCGAACTGCTCGTAATGCTCAGGGAAATCAGCAGCCATCTGGAGAGGAGAATACATCGTCAGATAAAGGGCAAGCTGGTTTGCGATAGTAGCATTGACCTTGGACGTATTCGAGCAGAACTTGGAGAGGTCCATTTCGAAGATACCAGGGGTGAAATCCATCGGACCGCCGTTGAGACGGGTAAACGGAAGAATAGTCACATGCATTGGCTCTGTTCCGCCAAACGCCTGATACTCAGTTCCTCTCGCACTTTCGTTGCCGACGAGGTTAGGATAGGTGCGGCAAAGACCGGTCGGGCGGACAGCCTCATGGGCATTGACCATGATATGGTGCTTCGCAGCTTCTTTCACGGCATAGAGATAGTGGTTGTTCAGCCACTGTCCGTAGTGATGCTCGCCAAGAGGCAGGATATCACCCACGTAACCGCTCTTCACAGCATCGTAGCCGTATTTCTCCATAAGGTTGTAGGCGGCATCCATGTGTCTCTCGTAATTGCGTACAGATGAAGATGTTTCATGGTGCATGAGAAGTTTCACACCCTTGGAATGCGCATACTCGTTCAGAGCCTTGATGTCAAAATCAGGATAAGGAGTCACGAAATCGAAGACGTAATCCTTGTTGCAGTTTGCCCAGTCTTCCCAGCCGACATTCCAGCCTTCTACCAGGACCTCGTCAAAGCCATGCTCGGCGGCGAAGTCGATGTAGCGGCGCACATTTTCATTATTAGCTGAATGCTTGCCGTTTGGCTTGGCTTTAGAATAGTCGGAAACGCCGAGGTGAATTGAAGAGAAATCATCGGTATATGCCCAGGTGCCTTTTCCGGTAATCATTTCCCACCAGACTCCTACGTATTTCACAGGATGAATCCATGAAACGTCATCATAGGCGCAAGGCTCATTGAGGTTCAGCACAAGTCTGGATTCCAGCTGTTTACAAGCATTGTCCACAACCTGGACAGTTCTCCAAGGGCTCTTGCAAGGGGTCTGGAGACGGCCGCGCCAGCCCTCGGCGTCAGGTGTAAGTTCAGTTCTGAAGGTCAAAGTAGCAGGGTCGAGATCAAGGTGCATGCAGGAATAGTCCACCAATGCAGCCTCATGGATATTCACGTAGAGGCCTTCGTCAGTCTTCATCTGAAGAGAGGTCTGCACTCCTGTCATTGAAAATGGCGTCTGTGAAGAGTTGCCGCACATCGAAGTCTCCATCCTTGACTTGATTTCGCTCAGGCGGGACACGGTGTACTGATATTCCTGAGTATCGTAATCGCCTGGTATCCAAATGGCTGTATAGTCTCCACCCATAGCGAACTCAGTCATTTCATCCTTGATTACGAAATAAGTCAGGCCCTTCTGCTCAGGGAACTCATAACGGAAACCGAGGCCATCATCGAAAAGACGGAAGCGCACGGTCATACGCTTGTCGGAAGACGTCTGTACCAGATTGACAGCCAACTCATTATAATGGTTGCGAATCTCGGATTCCTCACCCCATACAGGCTGCCAGGTCTCATCGAATGTGCATGTGTCAATGCTTTCTACCTTAAAGCCGTCATGGAAAGACCAGCATGGCTTATCATCCACTTTCCGGATATCCTTGTCCCCGAAAACAATCTTCTGGGCCTTGAGCACACCGCGCATCTCATATCCGAGATGACTCGGCCTGATCACGGCAGTCTCACCGTAATTCAGTGAATACATAGGACTTCCGTCCGGCGCAATGCCGAATTTCATGGAGAGGTTCCCGTCCGGAGATTTCAGGACAGAGACGTCGGAAAGTTCAGCCGCTGCCTGGCCTGAGCCGCTGCAGGACTGTGTCAATGCCGATGCCGCACAAATCGCAGCACCCGCAAAAAGCACTTTTTTCAAAAGATTCATATCAATGTCAATTTACGTTAATTCTATTTGCGCTTATACTCTACGACCAGAGCCTTTCGCGGACCGACAACCGTAGAATCATTGATCTCTACCGCCTCGCCGGTCATCACATCGCGGCCGTCAGACAGGCCGTCGGCGATTTCCGCATAGTGTGACCACGGAATCGTCTTGCGGCCACGGGAGTTATTGATGAAGACGAACACGGCCTCGTCCGTATTGTAACGGAAATAAGCATAGGTGTTGTCCCTCGACAGGAAATGGAGGGTCTTACCGTCATGAATCACGCCCTTGTTCCGTCTCCACTGGAAAAGTTTGCGGGTAAAGTCGTGAAGATCAGCAATCTGACCGGCTGGAACAGGCTTGCCGTCGGTTCCTGTCAATGCTGCCTTGCGTCCTTCTTCCGTGAACCAGTTTTCCTTGTCACCTGGCCATCCGCCAGGGAAATCCACGCGGAGACCACCGTGGCCCTGACTCTTGTCCTTGGAAACGAACATCATCTCGTCGCCGGCGAAAATCTGAGGGAAACCGCGCATAGTAGCCATCATGGTCATCACAATCTTCATCCTGTCAGGATTCTGCCTTACCACATCTCCGATACGGTCAGTGTCATGGTTTCCAGGGAAAATCATCATCTTGGAGAGGTCATGATATACGAAATCGTGTGACAGACAATCATATACCTTGGTCATGCCGGCGCCCCACTGAGAGGAATCGGTAGGGACTCCTGCACAAATCGCATCGTACAGAGGGAAGTCCATTATAGACGGCAGATTGGAATTGAATCCATCTTTATTTTCATTATCAGCCTGCCAGTAAGCGAGTTGCGGGATAGAAGAAGTCCAGCACTCTCCTACGATATTGAAGTTAGGATACTCTTTACGGACAGCCTTGCACCATCTGCTCATCGGTTCCTTCTCATTGTACGGATAGGTGTCAACCCTGAATCCGTCAAGTCCGGCATATTCGATCCACCAGATTGCCCACTGCTGGAAATACCTGAGTGTGAAAGGATTGTCGAGGTTCATGTCCGGCATTGACGGAACGAACCAGCCGCTTTCCTGGAGATTCAGGTCATATTTGGAGGCATTAGGATCCATGTTGGTAGAGAAACATACATTGGTTCCGGTATATTCAGGGAACTGGTGGATCCAATCCTTGAAAGGAAGATCCTTCATCCACCAATGCGCTGTACCACAATGATTAGTCACGATATCCATCACCACTTTCAAGCCTTTATCATGAGACTTGGACACCAACTCACGATACAGTTCATTGGAACCGAAACGCGGGTCAATGTGATAGTAATCCGAGCAGGCATAGCCATGATAGGAGCCGTCCGGCTCATTGTCTTCCAGAAGCGGAGTGCACCAGATCGTAGTCGCACCGAGATCCTCGATATAATCGAGATGGTCAATGATACCCTGGATATCTCCTCCGTGACGGCCGAAAAGCGCCTCACGATTTGCCTTTTCAGTCGTATTGTCAGTATTGTCCCCTGAAGGATTTCCATTTGCAAAGCGGTCAGGCATAATGAGATATACCATATCCGCAGAAGTGTAGCTCTTTCTCTGGGCAGAACCTGATTCGCGGGCCGCTATATCATACGGATACTTGAATACAGGCTTTCCGTCCTTGCTGAATACAAGATAATAGGTTCCAGGTTCAGCATCCCTGAGGATATTGACGTCAACGAACAGATAGTTCGGGCTGTCGGCCTTCTGTATAGCATTGACCTTTACCCCTTTGCCTCCTTCGATTGTGACGTTGTATCCTGAAATCCCGTCGCCCTGGACGAGGAGCTGGAGCGGGGTTTTCATCCCCACCCACCATGAAAGCGGTTCGACTCTGCTGACCTGTGTCAAATCGGCATCAGAGACAGAATCCGGTACGAAAGCTGTGTTTCCGGCACAAGCCGTCAGCATTACTGCCGTCATAATTCCAAATACTCTTTTCATATCAAAATTACTATTTTTATTCAAGATTTGCAAGTCAGATAACTTGCTGAGTTTTTGCGCTAATTGGCAGGTTTGGAGAATGGCGAAAGAGCTATGGTCGGCTTACCGTCATTGAAAGCACCGAGAGCATAGCCGTTGCGGGCAGGCTCGGACTCCGGTTCCCAATAGAAGATGCCCTTGAAACGCTTCTCGTCTTTCAGCCCGCTCCACAATGTTTCGAGTGCTTCCTTTCCTTTCTGAGGCTCGGCTGCCGGCATTCCGAACTCTACCAGCATCACATCCCTATTGTAAGTCTTTATCAGCTGAGGAATATTGGCAATCGCCTGATTTACTTTCTTTTCCCATGGTTCGAATGCGTTCGTTTCGTCATTCCAATATGAAGGGTACAGCGACAGGCCGATCATATCGTATTTCACGCCGGTATTCGCCATGAGAGAATAGAACCACTTGAGGGTATCCATATTCCATGCATTGTCAATGTGGAGGATGACAGATGCCTTGGGATAAATGCTCTTGACCTTGTCTGCACCGGCCTTGAACAGTTTTGCAAAGCCGGAAGCGCTGTCGCCCTTGACACGCCCCTTCTCCCAGAGCATACCATTGGTCACCTCGTTTCCAACCTGCACCCATGCAACATCCACTCCATTATTTTTCAATGTATTGAGAACATCTGAAGTGTGTTCAGCCACGGCCTTCGCCATAGCGTCCAGATCATATGATTCCCATGCCTTAGGAACATATTGCTTGCCAGGATCAGCCCAGGTATCAGAATAATGGAAATCGATCATTATCTTCATACCGAGTTCCTTGGCCCTCAGGCATTTCTTCAGGACATCTTCCTTGCCGTTCCATACGGCCTCAGGATTCACCCACACCCTAAAGCGCAACGAATTGAATCCCAGTGACTTCATCAGAGCAGGGCAATCCATCTCCGCACCGGAAGCGGTATAGAATTTATAGCCTTTCTTTTCCATCTCCGTGTACCAGCCGATGTCGGCGCCCTTCGCAAAGGCCGGTTTCGTCGTCTGCCCGCCATCGGAATTGGACTCGTTCTGTCCGCAAGATGACAGAGTCATAACAGCCAAGATGCACAATGACTTAATCAGATTTTTCATATTTCTCAAGTGTCAATTATTCAAATATAATCAATTTAAACTCACCGGGAGCAAGATTTACGGTAAGTGAATTGTGGCCGTCCGTGTCCTTGGTCACATTGTATGTGCCCGAACCGAATGCCGGATAATCTTTCCAAATTCCCGATTTCGGCAACCATGCGGTGATATCTTTCTTTGTCAATGAGAAATTTCCGATGACAGCAAATGACTTCCCGTCCACAGTGCTATAAGCAAATCGTCCGTCATCCCAGTTGCCGTCACTTACGTACCAAGTAAAATCAGCATCAGAATAGAAGAAACGAGGATTCTCCTTACGGAATTTCATCAATGAAGCATATGTGTCGTGGAGGGCCTTTCGGTCGGCATCCTCCAGATAGTCCCAATGCACCGGCTTCTTGCCCGTCCTGCCATTTTCTTCAATAGATATGTCATATCCTAGTTCTTCAAACTGCCATATCATCTTAGGTCCGGGCACAGTGAGGAAGAATGCTGCATTCAGGGCCTCACGTTTCATTCTTGCCGACAAGTTGGACTTGCCGCTGATGCCTGAGGCACCGTCAGTAAGCGCCCTGTAGGCAGTCCTTTCTTCATCATGACTTTCCATGAATCCGACATAGGCGCCGAAAGGCATTGCGGAACCCGTCCAGAGTCCTTCGAAGTTGCTTCCTGAAGATTTGCCCATTGCTGACTGGCAATATGCAGTGTTGAGATTTCTCCAGAACTTCGCACCTGCATTGGCAAGAGCCTTTTCTTCGCTGGTCTCGCAGAAATGTTCGAGAATCACGACAGCGTCAGGATTGTGGTTCTTCACGCTCTTGGTATAGTCGGTCAGGATGTCCACGCGGCTCTGGTCGTAGTTGGAAGCGGTACCTTCGTCGCTCTTCTTGTTTGTGAAGCCTTTGGTGAGGTCAAAACGGAAACCGTCGACATGATACTCGTCCATCAGATAGTTCAAGCTTTCCTTGACATGCTCACGGAAAGGCATATATTCGTGATTCCAGTCGTGGAATACGCTGTACGGATGCGGGGCATCTACATTGAACCACGGATTGTTGGAAGCGGTCTTGTTGTTGGCGGAATCCCAGTAAAGCTTGGCGTAAGGATGAGCCCCAGTTGCCTGATTATAAACGACATCCACGATTACGGCCATGCCTTTCGCATGACATTCGTCTATAAACTGCTTGTACATTGTTCGTGTTCCGTAAGCCTTGTCAAGAGCGAAATATGAACAAGGATTGTAACCCCAGCTGTCATTTCCGTCAAATTCCTGGATAGGCATCAGCTCTACGGCATTGACACCGAGCGAGGACAGATAGTCCAGTTTTCCGAGGGCTCCGGGGATGTCTCCGGTAGAAGTAAAGTCGCGGAAATGCATTTCGTAGATCACGAGATTGTCCTGGTCGGCAATCTTGAAGCCGGTGCTGGTCCATGCGTAGGTATCTTTGTTGACCTTGAAGGCAGATACCAGTCCGCTTGTGCCCTTAGGATATTCCGGAAGGTCAGGGTAAGTCGATGACGAGATGTACTTGTCGTTGGAACCGTCATAGACGATTTCTGTGTAAGGGTCATGGATGCGGAAAGACGAGCCGTCCTTGTCCACGACATAGTACTGGAACATATATTCCTTGTCCGGGTCCACGTTTGTCATCGTGTACCACCAGCAGCCTGCGGCATCGTCACGCTTCATGGAATAGTCGTTGGAACGCTGCCATTTGGAGAATTCTCCTGTCACATAACAGTATTCATGGCATTTGCCCTTGTTGTCGAGGTCGCGCAAAACCAGTGTCACGCTGCCGTCAGAGTTATAATTGATGCCGTCATGAAGTCCGGAAGGCATTGTTTCCTTCACGACAGGAGCAGGTTCGAAAACGAATTTCTCATCTTTGACATTGACAAACAAATCATCTGTCTGGAGTTTTCCGTCGGCGCTACGCACGACTACACCGATCTTGTTTACTGGCGATTCGCCGGAAGCGAACCATTCCCTGACGGAAGGTTCGAGCTGAAGTTTCCAGAGATTGCTTTCCTCGCACGGCTGCCACTTGCATTTGTCAATGTTCTTGTCCCACTCAGACTGGACATACATCCATTCCGCCTCAACGATTCCGATGTGGGCGTAAATGTCCTCGTGGTAGTCATAGAACGGAGAAGACTTGTCCGCCCTGTAATAAAGTACGCATGGAGAATCAGCTTCCGGCAATTCAGGTATCGCAAAAAGTCCTGTAGCTGAAGGATTTATAAGTTCATCTACAGGATGCTGTGTCACCTTTACGACAGCTGATTTGTATCCGGATGCGGAAAAAGTGATGGTCGCAGTCCTCAGTTCCTTATTGTTTTCGGTAACATTGACAGTTATTTCGCCGGAACCGGTTCCTGATGTCTTGTCTATTTCAAGCCAATCATTCTTGGAAACCACTGCTTTCCACTGCGAAGCATTCGTCTTCAGTTCCAATGTCTGCGATGATGCGGCTTTGGTAAAATACAAGGCATCCGGTGTAACCTGCAGTTTCTTTCCCTGCTGGACTTGTTCCTCCTTGCTGCAGGAAACGAGTGCCGACAGGCAGAGGACTGACAGGACAAATAATCTTGTAATGTTTTTCATTATAAATTCGAGTTTCACAAGCACTGGCTTGAGATACTATATCCAGTATTTTTCAAAAAGGGCAGGCCTTTCCTTAGCGCAGGGCCTGCCCGGATTATAAATTCAGTAAATCCACACTTTAGCTCAGGAGATCGAGACTGAAATCAGATGTCTCAGTATTGAATACGAGCGAGTATTCTCCGGCTGATTCAGTGAACTTGATATTACCTCCGCCGAAAACGACATTGTCCAACTCTCCTCCGAAAGAATATGTCCAGTCAGAATTGAAACGGATCTTGATCTCGTCATCCGGTTTCATTTTAAAATCTACTACCGCAGCCCATTTTGAACCTTTCTTCGTCATCGGGAAGAATGTTCCCCAGCCCGAAGCCGCGAAACTGCCGCCGATTTCGAGGTTCTTCACCTGAACCATCACGAGTGTTCCGTTCTTCTTGTCAAGCTTGATGTAATACAATCCTGAAGGGACTTTGATGTTGGAACCGCCCAGTGTATTCGATTCCGCATACGCAAATGGGAGGTCCTCAGTGCCTTTGGTTTCTACTGTCACATTCTCGAAGCCGAAATCAGTTTTCGACCATGAAGGAGTCGCACTGAACTTGAATTCCGCATCAGAACCATCCGCAGTGGAGAGATCTACAAAGCCCTGGTACACGCCTTTCTGCTTGGCTGAAACTGAGAGCGAAGGAGCATTGGCAATGTCCCAACCCGTACTCTGATAACTTCCAGGAAGCCACATCTTTTCAGGGAATGAAAGGATATAGGTAGTAATCTTGACTTTTACGGCATTTGAAACGACACCTGCAGGCATGCTTTCACAAAACGCATAAACCTTCAATGTCAATTCCGCTTCCGAGCCTTCAGCTGCACCGGCAGCAACTACGGCTTCGTTAAGACCGTCCACAGTGGTCTTATAAGAAGTACTAGTGAGACCGTCGGCAAGAACATTTTCTGCTCCGGTGCCGTATGACATTGTTACTTTATATGTAACATCCTCGCCATAAACAAGCCTTGCATCGGTCCAAGAGAGAAGTTTAAGTTCATCTGACTGTTTTTCCTTGTCAAGAACGATTGTTGACGCAGGTACGCTGGCTACAGGAGCGACAGCATCGTCATAGAAGTAAACTTTCACGCCAACTGAAGGAGATGAATAGACATTACCGGCTTTGTCCGCAACATTGACAGAGAAATCAAGCTGGTGTGTCGCATTCTTTTCCAGTTCGAAATTGGTCTTGAGGAATGTTCTGAGTTCCTCCTTTGAGACCGTATAGAAGTTGTCGGTGATACCCTCTTTCAGAGCCGCTTCCTTCTCTCCGCTCTTGACATTCAAGTTATAGAGATATGCTTCCGCGTCGATCTGACGTGCATCAGTCCATGTGAAAGTCACAGACTCAGCTTTGGTACCTTCAGTGATGAGGATGTCTGAATGAGCCTCCAGTACCGGAGCGACTGGACTCTTCGAGAAGGTGTCTTCACTTTCTATGGTGCAGGCCACTGCCGCAAAAGCTGCGGCAGAGACTGCAAATATGTTTCTAATCCATTTCATAAGTCAAACCTGTTTACTGTTTTTCATATGTCACAACAATCGGTGTCCTGTTGGCATAGAGTCGGACGATATAGTCACCTGTTCCCGGAGTCGGGATGTTCTCTCCGCCCTTCGTAATCTCATATCCGCCTGCAATGTCGTTAGTCGCAACTGCACTGCCATACTTGTGGTCCCAGTTCTTGTTGAGTCTCAGGAGCCAGCCCTGGCCTTCCGTGAAGCTGATGACAGGAGATTCCCAGACATTCTTCGCAGCATTGTAGGTAAGTTCCTTCTCCTCAGACTCATTCCATCCGTTGAAGTCACCTATCATAGCGACTTTGGACACGACCTCCCTTGCAACAGTCTTGGTCTTGGTGCTGATAGTCAGCCACATGATAGGCTCATCCGCTGATACGGAGAAGTTGCCGTCAGAATTTTTAGGATCCGCAACCTCCCAACCTTCAGGAGTATAGCCCTCATTCATTCCGACCCAAGACTGGTTTTCATCGACAATCTTGAAGTAATAAGGTGTCTCTGCGTCATTAGAAACATCGACAAGAATCTTGTACGTGCTGGTACCTGCCTCCGTTTCCCAGATTTCAGTTCCCAACTGATTCCAGTCCTGATACTTTCCAGGGAGCCAGATGTTCTTCTTAGGAGGAAGATAAGTATAAACTGAGAAAGCGACTTTCTCAGAAGTCAATACAGGTGAGTTTACCACGTCCTTGAGGACAGCCTCCACATAGGCATTGACAGTGACGGTGGTGTTTTTCTCACCTTTCAGTGAGCTGCATATCATGCCGACAAGGTCTCCCTTGTTGATACTGAGAGAGTTCTTGTAGTTCTGTCCTATAAGAGCCTTCTCTGAGCCAAGTTCGGCATATACTGAGTAGAGGATTTCTGTCCTGGCCCCGAAATCAGCAGGGTCCCAAGTGAAATTGACCTGTTCCACCTTGGTGGTATTGGCATCGGAGATGACATTGGAAACCGGTCTGAGGACAGGAGCCGTCAACTCTGACGAAATCTGTTCCTTTGGCAAATCCAAGGTGCAGGAAGCAGCCAGAACCGAGGCGGCGACCATTGCCATATATTTCAATGATTTCATAATATCAATTTTAAATGTTATCAATTCTGCTAATAACCTTCATTCTGAACGAGGTTGCTGTTTGAACTGAGGTCGCTCTGGATAATCGGGAATATTGTCTTGTATGAAGGGAGAGCAATCTTTCCGTTCATAAGTCCGCCCTTGAGTGTCCAAGGATAATTCACGTCAGTGAACTTGCCGAAACGGATGAGATCCACACGACGGTGACCTTCCCACATGAATTCACGTGCCCTTTCATCGAGCAGCCACTCGAGATTTACCTCTGACGGCATTGATACGCCTGCACGGTCACGGAGGTCCTTCACATATTTGAGAGCATCAGCATCCTTTACGACACCGCCATTGAGACGGGCATCTGCCTCAGCATAATTGAGATACATCTCGGCGAGACGGAAGATAGGCATATCGGCAGAGGAGAGTTTCCAGTTTCCAGGAACGCCATCCTGCTGAACGAGTTTGTCTTTGGAATCAAGTCCGCAGAACTTCCAGCACATCCAGCCTGTAGAAACCTGTTTTTCATCGAAGTCCTGGACTGAACCGTAATTGGTGAAGAACGCACGCTTGTCACTGGCTGCCCTGTCATATCCGAAGACATTGGTCTTGCTTCCCCATACTACACCATTGAGCTGGAAACGTGCAACATAGTCATTAGGAACATGGTAACCGGCCCAGTTTTCAGCATTGATTTTGGAAAGACCGAACTCCGCACCGAGTTTGAGGTTTGCCTCCTCGCTGAGAGATGCGGAAGCAAATGTTGAAGTTCCGCCCCAGCTCTGTGTGGAAACTCTGTCATAAGCGATAGCGAAGATGAATTCTTTTTCTGCTGAACCGTTCTCGGTATTGTCCTGACGGAACATGTCAGAATACTTTGGAGCGAGAGAATATCCCATTCCGATGACCTTCTTGGCGGCATCCTTGGCATCCTGCCATCTTGCAGTACCGGTATAGACCTCAGCATTGAGGTACATACGGCTGAGAAGTGCCCACACGGAACCCTTGGTAGGACGAGGATATGGAACAGAACCCACGGCAGGCATTGCGCTGTTATCAGAACCGAGGTCAAGAAGCTCAGTTTCAAGCCAGTTGAAGAGGTCAGTCCTGGTGATACGGGACGGATTTGCGCCACCGATATTCTCAGGCATAGGGAAAGGAGGGTTTCCGAATTCATCCATAAGAACGTAGAAGAACATTGCCCTATGGAAACGGGCTTCAGCCCTGTATCCTGCAATCTCACCCTTGAGTGAAGACTGGCCACGAGCCTCGATCTTGCTGTCTGTAGTCTGGAGAAGGAACTCGTTAACGAGAGCGATAGCCTTCACCGCACGGGTATATACTGCTACCAGAGCGTCGTTAGTGCTTGAGCCCCATGAATCATGCTGAAGTTCAGTAAGATAAGGGTCGCCCCAGACGCACTTGAGTCCGTCACAGGTCATTTCGTTCATGTTGAACCACTGTCTCAGGAACTCTGACTGTCCGGAATCTGAGAATCCAAGGTCATTTTTGCCAGCTTCATCCTGTCCTACAAGCATATAGTAGCCATTGATGTAGGCAAGAGCCTTGAGGTAGCTGTCTTCATTGGCATACGCGTTTTCAGACGTAAAGTCAGTCGTGTTCAAAGGAAGTGTATCCAAATCCTTGAGACATGATGAAAACAGTATCGCCGCTACTGAAAGTATGAATAATTTGCTTATGAATTTCATAATGTTGTTCCTCCTGCTTAGAATGAAATGTTAAGACGAAGAGTATAGAGACGAGGACGAGGATAAACGTAATTGTCCACACCGTCGATATTGTTGATTTCCGGATCAAGTCCTGAGTATTTGGTGAATGTGCATACATTCTGGACAGAACCTGCAAGACGGATTTTGAGGTTGTTCTTGAGATTGAAGGTATAGCCGAGATTGATGTCGTCAATCTTGAAGAATGTCGCATCCTCAATCCAAAGGTCTGAATATTTCTGTGTCTCGCTGTTAGGAGCGTGCCATTCAGGAAGGAGCCACTTAGGGCAGAGGTTGTCAATGTAACCCTTGGTCCAGTTGTCGCTGTATGATGAAGAATATCCGAGGGCTACCTTATTGATGAGCTCGGCTCCGATAGAACCGTGACCGTTGATACCCAAATCCCAGTTCTTGTATCTTACCTGAGTGCTGATACCGTAGTAAGCCCAAGGTGTAGCGCTGCAGCCGGTCATGTAACGGTCATCAGCATTGATCTTGCCGTCGCCGTTGCGGTCCACGAAAGCATTCTGGACAGGCTTGCCTTCAGCATCATAGAGCTGCTGGTACATGTAGTATGTATATGGAGCGAAGCCTTTTCTGTGGAGTGAGCTGAAGCCGACATTGGCACCCATTGAAGGGCCTGTCTCTACTCCGAGGTAGGTTTCATCGCTGTTGGTCAGCTTGGTAATCTTCACGTCCTGGAAGGTGATGTTTCCACCGATTTTCCAGTTCCAGTCCTTGGTCTCTACAGGTACGAAGTTGGCTGAGAGCTCGATACCCTTGTTCACCATTGTTCCGATATTGGAAATCACCTGCTTGCCGAAGTTCGAACCGAGAGGAATTGAGATATTGTTCAGAAGGTCGAATGTGTTGCGGTAGTAAGCCTCGACTGTACCGGAAATCCTGTCATTGAGGAAACCGAAATCCAAACCTACGTTGTAAGTCTCAGTTGTCTCCCACTTGATGTTAGGGTTGTAGGCCAATGGTGAGAGAAGGTTATAAGACTTGCCGGCAGCACCCATAGGATACTGCATCGTCACAGACGCTGACTCATAGTATCTTGCGATGTAAGGATAATAGTCGTCTCCGATATCCTGCTGTCCGGTGCGTCCCCATCCGAGACGGAACTTGAGGGCTGATACTGACCTGTTGCCCTTCAGGAATTCCTCATTGGCAATGTTCCATGCGAATGCTGCAGAAGGGAAGAAACCCCAACGGTTTGAAGGAGAGAAACGGCTGGATGCGTCACCGCGGGCGGTGAAAGTGAAGAGGTATCTCGAATCGAAGCCGTAGTTGAGACGTCCGAAGAATGAAATCAGGTAGTACTCTTTGGCATTGACAGGAGCGATATGATATACGGTTTCCCTGTCATTGTTATAGTACTGTGAGTTCTCGTACTTGATGTAGTTGTGCTGCCAAGAATAACCTGCCATCGCATTGAAATTGTGTTTTCCCCAAGTTTCATTGTAGTCGAGGTAGGCCTCCAGAAGCATGTTCTTGTTGAAGTTCTTGTACTTCTCATAGAGGTCAGGAGCACTGGTAAGCGAACTGCGTGAACCGACGGTATTGTACTTGGTGCCGTTGGTCCTGGCGATATCCATACCCAAGTTCAGGTTTGCCCTCAACGCCTCAAGTCCGTGTACCTTATAGTCAATCTGCAAGTTGCCTACTCCACGGTAGGTATGTCCGTAGTTGACGTAGTCATAAACTGCAGAAAGAGGGTTGGCAGCTGCCATGGTATTAGGCACACCTGCACTGAACCAGTTCCAGTAACCGTTGGAAATGGCAGTCTTGTCGATGTTGCCTTCAGCATCCGTGAAATAGATAGGCTTGGTAGGATCGAATGAAAGAGCACTCTCTACAGGGTTATTGGCCCAGTTGGTATGCTGATATACGCCTTTGGCATTGAAATTAATCGAAAGATGCTCGTCGAAGAATTTAGGAGAAAGGCTTACGTCAATGTTACCTCTCTGGTTGTCACCGACTTTGATGGTAGCCTGGTCGAGGTTGTAGCCCATGCTGACACGGAAAGGAACAACTCCACCTGAATAAAGGCTGATGTTGTGGTCAGTATTCACGCCGATACGGTAAATCTGATCCTGCCAGTTAGTGTTGTACATTGTACCGTCCACACCGAGAAGTTCGATAGCTTCAGGACGATATTCCTTGATATAGTCGAAGAACTGGTCTCCATCCATCATCTTGATGGCATCGGTATTCTGCTTGAGGGAAACGCTTCCGCTGTAGCCTACGTGGATTCCTTTGCCAGTTCCTTTCTTGGTAGTGATGATGATCACACCGTTGGAAGCGCGGGAACCGTAGATTGCGGTAGCGGACGCATCCTTGAGGACAGAGTAAGACTCGATGTCGTTAGGATTGACAGTAGCAAGCGGATCGCCCATGCCGGCACCGCCGTCTTTTGTTACAGGGACACCGTCAATGACAATGAGAGGGTCATTTGATGCGTTAAGAGATGCCGCACCGCGGATTCTGATGGTAGAAGAAGAACCCGGCTGTCCGTTCGCAGGAGTGATGTTAAGTCCGGAAACCTTACCGAGAAGCATTGAGCTCGGAGAAGTAACGGCTCCACGGTTGACCTCCTCTGCATTGATGGCGGTAACGGAACCGGTCATGTCGCTCTTCTTGACTGTACCGTAACCGATGACCACCACATCGTCCAGATACATGGCATCTTCCTGAATGACAGTCTTCGCAGGATTGGTTTTTGCCACGAAGGTCACGGTCTTGTATCCGATACAGCTGACTTCAATGATTGCATCAGCTGAGGACACTTTCAGTGTGTAATTGCCGTCAATGTCAGTCGACAATCCGTTGGTAGTACCCTTTTCGAGAACGGTCGCGCCGATTACAGGCTGGCCGGTCTGATCCATGACGGTACCCCTTACTTCAAACCCGTTCTGGGCTGACAGATCAGGGGTGATGAGAAGCAGTCCCATCAGTCCCACTATAAAAGATAGAAATCTGTTCATAGGATCTTATTGTTATTAGTTTAAAAAATATAGTAATTATTTTCAATTTTCTCTGATAAAAGCGACAGATACCGCAGCCAACAGCATGAAGACGCAGGCCAATGCCAACATCATCACTGCATCCGAACCGAAACAGTATTTCACGATGACTCCTCCGGTAAGTCCGATGACTATCTGCGGTATGGTGATGGTGAAATTGAAGATACCCATGTAAACGCCCATACGTTTCGGGTCAACTGTGCGGGAAAGAATCGCGTAAGGCATGGCGAGGATGCCGGCCCAGGCAATTCCGATACCCAGCATCGGTATCATCAATGCATATTTGTCTTTCAGCAGACAGAGTCCCGCGAAGCCGAGAACTCCGAAAAGGAGACATGTGGCATAGACTCTCTTGTTTCCGAATCTGGCAGCGAGTTTCGTCATGAACAATGCGGCGATGCAGGCAGGAATCGGATAGACTCCGTTAAGTACACCGACCCAGGTCTGTGTCTCCCCTTCCGTAAGAAGCAAGCCACCTGCTGTCACTGAACCGGTTATGGCCGGTTTCAGATATGTCCACATGATGAACAGCGCCGCCCATGAGAAGAACTGGGTCACACCGATGCGGATCATCGCGGACGGGGTGTTCTTTATCAATGTCATAAAACTTGGCTTCTCCGCAGATTCACTTGCATTGACCTCGGCGATACCGTTGTACTCGGCAAATTCCTTCGGAGGATACTCCTTGGTCTTGAATGCTGTCACCAAGACTGTAGCCAGAAGGATTGCACCTCCTATATAGTAGGACCATGCAATGTGGGATGAAACCTGACCGGGAACAGCTTCGTCGCTTACTCCGGTCCATGTCATAATCAGCGGGAGGACGGCTCCTATTACAGCACCTATGTTAATAAGGAAAGTCTGGACGACATAACCTTCTGTCTTCTGCGAATCGTCGAGCATGTCAGCGACAAGAGCCCTGAACGGCTGCATGGTAACATTGAAAGAAAGGTCCATGAAAAGGAGGATGAACGCTCCCATCGCGAGAGGGGCCAATGCCAGAAGAGTCGGGCAGTTCGGCATGAGCATGAGTGCTATCGTCGAAATCAATGCTCCTCCGAGTATATACGGGATGCGTCTGCCGAATCTGGTCCATGTCCCGTCTGAGAACATGCCTACGATAGGCTGGATGACCATTCCGGCAAGAGGTGCCGCCAACCAGAAATAGCTCAGGTGACTTACGTCAGCGCCGAGTGATTCGAATATGGTGGATGTGTTTGAATTCTGCAGGGAATATCCTATCTGGACTCCAAGGAATCCGAAGCTCAGGTTCCATATCTGCCAAAAAGATAATTTCGGTTTCTTGTTCATTGGTTTTCGTTTGTTCTATGTGGTCGCGGAATTGTCAAGTTCCGTTTCTGTCACTGTCAAGGTCTCAGGTACTTCCGTGAACCTTAAAACGTTTGCAAATATATTTATTAATATCCTATTAAAAATATGTGACTGGACGGATGGTCGGAATTGGCTGACGGACGGGAAAAATCTGACGACGAATGAACGGCAGGTTTTTAAATATTGGCAAATATTCTTAACTTTGGATTGTTGCTCGTGCCGGACAGACCGGCATACCACACAGACACTTGAAACTTGAGTTATGAACTTGTCTAAGATAAAGCCCTCGGGCGTAATACATATATTTGCATTGCTCCATGCAGCCGTGACCATTCTGTGCCGCGAGGCCGGAATCGGAGACGAACTGTTCCTCACGGTGCTCACCATGGCGATGATTCTTCTCGTCTGCCTGAAAAAGAACCTGAATCTGGAGTTCACGGCCGGAATCATCATAATCATCAATGTTACCGGATATCTTCTGGGAACTGCCGGAGCCAACTTGATTGGAATGATTTTCAGCTCCGACCTTGCTGTCCATGCCATTTCCACGGCATTCACGACAGAGCTCCTCGGATGGGGCACGATACTCGTCGGCAATATCCTCAATCAGCTCCGCCTGTCCTCCGGCTCCATCAGGATGCCGCACATGCCGTGGCTGATAGCGGTCGTGCTCGCCATCTTCCTTTTCAGACTGGCCATCATCGCGCTGAGCGACATGAACATCCTGTCAAACGGAGGATTGTACAAGAACCTGGTAAGACTGATGTACAATATTCCTGTCTGCATCATTCTGATTTGCCTTAATATAATATATGTAAGGTTCGCCAGGACCAGGCTCCGCCAGAAGCCTGCATATTTCCGCTGGATAACATTGACCTCATTCGTGGTTCTTGCCGTTCTCGGCGCGACATTCGCTGTAGGCATTGACCTTCCGTTTTCCATACAGCAATTGCCTCCGGTTCATGACCTGGTAGAGACGGCTGTAGTGGTATTCATCGCTGAAATACTGTTTTATGTACTTATATACATGGCTGATTACGTGAGAGTTACGCATCAGGATGTGAAAGCCGAGAAGATGAAAAGACACAAGGCCCAGTTCGAATATCTGAAACTGAAACAGCAGGTGAACCCGCATTTCCTGTTCAATTCACTGAATGTCCTGGACTGCCTGATCTGCGACAACAAGAACGAGGACGCAAGCCTTTTCGTCCACAAACTCGCCGGCATCTACAGGTATATGCTTAAAAATGACTCGCTTACGGTTATAAGCCTGCGTGAGGAAATGGATTTCACCGAAAAATATACCGACCTGCTGAAAGTACGCTTCGAGTCAGGGTTCGAGGTCAATGTCGATGTCCCCGAGTCTTTCATGTCTTACGACGTGGTGCCGTGCTCGATCCAGATGCTTGTAGAAAATGCAATCAAACATAACAAGGTGTCTCCGGACAATCCGCTCCACATAAACATAACGGCGCGGAATTCCAGAATCATCGTGACAAACAACAAATATCCGAAGGTGGCGCTTGGAGAAGACTCCACAAAAGTCGGTCTAAACTACATCCGCCAGCAATACATTGATTTGTCGGGCAATGACATTGAAATCAATGACAATGGAACGGATTATTCCGTATCGCTTCCGTTGCTGCCCGCACAGAAAACCTCCTAAAAACTCGAATTATGGCACTAAAAGTATTGATAGTCGAAGACGAACCGATGGCACAGGCAAACCTGAGCCGCACTCTGCAGAAATATTATCCGGATCTGGAAATCGTCGGCATGACAAGTTCCGTCAGCGGCACGGTCGGGTGGCTGAAGGAACATTCCGCCGATGTCATATTCATGGACGTGGAGCTTTCTGACGGTGACTGTTTCAGCATCTTCAGGCAGATCAATGTAGATGCAAAGATCGTAATGACCACAGCCTACGACAGTTACGCCGTCAAGGCTTTCGAGGTAAACAGCGTGGACTATCTGCTGAAGCCTATCGAGAAGGAGGACCTGGACAGGGCTGTGCAGCGCTGCCGCAATTCAGCAGGTGTCACAGACATGTCTGCCCTTCTCTCCACCATCTCCGGTACCCAGCATGAGTACCGGCAGAAGTTCATGGTACGCCTGAATGACAAGATTCTTCCTATTCCTGTCAATGACATCGCGTATTTCCTTTCCGAGGACAAGGTCACATGGATGTTCACATCCGACGGGTCGAAATATGTTATGGACCAGTCACTTGACGTCCTGTCATCACAACTGTCGCCATCCAGGTTCTTCAGGATTTCCCGCGGCTGCATAATCGCTTCATCAGCAGTGCAGAGCATAATCAAACTGCAGGGAGGAAGGCTCAAGATCAATGCTGTTCCACGCTCAGGTCCTGAAATTCTCGTCAGCCGTTCGAGATCAGAGGACTTTCTCCAATGGCTTGAAAACACCACCTGCTGACAGTTCATCGCCTAAAAACGACATCTCATCCGAAAATACCGGCAAGTCATTTTCGGATGTTGGTTTTTGTATATAATTTAGCGGTCACAAAACCACAACAAACAACGAATTATGACACGTACTTTCAGAATCACATATCAGACCTCATGGGGTGAGGAAATCAAACTTTCATTCGGTAACGAGCGCGCTGACATGCATTACCTTCCAGGAGGAATCTGGGAATTGTCAATGCCGGAGAGCAGGATTCCGTCCGGAACCGAGTATCATTATGAGTGCTGGAAAGACGGCAGAAGGCTTCGCCGCGAATGGAAAAACCACATCATCACGGATACGGAAGTCACTGATATTGAGGACCAATGGACAGATATCCCTGCAGCAGCACCGTTCTTTACCTCGGCGTTTGCCGACAAGGTTTTCAGCATCGACCAGGACTCCCCTAAGTTCAAGGTCAATGACGACATGGCTCCCGAGAAGATGTTCCAGACCAACTGGAAATGCGCCGGCACTGCCGTTCCTGTCTTCTCTCTGAGGACTGAGGACAGTTTCGGTATCGGAGACTTCCACGACCTGAAGAAACTCGTGGACTGGGTAGCGGCTACAGGCCAGAGAGTCATACAGCTTCTTCCTGTCAATGACACGACCATGACAGGCACTTGGGTGGATTCATATCCGTATAGCGCGAATTCCATCTATGCCCTGCATCCGCAGTTCGTCTATCTTCCTGAGGCAGGTGTCCGCAGGGACAGCAGCTACAAGACATTGAAAACAGAACTTGAGGCACTTCCGGAGGTGGATTACGAACGTGTCAACAAGGAGAAGGACCGTCTCATGCGCAAGGCTTTCGCTTCGACATGGACAAAGGTCAGCGGTTCTGCTGAGTACAAGAAATTCATAGAGGAAAATGCCGACTGGCTCGAAGCATACTGCGCTTTCAGAATTCTTCTCCGCAAGACCGGAACAGGTGATTCTTCCAAGTGGGGAAAATATGCTTCATATAGTGCCAAGAAAGCGACTTCAGTCCTTGCAGAGAATAGAGAAGAGGCTGACTATCAGTCCTTTGTCCAGTTCCACCTGCACAGACAGCTAGTCGATGCCAGGAACTATGCCAGAAAGCATGGCGTCACTTTCAAGGGTGACCTTCCTATCGGCGTGAGCAGGACTAGCGTGGATGCATGGCAGCATCCTTCCCAGTTCAACATGAATTCCCAGGCCGGCGCTCCGCCTGATGCGTTCTCTGCTGACGGTCAGTTGTGGGGTTTCCCGACATATAACTGGGACAAGATGGAGGAAGACAATTTTGCATGGTGGAGGGCCAGGCTGAAGAACATGGAGCAGTACTTCGACTTCTTCCGCATTGACCATATCCTCGGATTTTTCCGCATTTGGGAGGTTCCGAGAGGGGCAAGCAGCGGTCTTCTAGGCCATTTCTACCCGGCATTGCCGTTCAGTACCAATGAGTTGGCATCGATGGGATTCGACATCAGCACGGGCTGGTACACGTCTGACGGCATTGACACCCTCTTTGTGGAAGACTCGCACAGGAAGGGATATTGGCATCCGCGCATCGGGGCTCAGAATACGGATCATTACCGCAATCTTCCTGACTGGCAGAAGGACGCCTTCAACAGGTTGCATGACGACTTTTTCTACAGGAGGCACAATGCGTTCTGGCGTGATTCCGCACTTCGCAAACTACCTGATTTGCTGGCCGGTACGCGAATGCTTGCGTGTGGGGAGGACTTGGGTATGATTCCGGATTGCGTGCCTGACGTGATGAGGGAACTCCGTATCCTGTCGTTGGAAATCCAGCGTATGCCGAAGGATGCCCAGCATGAGTTTGCCGACACTTGGAGTTATCCGTATTTCTCCGTCTGCGCGACTTCGACACATGACATGAGTCCGCTCCGCGCCTGGTGGAAGGAGGACAGGGGTGTCACCCAGCGTTTCTGGAATCAGGTTCTCGGCAAATATGGCGAGGCCCCGGCCGATTGTACGCCTGACATCTGCCTGAGTATCATTCTGATGCATCTTCAGTCCGCGTCCATGCTGGCGATTCTGCCGCTCCAGGATTATCTGTCGCTCAAGCCGGAACTTTGCATGGAGGATCCTGACAAGGAGAGAATCAATATCCCTGCGATTTCGCCGTTCTACTGGCGATTCAGAATGAAGACGACTATCGAGGAGCTTATCAATGATGATATCACGGGCTATATCCGTTCACTGATACGTGACTGCGGCAGGAGATAGGTCGTGCAGGCAGTCCCCTATGCCGAATTTGTCCGTAAAAAGGGCATATTTTACGGACAAGTGACTCAAATTGAACAGTTGTCCGCAAGAAAACGTTTTAACCCGGACAAATGGGGAATATTACAGTTTGTCTGTCTGGGAACGTTTTAAACCGGACAAAATCTGACGGAACAATAAAGTCCTGGAAACATCAGCTTTCCAGGACTTTATTGTTTGTGTTTTGTGACGTCGTGAGGCTAGAACGAAAAGCAGTAGCCGATAGCCAGAATCGTGTTGAACGACTTCTCGACGGCATAGGCCTTGAGCTTGGTACCCTCCTTGTTCGTGTCGATTTCCTTGTCCTTTTCCCAGTCTTGCATAAGCTTGAAATCAATGCCGTGATGCGCGTTGATTTTCCACTCGACGCCGACGGCTCCGCGGACACGATTCACATAGACATCATTGTAGCCAAGGAACTCATAGTCGGAGTAAGAAGCTGAGGCAGAATCATATGACGCATTGAAAGAGGCGGCATTGAAAGTATTCCTGATTTCCACATACGCATATGGTTCCCAGCTCTTCAGGCCGCGGTAGGCGACCTTGGCACGGGACTTCAGGTCGAAATCATTCCTGGCCTCTTGATATCTGTTCACACCATAAGACTTGTGCGTGAACTGCAGACGCTCCCTCAGGCTGAAACGCCAGTTGCCTGCATCCACAGTACCTGTCACTTCAGCACCGAAACGATGGCGCGGCTTGAAAACGGATGCCGAATTATAATGGCCAATAAAATCATAGTCTGCACCGACCTTCAGGAACTTGCAGACCTTGTACGACATACCGACATTGACCATATGTCTTTCTATACCGCTCCACGAATCCTGAGTCCTCAATTCATATCCGGTCTCGAGGTGGAGTCCCTTGGCGATTTTCCAGTCTGCGGAAGCAGAAAATCTGCTCTTGAACGAGTTTTCCTGCGCATTTGCGATAAACACAAGCGAGGTTGCAGCAATCAGACTTGCTATTAGTTTCTTCGTCATTGACAATTATTTTTTAAGATTCAAATTCCTGGTTTTCAACAAATTGCTTGTTGCGCATAATCTCCGTAACCGAAGACTGCGACTCCCCTGCCGGCAAATTGTAGTAAATCTTGACATATGCGGCATCCTTCAGAAAATCGACGTTGCCGATTTCAATCCGCTCTGGATGCACACCGCAGCGGCGCTCAATGTCGGCCACAAGTTCATCCTTCCGGGAAGGAAGGATAAGGTCAATGCGGTCGTACAGTATTATCTTGCTTGCGCTTCTGCTCTTCCCTACGCTTCGTTCCAGAACCCATACAAGAACGACCGCAAAGGCATTGGCAATGAATGTCACAAGAAGATGACCGCAGCTGAGCTCATAATGGGGGCTGTTGCCGTCCAGTCCGACAACGTTGTACAGAGGGGCCAAGCCGTTTACTGCGGCAAGAGCGATTATTATGAACAAATATGTCATTTCACGGATAGGCACAGTCTCTGTCCTATAACGGATTACGCCGAAAATTGCGAAGAGGCCCAAAGTAAGACCTACGCCTACATCGACACGGCCCATTGTGTAAAGGAGGAGAAGCATAGCTGAAGAAAAGGCTATGAACGTGAACACATAGTCTTTCCTTCCACGCTTGGGGAAATACAGAAGATACACAATCAGGAAACAGACAAGAAGATTCAGTCCGAATCTCATGCCGAGTTCCGCCAGGCTCTGTATCGTAGTCATCATCGGTTCGGAATAGTTCTGGATTCCGAGAAGTTCAGTTTCTTCCATTGTATCAAACAGTTAAATAATTCAAGTATCGTAAATTGCAAGGCTGCCGCACTGCTTTGCGCACATTACCCTCTGACTAAGTCCCTCTGCCTCTGGGATGAACATAATTTCTCGCAGGCCCGGATCTTTTCAAGGAAACGTCCGGGACGGCATTGGGAATCGGTCAATGCCACTCCCATACAGTATTTGCTTATGCGCATTGGCTTTACCCTGAGTGAAAGAAGGATATCCTGCATGGAGCTCCGTTTCCTTCCGTCCCGCTTAAGTTCGATTATCACGACATCGCCGAGACCTGAAGTCACGCCATTCCTCATATTGCGGAAACATATATCGGAATCTATCGTGATGCGTTCAGATAAATCCTTATCCACCAGTGTAATACGAGAAAAAGAGGTTTCCACGGACGGACTCAGGCTATCCGCACGATAACCAGTTATCTTAGCCAGAAAATCACTGCACTTGTTATCTCCTCTGAAATCCGTGAATTCCTCAGGCGGGATGGATATCCTCTTCTTTTTGGTTCTGGAATGATTGTTTTTCGACTTCACTTCCAGAAAACAAAGTTCCGAGGCGCTGTAAATCCTTGTCCTCACCTTCTGGCGGACAAGACGGGAATTTCGATGGTCAAGGAACATCCTGAGATCGGAAGTGTCGAAATAGATACTGTCATAAGGATGAATCCTAACCCCTTCCGAGACGAATATCATGTAGCCGCAGGCCAATGACTTCCGGAGTATCGCGTCGAGAACGGATGATGTAGTGACATATTTCGTGTCAATACGGTTCATGAGCCTTATGGAGTCCATTCTGTCCAAGTCCATGGGCTCGAATGCCATAAGCAGCTCAGGATCAATTGCCTGATGATGTCGAATACTCATATATCTTGTATCTGGACATTTTGCCCTTGGCATTGTAAATGAACTCTTTGTGCTTGCGCCCTGTAGGGGTATATTCGAATTTTCTGATATTGTCAAGTTTCCCTGACGAGTCATATACGAGAACTCTGGCAAGAGTCCCGTCAGGAGAATATTCGAATTTCTTTCTCCATTTCACGCCATCCTTGCCATACTCTGCCTCTTCCACTTTAAGGCCAAGGCTATTGTATATTGTCAGGTGGTCCAGGATTTTTACTCCGGAAGAGGTCTCCACGTTCCACTCCTTGATTATAAGGTTCTCTTTACCGTTCTTGGTCTGGGCAATCACAGCAAAAGGCAGGAGCAAAGCGATAATTATGGGAAAAATACGTTTCATTCAATATTATTTTTTTGCGTACACTCAAACGCAATTCATTATGTGTACCGCAACGAAATTAATAGATTAACTCCTTTTTAGCAAACTTGTAACATTTATTTAACAAGTGGTTACAAAATATCCGGCATGCATGATTGTTTTCAAAAACAGATTAATCTGATTATTTTTGACAAATGTTTTAGGATTATTCAGTAATTATGAAAAAAATATTTGCATTTGTTGTCCTGTATATTGCACTTGCATTGAGCGCAATCGCCGGAAATCTAGTGTCAGGCGAGAAGAAGGATAATTATCAATATCTTACGGATATTCCTTATACTGCTGTCAATGAGTCTGATGCTTATCGCAAAGAGAGGTGTAAACTGGACATCTACTATCCCGAGAATGTAAAGGAGTTCAAGACTCTGGTCTGGTTTCATGGCGGTGGACTCGAGGGCGGCAACAAGGGACTCAGGGAGGAGTTCCGCAACCGTGGATTTGCTGTCATTGACGTAAATTACCGTCTGTACCCGAAGGTGAAGTGTCCGGGGTATCTGGAGGATGCGGCGCTTGCCGTGAGCTGGGTCTTCAATAACATTGAAAAGTATGGCGGCAGCCCGTCGAAGGTTTATATCGGCGGTCATTCTGCCGGCGGCTGGCTGACATTGATGCTGGCGCTGGACAAGAGGTGGCTGGCGGAATATGGCATTGACGCGGACAGAATCGCGAAGGCGTATCCGGTCGGCGGGCAGACAATGACGCATTTCACAATCAAGAAGGAGCGCGGTCTGGATGTGGATCTTCCTTTCATAGATGACATGGCACCGTCGTTTCATGCAAGGAAGGAGGGTGCGCCGCTGATGCTGATTACCGGGGACCGGAATCTGGAGATGCTTGCCAGGTATGAGGAAAATGCTCATCTGCTGGCGATTTTGAAGCATGTCGGGCATGAGGCGTCGCTTTTCGAGTTAGAGGGCTTCGGTCATGTCAATGTTCTTTCGCCGGCCTGTCTGCTGATCAGAGATGATATCGAGAAGCAGTAGAGAGCGCTACTTGGCCCAGCGGAAATTCCGGGGGCCGGCGGCGACGCAGGGAATCCATGTGACAATCTTCATTTGATTACGGCCGACGTAGAGAGACTTCCGGGAGAACCAGACTTGGAGTGTACCCTGCAAAGAGTTCTCGTGAGTATCAGATCAATTTGTCCGGAAATAACCGCATATTTACGGATAAGTTGTTGTAACTGTGAAGTTTGTTAGTGGAGAAACGTTTTAATCCGGACAAGTTGTCAAAATATTCAGTTTGTCCGTGGGAAGGCTTGTTTTCACGGACGTTTTCTAATTAACTCAAAAATTGCTGCTGGTTAGGAATAGCATTTCGCGGATTTCTTTATAGGTTGCTGCTTTGTCCCACATAAAACGTTTTCGCGGAACAAAACCTTGTATTACGGCCATTCGGTACCACATAAAACGTTTTCGCGGAACCAAATTAGTATTATTAGTATAACGGGGCTTTTTCTTGGCTCGGATGGTTTGCTGGCGCGCAGGTTAGTCCATAATACGAGGGTACGTGTGGCAGACAAGTCTGTCTTGGGCGGATTCGGCCATGTCGATGCTGGGACTTGGGACATTTGGTGTAAATATCAGGCGTTTTTTACACCGATCTTCATTTTTGATACATTCTGTGTAAAATTCGCCCTTTTTTTACACCATTTCTGTTTCGCAGGGAGTTTTAAGACAAGGTGACCAAACTCTCCCACTGCGTGGCCCCCCAGTGACTGAGTACTCTCTGGCACTCCCCTGCTGGGGGAGACTGTCCGAAAAGTCAAACATTCCTCAGTGAGAATCGAGAATCCGCTTCTGGCCTTGTATAGGGGCACGGAGTATTTCAGTCTCGCGAGGACTTTTCGGACGGCCTGCTGGGGCGCGTTACTTGGCCCAGCGGAAATTCCGGGGGCCGGCGGCTAGTTCGAAATGAAGTTTGACAATGCCCATGTCCATCCGGGTGTAGCCGATTAGGGAGACGCCACGGGTGATACGGACTTGGGGCAATGGTTCACCGCCAAGGAACTCCAGGAAGAACTTCTGTTGATTTACTGCAGTCGGGGCCAGGAGAGCAGACTCGACACCTTTCCGGAACCAGTCGGGAGTCTTGGAACTTGCATTACTTACATCATTGACACTCTTGGACTTATGCTGGACACCGGGGGTCTCGCCATAGCCTATGGCGATATAACAGGCAATCTTTTCATCCTCGTCGAGAGAATACGTTCCGAAAACTTTGCGGTAACTGATGCCGGCCCAACATGAATTGAGGCCAAGACGCTGGGCCAGAAGCACGAGACGCTCACCATAGTAGCCGATACGCTCATCAAGGTCAGCCGACTTGCGGCCAGCCATCACAAGGTAATTCTTCACACCGGAAAACTTGCCATAGGCCATCACGCCACTGAAAGCCAGAGGCTCATCAGTCACTAATTGGACATGAAGATTTCCTTCGGCATTGACATTGGCAATCTCTGCTCTGAGCGAATTCAGGACATTAACTGGAAGCGGTCGGTCAAGATACCTGCGCACGGAATGGCGTAAGACAATCGCATCCATATCGCTCATTTTCAAGACTTTCCAGAAACTCTCAGGAAGAGTGACATTGGCCAGTTCCGCTGCCGCGCCGAAAAGAGGCGCAATCTCTTCCACGCGCCAGCCCGCGATTCCGCAGCCTATCGGAGTCACGAGGAAGGTCAATGCCGGATGTGATTTCGCATAAGCGGTGAAGTCGTCCACGTACCTGCGGATAATGTCAATGCTGCGGTCCATTGTCGGGATTGCGTAACATTGACCTGTCATACCGATACCTACACCCCATTCGGCGCCGAAATCTTCATAAGCGATTCTGGCAGCGCCGCCACCATGCATACCTTCTTTGTTGCTGCCGAAAACAAAGATTTCATTGTCCTTGAGGGAGGTGATACGGTCTGATGTTATACGATTCTGTTCCATGATATTTTTATAATTTTGAAATGAGCGTAACTGTCTGATACTCATGTGGAGATTACGATACTGACATCAACATAAGTTGGAAAGCGGTACTCACTGTCTGCCACTCATGTGAGAATCACGACAAGCGTCATTGACATAAACGAAAAGCAGTACGCGCTGCCTGATACGCATGTGGGCGTCACGGTAAATGACATTGACATGAGCAGGCAGGGGACCGGAGATGAGGTCTGTGGTCTGCCAGAGGTGTGGAGACGGTTTGCGGCGGAGAGGAATGAACTCGTCACGATGAGACTTGCGGTAATCGCGGGACTGGGAGGCATTGAGGCGTATTACCTGCTCCACTTCCGGGGCAGCCATAAGACTCCACTCACAAGAATAAGTTTTACGTCCAAGACCGGAGATGCGGACGACGCCGTCTGACGAACCGCCGAAGACATTGATATACAGACGATAAGAACGACCGGTAGAGTCATTCGGAACCGCCCATGCTGACAACTGTTCAGAAGCCGGCCTGCCGATGCACTTATAGGACAGGTCATAAGTTCCGTTGCGATGAATGTCGGCAACGAAGTAGCCCCTTGGGGAGCCGCAACTCTGTAACGCATACGGAATTCCGTCTGAATCCCTGACGCCACGCCACCAACTGCCGCAAGCAGCACCGACAATGAGTTCAGGAATGGAGTCATCGCGGGAAACGAAATGCGTGTGCCCGCTGACGAACAAGAGACGCGAAATGTCAGGTATCAATGCCCGAACAGAGTCGCGGCCCTTCATCTGACTGAAAGGGATGTGCGAAGCGAGTATTGTCAATGCTGGAGTTCCGCATACACGTGACGGCTTCCGGCCACGGGTCTCCCCCACGCCCCTATTCAACACAGAATCAAGCCAATGCTTCTGCCTGTCCGTAAATCCTCCGATATAATCCGTCATACCGGAATCAGAATGACGGACATTATTCATCAGGACGAAACGCACATTGCCACGAACAAAAGACGTATCCACATAGCCGACTGCCTTACGCCATGTGGAAAGGTCACGCCGCCTATACATGGACGATTTCTGGCCACGGTAAACATCACGGTCATGATTGCCCGGAACCATGAAACACTGATAGGGCAGAGAATCGACAACTCCCACAGACTCAGGGAGCAAGGACATATTGTCATTGACCAGATCCCCGAGGAAAATGCACATGTCAAGGTCACGGCGCCCTCGCAGTTCCCGATAAACCGACCGCCTCGCATAACCCATCTCCGTCGAATCGTCCACCTGCGGGTCACCGACCAGCGCCACACGCAGGACACGACAGCGGGTCTGCCGGCCTCCACCACCGTCAGCACCGGAAAGACGCACGCTCCCCACCAAGGCACAGATCAATGCCAATGCAAGCGTCAACAATATGTATTTCAAAGACTTATCTCCAGTCATACGTCCACTAAGTAATCCTTAAAAAATAACTTGGTAATCTTTGCTCGTCTTTTCGGTCTATAT
>ERZ1035032.114-NODE-114-length-66588-cov-9.900936_pt1 | contig 66588 bp, 52 predicted proteins | sample MGYA00520693_ERZ1035032 | MGnify/ENA primary metagenome ERZ1035032 (study PRJEB33766, sample SAMN09781740) | gut metagenome | biome: gut microbiome | host: Homo sapiens | place: Madagascar | study: EMG produced TPA metagenomics assembly of the PRJNA485056 data set... | reverse complement strand
CTTATTTGCCGAGTAGTTGTTACAGATTTAGATAAACGGGAGCTGCTGAACATTTCATCTCATTCTGTAACACCTAGGACCAAAAATGACTGCTAGATGTTACAGGTCGAGACGGTAGCGTGCCGGGGCCGCAGCGGGCCGACGTCTCAGTGCCCTATCCTTCAATCACTCAGAAAATCTTATATATAGAGACTTAGATTTATGTATAAGATCGCGCAAAGCTGGCAACAATACTTCTCGAACAACGTGAAGCCGCCCCGTAGGGCGGCAGCCCCAAGAGAGGTGATTCCATGAGAATCGATAAGCTAGCAATGACGTCGCGTGAGGCGCTGCAGACCGCCATGAGCGCGGCTGCCGACGCGCAGGCCGGCGCGGTGGAGCCGATCCACCTGCTGTCCGCCCTGCTCGGTGCAGGCGAGCGCAACATCTCCGTGATCATCGAGCGCATCGGCGCCGACCCGGCCCAGCTCGCACGCTCTACGCAGGACGCCATCGACCGCGCACCCAAGGTTTCGGGCGAGGGTCAGCAGATGGGTCTTTCTAACGAGCTCGTTCGCGTCATCGAGAAGGCTGAGAAAAAGGCCACCAAGATGGGCGACAGCTTTGTGGTGACCGAGCATCTGCTCATGGCGCTTGCCGAGGACAAGGGCGAGGCGGGCCGCGTGCTGCGCGACGCCGGCGTTACCAAGGAGCGCATCGAGCAGGTTTACGAGGAGCTGCGCGGCGATGATCGTGTGACGTCTGCCGAGGACAAGACCCAGTTTGAGGCGCTGGAGCAGTACGGCCGCAACATCTGCGACCTCGCCCGCGCCGGCAAGCTCGACCCGGTCATCGGCCGTACCGACGAGATCCGCCGCACCATCCAGGTCCTGTCCCGCCGCACCAAGAACAACCCCGTGCTCATCGGCGAGCCGGGCGTCGGCAAGACGGCCATCGTCGAGGGTATCGCCCAGCGTATCGTGGCCGGCGACGTGCCGAGCACGCTGCGCGACCGCGACCTCATCGAGCTCGACATGAGCGCGCTGGTCGCCGGCGCCAAGTACCGCGGCGAGTTCGAGGACCGTTTGAAGGCCGTGCTCAAGGAAGTGCAGAAGTCCGAGGGCAAAGTCATCCTGTTCATCGACGAGCTCCACACCATTGTGGGCGCGGGTGCCACTGAGGGCTCCATGGACGCCGGCAACATCCTCAAACCGGCGCTCGCCCGTGGCGACCTACACGCGATCGGCGCGACCACGCTCGACGAGTACCGCAAGTACATCGAGAAGGACGCGGCGCTTGCACGTCGTTTCCAGACCGTTCTGGTGAGCGAGCCTACCGTCGAGGACACCATCTCGATCCTGCGTGGCCTCAAGGAGAAGTACGAGATCTTCCACGGCGTGCACATCACCGATAGCGCGCTCGTGGCGGCCGCCGACCTCTCCGATCGCTACATCGCCGACCGCTTCCTGCCCGACAAGGCCATCGACCTGGTCGATGAGGCGGCAAGCCGCCTGCGCATGGAGCTCGATAGCATGCCGGTCGAGATCGACGCCACCACGCGTCAGCTCACCCAGTTGCAGATCGAGGAGCAGGCGCTCATGAAGGAGACCGACGACGCCTCTAAGGAGCGTCTTGAGGCCCTGTGCCAGGAGATTGCTGAGGTCCAGGAAAAGCTCAACGTGCAAAAGGCCGGCTGGCTCAACCAAAAGAACGCCATCGACCACGTGCAGGAGCTCAAGGGTCAGCTCGACGAGGCCAAGAGCGAGGAGGAGCGGGCGACGCGTAACGGCGATCTGGGCCGTGCGTCCGAGCTGCGCTACTCCGTGATTCCGGGCCTGCAGCAGCAGATTCAGGATTCCGAGGCTGCGCTCGAGGCGCAAAAGCAGCAGGACGGCGAGGGCCTCAACGAACAGGTGACCTCCGATGAGATCGCTGAGGTCGTGAGCGCTTGGACAGGCGTGCCCGTCTCCAAGATGATGCAGGGCGAGCTCGACAAGCTGAAGGGCTTGGAGGGCGAGCTGCATAAGCGCGTCATCGGCCAGGACGAGGCGGTCTCCGCTGTCGCCGCGGCCGTGCGTCGCAGCCGTGCGGGCCTCTCCGATCCGGACAAGCCCATCGGCAGCTTCTTCTTCCTGGGCCCCACCGGCGTGGGCAAGACCGAGCTCGCCAAGGCGCTTGCCGAGTGCCTGTTCGATGACGAGCGTGCGCTCGTGCGTATCGACATGTCCGAGTACATGGAGAAGTTCAGCGTCCAACGTCTGATCGGTGCGCCTCCGGGATACGTTGGCTACGACGAGGGCGGCCAGCTCACCGAGGCCGTGCGCCGTCGTCCGTACTCCGTGATTTTGCTCGACGAGATGGAGAAGGCTCATCCGGATGTCTTTAACGTGCTGCTGCAGGTGCTTGATGACGGCCGTCTGACCGATGGCCAGGGTCGCCAAGTGTCCTTCAAGAACACGATCATCATCATGACGTCTAACGTGGGCTCCAAGGCCATCGCCGATCTGTCCGGTAAGGACGAGGAGGAGATGCGCCATCAGGTCGACGCCGCCATGGCTCAGACCTTCCGCCCCGAGTTCCTCAACCGTATCGACGATATCGTGGTGTTCCATCCGCTCGGCATGGCGCAGATCGAGAAGATCGTCGATATCCAGCTCGCCGATGTCCGCGCGCGTCTGGCCAAGGAGCGCATGACGCTTGCCATCACCCCGGCGGCCAAGCAGATGCTCGCCGTGGGTGGCCTGGACCCCGTGTTCGGTGCCCGTCCGCTCAAGCGCCTGGTCCAGCGCGAGGTCGTGGACGCCATTGCCGCCGCTATTATCGACGGTACGGTGCGCGAGGGCGATCAGGTGACGGTCGATGTCGACAAGGACGGCGGCTTTACCGTCGTGTGCGACAACACGCCGGCGGCCACCTACGAGGTTCCCGACGCCGAGTAGATTTTGGGCCGGCTTTAAAACCGCCTCTCATCGCAAAACGCCAAGGGCGGCGGATCCAATCGGGTCCGCCGCCCTTTTTCGTGCGACAATCGATGGTGTTGAACGTGAGTACATGGCAAGGAGCTATGCAGATGACAGACAAGAACAAGACGAACACGCCGGCGACCGATGCCGCACCCAAGCCTGCGCCCAAGCCGGCGCCCAAGCCGCGCGACCCCTATATCCGCGCCGAGAACGAGGACGACGACGGCTACGATCCTTATAGCGATCGTCGCCCCGAGCGCGAGCCCCTCTTCGAAGCCGACCCCTGGCGTTAAGTAGCTCATTTGGGACGGGGCTTTTTTAGCTACTTTGTTTTCGGCTAGAGGCGTTCATGCCTGCCCCCCTCGGCCGCTCGATATCCTCCGGGAGGGGCCACTAATAGAAAACTTGCTTATCCATTAATCAAGATACGCATAATCTTGCTCTCCTGCTAATCAAGAATCGTTATAATCTTGATTAGCAGGAGAGCAAGATTGGAGAATTATGGCATTCAACGACTTGGTGGCTCAAAAAATAAAGGACTTTGAGCAACAGGGGATTCCGCAGGTCTTTGAGCGCGACCTTGATCTGGGCAACCCGCAGGAGCCAAAGCGCGACAACATCGTATATGTGATTGTGGGCGCCCGTCGTTGTGGAAAGACGTATCGCCTGTATCAGGAGATACGGCGGCTTCAGGGCCAAGGCGTCGAGCTTGACCGGATGCTATATTTCAATTTTGAGGATGAGCGCTTGCGTCCGTATGAGCCATCGCTACTAGCGGACGTGCTCGATACATTCTATGCACTATATCCTGCTGCTCGAGGCGAGGGCGCCTACCTTTTCTTTGACGAGATCCAGGAAATACCCGAATGGGGTGCGTTTCTGCGACGCGTGGTCGATACGGAGAAGGCGACCGTTTACGTGACGGGATCTTCTTCTAAGATGCTGTCCTCAGAACTTAAGAGCGAGTTCAGGGGCCGTTCTCTTGTGCGAGAGCTTTTTCCGTTGAGTTTTTCGGAATACGTCCGATATAAGACGGGGAGCGTTCCTGAGTCGAACGCACCCTTCTCCTCGAGCGATGCAGCGTTGCTCCGACACCATCTGGTCGGATATCTCGAGCGAGGGGGATTCATCGCGACACTTGAGCAGACGCCCGCAGACGCGATTCAGCTGCTACAGGAATATGCGTCGCGAACGGTCGCCATGGACGTCGTTGAACGTTACGACGTCAAGAACCCCCGTTTGGCCTCGCTGTTTCTGGCGCGGTGCATGGCATCTTCGGGACGAGAGCTGTCAGTGAACAAAGTGTACAACGAGTTCAAGAGCAGACAGATATCCGTCAGTCGAAATACGCTCAGCGACTTACTTGAGTATTACGAGGACGCCTACCTGCTGTTTTCGGTGCCGGAGTTCACGCGTTCGCTTGCAAATAATACGCGGTCTGCGTCTAAGGTCTACGCCGTCGATCCTGCGATGTTCGGAGCGTTCTCCCCCGCATCGGCATTGGATCATGGCCAGAGGCTCGAGACCGCGGTGTTCAATGCGCTCAGAAGAAGGACCCCCGCCGTGCGGCCCGGTTCGGTTTGCCGCCTGCTGATTAAAGATAAGAATAAAAGCCATGAGGTGGACTTTGTGGCTGGGGATGCACTGCTCATGCAGGCTTACGGCCTGATTCAGGTAAGTGTGGATATGACAAGCGAGAAAACGCGCGAGCGCGAAATTGCCGCGCTCGATGCCGCGATGGCCCAGTTTGATCTTGGCGAGTCGGTAATCGTTACCATGGATGAGCAGGCCGATATTCCATGCAAACATGGCGTGGTACATGCTGTGCCCGCATGGAAGTGGCTCCTTTCCTAATCGTCTATGGATTTGCGAGGCCAGGACTCAGGTGTCATGGTCCGCTAGTCCTGGGCCTTGATGCTCGGCAGGAGAATCTGGGCGAGGTAGTCGGTCTCGAGTTTGGTTGCGGCGTCTGCCTTGCCGTCTTTGCCGACCAGTACGTTCTTGATTTGGCTATAGGTGTAGCGGTTACCGGTCGTGAGCTCGACAAGCTCAATGGCCGTGTCCATGGGGTAGGTTGACACGGGATTCTGCGTCCGTCCGTTGATGGTCTGGGGCACCACGTACGGATAGACGGGGCCGCTGGCGTAGACGGTATAACCGTTGCCTAGATTGGCCGCACCCAAAACCGTATCGCCCTCATCGGGCGTAAAGCTCTCGCCCTCGCGCACCGCGACGAGCGTCACAATCGGCGTATCGCTGTCGCCGGCAAGATAGATGCATAGCGTGCTGCCATTTTGCCAAGTCTCGACCTTGCCGTACCACTCGACGGGGATATCGAGCTGGTAGAGGTCGGTTGCCTTGTGGCGAGCGTCGGCATCGCGGGCTGCCTGTGCCTTTTGCGCGCTCACGGCATTGACGGCGGCGTCGCGCCGCGCGGTTGCTGCCTGCTGGAGCACTTTGGCAGCCGCGGCGGAGCTCGTGCCTCCCTCCTCGGCATACTTGGCGGCGGCATCGATCTGGTCGTCAGTCACCGTGTCGGCCGAAGGCACCTTGAGCCTAAAGGCGGCCTGGCTGCTTAGGTCCTGTCCGTCGCTCTTGATCGTGACCTGCGCCTTGGTGGTCGGCACGGTATAGACGGTGCCGTCGGACGCGATGGGGGAGGCGGCAATGGAGAGCGTGTAGTTACCGGGTAGCAGTTTGATGCCACGGCCGTGCTCGTCAACATAGAGTGTTTCGCTCACGGAGGATCCGTCAGAATCCTGGCCACTCACTTGTACGGGAATCTTGGAGCCGGCGGAACAGTCGAGCCCCGCGGCATGTACGCCAATCTGCACCGACATCATCGTGTGGGCATTGGCGGCGACAGCGGCAGCCTGCTCTTGCTGATATCCGTTCCAGACAGCATAGCCTGCACCGCCGGCGACAAGCGCAACGGCCACAGCGCCGGCAACCATCAGATTGCGGCGCTTGGGCGACATATTGCGATGACGAACCTCGGCCTCGCGTGCCGAGGGAACGGACGGTAGGGGAATATCGCCCATGGCGATGGTCTCGTCCACGGCTGGTGCGGAACCCAGGCCAGGAAGCTCGCGGGTCAGCGAATCCTCGGCCGGCAAGCTGTCGAGCAAGACGGTTTCCTCGCCCGTGTCGGATTCGGGCTGATTGCCGGCCTCGCTTTCGGTGTCTTCGTGACCTGCCTCGTCTTCGGTGGGCGCGGCGCCATCGTCTTTTGCATCCTGATCATCGAGCTGCGCCTCGATTTCCGGCTCATCCTGCACATCAACGCTCGAATCGTCAAACGTAATCTCGGCCAGCGCGATCTGGTCTAGACTCTCCAGGGCCTCGGCACACGCTTCTGCATCTTGGACCGCATCCTCTTGGCCCATCGTCTCATCTTTCATATATCCCCCAAGCTCAATATCGGGACAACAATGTACCCAAAAACGGGGCTCCATAGAGCCGCCGCATGATTTGAAATCCGATTTTATATATGCGCGTGTTTTTGAATAGATGAATAGAGGTGCAACGACAAAAAGCCCCCGGAAAGCGAGCGAAACGCTTTTCGGGGGCTCTGCGAGACATTGGATTGAAAGGCCTGGTGAGCTGGCCTATGCCCAAGTGCCAACAGCGGCCAACATGTTACTCGGCGTGCGCGTAATCAACCTTGGCACGGCGAGCGGTGGCCTTCTCCCAATCGCTGGTGCCCTCAAAGACATCCTGCTTGTAGGGATTGCGGCCGAGCTTCTTGGCGCGGTAGGCGATGTAGATGATCGCGGCGACGTTGGCGACCAGTGCGGCGATCGAGACCGCGGTAGCGGCGCCGGGGTCGAGCGTGGAGTGGGTCACAAAGATGGACTCCTCCTGGAAGTACGGGAACACCTGGGCAAACATGCACCAAATGGCCAGCGTAAAGGCGCGGTTCTGGATCCAGCCGCCCTTGTTCCAGCTAAAGGCGGCGACGGTGGGCGCCAGCAGCAGCGCAAAGCCGCAGAACCAGGAGTGGGTGGGCAGGCAGTTGTAGGTGTAGCAGAAGTTCCAGATGTCGTAGGCGATGATGTAGACCCAGGTCATGTCGGGCCACAGCATGTCGGTCTTGTCCTCGGAGGCGTAGACGCTCCACCAACCGGTCATGCAGAAGATGTTGATGATACCGGCGATGCCGTTGAACACGTTGTTCCAGCCGGCCAACTGCGTAGCACCTTCGGAGGTGACCCAGGTGGACTCGCCCAGGACAAAGAAGTGATAGGCGCTCTCAAAGTCGGATACGACGGCGATCATGATGTTGATGGCGACGATCACAAACGGCCACGCGCGGAACCAGTGCGCCTTGCCGATCTTGCCCCACTGATACTTAATGGCGATGAAGCCCCAGCAACCGGCCAACGCCGCGTAGACCTTGGCGTAGTGGAACCAGCTGTTCTGGTACACATGGGTGGGGTTGGTGAGCGCCCACTCGGCACCCTGCGAAACGCCGACGGCGATGGCGACGCAGTAGATGGTCATGGCCAGCGGAGCCACGCCAAAGATGATGGCCGCGCCGAGCTTGGTGCGGCGGCCGACCTCGTTGAGCACGATCAGGCCGATAAAGACCATGGCCCAGCCGGCCCAGTGGATAAGGGTATCGCTACCCCAAACATCGAACAGCATGCTGCTCTCCTTTCACAAGCCCGCGGCCCCTCTTCCGATCGCGGGCAGTTTGGCCAAATGTCGTCAGTTCTGGGGCTTGCGCTCCGGATACTTGGCGGTATAGCCCTCGATGTGGAGTGTCGAGGCGATGATTTCCTTGACCGTCTCGTCGGGCACATCGGGGTGCGTGCGGATATACATCAACAACCCCATGATGAGGGTGTAGAACGTCTCGTAGACATGGTCGATGCGTAGCTCATGATGGGCGACGAAATCCACCACGGTGGTGTCGCAGATATACTGCGCCACGCGTTGGACCACGTTGTGCAAAAAGCCGCCGTAGAGCGCGCCGCTGCTGGAGGTCAGGGTGCTCGGCAGTTCGTGGCCGCTGGCGACCAGGCGCTTAAAGAGCGGGGCGACGGTGTCGAGCGCCCCCTCGATGTCGCCAACCGTGCGGCTGGCATTCCACTGCTCGAGCTCGGTAATGAAGCCGTCGATTGCCTCGTCCATGACAGCGGTGACGGCGGCGTCCATATCGGCAAAGTAGTGGTAGAACAATGAACGCGTGCAGCCGGCTCGCTTGGTCACAGCCGATACCGATAGGTGGGACACGCCCAGCTCGGAGCTTACGGTGCGCACGGCATCGAGAATCTCGCGACGGCGTTCGTCGCCCGTCAAGCGCTTTGCCGCGCTATCGGATGCGGGGGCGGCATCGACCGCAGAGGTACCTGCTGCGTTGTTGCCCATGTTTTGCCGCCTTTCATCCTCTTTTGCCGGACCGTTCGCCTAACAGTCTTGAATATTGTTGACGGTTCGTCAATACTATTTTTGACACAATGTCAACAATGGCGGGTGAACGGCATGGGGGCATGCCCGGCCTGCAAAAAAAGAGGGGCGCTGCGGCCTCGTTGGGCTGCGGCAAGAGAAGGGACAACCATGATTCTCAACGGACCGGGGATTAGTTACACCGAGCCCGATATCGGCGCGGAGTTTGTGCCGCCGCTGCCGGAGCATCCGCGCGAGGCAATCGTCAAGCTGTGCGAGCACTGCACCAACCGTCTGCTGCATCGCGACGAGCTGCTGGGCTACGAGTACTGGTCGTTTGCCGAGGCCGCAACCGACGAGCAGGCCGAAGTGCTCTGCAAGATGAAGATGCGCCGTCCCTATACGCTGCCCGAGATGGTCAAGCTCACCGGCATGCCCGAGGCCGATATCGAGAAGATGCTCGACGACATGAGCTACACGGGTCTGCTCGAGTACAACTGGGAAAATCCCGAGCGCGCCAAGCAGTGGGTGCTGCCCATGCTGGTGCCGGGTTCCGCCGAGTTCCTCAACATGCGCGTGAGCCAGCTCGAGGAGCACCCGGTCTATGCCAAGTTCTTTGAGCAGGCGTCCAAGGGACCGCTGTCCAAGGCCACGCCGATGGTGCCGCCCGGAGGCGCCGGTATCGGCATGCACGTCATTCCGGTCGAAAAGGCCATCGATGCCGCGAGCACGTCGGTGCCGATCGAGCATATCGAGCATTGGCTCGACAAATACGATGGCAAGTATGCCGCCAGCACCTGCAGCTGCCGCGCGAGCCGTCGCGTGATGGGAGAGGGCTGCGCCGACGACCCGGCCGATTGGTGCATCGCCGTGGGCGATATGGCCGACTACGTGGTCGAGACCGACCGTGGCCATTACGTGACGCGCGACGAGGTCTACGACATTTTGCGCCAGGCCGAGGACAACGGCTTTGTGCACCAGATCACCAATATCGACGGCGAGAACAAGATCTTCGCCATCTGCAACTGCAACGTCAACGTGTGCTACGCCCTGCGCACCTCTCAGCTGTTCAACACGCCCAACCTGTCGCGCTCGGCCTATGTCGCCAAGGTCGAGAAGGACAAGTGCGTTGCCTGCGGTCGCTGCGTTGAGGTGTGCCCGGCCGGCGCCGCCAAGCTGGGCCAAAAGCTCTGCAGCAAAAAGGCCGGCGGACAGGTACCCGAGTATCCGCGCCAGGAACTGCCCGATGCCACCAAGTGGGACCACACCAAGTGGTCGCCCAACTACCGCAACGATAACCGCATCGAGACGCATGAGTCCGGCACCGCGCCCTGCAAGACGGCCTGCCCCGCGCACGTTGCCGTTCAGGGCTATCTGAAGCTCGCGGCGCAGGGTCGCTATGACGAGGCCCTAGCACTCATTAAGCGCGAGAACCCGCTGCCCGCTATCTGCGGCCGTGTGTGCAATCGCCGCTGTGAGGATGCCTGCACCCGCGGTCGTGTGGACGCCGCCGTGGCTATCGACGAAGTCAAGAAGTTTATCGCCCAGCGCGATCTGGACGCAGCGACCCGCTATGTCCCGCCCGTGGTGACCCCGACGCGTGCTGGCGGCTTCGACCAGAAGATTGCCATCATCGGTGCCGGTCCGGCTGGTCTGTCCTGCGCTTTTTATCTGGCCGAGAAGGGCTATAAGCCCGTCGTGTTCGAGAAAAACGAGCGCCCGGGTGGCATGCTCACCTATGGCATTCCCAGCTTTAAGCTGCAGAAGGATGTTATCGAGGCGGAGGTCGAGGTCATTCGCCTGATGGGTGCCGAGTTTCGCTATGGCGTGGAAGTCGGCCGCGACGTGACGCTCGACGAGCTGCGCGCGCAGGGCTTTAAGGCCTTCTACGTTGCCATTGGCTGCCAGGGCGGCCGCCTTGCCGGCATTCCGGGCGAGGACGCCGAGGGCGTGACCGTGGCCGTCGACTTTTTGCGCGAGGTCAACAGCGGCAAGATTGACGCGCTGCCCGGCCGCACCATCGTGGTGGGCGGCGGCAACGTTGCTATCGATGTCGCGCGCAACGCCTGCCGTCTGGGTTCCGAGCACGTTGAGATGTTCTGCCTGGAGAGCGAGGCTCAGATGCCCGCCAGCGAGGAAGAGCGTCGCGAGGCCGTTGAGGACGGCGCGCACATCAGTTGCGGTTGGGGCCCCAAGGAGGTCCATCTGGACGAGGCCGGCCGTGTGTGCGGCATCACCTTTAAGCGCTGCACGCGCGTCTACGATGACGAGGGCCGTTTTGCGCCCGAGTACGACGAGAACGACCTGCGCCGCGTCGATGCCGACCGCGTGGTCATGTCCATCGGTCAGTCCATCGTGTGGGGCGACCTGCTGGCTGGCTCCAAGGTGGAGCTTGGCCGCGGTCAGGGTGCCCTTGCCGATCCCCAGACCTACCAGACCGCCGAGCCCGACATCTTTGTGGGCGGCGACGTCTACACCGGTCCGAGCTTTGCCATCGATGCCATCGCCGCCGGCCACGAGGCCGCCGTGTCCATCCATCGCTTTGTGCAGCCGGGATCCACGCTCACCATCGGCCGCAACCAGCGCCGCTACGCCGCGCTCGACCGCGACGATGTCGTGATCGAGAGCTATGACAACGCGAGCCGTGAGGTTGCCCACGTGGACCGCGAGCGCGAGAAGGCCGCGCCCTTCAGCGAGTACGTCGAGACCTTTACCGAAGAGCAGGTGCGCGCCGAGACCGCCCGTTGCCTTGGCTGCGGTGCCTCAATCGTCGACCCCAACAAGTGCATCGGCTGCGGCCTGTGCACCACCAAGTGCGCGTTCGATGCCATCCATCTGGATCGCGATCGCCCCGAGTGCTCCACGATGGTCAAATACGAGCAAAAGCTCCCCAGCCTGGGCAAGTACGCACTCAAGCGTGCCATCAAGATCAAATTCGGTCGCAAGTAAGTAGTCATAACGGGAACGGCGGAAGGAATTAAAAGTGCACGAGCTCGGAATCGTGTATCACATCATTCGCGATGTCGAGAATGTGGCTCGCGCCAACGGCGTAAGTCGCGTTTCGAGCGTGACGTTGCTGCTGGGCGAGGTCTCGGGCGTCGTTCCCGACTTGCTGCTCGACGCTTGGCGCTGGGCAGCAGATAAAAAGCCTATCACCGAGGGCTCGGAGCTTATCGTGGAGCCCGTTGAAGCCGTGACACATTGCGAGGCGTGCGGCCGCGACTACGCGACGGTCGAGCACGGCAAGACCTGTCCCCATTGCGGTAGCGGCGAGACTTATCTGCTGCAGGGCCAGGATGTCATGATCAAGCAGATCGAGACCCCCGACGAGAACCTGGCAGACGCTACCCCTGACGGTCCTGCTGCCCCTGACGCCGTCGACGCCGCCAATCCCCTCCACATCGCCTAACTTGGTCGTTGGGGACGTTCTTAAACGACTAGTCATTAAAGAACGTCCCTAATGACTAATTTTGTCAGAGCATAACTAACGAAATTAGTCAAGTCATGTCTGTTTAAACAAAATATCGAAGAGTCAAGCAGATTCTTGTCCGCCATAAATCGGTATTAATGAACGCTACGCTTGTACCTGTCCTCTAAGAGGGTCAAAACAATTATGTTTAGTGAGGAATAGCTGAAAACCAGCGATGTAACCAACTTGTAACAAAAGCATGACGTTTAAACAAATAATCCAACCATTCACATTTTTTCCTATAAATTTGCCACACTTGCGGCTATACTCTTTTTTGTCGTGTAGGAAATACGTAGACAAAAAGGAGGTTATGTGATGGTAAGTATTGTTCTTGCTAGCCATGGTGACTTGGCGGCTGGAATCAAGCAGACGGGCTCGATGGTCTTTGGCGATCAGCCGTCTGTAGCCGTGGTCTCGCTCGAGCCGAGCATGGGCCCCGACGACTTCCGTGCCAAGGTCGAGGAAGCAGTCGCTTCCTTCGAGGACCAGGAGCAGGTGCTCTTCCTCGTTGATCTGTGGGGCGGTACGCCGTTCAACCAGATCAGCGGGCTCATCGAGGGCCACGATTCCTGGGCTATCGTCACCGGTGTCAACCTGCCTATGCTCATCGAGGCATATTCGCAGCGCTTTGACGCAAAGAACACTGCACATGCGATCGCAAAACATCTCGTGACTGAGGCTAAGGCTGGCGTGCGCGTCAAGCCCGAGTCTCTGGAGCCCGAGGAGAAGAAGCCGGCTGCGGCCGCCGCTGCTCCTGCAGGCGCCATCCCTCCGGGAACGGTCATCGGCGACGGGCACATCAAGATCGCCCACGTCCGTATCGACACCCGTCTGCTTCATGGTCAGGTGGCCACCACGTGGACCAAGCAGATCAACCCCAACCGCATCATCGTGGTTTCCGACGGCGTTGCTCACGACGAGCTCCGCAAGACCATGATCGAGCAGGCTGCCCCTCCGGGAGTCCATGCCAACGTCGTGCCCATCAAGAAGATGGCCGAGGTCGTCAAGGACACGCGCTTTGGTGACACCAAGGCCATGCTGCTGTTCGAGAACCCGCAGGATCTGCTCAGGGCCATCGAGGCCGGCGTCGACATCAAGGAAGTCAACATCGGTTCCATGGCTCACTCCAAGGGCAAGGTCGTCGTCACCAACGCCGTCGCTATGGGCGATGATGACGTCAAGACTCTCGAGGCCCTCAAGGCCAAGGGCGTCAAGTTCGAGGTCCGCAAGGTTCCTTCGGATTCCTCCGAGGATCTCGACGCCATGTTGAAGAAAGCTAAGGCCGAACTGGCCGCTCAAGCATAGTAAAGGAGGGTCCGATACATGTCTGCAATCACTATTCTGCTTGTTGCGATTGTCGCGTTGCTTGCCGGTATGGAAGGCATTCTGGATGAGTTCCAGTTCCATCAGCCGCTCGTGGCATGCACACTTATCGGTCTCGTAACCGGTCACCTTCAGGAGGGCATCCTCCTGGGCGGTTCGCTCCAGATGATGGCCCTTGGCTGGGCTAACGTCGGCGCCGCCGTCGCGCCTGACGCCGCTCTGGCCTCGGTCGCCTCTTCGATCATCATGGTGCTCGCCCTCAACGGCGGCGCCACCGATTCGGGCAAGGCCGTTACCGCCGCTATCGCCGTCGCCGTCCCGTTGTCGGTCGCTGGTCTGTTCCTGACCATGATCTGCCGTACCCTGGCTACCGCTATCGCTCACGCCATGGACGGTTGCGCCGAGAAGGGCGACTTCGCCGGCATCGAGCGCTGGCAGTACGCTGCTATCCTCATGCAGGGCCTTCGTATCGCCATCCCGGCAGTACTTCTGTGCATCATCCCGGCCGAGGCTGTTACCAACGCGCTTAACGCTATGCCCGACTGGCTGTCCGGCGGCATGGCTGTCGGCGGCGGCATGGTCGCTTCCGTCGGTTACGCCATGGTCATCAACATGATGGCCACCAAGGAGACCTGGCCGTTCTTCATCCTCGGCTTTGTCCTTGCTGCCATCCCTCAGCTCACGCTGATCGCCCTTGGCCTCATCGGCATCTCCCTTGCCCTCATCTACCTTGGCCTTAAGGATCTGGCCAAGCAGGGTGGCGGCATGAGCGGTGGCTCCGGTGACCCGCTCGGCGATATTCTGAATGATTACGAGTAGGAGGGGAGTGATACATATGGCAGAGAACAAGATTCAGCTCACCAAGGCTGACCGCAAGAAGGTTTGCTTCCGTCATCAGTTCCTTCAGGGCTCGTGGAACTACGAGCGTATGCAGAACGGCGGCTGGTGCTTCGCAATGATCCCTGCGATCAAGAAGCTCTACACCAGCAAGGATGACCAGATTGCCGCCCTTAAGCGCCACCTGGAGTTCTATAACACCCACCCCTATGTTTCCGCCCCCGTCATTGGCGTCACCCTCGCCCTCGAGGAGGAGCGCGCCAACGGTGCTCCGATTGACGACGTCGCCATTCAGGGCGTCAAGGTCGGTATGATGGGCCCGCTCGCCGGCGTCGGCGACCCCGCCTTCTGGTTCACCCTTCGCCCGATTCTGGGCGCTCTGGGCGCTTCCCTGGCCCTGTCCGGCAGCATTGCCGGTCCGCTACTGTTCTTCTTCGCGTGGAACATCATCCGTTACGCCTTCCTGTGGTACACGCAGGAGTTTGGCTACAAGGTCGGCTCTTCCATCGCCAAGGACCTCTCCGGCGGTCTGATGGGCAAGGTCACCGAGGGTGCTTCGATCCTTGGTATGTTCATCATCGGCGCCCTGGTCGAGCGCTGGGTATCCATCTCCTTCACCCCGGTCGTCTCCAAGGTCACGCAGTCTGCTGGCGCCTTTATCGACTGGGCTAACCTGCCCTCCGGTTCCGAGGGTGTCAAGGAAGCACTGACGATGTATAACTCCATCGGCGGTACTGCTCTTGATCAGGTCAAGGTTACTACGCTTCAGGCCAACCTCGATCAGCTCATCCCCGGCCTTGCCGCTGTGTGCCTGACCCTGCTGGTCTGCAAGCTCCTCAAGAAGAAGGTCAGCCCGATCGTCATCATCCTGGCTCTCTTCGCTGTCGGCATCATCGGTCGCGTCTGCGGCTTCATGTAAGCACGCTTCGGTTTAAGACCGAGAGTTGCTAGGCAAGGGCTTTTGAGCCATTGAAACGGACCGCACCCGGTGGGTACACTGGATGCGGTCCGATTGTTTTATTTGGAGGGCGAGGCGCGCATGGCGCAATCTCAGAACAGCACGGTCGATCTGGCAACGCCGGCAACCTGCCTGATGGGGCTTACCAGCCACGGCAACGTGATGGTGGGTAATAAGGCGTTTGAGTACTATAACGAGCGCAATCCCGAGGACTTTATTCAGATCCCGTGGGACGAGGTCGACTATATTGCCGCCGAGGTTTTGCGCGGCACCAAGAAGATTACGCGTTTTGCCATCTTCACCAAGGACAACGGTCACTTTACGTTTTCGACGCGTGATGACAAAGAGACGCTGCGCGCGGTTCGCCAGTACGTGGACGAGGACAAGCTCGTGCGCTCGCCCGACTTTATCGATGTGACCGCTAAGGGCGCCAAGAGCATCCCCTCCGTTATCAAAAACCTCTTCCACAAAGGTAACTAGTCGCCTGCGACGTTCTTAAGCGACTAGTCATTAAAGAACGTCCCCAATGACTATCACTTCGAAGAGTAGCTATACGCTGCATTACAACGGCGTAAATCTGCTACACTAGTACAACATGCCTCCGTAGCTCAGGGGATAGAGCACCGCTCTCCTAAAGCGGGTGCCGACGGTTCGAATCCGCCCGGGGGCACCAGAGAAATAGCAGGTCAGATGATATAAATCGTCTGACCTGTTTCTGTATAGATAGGGGTAAAAACCGCTTGAGGGGTGAAAAAGGGGTGAAAGTTCTTTCTATGGCGAAAACATCTCAGCTTCATATTTCACCCCGTAATTTCACCCAAACCGCCGGTTTTCAACCCTTCCCACAGCCTACGGGTTAGATGAGGACCCTCCGGCTATGGAAAGCGTTGAAAACCTAGGTTGACGTTGCCGCGAGACGGGCGTGAATTCGATAACTTTAGATATCGCCGGATTGTTTCCGAGGCCCATGGGACGCTGAATACCGTTGATGGTTCGTTCTTCCGTTCTGTTTCGATTTACTATTGTTTTATTCGATGAACAGGTCAGAGTCGAAGAATTCCTTCAGAGAAACGCCTAGTCCTCGGGCGATCCGGTCGATGTTTTCAATTGATATGTTTCGCTTGCCGATTTCGACTTCGGCAAAGTAAGTCCGGGACATCTCTATAGAGTACGCAAGGGTTTCCTGACTATAGCCGAGTGCATTCCTCAGTTCTTTTATTCGCAACCCGACTCTCATCTTTGCATCTAATTGAATCATTGGTACCTCCTAGCCAGTGGTGCCAATGATTTGGGTTAGCCCTATATGAGTCACACCTATATAAGTGACAATTTGCAATACAATGCTCTTATGGTCTCTTTTTTGATCAGGGGGATAACCGCAAGCACCATTGAGAAAGAAAGGAAGAATGTCGTGACAACAAACGTATCAAGACGCGGTTTTCTAGGTGCCATCGGCCTTTTGCCGCTTATGGGTTTAGGCGGCCTGAGCGGATGCGGAAAGACAGGGGTAAAGGGAAAAACCCTCTATTACATCTCAGTCTGTAACAACGTTGCTCTCGGGAAGATGACGAAGAACGCGATTGGCTCCGAAACAACCATCGTTTTTGATAACGATGACGGTTGGCACTACGCCGGCTCATTTGAATCCTCGGGAACGTGGACTCAGGAAGATGACAACATCGTCCTGAACTCAAGCGAGCTTGGAACATTGACACTTAAAAAAGTCGATGACGAAGACGCCTATATCCCGTCGGGGGATGAGGAATATGGAGAGCGTTATTTCTTGAGCGAGGACGATGCGAAGAAGTACTACGAGGACTACACCGGTAAGGCGGTCGCTCGCGTCAAAGAGCTGCTTGAATCGCAGGAATGGGAACGCTCGAACCGGCCGGAGTCCATGGCGAGTCCCGAGGAAATCAACTTCGACAGCGGAAAGATTGCATTCAAGAAGGCCTCGTATAACCAAAAGGGCTATCTATTCATCCAGGGCCCCAGCGATGACGAATGGGCCGCATCGGACCATTTGGGAAAATACAGCCTCACGGTCAAAGACCAGAGGGCTAAGGATACCGACTCGACACCGCGCCCGCTTGTCTACAAGGGCGAGCTGACAGTCGATGGAGCGACGGTGGCCTACACCCTCGAGAAACGTAACGACAGCCTGGTTCTGAAGCTGGGAGAGACGATGTATGATCCGGTGTTCGCGAATGGGAAATAGCGGTCGAATCAAACTTTTCGGACGAGAGTTCTCTCACAAGCAAGTCTGCGCGGCAGGAGCGGGAATCTTATGCGCGGCGCTCATTATCGGAGGTGGCGGGTACGCCATCGCACACGCCGGATGGGCGGGAAAGTCGAACGTCCCTGCGGTGTCCCAGTCAAAGGATGAGGAGAAGCAGGACATGGTGCTTTCCCTTGAGGTGAAGGCCGATGGATGGGATGCGGACACCTCCACGCCCGTCATCGCCCATATCGAGGGAGCGGAAGGTGATGTGGACTTCTACACCGCCATCGCCGCAAACAAGCAGGTGACCGTGAAGGTCGGTAAGTCCGGTACATACACCGTCACCCTCATCCCTCCGGTGAACGCGGACGGTTCCACCTACAAGGTCGCAACCGAGAAGGTCAAGGCAGGGAAGGCGGACAAAAAGACAGCTGGCACTACTATCACGCTCGAAAAGGTGGATGCGGACAAGGTGGCGAAGGATGACTTGACCGCCATCGCCAAGGACGTTGCAGCAGCCGTGAAGAAGGGCGATTCCACCCTGACCGGAGACAAGGGTGCCGAGGTCGTGAAGAAGTTCGAGGATAACATCAAGAAGAACCCGAACGTCGACACCGATGCCGTCGAGAAGGAGACGGAGCAGGCGCAGGAAACCGCCAAGGAAGATAAGTCCGATGCGAAGACCCCGGAGACCTCCGATAGCAAGAAGGATGATGGGAATACCGGTTCCGGCAGCAAGGGCGATTCCTCGTCCAAGAAGGACGATGGCAAATCCGACAGCAAGCCAAGTGGCGGCAACAGCAGCAACTCCGGTTCGAACTCCAATTCGGGCAGTTCGTCGAAGAAGGACGATAGCTCGGCGCACCAGCACAACTGGGTCGCTCAAACAAAGACCGTCCACCATGATGCTCAGTACAAGACCGTCCACCATGACGCGGTGACGCATCAGGTATGGCATGACCCGGTGACGGAGGAGCACTATATCTGCAACCAGTGCGGTGCGGATATCACGTCAGACCCTTGGGGGCATTTAAAAAACTCTGCTTTGAACGGTGGTAATTGTGGTGGATATCATTCTTCCTACGTTACCGTGAAGCAGGGTTACTACGAAACGGTGACTGATAAAGCGGCCTATGACGAGCAGGTGCAGGTAAGCGCGGCTTATGATGAAACCGTGACCACCGGTTACAAGTGCTCTTCCTGCGGTGCTACGAAAGCGAACTAATTAAGGTATAGAAGCAGCCGGTCGACATCTATCCGTTCCTATAGCTAAGAAAGCCCCGACCATCTGGTCGGGGCTTTCTTAATGCTCAACGATCGGTCTTGAGGCCGATGGGTCCCGCTTATGGGCGGGACCCCCGCGACGCACCGTCGCTCTCGCTGCGCCTCCCTGGCAACGCTCCCCAGGGTCGCGTTTCGTTCGCCTCCGCTCACACCGGCCCCGCCCGCCGAACGGCTGCGCTCGATGGCTTCCAGAAGTCGCCATCGCTCCGCCGTGGTCGCCGAGCGGGGCCTCTCGCGCCGGGTCACCGAGCGCCATCGTGCGACGCTCCCCATGGGTCGCGTCTCCTCGGCGTCGGCTCAACCGGCGCTCACCTGCCCGGGCTCGCGTTGCCTTGGGCAACTGGCTCGCTCCGTGCAGGCAAGATATGGATTCCGTTGCACGGAATCATCTTGCCCGCCTGCGGCGGGACGGCGAACCGCTCCGAGGTCGCTCTCACCGAAGGGCAAAAGAAGGGGCCGGGACGCCTGTTGCGTCCCGGCCCAAGTGCTTAGTCCCCGCGCCCGTTCTGGTTCTCGTGCGCCTTGCGCTCAAGTTCCCAGAACGCCCTCATCGCCGTCGCTATCCCGCGCAGCGTGAAGCGGACGACGAGGCCGGTCGAGCGGTCGACCGCGAAGCCGAGCCTGCCGCCGTTGACCTTCCGCACGGCCCCGAGGGTCTTCGAGAAGAATCGGTACTGGAGGCTCCCGCCCTTCGACCTCGCGAGCTCGATGCCGTCTCGCCTGAGCCGCCGGTCGAGCTCGGCCATGCGGTCGGGGCAGTCCCTCGTTCGCCCGACCTCCTCGACGCGGCGGGCGACCGCCACGCGGACGCGGGCGTTCTCGGAGCGCTCGGCCTGCCCCTTGCGGGCCATCTCGCGTTCCTCCCTGCCCGGTTGTCTCGCGTGAACGCGCGAGTTGGCCTTGCCGCGTTCAAGCTGCCTGAGCCCATACTTCTCGTCCAAGGCGCGGACGGTCTTCACCCTCGCGGTTGCGGCCTTGCGTGCGGGACCCTCGTCGAGCCTTCGGCCGGTTTCCAGATCACTGCGGTTGATGCCGAGGTGCACGGCGTAGCGGTCGGTGGCGTCCGCGCGGCAGCGCTCGCGGTGCAGCACCATCACAACTTCCTGGTTGGGGTAGCGCTCGGCCACGTACTCCCTCGCATAGCGCATGCACAGCTCCGGCGTCATCTTCCCGCCGTTGAGGTCGCACTCGTCTGGGAGGAACCCGAGTATCTGGTGCTGCATGTAGGTACACTTGGCACCGGCCTTGCCGGGCATGTCGTGACCCATGGCTGCTCTCGTGTCTGCCATCTCCTGAAACCAGCGGCCTTCGTCGATGATGTTCTGCGTGCCGTGGGCAAGCGCCTTGTCGCGGTCCCATGAAAGGTAGTCCCTGAGACGGGAGAGGTGCCTTTCGCTGCAGACGCTCGTCTGCTTTATTGCCGTCATGGTCGCCTCCTAGTCGAGCGAGAGCCCGCTGAATTTGCTGCCACCTGCGTCCCCGGCCCTCTTCTCGGGCTCGGGCCACTCGGGGTACCAGACGGGGATCGCCCCGGCCATCTTCTCGGTCGCCAAGGCGTCGAGCCCCGCCTGGTAGGCGCGGCGATTCCCTGCCTCGTGCTCGGGAGTCCCCAGGCCGAAGTGCTCCTTTGTGGGCGTGTTGGTGCAGTCGGTGACGGGGGAGCGGAAGACCCCTGCGCGGCACGCGGGCATCCCGTTGTCCGCATGCTTCACGACGATGACCCCGTCCCGGTCGGGTGCCATGTCGCGCCACTCCCAGGGATGTATCACGTCGTCGGCGCTCTCGCTGAAGGACGTCGAGGAGGATGTGCCCGACGCGGCCCTGCCGTTGCTCGTGCCTTGCGTGTGGCGCGTGGTCTTGCCGACGAGCTCGGTGAAGTACCGGCGGTCCTCCTCCTCAGCGAGCTTCATGGCGACTTTGACGCCGCAGTTCGCGAGAATTTTCCTGCGCCCGTCTCGCTCACCGTATTTATTAAGCTGGGATATATCTTGCGTTGCCCCCGTCCAGTAAATCTGGAACGACCTTCCAAGCGAAAGGAGGGCGGGCAGGCACTCGACGCGGGGAAGGTTGCCCCACTCGTCGCCGAGTATCTGCACGGGGCGGGGGAGCCTGCCGCCGTTGGAGTCGGCGGCGGCCTGGACGGACGCCCAGAGCTGCGAGAGGAATATCGCCGCTATGCAGTTGTAGGGCGAGCCCTCGTCGAGCACGTGGAGGAACACGGCGCTCTTGTTCTCAAGGATCGAACGCGGGTCGATGTCGGACCCGGACGTCATCCACGCGACCGGGGCTGACGAGAACGGGCGGAGCGCCACCTTGAGCGTCGAGAGGATGCTCCTGAGCTCGTTGCCGCCCGAGGAGACGAACTGCGAGGCCCTGTTCTTCGCGGGGTGCCCGCTCGGCAGGGCGCGGAAGACGGACTTCAACGGTTCGGCCGGGTCGTCGCCCTCGGCCTCGGTGCCACGGTCCAACACCTCGCAGACGGTCGCCAGGTGCTTGGACTCCTCGGGGCACTCGTCGGACATGGAGACCAGCAGGACGAGGGCAGACAGGAGCCCCCGCGCGGACGCGGTCCAGTGCGAGCCCTTGCCCTTCTCGTCGTCCTGTACCACGAGCTCAGCGATGGCGTCTGCCGCCTGCTCGGCCTCCTGGTCCCGGCCCTCGGCGTGGAGGTCGAGCACCTGCCTGAGCGGGTTGAGCCTCTGGCCGCGATAGGGATGCTGCGTGTCGAGCAGGAGGACGCGGTAGCCGCGACGGGCCAGCTCGTCGCCCGTGAGCTCTACGAGCTCGTTCTTCACGTCGGAGACGACGAGGGTCGCGGGCTCGGAGCCGTTTGAGCCGTCGCCGTACGAGAGCAAATCGATAGAGGGGAGGTAGAGGAAGCGGCTCTTGCCTGACCCAGTGGCCCCGGAAACGAAAATCATCTTCTTGGGCTCGAAGAGATAACAGGGCTTGCCGCGCCGCTTGGTGAACCCGTAGACGAACCCGCGCGACGAGGGGTTGGCCGAGCCATCCCATGTGACGGAGCCCCTCACGACCTCCCGGCCCGTCTTCACGTGCGCGTCCCCGAGCACACCGCCGTCCTCGCCTCTCGCGTTGAGGGCGCTTGAGTAGGCGATGAGCGAGCATGCACAGAGCGAGAGGAGGAGGGTGAGGGCGGTGCCCGCCGGGCAGGCGGTGAATGAGCCCGAGAGCCACCAGCCGAGAACCGTGGCTGCGTCGAGCGCCGAGGGGAGGAACGACGCGTCGAGCGGGAGCCCCGCGACGAGGCGGTCTATGGGGGAGGCGAGCACCGGGCAGGCGAGCGCGGCGAGGACAATTGAGGTGACGAGCGCCGTGAGTATCTTTGTCTTCATGGTTGTTCCTTTGTTTTTGACAGAAGGTCCGAGAGTTGAGAGGTCGTGCGGGCTATGAGGTTTAAGGCCTCCGAGAGCCGATGTGCCATCTGTCCGTCGACCCCGTATTTGTTAATGGCCCGTTGGGCCTGGTTAAGGTTGTTTCCCTGCCGCTTCATCTCGGTGAGCATCTGCCGGAGGGTCGACTCGTCGGCGATCTTGACCGGTTTCTCTCCGAGATTGAGCGCGGCCTCGCGCATGAACGTCGATGGGGGCATGCCGAAAGAGGAGGAGCGGGCCACGATTGCGACCCGCTCCTCATCGGTCATCCTGACGTTTATATGTGCGGTCCTGCTATTGCCGCGCATCGCCTAATCCCTATCGAGGAAGGTGGCATGGGCCCCGTCGAAATCGAGCCGCGCCTCGGCCAACATTCCGTAACGGTTCTTGAGGGCAATGAGCTTGAGCGGAATTCCGCTTGCGGGAGGCTCATAGGGAAAGCTGGGCTTACCGTTGTCATCGGCGAGGTAGAGCACAGAGTCGAAGCCGTATTCGACGGCGGAGGAACCGCCGAACATGCCGAGGCTTGGCTTGGTCGACTTCCCAGACTCGTAGGACTTGCGCGTGGTCGAGCTCAGGGCGATGACGGGCGAGCTATAGAGGTTCGAAATTTCGCGCAAACCCTTTACGCATGCGGTGATTGCCAGGCGCTCGTCGATGAACTGCTGGTCTGCCGTGGTGCCGCAGGCCAGGAGCTGTAGATAATCCACGAAGACGATAGGGGCCTCGTTGCGCTCGCGTGCCACCAGGCCGACGAGGTTCGAGAGCTCGACGGTGTTCAGCGGACCGGTGATGCAGAGATTGGGGGCGATGCGGTCGCGGTACATGCCGAGTGCGTTTTCGAAGGCCACATGCTTGGGGTGGCTCTCCGCCGCCGCATCTGCGACCTCGGAGAGGGCAAGCTCGGCGCCGCTGAGCCGCGTAAGGCTCTTTTCCAAGAGCTTGTGCGCGGGGAGCTCGGCGGAGACGTAGACGACCGGGTGCCCGTCGTCCGCGAGCTTGTCGGCCTCCTGCAAGGCCAGGGTCGTCTTGCCCTTGCCGGGTGCGGTGCCGATGGCGTAATTCAGTCCGGGGTAAACGCCACCGAGAACGTCGTTGAGGGCCTTGAGGCCAAAGTGGGCGATGGGGCGATCACCCTGAAGGGCGTTGACGTGCTCGTCGAGCACGTCGGACTCAAAAATGAGAGGATTGGGAGTCGGACACTGCATTATTCGCTCGCCTCCCCGGCGAGCTTTCTGAAATAGTCGTAGAGGTCTTTCTCCATGACGAAATACTGGTTGGCGATGCGAAAGCAATGGTGCGTCGACTTCATGAGCTGGATGGCACTTGATTGGCCAATGCCCGTGAGAATCTGGACATCGAGACGGCTCAAGATACGCTCGGTGCCGGTGTGACGAAGGTTGATGCCTGCAGAAATGGCGTCAACCTTGGGGTCATCTGCAAAATGCATGATAAACTCCTCTGTTAGGGCGCTCGGCTCCTCTTTGATGTTTGGCGACAAGGAGGGGAGTCGGGTGCTTGCTTGTAATTCGGCCTTATCGACTAGTCAATGCCTTCTTCCTCGTAGGCGTCGATAAGGTGCAAGAGGCCGATTCGGGCCTCTGCGGGCTCCACATATCCCTTGCGTGACGACTCGCCCATGTTGGCGAAATCGAGCAGAACGCGATAGGTACAGGAGTAATCCTTGATGTACTTCCACAGATTGACGATATGCGAGAGCAACGGCGTGATGGTGAGCAGTGCTGTCGGGTTTTGCAGGAGTGTTTCAAGCTCGCGACCGGTTTTTGCCTGAATGCGCAAGTCGAGACTGTCCTCGTGCGCTTTAGAAGCCTCTTCGGTCAGAAGACAGACGCTATCCCAATTCGAGCGGAGATGATATACGCGCTCGTCGGTAGTATCGATGCAGACCCTAGTCTCATGGCAGTAATCAAAGAACCCCTTAACGATGCTGCGGCAATCCTTTGTTGGCTGGATGGCGCTCCAATCCTCAAACATTGCTTCAAACGCATCAAGGCAGCTACCGTCCTCTGCATAGATGAGCTGTGCTGCCCATCTGCCAAGGTCTGAGCTGGTCAGCTGCTCCATGGGGAGTCGCGCCAAAAGCGCGGAAGGAGTGAGCCCTCTTGCGGCGGCTAGGTCAGCGCTGGACCGCTTGAATAGGACTTGCTCCTCTTTTGAGTTGAACAGAATCGTCGAGCGGAGCTTGCTGCTCGCTGTGGTAAGTGCCATTGATAACCTCCTCTCTCCCTTACCTGACGGTAATAGTCTACCACTGGTGTCAGTACTGTGCGAGTCCTAATTGTTAGACGAATCACTAATCTTCTCGAATACTTCAGCTGCGTTTCGGTCGTTGGCTCTGATTGCATGGGTGTAGAAGTTGGCCGTCGTACTTGCGGACGCATGGCCCATTCGAGCCTGAACGGTTTTTAAGTCCACGTTGCTCGCCACAAGGACGGTCGCAGCGGTGTGGCGAAGGCCATGGGGAACAAGCCCCGAGTAACCAGTGCCGCGTGTGTGAAGTTTTCCGTTACGCATGAACTGCTTCGTCACATTGCTATAAGTCCCATAGCCGTTATCGACGCAGAAGTCTCTAAACCATCGAGAGTAGTTGTGCCCGCTTGGTCTGGTGATGCTTATACTACGGAAACCGTCGGCATCCTTTCCAATGCTGAACGCGTGGACGATGGGATCGGTGTCCTTTTGTTTCAGCCCGCGACGTCTGAATATGTCGCGCTGCATGTCCTTCCATTTGTCCAAGTAGTTGGCCAACGTTTTGTCTATAGAGAGAATGCGTCTGCTCATTTCAGATTTCGGGGGCCTCAAGGTCTTGTCGCTGGTGTACTGGCGGATAATTCGGAGCTCCATGACATCGGGGTTGTAATCGAGCCAGCTGAGTCCCAATGCCTCGCCTTTCCTCAGCCCAAGGTGGAAAATGAGCATGGTGCAGACAGTCATGGGCCCCATTGGCTCGGCGAGCAAACATTCGGTGAATCTCGGTAGTTCATCAGGGGGAAGAAAGTTGCGTGCTCGCAGGTCTGGTTTTGGTAGCTTGATGCCTATACAGGGATTTCGACTAATCAGCTCGTTTTCAAGGGCATCTTGCATGACCTGCTTAAGCTTGACGTGAATACGACGAATCTCGGCGTCGCTGAACCTTCCATTTGAGCGAGCGTCCGCATAGGCACGTTTGATGTCATCGGGCCTCAGGTCGTCAAGGGGCATGTCTCCGAACAGCTCGCGAATATGCCGAACGTCGTAACCCTCTCTTTGATACGAGAGGGGCGAGCCAAATGAATTTTCCCGGAGCACATGGAAGTCTTCGGCATATGCTGCAACGGTGCTTGGTGCGTCCTTGGACGGTTTGTAACTCTCAAGTTCCTTACGGTACTCGTCAAGAGCGTTTGCGACTTCGCTGGGCCAGTTCTTGGGATTCTTACTCTTGCAATGAATGGTTCTCTTTGGCGTTTTGAGATATTTAACCTTGCTGCCGTTCTTTCCGGAGTTCGGATCTCGCCCGAGGGAGAAGTAAATCTTGAATGAACCCGGCTTTCCCTTGATGGGCTCAGAGGTTCCCTTTGCGGTTGGTTTAATTCTGGTTTCCAAAAGAGTCCTCCAAGGATTACGTTAGGCTCGGGTCCGGGGCTTTGAGGGTCTCGGCCCCGAGCCTAACGTAAACTTTTCACCCCTGCAAGCCGTCAATATGGCTGTCAGGGGTGAAAAAGGGGTGAAATTAAAATCTAATAGAAACGAGCGGAAACGTAAAAATAGCTAATTTACCTGCGGATATATGTAACAGAGTAAAAATGTATTTCTCCAGTTAAGGTGAATGACCATGACCTCCTAAAGCGGGTGTCGACGGTTCGAATCCGCCCGGGGGCACCAGAGGAATATCGAGCCCGGTACCGCTATGGTGCCGGGCTCTTCTGGTTTAAAGGTATGCCGTGGTTTTCGCTACTTCAGATGAAGAAAGCGCCCGTTTGCAGGGGGAGCAAACGGGCGCAATTGAGCGAATGTATTTACGTCAGCAGCCGCTGTGGGCAACGTCTTGATGACTAGTTGGTCGTACCGGAATCGTCGCCTGAATCAGTACCAGAGCCAGAAATCGAAACCGTCAACGTGATCGTGTTGTCGGTGGACTGCTTACCGGTGGGGGAGACGCCCGTAACGGTGGCGTTTTCGTTGCCGCTCACGGGGTTGCCGTTCTGATCGCAGAATGCGATGTTGTAGAACCCGGCGTTGTTGAGCGCGGTGACGGCGGCGGAGATGCTCTTGCCGTACAGGTTGCCCGGAACGCTGGCCTTGCCGGACTTCTTGGCGATGACGACGGTAATCGTGGCGCCGGGCTTCTGCTTACCGCTGGGGTTCCAGCTGATCACGGTGCCCTCGGTAACCGAGTCGTTCTCCTGGTAGCTCACGTCGACGCCGAAGCCTGCCATATCGAGGGCGTTACGCGCCTGGGCCTCGGTCATGTCGGTCAGGTCGGGGACGGACGTGGTATCCGGGCCGCTCGAGACCTTGTACGAGATGGTCGTGCCCTTCGCGACTTCCTTACCGGCTTCGGTGCCCTGCTCAAAGACCTGGCCCTCATCGGCCTCGTTGGCCTCCTCGGAGGCGTTGCCCTTCAGGCCAACGCTTGCCAGCGCGGCTTCTGCCTGGTCCTTGGTCAGGCCGAGAAGCTGGGGAACCTCAACCTTCTCGGAGGGCTTGGGGCCCTTGGAGATTACCAGGTTCACCTTAGTGCCCTTGGCCTTCTTGGTGTTGCCGTTGGGCGTCTGCTCGGCGACCTTGCCCTCGTCGACATCGTCGTTGTAGCTTTGGTCGATGGTGCCGACCTCGAGGCCGGCTTCCTTGATCAGCTCGACGGCAGTCTGCTGGTCCTTGCCCAGTACATCGGGAACGGTGACCTGCTCGCCGCCAAAGAGTCCTGTGGCAAAGGCCACCACGATGCCGATGACGGCAACGGCTGCCACCACGGCGGCGATGATCTTGTTCTTGTTGGATTTGGGCTTTTCGACCTCGTAGGAGCCGGTGGAGCCCGAAACCGAGCTACGGGCGGTATTCTGGCCGCTCACGCCCGAGACGGGACGCACCATGGCGCGCGTCTGATCGGAAAGCTCGCGAGTCTTGGTGGCGCCCAGCTCACCGGGGGCACCGATGATGCGCGTGGGCTCCGAGACGTTGACGGCACGGCCCGACAGGTAGCTGTTGAGCACCTGACGAAGCTCGTCGGCGGTCTGGAAGCGGTTTGCCGGGTCCTTCTCCATGCACTTGAGGATGATGCGCTCAAGGTCGGCGTCGACACCGGAGTTGATCTGGCTCGGCGGAATAGGCAACTCGTTGACTTGCTTGAGTGCGACCGAGATGGCGTCGTCACCGTCAAAGGGAACGCGGCCGGTGGCGCACTCGTACATCACAACGCCCAGCGAGTAGATATCCGAGGTGGGGCCGAGGTCCTGACCGCGGGTCTGCTCGGGGCTGACGTAGTGGGCGGTTCCCAGCACGTTGTTGTCTTGCGTGAGGTGGCTGTTCTTGGCACGCGCGATGCCAAAGTCCATCACCTTGATGTTGCCGTCGGGCAGCACCATGATGTTCTGCGGCTTAATGTCGCGGTGGATGATCTCGTGCTTGTGGGCGACCGAAAGCGCAGAGCTGATCTGCGAGCCGATCTGGGCGACCTTCTTGGGGTCGAGGGCGCCGTGGCTCTTGATGCCGCTCTTAAGGTCGGTGCCGCGCAGGTACTCCATGACGATGTAATAGGTGTCGCCGTCTTTGCCCCAATCGTAGACGCCCACGATATAGGGGGAGGAGAGACCGGCTGCTGCCTGGGCCTCCTGCTTAAAGCGTGCGGCGAAGGTTGCGTCGCCAGCATACTGTGGCAGCATGATCTTGACGGCTACCGTGCGGTCGAGGACCTGGTCCTGTGCACGGTAGACGGTCGCCATGCCGCCTGTCCCCACCTTATCCTTGAGGAGGTATCTTCCCCCGAGGACCCTCTGTTCCATTCCTGCTCCTAACATAACTATTCGCTCAACGATGTGTGTAGTACCTACGATGTGGCCGCTAGGGCCGTGTGGCGCGTTGCCGCTAACTCTTCGGCCGCGGCGCGCCTCGGGTGTCCGATTCAATCATGGGCATCACGCTCCCTGTGCGGCAAGCGCCGCGGTCAGGACGATGCCGGCGATCTTGGCGGCCTTGACGTCATGCTTGTCGTAATCCTCCAAGGCCACCGAGATGGCGACCGTGGGTGAATCGTAAGGTGCAAAGCCAACGAACATCGAGTTGACGTTGGTGCCGCCGGTCTCGGCCGAGCCGGTCTTGCCGGCGACCTTGACGCCGGGGACCTGGGCATCGGTGCCGGTACCGGACTGGACGACGGCGAGCATGGCCTGCTTGACCTGGTCGGCCGTGGCGGAGCTGACGGCCTGACCCAGCGAGCGGGACTGCGTGGTCTTGACCACAGTTCCGTCCGGGGCGAGTACCTGGGCTACAAAGTACGGGTCCATGACCACGCCACTGTTAGCGATGGCGGCGGCAATCACGGCGTTTTGCATGACGGTGGTCTGCGGGCCGGGCGTGTGGTCCATGCCGACAGGCTGGCCGGCGCCGGCCCAAGCGGTCTCCCACTCGGTCATGAGCGACGGGTCGGCCATGATGGAGGCCGCGGAGGTCAGGTCCTGGCCGAGCTTTTGGCCGTAGCCAAAGGCGTTGGCAAACTGCACGAGCGTGTTTGCGCCAACTTCGTTTGCCACCTGGCCAAAGACGACGTTGGAGGACACGGCAAAGGCCTGCTGCAGGCTGATGGTGCCGTAGCTCTCGTTGGCATAGTTGGTGACCGGTGCGTTGCCGATGTCCATGGAGCCGGGCGCCTGGTAGGTGCTGGTAAGGCTGGCGGAGCCGGTCTCGAGTGCCGCGGAAAGCGTAACGACCTTAAACGTGGAGCCCGGCGTGTACAGCGCGTCCATGGCGCGATTGTACATAGAGCCGTCCTCGCCGCCGCCAGCCTGCAGTAGGGCGTCGATGTTGGTGTTGTCGTAGGTGGGCGAGCTGGCACATGCGAGCACCGCGCCGGTACGCGGGTCGATGACCACTACAGCGCCCTTAAAGCCCTTGAGCGCCTGCTCGGCCGCCGTCTGGATACGCGAGTCGATGGTGAGCTTGGCGGTGTTGCCCGGCTGGGTCTGGCCCGCGAGCGACGCGATGGCGTTGTTCCAGCTGGAGTAATCCTTAGAGCCGGTGAGCGTGTCGTTCATGACACTCTCGATGGCGGTGGTGCCATACTGCTGGCTCACGTAGCCAACCACGTGCGCTGCCAGGTTACCGTTGGGATAGGAGCGCACGTAGGTGCCGTCCTCCTGCTGCAGCGACTCGGCCAGCGTCACGCCGTCGGATGTGATGATGGAGCCGCGCTGGATGTACTTGGAGCGGGCGATGGTGTGGTTGTTGGTCGGCATGTCCTGATAGTCCTTGGCCTTAATGACCTGGACATAGGTGAGGTTGCCGATAAGGATGGCGAACAGCGCCGTAAAGGCGAGCACCGCACGGGTTAGACGGTTGGCGAGCGCCACGCGGCCGAGTACACCGGATTCAGGCGTGTCGAGCAGGCGACGGCGCATGCGCGAGCCGACGGAATGGCTGCCGCTGCCGTAGGAAGACGAGGTGGCAAAGCGCGTGCTCGTCGGGGCGGCGGCAGATGCGACCTGATCATTGGTGATGGCAGCCATGGTACCGGTGCCGGTAAGCTCGGCCTCGCGTCCGGTCGCCTCGTCACCGGCGCGCAGCAGGAGCGCGACGATGATAAAGCTCGCCAGCAGCGAGGAGCCGCCCTGGCTCATAAAGGGCAGGGTGACGCCGGTCAGCGGAATCAGGCGGGTTACGCCGCCAACGATCAAGAAGGCCTGGAAGCTGATGGCGGCCGTAAGGCCCGTGGCGCTAAAGGCAGCGAGGTCGGATTTAGCGCGGGCAGCTGTGGTCAGGCCGCGAACGGCAAAGAGCATAAACAGGATGAGCACGGCGCCGCCGCCCAAAAGGCCCATCTCCTCGCCGATGGCAGAGAAGATAAAGTCGGACTCGACGACAGGGATGTTGTTGGCCATGCCGTTGCCGATGCCAACACCGACCAGACCGCCATCGGCAAGCGAGAAGAGCGACTGGACGATCTGGTAGCCCTGGCCCTGGGCGTCCTTAAACGGATCGACCCAAACCTGGAAACGCACCTGAACGTGCGACAGGAACTTGTAGGCGCCCACGGCTCCAACGGCTAAGAGCGCAAGGCCGATAACGACATACGAAAAGCGCCCCGTGGCAACGTAGAGCATCAGCAAGAAGATGGTGTAGAACAGCACGGCCGAACCCAGGTCGCGTTCGAAGACGACGACGAGCAGGCACACACCCCACACGGCAAACAGCGGCAGCAGCAGTCGCAGGCGAGGGATCTTAAAGCCCAGGATCTTGCGGTTGGAGATGGAGAGCAGCTCGCGGTTTTCGGCCAGGTACCCGGCCAGGAACAGCACGATAAAGACCTTGGCGAACTCGCCAGGCTGGATGGTAAAGCCCGCGATGCGAATCCACAGCTTGGAGCCCGAGATCGTGGTGCCGATAAAGATGGGCAGCATCAGCAGGATGATGCCGATGATGCCAAAGGTGTACTTGTAGCGCATGACCACGTCGAGGTTTTTGACCAGTGCAAGCGTTCCCACCATGAGCGCCACCGAGACAAACAGGATGATGAGCTGTGAGATGGCGAGAGCGGGGGCGAGACGTGTCACGAACGTGATACCGATGCCCGAAAGCACAAAGACAATGGGCAGGATGGCGGGGTCGGCACCGGGCGCCAAGATGCGCACGGCAATGTGGGCCGCGGCAAAGGCGGCAAAGAGGCCGATCGGTACGGCGAGCGTCTCAAAGGAGATGGCAGCGCCCGCGGTGAGCACGTACATCGCATACAGCAGGATGACGGGGAACGCCGAGGCGATGAGCAAGAGCAGCTCGGTGTTGCGGCGACTCATAAGCGGCACTCCCTTTCTAATTCTTATCGGAGGCTTCGGCCTCGGCGGACTGTTCGGCGGTTTTCTCGGAATCTGATTCGGAGGTCGATCCCTGATTGGTGTTGTCGCGAATCGTTTGCGCGTCGATCACCTGGCGGGTCTGCTCTTCATCGATCTGGTGGCGGTACTTGGATATCGTGTCCTGCGCATCGTCGACACTTGTTTGCGGAATGCCCGCCTTGAGGCGGTTTTGCGTGTCTTCGGGCAGGTCGGACAGCTTAATGCTGGTTTCGCTTTCGAGCCAGTGGAGCTTGAGTCCGAGCGGCTTGCCGGGCAGGCCGCGCCAGACGGCGACATTGCCCTGGTAGGTACCCAGGTAGTACGAGCCGGTGACACCCGTGTAGGCCCAGATGCCAGCTGCCAGCACAAAGACGAGGGCCAGGATGGCGGCGATAGTAATGTTGCGGCGACGCACGCGCTGCGCCTCGCGCATAACGCCATCGTCAACCAGGTCAACGACTACTACGGTCACGTTGTCGTGGCCGCCGGCGGCAAGCGCCGCGTCCACTAGATTGTCGACGCAGATTTGCGCGGTTGAGGACTGCGTGGCGATGTTCTCGATATCGCTATCGGGAATCATGCTCGAAAGGCCGTCGGAGCACAGGATCAGGCGGTCGCCTTCCTCGATATGCAGAGTGAAGTGGTCGGCATACATGGCAGGGTCCGAGCCCAGCGCACGGGTGATGACCGAACGGTTGGGGTGGACGCGAGCCTCGTCTGCTGTAATCTCGCCGGCGTCCACGAGCTCCTCCACGTAGGAGTGGTCGCGGGTCACGCGGATGAGCGTGCCCTCGTGGAGCAGGTAGGCGCGAGAGTCACCCACGTGGGCGATGGCGAGCGTGTCGTTTTCGATATAGGCGCAAGTGGCTGTGCAGCCCATGCCGGGCTTGCCCAGGCCGTTCAGGGCCGCCTCGATTACGGCGGCGTTGGCTGCCTCGACGGCTGCGGCCAGGCGTGCTGCGTCGGCGGACTGCGGGGCCGTCTTGGCAATAGTCTCGACGGCGATGGAAGAGGCTACCTCGCCGGCGGCGTGACCGCCCATGCCGTCGCATACGCAAAAGAGCGGCGACTTCACCAGGTAGGAATCCTCATTGTGCGGGCGCACACAGCCAACGTCGGAGCGGGCGCCCCACATGAGTTGCGTGGTGGTGCCGGCATCATAGGTCGAGTCGGTCTCGATGCGCTCCTCGGTCAGGGGCTCAAAGCTCATGGTCGAGCCGGGGTCTTTGAGCTTGGCCTCAACGGCGGCAACGTCGATCTCGGCTGTGTCACCGGGAGAGACGGTGTCGGTCTCGGCGTTTGATTCGGAATCGCCGGTGTCCGGGGAGTCGGGCTCCTCGGACACGCGGGCGGTCGACTCGTCGTCTTGCGGGCTGACGTCTATAGGCTCGGGCGTCGCAAAGTGCGACGGCGCGGGCGTGCTTTGCGACTGGGCAGCGGGCTCTGCCACGGCATCGGACTCGCTTGCGGGCGCAGGCTGCGGGGTCTTGGGTGCAGGGCCGTCCTCGGGGGATGGCCCCGCCTCGGGCGCCGGCGTAGACGCGGGCGCAACCTCGGATGCCGGGGCTATGGGAAACGCCGGCGCGGCGGGCTCGGGTGCCGCAAACACCGCAGCGCTCTCGTTGATTGCCGCGGCGACGGGCTCTGCAAAGTGAGCCGGCGCCGAGGTTGCTTCGGGCGCTGTGGGCTGTTCCGCAGCATGTGCGCCGATGGGCGCCGCTACGGCATCCTCTTCGTCCTCGTTATCGGCGAGATCCGAAATATCATGCGTTACATGCGAAAGAGGCAGGGAGAACACGGTGTCCTCGGGTTCCACGGGTGCGGAGCCCGCCGGAGCGGCGTGGGCCGGCGCAGCTGTGGCGGCAGCCGGTGCCTCGGTCATAGTCGCGGACTTGTTCTCCTCGTCGATCATCGACGGTTCACCTTCATGACCACATCGCCGATCTGGACTTCGTCGCCCTCGCGCAGCGTTGCGGGCTCCACAAGCTGGCGGCCGTTGACGAGCGTGCCGTTAAGCGAGTTGAGGTCCTCGATGATGAGCGCCGGGCCCTGCAGCGAAAAGCGCGCATGCGAGGCCGAGACGAATGGTTCGTTGATGCAGATGTCCGAAGACGGCGAGCGACCGACGATGACGGGGCCGAGCATGTCTACGTGGATGCCGCGGATACCGCGCGGGCCCTTGTCCACATCGATCGTCCAGATAGCCGAGTCGCGGCGCTGTCCGCGCACAAGTCCCACGCCGGTCTTCATGACGGCGAACAGGAAGATATAGAGCAGGGCGACCAGGACGATGCGGCCTGCAAAAAGGACGATATCGATGTTCATAAGCGACTATCCCCTAAATTCAAAGGTGCTCAGGCCAAACGTCAGCAGATCGCCGTTGCGCAGCGGGCAGCGCGTAATGCGGCGGTTGTTGACGAGTGTGCCGTTGGTGGAATTGAGGTCCTCGATCGACCAATCCGAGCCCGTAAAGGTGAGCTGGGCGTGGCGGCGCGACACGTTGGGGTCGCGCAGGGCAATGTCGGAAACTGAGCGCTCGCGACCGATGGTCACCTGTGCGGAGGTGATGCTATGGCTCTCGCCGCTCACGACGTCGACGAGCTGGGCGAGCGGGCGCTGCGGGGCGCGAGTGCTCGCCATGTTGGAGGCGATGCCGGCTGCGGCGCCTAGGCCCACGGCGGCACCGGTCGCGGCGGCTCCGCCCATGCCGGCAAGCGCGTCGCGCGAGACGGTCTGCGGCACCGGGATGGGTGCGGCGGCGGGGTCGGGGACGCTAGGCGCGAAGGGGTCTGCCACGGCAAGCGGGTCGGGAGCGGCGGCGCGAGGCGTCGGCTGCTGCTGGGGCATGGCGGCGGGGCGCTGCTGCTGCGGGGCAGCAAACTGCTGCTGGCCGGCGCGCGGGGCGCTGGCGGCACGGCTTGCCGCGGAGTTGTTCTGGCCCAGGCCGTTTTGATAGGCGCGCTCTTCTTCGTACAGGCGGCCGAGCGTGGGGGCATCGACGTTCTCGGCAAAGACCGAGAACTTGCCGGCGCGCAGCTGCGGATCGATCATAAAGCGCACGAGGGGCTCGCCGACAAAGACATAGCGGCGCTTTTCGGCCTGCGCTTTCACAAACTCGCGGACCTCGCGCGAAAGCTCGGGGTAGAACGGGGCGAGCATGGGATCGTCGTCGGCGGCGATCAGGATGGTATAGAGTGCCGGCGCCGTGTTGACGCCGTTAATCACCAGAGTCTGATCCTCCATGTCGCGAGCGGCCTGCTTGGCAAGCTTCTTAAAGGAGAACGGGGCACGGGTGGCACCGAAGATGCCGGCCACGTGGTCCTCGAAGATGTTCAGGAAGTTCACGAAAGATCACTCTCCGTATAGGTTCTTTGGTATCCGAGCAAATATAGGCATATCCCAACGATTATAGAGGATAGGGTTCCCGCAACTGCCGCCTTGGCGGCGACCGCGGCTGCAAGGCTGGCAATTTCCATATGGTGTGCAAGACAGGATGCCGCTGCGCAGCCGATGCCGGTGACGGCGATGGCGGCGATTGCGGCAAGGTTTGAGCCCTGGTCGGCACGCTTGGCATGGGCATTGAGCAGCGCAGATGACGCTGCGGCAGTTGTCGCGACCAGCACAAAGGCAGCCCAAAGGAGCGGGTCTTCCAGCGCTGCGGCAACGTTACCGAGCCCCAGCACGCCTCCGGCTGAAAGCGCGACCGTCGCCAGACGGGCAAAAAGCACGCCCATGCCCGTTGCCGCGGCGGCGCTTGCCGGGCCGAGCCAAAATGACGCGACGCCGGCGGCGACCCCAGCTGCCAGGAAGGTATTGCCAGTCAGACAGCCAAGCGCGAGTGCACAGGTGAGCGCGGCGCTCGCGGCAGCCTCGGTGCGACCCCAGGCGATCCACCAACCGGACATGGCAGCGGCAAAGATCACCGCGACGGGCAACATCGACAGGATGCCCTGCGCCTGCATGGTGGCGTTGGCCATGAGCACCAAAAAGCCCACAGCCGAGATGGCCGAGCCGATCTGGGGGGCCAGGCCAGCCGCCGCTCCGATCGCGATAGCCGCAATGACCAGGCCGGGAAGCGCCGCGACCCCGGCCGTTTGCATCAGCAAAAAGCTAAAGGCGCCGCACGTTAGCGCCGAGATAGCGTGCATGGTGTAGTCGCGCGCATGGCTCCAGCGCGTGCCCGCCCAGCCGAGCGCGGGGTCGACCTCGATGGCGTCGTCCTCGTAGTACGACGGCTCGATATCGTCGAGCTCCTGCTCGTCATCCGAAAGCTCGCCAACCATTTGCTCCAGACTGCGACGGCCCTCGCGCACGCTGCCCAGACCGGCAAGGAGTTGGTCGCAAAATGCCTCGATGCTGTTGGGGCGGTCTTGCGGCATGGGGGAGAGCGCGCTCATGAGCGCGGCCTCGGCTCCCGGGGGAAAGTGTGGTATCAGCTCGCTGGGATAGGTGGCGCCGCCGATGATGCGGCCGAGCGAGTCGGCGGGCGTGGCCGCCATAAAGGGAGCGCTGCCGCACAAGCCCTCATAGATAACGCAGGCAAGGGCAAAGACATCGGCGCGTTCGTCGACCGTGCCGGTCTCGATATCGAGCTGCTCGGGCGGCATGTAGCCGATGGTGCCGCCGCGCGAGCCGCCAAAGCCACCGGCGGACGACAGTCGCGCCATGCCAAAGTCGGTGAGCTTTACATTGCCCGAGTGGTCGATGAGCACGTTGGCGGGCTTAATGTCCAGGTGGAGTACGCCATTGCTATGGGCGAAGGTGAGCGCCTGGCCCAGGGCATCGGCAATGGCCGCGGCCTCGTCAAAGGTGAGCGAGTGGCCGTCCACGCGATGCAAAAACTCGGCCAGCGACATACCGTCGACATACTCCATGACCAGGTAGGCATAGGCGGTGTCATGCGTAAAGTCGATGACCTGCACGATATTGGGATGTTGAAGCATGGCGGCAGTGTGCGCCTCGCGCAGGACATCCATGATGTCGCTGGCGGGCATGCCGGCGCCGTTGATAAGGGGGATGCGCTTAATGGCGACGCGGCGGCGCAGGTGCGTGTCGCGGCAAATCTCGATGGAGCCAAAACCGCCGGTCGCAAGTGTCTCGAGCGGCTGGTACCGCTTGAGCAGCTCGCGAGAGCTGGTGCCCTCCAAAGGAACGTCCGGCGAGAACCGGGCGGTATGTTGCGAGAAAAGCGGCATGGCCAACCCTCGTGCGTTTAAAGTTCGTTTGCGAGCGGCGGGCGTGGGGCCGAGCCATTCGCGGTGGCATAGATGCTGCTAGTGTAGCACGCTCGGGTGCATGGGGAGGATAGCGGGATGCGAGGCTGTCTGTCTGGTTTGGTCTTAGCGCTTCTTCTTGTTCTTCTTCTGCTTGCGCTGCTTGCCCTTGGTCTCCTGGGGCTTGTCGCCCTGCTTGGCCTCGGCGGCGGCCTTCTCGGCCTTCATTTTCTTCTTCTTGGTCTCGATGCGGAGTTTTTTGTTGATGCGGGCCTTGAGGAAGGGACCGAACTGCTCGGCATCGCCGCGAACAAAGGTGTCCTTGGGGATCGTCACGCCCTGGTCGGCGAACATGGCCACAAAGATGCGCTCGCCGTCGAGCACGTGGTCGAGCTTCTCAAACGGGAAGAACTGCGACTTGCCGCTCTTGCCCCAAACCATCAGGCCGTCCTCGTTGGCGGCGACGCGGCGATAGCGGCCACCCATGGACTCGTCGGCCTCGACGGCGTCGATAAAGTCGCGGGCGAGCGTGTGGTGCAGGTTCTTGCTCCACCAGGCCAAAAAGGCGCCGAACACGATCAGCACGACGCCGAACTTGATCCAGCTGCCGCCGGCCACCAGCATGCCGATGCCGATGAGCGCGGCAATCGCGGCGGCGACGTACAGGGAGCCACGGCGCCTGGGCGAGGCGACCAGGCGCGCAAAGTCGGTGACGAGGTCGTTTTCGTACTGATACTCGTTGAGGTACAGGATGCCGTCGTCGGCTGCTGCCTGCGCCTCGAGCGCGACCTCGACCTGGTCGGCTGCTTCGGAGGGAACGAGGTTGCTCTCTGCGTCTGCCATGCTCTTTGGACTCCTATCGCGGCGGGCTCGCCGTACGGGTTATTATGAATGCAGTATGCCGTGCGACCGCATGGCCGTCGCGGCAACAAGTCTCAGTATACCCGGGGGAGCACCCATGGAATCGTTGTACCGAAAGTATCGCCCGCTCACCTTCGACTCCGTGGTGGGCCAGCAGCATATCGTCTCGACGCTCGAGCACGCTATCACCGAGGGACGCCTGTCCCACGCCTACCTGTTCTGCGGACCGCGCGGCACGGGCAAGACCACCATGGCGCGCATCCTTGCCAAGGCGCTGCTGTGCCGCAATGCCGAGGCGGCGCGCGCCGAGGGTGCAAGCGGCTGCATGCCCGACGGTACTTGCGAGGAGTGCGAGCTCATTGCCGAGGGCAACCACCCCGATGTCTACGAGCTCGATGCCGCAAGCCGTACCGGCGTGGACAACGTGCGCGAGGAGATCATCAACTCCGTCAACTTTGCCCCGGTGCGCGGCAAGTACAAGATCTATATCATCGACGAGGTCCACATGCTCACGACGGCGGCGTTCAACGCGCTGCTCAAGACGCTTGAGGAGCCGCCGGCACACGTGATCTTTGTGCTGTGCACCACCGACCCGCAAAAGATTCTGGAGACCATCCTCTCGCGCTGCCAGCGTTTCGATTTCCATCGCATCGGCAACGAGGATATTGAGCATCGCCTGGCATACGTATGCGAGCAGGAGGGCTTCGATTACGACGACGAGGCGCTCGCCATCGTGGCGCGCCATGCCAAGGGCGGCATGCGCGACGCGCTCTCCACGCTGGAGCAGCTGAGCGTCTTTGGCAACGGTTCTGTGCATGCGGACGACGCCCGCTCGCTTTTAGGCGAGGTTTCGGACCAGATTCTGGGCGAGTTTTCCCGCGCCATTGCCGATCGCGATGTTGCCGAGCTCTATGGACTGATTCGTGCGCAGGTCGAGGAAGGAAACGACCTGATGGAACTGACGCGCGACCTGGTGGCGCATGTGCGTGACGTGTACGTTGCCTGCGTTGCCGGTGCCCGTGCCGAGCTGTTTGAGGGCGGCTCCGAGCAGGCCGAGGCGCTTGCTGCCGAGGCCGCTGCCTTTGGCGAGCATCCTGCCGACCGCCTGGCCCGTGTGCTGACGGTGCTCGACGATGCCGCACTGGAGATGAGGGGCGCGAGCGACGTGCGTCTGGTGCTCGAGATTGCCTGCACGCGTCTGGCACGTCCCGAGGCTGATTTAACGATTGAGGCATTGGCCGAGCGCGTGGCGCGTCTGGAGGCCATGGTTGCCAACGCCGCCGTTCCGGCGAGCGTGGCTGCTGCTCAGGCCGCCGCGCCTGCAGCATCCGTACCCGCTGCTGCCCAGCAGCCGACGCTGATCTCGGGTGCCCGAGCCGCTACTCCGGCGGCATCCGCTGCCCCTGCTGCTACGTCCGCGCGCCAGGGCGGTATGCCTTGGGACCGTGGTGCTGCCGCTCCGGCTGCCCAGCCTGCGCCCCGTTCTGCGTCCGTGTCGGCTTCCAAGCCTGCAGCGTCTGCACCTCAGTCTGCGCCGGCTCCGACGCCTCAGCCCGTTGCAGCCCCCGCGCCTGCCACCGCTCCGGCACCTAAGCCCCAGCCCAACACCGCCGCCCAGGTTGCTGCCGCTGGTGCCGCCGAGACCCCCGCGGTCGAGGATGCCGGTGAGCTCCAGCGCAAATGGGCCGAGGTCGTCGAACGCGTCAAGGCTCGTCAGGCCTCCTACGCAGGGCTTTTGCTCAATGCCCGCGCCACAGCAGACGACGGCTCCAAGCTCACGGTCTCGTTCCCCGCGGGCTCGACCTTTGCCATCAAGATGCTCGGACGCGCCGACACGCAGTCGGTGGTCCTGCCGACAGTCAGTGCGGTCTTCGGTCGTCGCACCGTCGACTACGTCCTGGATGGAGGTGGCACGCCGGCTCCTCAACATGAGGAGCATTCTCCATCTGCACGGGCTGCGGCATCTGCGGACCCGCAACCCGTGTCCTCGGCGGCCCCTGCATCCTCGAACGTCAGCGCGACGCAGCCAAAAGCGGCACCGGTAGCGGCACCGACCCCGTCGGCGCCTGAACCCGCTGCGCCCAAACAGGCTGCTCCGGTCCCCGCGCCCAAGCCCGCCGCCGCGCCTGCGCCCAAGTCATCCGACCTGGGCAAAGCCCCCTGGCTGCGCTCCGACAACCCCGCTGGCGCTCCTGCCACGGGCAAGCTCCCGACCGAGCCCGCACCCCGAGCGCCCGAGCGCGCGTCCGCTCCCAAGGCTCAGCCGTCTGCGCAGTCTGCACCGTGGGAATCCGAGCAGGTGCCCTACGATGACGCCATGGTCGGCGGCTTTGCAGGCGATGCGAGCGGGGACGATCTGCCTCCGTTCGACGTGCCGGGTGCGACGCCCGCGCCCAAGCCCGCTGCAACTGCCCCCAAAGAGGAGGACGCTCCTGCAGCTCCCTGGGAGTCCAACCCCGGCGCGGGCAGTCCCTTCGGCCATCAGGGCGCAGCCCCATGCATCCCGCAGACCGAGGACGAGGCCAAAGCCCTCATCCGCAGCGTCTTCGGTCAGTCCACCATCTTCAAACCGGTGGAGTAGCTGTACAGGCGGGTATACTGCTCAAGAAGAGACGTCTTTGAACGGAGCGAGCTTATGATGCGGGAATATGTCCGCCTTGAGGACGATACGCAGGTTTCGTATTCCGAAGTCCGGGAGGACAACACGGTGAAGGTTGTTGTGGAGCGCCCGCGCGATTGGGGTTTTGACACGGCGGAGTGTATCTTGCCGGCATTCAATTGGGTGTCACACGAGGGCTTTAGCGAAGCGAACCTCAAAGAACTCGATGATTTCGTGCGCAACAATGCCCCGCTCATCCTGCGTTTTGCCTACGAAGGCGGACGAGTCTATGCCTAGTCTGTTTCGACTCGGGCCGTACATCATCTTCTTCTTCTGGACGGGGGAGAACGGCGAACCTGTCCATGTTTACGTTGCGGTCAAGCACCCCACTGCCGAGGCAACCAGGATATGGCTTACCCGCTCCGGCGGATGCAAGCTGGCCCATAACAAGGGCGATATTCCTGCTCGGGATTTACGCGATATCATGCAGTTTGTTTCATCTAACCATGCGCTGATTTGCAAACGCTGGAAAGAAACAACCGGTGGGCTGTCGTTTTACTGTTGAGAATCGCTTGCTGGGCTTAGGACCCCTAGCCCTTTAGGGGCTCTTTATCCGGGCGCATTTGAATTTCGGACATGTGTAGCGTGGTGCCGCGTGTCTCGCATTCGAGCAGGCAGATGCGTGACGGTCGGCCTAGGGTGCTGAGGTCGACACGATACGTCGCGCGGCTGTCCGTGTACTCGACTTGCTCGGCGTCGAGGGTTGCTCCGATTGTCAAGAAAGCGCCTGGTTCGGCACCGACAATCTTGGAGTCCTTTATCTTGACCTTGAACTCTTGGTAGAGGGACGGGCTGTTGTAGTAAATGGTTCGGGTTCCGTCGGTGCACTCATCGGTCGCTTCCCATTTGACGGTGGGCTGGTCCGAGCTGGTTATCAGCAGTTCTGCTCCAAAGGCTATAGCATGGGTGATGACAACCAGCAATGCCCAGCCGACAAAGAGATAGAGAACCACATATGCAACGGGGTGTTTTGAGCGGATGTTTTGGAGCGCGTCGGGGGCATTCATGGGGCACCTCCAAATTGCTATCTATGACAATCAAATTATACCCTGCCGACATGTGCTCCGCCTCGAGCAGCGGTTCGGCATTTAGCTATTTAGTGGCACACATGAAATGCCGGATTCGGCTCTACTAGATTGAGTATGCGATATTATGCAACCTTGCATAATTCGACCTTGCATAATCTTTGCGCGTGGTTTGTATTGGAGGACATGTATATCGACTGAGGTAGCGTGTCCGCCCCGCTCGCTGGCCTCGCGCCGTGGTACGATTTTTGAGTTTGAAAGTCCCGCCGTGCTCCGGCTGCCCTTGCAGCTCGGCGTGCGGCCGCACGTAAAGGAGCCATCATGGCCGGTATGAACATGCAGCAGATGATGAAGCAGGCCCGCAAGATGCAGGAGCAGCTTGCCGCCGCGCAGGAGAACCTCAAGTCCCAGACCGTCGACGCCTCTGCCGGCGGCGGTATGGTCAAGGTGACCGTCAACGGCGAGATGGAGCTCGTCAACCTCACCATCGATCCCGATGCCCTCGATCCCGAGGACGTCGATATGCTGCAGGACATGATTATGGCTGCCGTCAACGAGGCCGTTCGCGGCGTCAACGAGCTCGCCAACAAGCAGATGGGCGCCATCACCGGCGGCCTCAACATCCCGGGCATGCCGTTCTAAGACGCGCATATATATGAGTGCCAACCATAGCCTGCAAAAATTGCTCGATGAGCTGGGTCGCCTGCCGGGCATTGGCCCCAAGTCGGCTCAGCGCATCGCCTATTACCTGTTGGAGGCTGACGCCGAGGAAGCGCGCCGCCTGGCCGAGGCCATCCTGGAGGTTAAGCAGGAGGTCCACTTTTGCAGCCGTTGCTTTAACTACGCCACGGCCGACGAGTGCTCCATCTGCCAGGATTCGATGCGCGACACCACTCGCATTTGCGTGGTGGGCGAGCCGCGCGATGTCCAGGCGATTGAGCGCACGGGCAGCTATCACGGTCTCTACCACGTATTGGGCGGCGTGATCAGTCCCATGGACAAGATTGGCCCCGAGCAGCTGCACATTCGCGAGCTGCTGGCACGCTTGGGCCACGAGGATATCCATGAGGTCATCATCGCCACCAACCCCAATATTGAGGGCGAGACCACGGCGAGCTACCTGGCCCGCACTATCAAGCCGCTGGGCGTTGAGGTATCGCGTCTGGCGAGCGGCCTGCCCGTGGGCGGCGACCTGGAGTATGCCGACGAGCTTACGCTTGGGCGCGCTATCGAGGCCCGTCGCACGATTTAGGTGGCGAGCCTGCTCCTGCCGTATGTTTTCCTCGCGACGCACGGGGTAGTCATAATTTCCCCGTGCGACTGTAGGTTTGTTGTGCAACAAAGATGCTTTGTATCCGCTTATCGCATGGATGCTTCCGCTCACATCCTTAATTTGCCCATTCGTTGCGCAACCTTTTGGGTTCGCTGATACACTCAAATATGGATTCGAATGAATGCGCCGCTCCCGAGCGGCGTGTTTTTGTTGGAGGAGAACGCATGCGGCCCGGTGGCACTCAGACAAAGCGCGGCACCGCGGTGCGCATGCGACGCCGACTGGGCTTGGCGCCGCGGGCGTACGCGCTGCTGTCTTGCTCGCTGGTGCTGGTCATAGCTGGCGTTTCTGCCTATGGCATGACCGTGCCGTCCATGATGCAGGCACATGCCGCACGCGAACCGCGCGTGGGGCATGAGGTCAAAAGTGATCTGGGCACCACGACTGGATATGCTTGGGCAAGTGTGGTCGCGCATATTGTGTTTGGCGCCGACGACGCGGACGGCGCCGAGGCCCCGGACAACGAAGTCACGCTTGCCAATGGCAAAACCATCGTGCTCACCAACACCAAGATCATCGATCGGTTGTCCAACAATAGCGTGGCGGCAACGGTGAATAAGGTCGAGCAGCAGAAGGAGCAGGACGCCCAGCAGTCCGGAAAGCCCGGTAGCTCGGATACTTCTGGCTCCGGCTCGGATTCGTCGAGTTCGGGCGGCGGCTCTGGGTCGGGTTCCTCTGCCGGAGGGTCTGGAAACGGCGGCTCGACGGGCGGCAACACTGACAACGATGCAAACTCCGGTGGCCTTTCCGCTGCTGAGGAAGAGAGCATTCACAGTTGGCTTGTGACCAAGTACAACATGCTCGACGGCTATGTTTCTCGTGCCAATGACGTGGTTTCGACCTATAACTCTACGGGAGATCCCAGGCCGTGCGACAGCCTGGTCGGGGAGATGTTTGTCATTCGAGCCGAGTTCGGTCGTCAGACATTCTCGCCCCGGTCAAAGTGGTATCAGCAGTATGCCAATCTGTGGGGCTGTTACACCAACCTATGTCAATGGGTCGGCCATTACGGCGATGATGACGTCGCGCTCGGTAACTTCAACAATAACGTGGCGGCGCTTGCCCTATGATGACCGATCTTGCATCCACCACACCACAATCGCTCGGTCGCGATCCCATGGTCGGCCTGCGCCTGGCGCGTGTCGACGGGTTTGAGCCGGCCATTGCGCTCGGTCAGGACGAACTGCCTGCCTATCTGCGTCGTTTTACGATACTGTTTGCCGACGATGCCACCATGCGCCGTGGCGGTATCGGCCGCGTGACGCGTGCCGTCAACGCCCAAGGCGAGGCCGTAGCACTCAAACAGCTCATCTTGCCGACGCGCGATGAGTTTGACGACGATGCCGCCCATGAGGCGCTGGTCGCCAAGTTCAAAGCGGCATTTCGCGAGGAATATGAATGCCATCGCGCCCTTTCGGGCCTTAAGGGCTTTCCCCGCCTCTATGGCTGGGGCGAGGTTGACGGTGTGCCTGCAATTGTCATGGAATGGGTCGAGGGCGAGACGCTCGCCCGCTTGCGCTCGCGCTTTGCCGTGGACGATGCCGGCCGCCTATCGCCGCTTGTGGCGGCGCGCTTGGGGCGCGACCTGTTCGACCTGCTCTGCCGCATGAGCCTGGTGGGGGAGGGCTTTGTCCATCGCGATATCTCGCCCGCTAATATTATGGTGCGTACGGCGCGTTTACCGCTTGACCGGCAGCTTGCCGAGGGCACCTTTGACCTGTGCCTGATCGACTTTGGCTCGTCGCTGGCGCTTGAGCCTGCGTCGGCCGTGGCCGGTACCGGCGGCAAGGCGTCGTTTACGGAGCGTTATGCCACGCTGCGTCGCGCGACGGTTGCCTATGCCCCGCCCGAGATGCTCACCGACGATATTCCCGACCTGCGCGCTTTGCGTATGTCGCCGGCGATCGACGTCTATGCCGCAGCAAGCACGGTTTACGAGCTCATTGCCGGCGCCGCGCCATACGAAGCCGCGCCGAGCACTTCGGGCACCTCGGGTTCGCGCAAAAAGACGCGCGACATCGCCAGCCCCTACCGTCTCAAGATGGACACGCTGCCCGACTATCCCATTGGTGCCCATGCGCCCGGTTGCGATTTGACTCAGCTGCTTCGTCGTGAGCCCGATGTGGCGCTCGCTGCGGCCGAGCAGGCCCAGCAGCTGGGGCTTGAGCCGGATTCCGAGGAGCTACGCGATGCGCTGGCGTTTGTCGATGCCCAGCTGTTCAACGTGGTGATGGCCTGTCTGTCCAGCCATCAAAAAGATCGTCCCGAGCCGGCGGCGGTCGAGGCGGCGCTCTCGGCGTTTTGCGACCACTATGCGCAAAATGTCGGTCGTTCGCTCCGCGGCGAGCCGCTCACGCCGTGTCCCATGGATGCGTCCGGCCGCGCGGTTCGTCGCGCGCTGATGGTCGGCGCGGCGGTCGTCTGCGGCGTGGTTTGGGCTGTGGTCGTGGTTTCGGCCGCGCTGCTGGCGTCGGGCGCTCGCGTGACGGCGACTTTGGGATCGCTCGTGTGGTCTGGGCCGCTACCGGGTATTATTGCCGCACTGGCGTTGGCGCTGCCAGGCATAGCCGGCGTTGCCGCGGGGGCACTTGCGCGCGATCGGCGCTCGGGGTTCCTGCAGGGTGTGCTTGCGCTTTCTGCCTGCGAGGTTCCGCTGCTGGTTGTGGCTGCATGTAGCGTATTTTCCCAACGCGCCGTGATGGGCGGCCTTGTTGCCGCTCTGGTTGCAACCTATACGCTTACATGGTTTTTGCTTGCGATGGGCTTTGCCTTTGAACTTCCCGTTTCGGCACCGCGACGCACAAAAGCCCAGATGGCGACTCCGCTTGCCGGTGGAGCCGCAGCTGCCCGTACTTTTGGCGGACCTGTCGAAGCATCGTCCGATTCTATTTCTACGACCAAGGAGGCCTAGGTCATGGCATCTCAAGTTGAGCTCACCCCATGCGGGGCCATGTTTGACATCTTTAAGCGCGCGGCGCATCTGAGCCATATCGAGCTGTGCGGCTTGGTGCTTTCGTCCCGTCCGCTCGCCGACGGCCGCAGCCCGCAGAGCCGAGCCGCCGATCGCTCTTGGGTTTCCCGCTTTATCGTTCGCGCGCCGGTCGGCACGCTTCAGCAGCGCTACTTTGCCGAATACGGTACCTCGGCTGCGCGTATTATGTCGCAACTGGCCCTGCGCCAGCGCAATCCCATGGACTCCACGGCTGTGATCAATATGGTGTGCGGCCCTGCAGGTGAACCGATGGTACGCGCGCTCGAAGAGTGTCACCAGGACACAAATCTCTATCGCAACGCGCTCGATCGCCTGTCCCAAGCGGCGGAGCTCATGCCCGCCGAGCGCGCCGAGGCCGTGCTGGTGCTGTTTGTCGCCGTCGGTTGTTCGGCGGATGTGCGGTCCTCGGTGAACTATGCCATCGACTACGCGAACGCGACCTGTGGCGGAGGCACATCCACGCCGCGTTCGCTTGGCATGTCGATGACCGCGGGCGAACGCGAACCCGCCCCGGCGCACCCCTTGGGCTTGCTGCGTATACAAAACAGTTTTGTCGTGAGCGCCCCGCGCTGGATTCAGCCGAGTGAGCAGGGTGTTGAGATTGGCGCGCTGGCCACTGGTGAGGGCGATATTACCGACGTCGGCGACGATGTCTCGGCCCGCCATGCCCATATCTGGTGCGATGCTCAAAATATCTGGCACGTCGAGGACTTGTCGTCCACCAACGGAACCGTGGTGGTAAACGGGGCCACGCGCGTCTGCATTCAGGTCGAGCCCGGTCGTTCCGCCCAACTCAATCCCGGCGACGAGCTCAAGCTCGGCGAATCCACTACCTACGCCATCCTCTTCGGTGCCCTCTAGCCAGTCCCGCCAAATGGTCCCTCCGTCCCCAAGGGATCATTTTGCTCCCGGCAGTCACCCGAGGTAAACCTTTACCGCCCGCCTATATTTGCCGAAATTACACTTGACGGCGGGGTACAATAAACCCGCATGCGGATTTCCGTTGCGGGCGCTTCCCATCGCCGGGGCGTGCCCGGGAGCATCCGGCATGCGGCCTTTGCGGCGCTCGGTCATGTGCAAGACGGGCGGTCGGGTCTGTGGGGCGCATCAGTTGCCCCTCGCCTCGGCATGTCTTCTCTCCACGCCACGTACCTGCTGCTGAGCCTGCCTGCCAGATGATTGGAAGCAACAACGAAAATCCCATCACGCCAACATCCCGGCGATCGCCGGGGCCTGTATACCTATATGAGAGGAGAGGGGTATATGGCGCGTAAGTTTAAGTCTATGGACGGCAACGAGGCGGCCGCATATGTTTCGTATGCGTACACCGAGGTAGCGGGAATCTATCCCATTACGCCGTCCAGCCCGATGGCCGACCATGTCGACCAGTGGGCGGCCCAGGGTCGCAAGAACATCTTCGGCACCCCGGTCAAGGTCGTCGAGATGGAGTCCGAGGCAGGTGCGGCCGGTACCGTTCACGGTTCGCTGGGCGCCGGTGCTCTGACCACCACCTACACGGCTTCTCAGGGTCTGCTCCTGATGATCCCGAACATGTACAAGATCGCGGGCGAGCAGCTCCCGGGCGTCTTCCACGTCTCCGCGCGTTGCGTCGCTTCCCACGCCCTGAACATTTTTGGCGATCACTCCGACGTCATGGCCTGTCGTCAGACCGGCTTCGCCATGCTCGCCGAGGGCAACGTCCAGGAGGTCATGGACCTCTCGCCGGTGGCTCACCTTGCCGCCATCGAGGGTAAGACCCCGTTCCTTAACTTCTTCGACGGCTTCCGCACCAGCCACGAGATCCAGAAGGTCGCCATGTGGGACTACAAGGATCTGGCCGAGATGTGCGACATGGACGCCGTCCAGGCTTTCCGCGACCATGCGCTCAACCCTGAGCATCCGCACACCCGCGGCAGCCACGAGAACGGTGATATCTTCTTCCAGAACCGTGAGGCCTGCAACAAGGTCTACGACGAGCTTCCCGCCGTCGTCGAGGGCTACATGAAGAAGATCAACGAGAAGCTCGGCACCGATTACGGCCTGTTCAATTACTACGGCGCTCCCGATGCCGATCGCGTCGTCGTGTGCATGGGCTCCTTCTGCGACGTGCTCGAGGAAGTCATCGACTACCTCAACGCTCACGGCGAGAAGGTCGGCCTGGTCAAGGTCCGTCTGTTCCGTCCGTTCTCTATCAAGCACTTCGTCGACGTTCTCCCCGAGACCGTCCAGAAGATCGCCGTCATGGACCGTACCAAGGAGCCGGGTTCTATCGGCGAGCCGCTCTACCAGGACGTCGTCTCCGCTCTCTACGAGGCTGGCAAGACGGGCATCAAGGTCGTCGGCGGCCGTTATGGCCTGGGCAGCAAGGACACGCCTCCCGCGTCCGCGTTCGCTGTCTTCGAGGAGCTCAAGAAGGACGAGCCCAAGCGCGAGTTCACCATCGGCATTGTCGATGACGTGACCAACCTGAGCCTGCCCGAGGCCGAGGATGCGCCCAACACCGCAGCCCCCGGCACCATCGAGTGCAAGTTCTGGGGTCTGGGTGGCGACGGTACCGTCGGCGCCAACAAGAACTCGATCAAGATCATCGGCGACCACACCGACAAGTACGTCCAGGCCTACTTCCAGTACGACTCCAAGAAGACCGGCGGCGTCACCGTCTCGCACCTGCGCTTTGGTGATTCTCCGATCCGTTCGCCGTACTACGTGACCAAGGCCGACTTTGTCGCCTGCCACAACCCCAGCTACATCGTTAAGGGCTTCAAGATGGTCCGCGACGTCAAGCCGGGCGGCACCTTCCTGGTCAACTGCCAGTGGAGCGACGAGGAGTTCGCCGAGCACATGCCCGCCGTGGCCAAGCGCTACATCGCGAACAACAACGTCAACGTCTACCTGATCGACGCTATCGACCTGGCCGCTAAGGTCGGCATGGGCAAGCGCACCAACACGGTGCTCCAGTCCGCCTTCTTTGCGCTGGCCAAGGTCCTGCCCGCCGAGGACGCCCTGCAGTACATGAAGGACGCGGCTACCAAGTCCTACATGAAGAAGGGCCAGGCTATCGTCGACGCCAACCACAAGGCCATCGATGCCGGCGCTACCGCTTTCCGTAAGTTCGAGGTTCCGGCCGACTGGGCTACCGCCGAGGACGCCGCTCCCGTCGAGCTCTCCGAGGAGACCAAGTCCGCTATCGCCCAGCAGGTCAAGAACCTGCTCGAGCCCATCGATCGCATGGATGGTGACAGCCTGCCCGTTTCCGCCTTCGTCGGTTGCGCCGACGGCCAGTTTGAGCTGGGCGCCTCCGCATACGAGAAGCGCGGCGTCGCCGTGGTCGTTCCTCACTGGGACGAGGCCAAGTGCATCCAGTGCAACCAGTGCGCCTATGTGTGCCCGCATGCCACCATCCGTCCGTTCGCGATGACCGAGGACGAGGCTGCCGCCGCGCCCGAGGCTACCCGCACGCTCGACGCCATGGGCCCCAAGGCCAAGGGCATGAAGTTCACCATGGCTGTGTCCCCGCTCGACTGCATGGGTTGCACCAACTGCGTCAAGGTCTGCCCCAAGGGCGCCCTCGAGATGGTTCCCACCGAGCAGGAGATGGACCAGCAGCCCGTTTGGGACTACATGGTCGAGAACGTCTCCGAGAAGAAGGAGCTCATCGCGGCCAACGTCAAGGGCAGCCAGTTTAAGCAGCCCTACCTGGAGTTCTCGGGTTCCTGCGCCGGCTGTGCCGAGACCGCCTATGCACGTCTGGTGACCCAGGTCGCCGGCGACCGCATGTTCATTTCCAACGCCACCGGCTGCTCCTCCATTTGGGGTAACCCCGCTGCCACCGCTCCTTACTGCAAGGACAAGGACGGTCACGGCCCGGCGTGGAACAACTCCCTGTTCGAGGACAATGCCGAGCATGGTCTGGGCATGGCCGTTGGCTATGAGGCCGTTCAGCACAAGCTGATCGCCGCTACCCAGGACATCATCGCTGCCGATGGTCCGTCCGATGAGCTCAAGGCCGCCGGCCAGGCTTGGATCGACTCCGTCAACGACGCCGAGGCCTCCAAGACCGCTGCCGCTGCCTACGTTGCCGAGCTCGAGAAGTGCGGCTGCGACGCTTCCAAGGCGATCCTCGCCGACAAGGCTTACCTCACCAAGAAGTCCTTCTGGATCTTCGGCGGCGACGGTTGGGCCTACGACATCGGCTTCGGTGGCCTGGACCACGTCCTGGCTTCCGGCCACAACGTCAACGTCTTCGTCTTCGACACCGAGGTCTACTCCAACACCGGCGGTCAGGCCTCCAAGGCCTCGAACCTGGGCCAGGTCGCTCAGTTCGCCGCTGCCGGTAAGGTGACCAAGAAGAAGTCCCTGGCCGAGATCGCCATGAGCTACGGCTACGTCTACGTGGCGCAGGTCGCCATGGGCGCCAACCCGGCTCAGACCCTCAAGGCCATCCACGAGGCCGAGGCCTACGACGGCCCGTCCCTCATCATCGGCTACAGCCCCTGCGAGATGCACTCCATCAAGAAGGGTGGCATGCAGAACTGCCAGGCCGAGATGAAGAAGGCTGTCGAGTGCGGTTACTGGAACCTCTTCCGCTTCAACCCCGAGGCTGCTGCCGGCAAGAAGTTCTCGCTCGATTCCAAGGAGCCCGCGGGCGGCTATCAGGAGTTCCTGATGAACGAGGCCCGTTACGCTTCGCTGACGCGTTCCTTCCCCGAGCGCGCCGAGGAGCTCTTCAAGGAGAACGAGCAGGCCGCTATGGACCGCTACGCTCACCTGCTGAAGCTCAAGACGGTGTACAACGAGGCCTAGGTCTCCCACCGCAGGATCTGAGGGCTGACCTTCGCGGACGTCCTCGGACATGAAAGAACCCCCGCTGCGCACTACGTGCGGCGGGGGTTCTTTCGTCCTGCGGAGTGTCCGCGAAGGTTAGCCCTCAGATCCTGCTATGACTACGTCCTCGGATTGTGTGGGCGGATGAAGGACGTGGTTGTGGGGGTGCCTTGTCCCGGTCGCTGTTTCGCGGCTTTGGGCATAGAGGGGGACCTGGTTGCGGACCCAGATGACCTAGAGGGATATGGGTGCAAACGAGAAATCGTTGTTGGGGTCGTCCTTTTCCATAAACTCATCGAGGCAGAATGTCATATAGATTGGAACGTACAGGACCTTGCCCTCTTTGCCGAGATTCTCGTGGCTTAGCACAACAGCCTCGGGAATTTTGTACTCGTCTACACTCATTAGGCGATCGAGAGCCGCATGCGCTCGAACCTTCTTGCCCGATTTGACCTCGATTGGGACAACGTGCCCGCGGGTGCCTTCGATCACAAAGTCAGCTTCGCCGACCTCGCGTGTCTGGTAGTACCATGCATCAGCCCCAAGGGCGACAAGCTCCTGAGCGACCACGTTCTCGTAGAGACCGCCGAGGTTGGGAGTTTTCATATCAAGATAGACAGCTCGTGCCGTGCTGCCGGGATACCGTGATGCGAGCATGCCTGTATCAGACTCGTATAGTTTAAAGGCGGTCGTCTTCTCTGTCCTCTTAAGAGGACTCCGGGCCTCCGTCACCTGGGCAACCATCAAACCGACGCCCGCGTTCACCAGCCATAGGAAATCCTGCTCGTATTTTTGAAGGCGAGCCCCCTCGCCCAGAGACGAAACAACAAAGCGATGGGACTCCGCTTCAAGCTGAACGGGAATTTGTTCGAAAATCGAGCGAACGTTAAACGCTCGAGTCGATGCATATTTAGAGATATCGCTTTTGTACTGATCGACCAGCTGAATTTGAAGCTCACGCGTTCTCACGAGCGAATAACCCGAATCGATATAGTTCTGAACGACCTCCGGCATGCCACCGCAAACGATATAAGCTCTATAGTTTTTGAGCATTGCCTCATGAATGTAGTTTTCGACGGGACGTCTCTCGACAAGGCAGTTGCGAATGTCTGCAAGCACATTCTCGCTGACGCTGTTTGCCCAACAAAACTCTTCAAAATCCATTGGCCGCATAACAATGTGCTCGACATACCCCACCGGGAAAGAAGAGATCCCCTTAAACTCAGTCCCAAGCATAGACCCCGAGAAGACATAGCTAAAGCGCCCGTCCTCGACCAACGCCTTCATGAGCGTGACGATCTGCGGATACTCCTGTATTTCATCGACAAAGATAAGCGTATCTCCCTCAACAAGCGGTGCATCCGCAAGAAGGGCCACGCGGTTGATAAAGTCAACGGCGTTCTTAGCGCCAATAAGCACATCTCTTGCCTCGGCATCGAGCAGCAAATTGGCCTCAAAATACGACGCGTAGTTGTCTTTACCAAACGCGCGAATCGCATAACTCTTGCCAATTTGACGCGCACCGGTAACAAGCAATGCCTTATGAGAGTTATTTTTCCAGTTCAAAAGCCTATTAGTGACCTTACGGCGTAGCATTAAAACCCCCAAATGACAAAAATTGGCAAATAGATTTGCCCCTAATCATACAAAAATTGGCAAATAGATTTGGTTCTAATCATACAAAGATTGGCAGATAGCAAAGATATGCTTAGGTCTCTGGGCTATCGAACCAGCGCAGTGCCATACGAAAAGGCTGGGGACGCTGTTGTTGGCGTCTCCAGCCCTCTGATTGCTACTTTGGGTCCCGTGGTGGGACTTTGTTAGTGCTACCTGCTTGTTGTACCTTGTCTCGCCGCTTTCTGTGCGTAGGCGGTAGCCGTGGACCAGGTCGCTGATGGCCGGCCAGGGAATCTGGCGGTCGACCCAAGATTGGAGCTGGACCAGATAGCGCTCGGTGGCGCGGGTGAGGGTGGCAAACTGCTCGTGGGTTTCGACCTGGGCGTAGAGGTCGCGGCTTGTGTCGAGCTTGCGGCGGCGCATATAGTCGATATCGCGTGGCTCCTCGAGCGTCATTTGGTCGGCAAGTGCTTCAAGCAAAGTGGTGTACTCTACTCGCGGTCGCTTGCCGCAAAGTGAAGCGCGTTCGGCTATCCCTTTTGCTGGATGAAAAGCCCCATGTTTTTGCAGGGGTGCATACTCGTCTTATAAGTGCATAGAATCTCGTATAGTGCGAGTAAGATATTGCGCTGTCCGTTTTGTGTTTAGCAGAGATGTAGTTTGCATAATCCGACATAATCCTCGCTGCATTTAAATAAAGTTGCACGTAAATGGCGTAGATATGTCTGAGCTGGGGTTCTGTACGCTGAGCGGATAAAAACGACCGTTCACCGTTCCGCTATTTTCAAAATGAATAAAATGAGCGATAAAGAGAATATAAACCTTAATAAACTCGCGTATCGCACGGACGCGGGTTATTAATGGGTTGTAGGCCTTTTACAGAAAGGATTCCAGCAATGTCTAAGCCTCTTGGCAAGCCCGATCGTATTGTCGTCGCCCTTGGCGGCAACGCCCTCGGCAACAACCCCGTCGAGCAGATCGAGGCCGTGAGCAACACCGCCCACGCTCTCCTCGGTCTCATCGAGCAGGGCAACGAGATCATCATCACCCACGGCAACGGCCCGCAGGTCGGCATGATCCAGAACGCCTTCGCCGCTGCCCACGATGCCATCGGTACCCCCGAGATGCCGCTGCCCGAGTGCGGCGCCATGTCCCAGGGCTACATTGGTTATCACCTGCAGCAGGGCATCGGCCGCGAGATGCACAAGCGCTATAAGCGTTGGCACGCCGCCACCGTCGTCACCCAGATCGAGTGCGATCCGGATGATCCCGCGTTCAAGAACCCGACCAAGCCGATCGGCCCCTTCTACACCGAGGAGCAGGCCAAGGAGTTCATGGCCGAGGATCCCTCCAAGGTCTTCGTCGAGGACTCCGGCCGCGGCTGGCGTCGCGTCGTCGCCTCCCCCGATCCCAAGAAGATCGTCGAGGCTGACTCCATCCTCAACCTGCTCGACAACGAGTTCATCGTCATCGCCTGCGGTGGCGGCGGCATCCCCGTCGTCCGCGACTACGAGAACAAGGGTTGCTACAAGGGCGTTCCCGCCGTTATCGACAAGGACCTGGGCGGCGAGCTGCTGGCCGAGGACTGCGACGCCGACGTCCTGTTCCTGCTGACCGCCGTTGAGCATGTCGCCATCAACTTTGGCAAGCCCAACCAGGAGGAGCTCGAGGACCTCACCGCCGACGAGGCCGAGCGCCTGGCCGACGAGGGCCAGTTCGGCAAGGGTTCCATGGAGCCCAAGGTCCGCGCTGCCATCAAGTTTGCCCGTTCCCGCAAGGGCCGCACCTGCATCATCGGCGCTCTGGACAAGGCCGCCGAGACCATGGCCGGTCTCTCCGGTACCCGCATCCACGAGTAGTCTCTACTCTGTTGCATCTCTCGTGGGCGCCAGGCAAAGCGCCCACAAACTAGCCTCTCTTCATGAGCCCCGCAGTCCGCTCCGACTGCGGGGCTTTTGCTATTCACCTAGTCATTGGGGACGTTCTTAAACGACTAGTCAAACAAGAGCGTCCCCAATGACCACTCATTTAAGTCTGTCCCCAATGACTAGTAGTAGGCCCACATGGCTTCGACTTCGTTGAGGATCTCCACCACGCCCCAGCGGCGGGCGCTGCGGCTGGCCGAGTTGGGGTCGTAGACGCCAATCTGGTTGGCATCGTCGATGCCGTAGAGCACGATGTAGTGGCCTACGTTGGTAAACGTACCGGGGCGCACTGCGGCGATGACGGGCGCACCCGAGCGAAGTGCTTGGGTAATTGATTCGCGATCGTTATAGAGCTGTGTTCCGTTGAGCCCCAGCTGCCACGCACCGCCTGTCATAAACGACCACTCGGTGGCACCAGTGGGGGCGTAGTTGCCGGCTTCGGCCAGTGCACATATATCGACCGGCGTCTTATCGGTATGGCCGGTCTTAAAGATATAGACCATGGTGAGGCAAGTGGGACCGCAAGCGTTTTCGCGAATAGTGCCACCGGCATAGGGCAGCTCCGACCATGCGGGGTCAATTTGGTAGATGCGGGGCATGGTGCCGGCCTGCCATTGCGAGCGTGGGGTCGAGAACGCAAAGGAGTAACCGGGCGCGACGGGAGCTTTAAGCAGCTTGTCCTCGGCAGTGGGCTCGAGACCGGCTGATCCGTGAGAGATACAGGATCCCAAAAACACAAAGACGAGGCAGGCGGCGATGGAGCAAAGCACAAGGCGTAGGCGGCGGGCCGGAAGCGCGTGGCTTGTGGTATGCGACGCGGGGCGAGGGGCGGAATTGCCGCGATCGCGTTGAGGTCGCGAAAAGGAACGCTTAACGTAGTAGTCGGTCTTACGGCTATCGTAGCGGCGTGGCTGCGATGTGTCGCTCTGGCGTTGGCGTGTGCTCGTACTCACGCGGTCTGACTGCTGCACGGTACGGCTTTGTTTCCGCGAAGAAGCCCCGAGCTGTTCTTGGGGGCGCTGCGGGTTGTCGTTGTCGGAGGTGCTTCTGGGCGTTGGCGTGGTGCGGCCGGCAAGGCGCACGCTTTGTGGCCGTTGGTCGCCGTCATTGTATCCGTATGCCATTCGAATCACCTTGCCTCGTGTGTAACTTGTCTATCCTACATAAAAAGATGTACGACGCATGGGCATGTGCGCCAAAAGCCCTACAAACGGTATGAACGTTGCCGCGCCGCGCGTCGGCTGCTGTGGCGGCGTCGGTTCAAAGACAGGCAAATGGGCATCCAAGACAAATGGTCTCCCCAGCCGTTCGTCCCAAAAACGGCGCCGTTCGTTACGCGGTTTTGCCTTCGGTCGAGCTATAGGCGGTGCCGCGGCTCCAAGGCCGTATTGTAAAGCCACGAAATAAAAGCGCACAGCTAGACAGGCTGCGCAAGGGGTGACGCCAAAGGGCGTCAAAAAGGAAAGGAGGGGAACAATGGCGGACAAGAACGCGGAAGTTGCAGTCGAGGATAACGGCGGTATGAAGAAAACGCTTTCGCTCTGGAACTTCTTCACCATCGGTTTCGGTGCCATCATCGGTACCGGTTGGGTTCTGCAGGTCGGCGACTGGATGGTCGTGGGCGGCGGTCCCGTTCCCGCTATGATTGCATTCCTCTTGGGTGCAATCTTCCTCGTGCCCGTCGGAGCTGTTTTCGGTGAGCTCACGGCTGCCATCCCCATCTCGGGCGGCATCGTCGAGTATGTCGATCGTAGCTTTGGCCGTACGCTGAGCTACATCACTGGCTGGCTTTTGGCCCTGGGCAACGGCATCCTGTGCCCGTGGGAGGCCATCGCCATCTCGACCCTCGTGTCCGAGATGTTCGGCAGCCTGCCCGGCCTTGAGTGGCTGCGCGCCGTCAAGCTCTACACCATCCTGGGGGCCGACGTTTACCTGTTCCCGACGCTGATCGCGCTCGGCTTTGCAGTCTACGTCATCTTCCTCAACTTCCGCGGTGCCAGCTCGGCCGCCAAGCTCCAGGCTTTCCTGACCAAGGCCCTGCTCTGCGGCATGCTGCTCGCCATGGGCGTCTCGCTGTTCACCGGCTCGCCGGACAATGCCATGCCTGTGTTCTCCCAGGTCACCGGCGCTGGTGGCGGCAAGGCCGCTACCGAGAGCACCAGCCTGTTTGCCGGCATCGTGTCGGTCCTGGTTCTGACCCCGTTCTTCTACGCCGGCTTCGACACCATTCCTCAGCAGGCTGAGGAAGCGGCCGAGGGCCTCAACTGGAACAAGTTCGGCAAGATCATCTCTCTGGCCCTGCTGGCCGCCGGCGGCTTCTACATGGTCTGCATCTACTCGTTCGGCACCATCCTCGACTGGCATGAGTTTGTTAAGAGCCCGGTTCCCGCGCTTGCCTGCCTCAAGGGCATCAACATGCTCCTGTACCTGGCCATGCTCGTCATCGCCACGCTTGGACCCATGGGCCCGATGAACTCCTTCTACGGCGCCACGAGCCGCATCATGCTCGCTATGGGCCGCAAGGGCCAGCTGCCCGAGCAGTTCGCCGAAGTCGACCCCAAGTCCGGCGCTCCCAAGCTTGCCTGCGTCGTCTTGGGCGTCATCACCGTCGTCGGTCCGTTCCTGGGCAAGAACATGCTCATCCCTCTGACCAATGTGTCGGCTCTCGCCTTCATCTTCTCCTGCGGCATGGTCGCCCTCGCATGCCTGCGTATGCGCTTCACCGAGCCCGACCTGCCTCGTCCCTACGAAGTTCCCGGCGGCAAGTTTGGCATCGGCCTCGCTATCGCTGCCTGCGCCATCATCATCGGCCTGCTCGTGGTCCCGTTCTCTCCCGCCTCCCTCAACATGGTGGAGTGGAGCATCGTGATCGGCTGGCTGGTCGTCGGCCTGGCTCTCATGGCCTTCACCAATTCCCGCAAAAAGTAACGCCGAGCCGGGGCGGATCGGGTGCGCGGAATCCTCTCTCCCGCGCACCGAACCCGGTGCCACTTGGGTAGCTTTGTGAGGCCTTAACCCAACACGGCCTCGCCCACTATATGGATCCATAAGGAGGAACCATGTCCACTAAGTATGCAATCGTTGGCGGCAAGCTCATCGACGGTACCGGTGCCGAGCCGGTCGAGAACTCCCTCGTTCTCGTCGACGACAACGGCAAGATCGAGTACGCCGGCGCCATGCAGGACCTTCCCGAGGGCGTTGAGGTTATCGACGCCGCCGGCAAGACCGTCCTTCCCGGCCTGATCGACACCCACCTGCACTTCTCGGGCAACTTGACCGACGATGATACCGACTGGGTCATGCAGCCGCTCCTCGAGAAGCAGGCCGTCGCCGTCAAGCAGGCCTACGACTGCCTCACCCACGGCCTCACCACCGTCTGCGAGATCGGCCGCTTTGGTATCCAGATCCGTGACTGCATCGACAAGGGCGTCTTTAAGGGCCCGCGCGTTCTGGCCACCGGCCTCGGCTTCTGCCGCGTTGCCGGTCACGGTGACTCCCACCACTGCACCCAGGAGCTCAACAAGGAATCCCACCCCTGGGGCGACCAGGTCGATGGTCCTTGGGATCTGCGCAAGGCCGTCCGTCGTCGCCTGCGCGAGAACCCCGATGCCATCAAGATCTGGGCTACCGGTGGCGGCATCTGGCGCTGGGACTCCGGTCGCGACCAGCACTATTGCTCCGAGGAGATTCAGGCCGTGGTCGAAGAGGCCAAGATGGTCGGCATCCCCGTGTGGAGCCACTGCTACAACAACCACGCCGCTGCCTACGATTCCGTTCGCTTTGGCTGCGAGCAGCTGATTCACGGTTTCGATATCGATGAGCGCACCATGGACCTTATGGCCGAGCAGGGCACCTTCTTCACCCCGACGATTGCCTTCCTGCCCACCTGGTACGCCACCTATCCGCCCGTCTACGTCCCCGAGCTGCACGACAAGTACGAGGGCACCCTGGTCGAGAAGGAGCTGCAGCGCAACTACGACTGCCTGCGCGAGGCCAAGAAGCGCGGCGTCGTCATGACGATCGGCTCCGACTCCTTCTCCTTCGTCACCCCGTACGGCACCTGCTCCATCGAGGAGATGTACGAGTTCGTCGACAAGATCGGCTTCACCCCGGTCGAGACCATCACCTGCGCCACCCTCAACGGTGCCAAGATGTGCCACATCGAGGACGAGACCGGTTCCATCGAGGCCGGCAAGTGCGCCGACCTGCTGGTCGTCAACGGTGACGTCGCCGCCGACATCCACGTGCTCAACACCGACAACATGGACGTCATCATGAAGGACGGCTGGATTGTCGAGGCCGGCAGCTTCGGCGAGGCAAACAAGTACAGCGCCTAAGCTACCGTTCATCGATGGCTGGATGTAAAACACAGTATTTGATTGCATAATGCAATGGAGAGGGTCGCTTGCGGCCCTCTTTATTGCTATGGGTGCGTCAGTAAGAAGGGGATGACGGTGGATCTCAATAGGCTGATTCTGGGCAAGAGCTACAACTCTACCAAGGTCTTTCGTACCGCTCAGCATGTGGTTCAAGCCATCTTGCTCGGTATTGTCGTTCCGCTGCTTATCCTGCTGCTCATCTGGGATCTAACTGATAATCCCAATCCCGTTCCGGCCGTTGTCGTCATTGCCGGCTTGGTCATGCTGTGCTTCTTCTTCTCGTACGTCTTTGTCGTTCCCGACGATCTCACATCGAGCGCAACCGACCGCACGCTCGCCATCGCTTCAAAAATATTCGCCTACACGTCGCGCGGCCTTACGCCCGAAGCTGCCCTGGGCGCCTCTAAGATCATCCTGTCCGAAACTATCGCCTCTGCCATCTGCTTTACCGACGGCAAGCAGGTGTTGGCAAGCTGGGGCGAGGATTCGGCAAAGTGTCCCGCCGGCACCCCGGTGGTGCTCAAGACCACGCTCAACGTGATCAACAGCGGTGAGCAAAGCGTGTTTTCGCGCGACGCCTCCAATGAGACGGGTGGCTACTTTCCGCGCCTGCGCGCCGGTATTGTCGCACCGCTTACCGTGCGCGGGCATTGCGTGGGCACGCTCGAGCTGTATTATCCCCGTCTGAGCAGCATCGATATGCGCCAGACGGCGCTTGCCTCGGGCTTTGCCGACCTCATTTCCACGCAGCTTGCGAGCTTTGAGCTCGAGCGCCAGGACGAGCTCACGGCCCGCGTGGAGCTGCGCGCCTTGCAATCGCAGGTCGATCCTCATTTTCTGTTTAACACCATCAGTACCATCGTGTCGCTCGTTCGAACCGAGCCCGACAAGGCGCGGTCGCTGCTGATCGACTTTTCCAATTACTATCGTCAGACGCTTTCTGATTCCGATACGCTCACCACGCTCGAGCACGAGGTGGAACAGGGCACTCGCTATATCAATCTAATGCAGGCTCGTTATGGCGACGGCCGTCTGCGCGTTTCGGTCGACATCGACTTTGAGGTGCGCGACAGCCTGGTGCCGCCGTTTATCTTGCAGCCGCTGCTCGAAAACTGCATCAAGCATGCGCAGCGCGAGACCGAGCCGCTTTCTATTCGTGTTAGGGCTTTTGAGACCGATGACGGCTTGGAGATCATCGTCGAAGATGACGGCATCGGTATGAGCGAAGAAGTCTGCGCGCATCTGTTTGAGCAACATCGCCGAGAGGAGCCCGAGAGCATTACCGCCGACGGCTCCATCAAGCGAGGTTGCGGCCTGGCGCTCTTCAACGTGCTTCAGCGCATCCATTTCTTTTACGGAGAAGATTCCGGCATGCGCGTGGAGTCCCAGGAGGACGTGGGGACGCAGGTTATCGTCGAGCTGAACGGCGAGCCGCATGAGCCGGCGCCGTTGACGGCGTAGCACGCGAGTATATTGAGGAGAGAGAGGAAGCGCACATGTCCGAGGGCTGGAACATCCTGGTGGTTGATGACGAGCCTCCCATCAGGGCTGAGCTACGCTATCTATTGGAGAAGGACGCGCGCGTGGGGCATATTGCCGAGGCGGGCAATGTCACCGAGGCCGTGGAGTCGATTCTCTCGAGCAAGCCCGACGTGTTGTTTTTGGACATCACGATGCCCGGCCGCTCGGGAATTGAGCTTGCCGAGACGCTGCAGAACTTAAAGACGCCGCCGGTGGTTGTGTTTGTGACGGCGTTTGCCGAGTTCGCCGCCGATGCGTATAACCTCGATGCGGTCGACTATATCGTCAAGCCGGTCGAGGACGCACGCCTGTCAAAGGCACTCGGCAAGATCGAGGCAGCCTTGGGTGCCCGTCGTGTTGTCCACGCTCCGCGCCAGCCTTTGCGTCTGACGGTGGATCGCGGGGGCAAAAAGGTGTTCATTCCCGCCGCAGACGTCTGTTACTTTGAGGCGCGCGCCGATTTTTGCAACGCCATCTGCGCCGAGGGAACCTACCTGATCAATGAGTCGATCTCTTCGCTCGAGCGTCGCTTGGGCTCCGAGGGCTTTATTCGCGTTCATCGGAGCTATCTGGTCAATTTGGAAGACGTGCACAATGTTGAGATTGGTTCCACGGGGTTGATGGAGCTCAGGCTCGACCGCGTGAGCTCGACGGTGCCGGTGTCCCGTCGTCGTGCCGCCGAGGTCAAGTCGCACCTGGGGCTTGCGTAAGAGGCTTGCGTGTCGTCGTTTACCATCGCAGGTTTGGCATGGGCGCGCGGTGGGCATAATGGGTGGAATCGAATGAAATCGAAAGGATTATTATGCCCGCGCTTATCACCCATCATCTGTTTGGCGAGGAAAGCATCGACCGTCTTCCGCAGGGCGTCATCACGTCCGATGAAGAGCGCATTGCCTTTATCTTGGGCAACCAAGGTCCCGACCCGTTTTTCTTTCACATTCTGACACCGCGTGTTTCCGACTGTACGCTGCTGGCGCAGGTCATGCATCGCTCGCGCATGTCTCGCCAGTTCGCGTGCCTGCGCGACGGCGTGTCGCATCTGCTGCCGCGCGACGCCAGCTTGGGTCGCGCCTTTGCGCTGGGTCTGCTGTCTCATTACGTGCTCGACCGCAACGCCCACCCCTTTGTCTATGAGCAGCAGTTTGGCATCGTGGAGTCCGATTCAGAGCTTGAGGATTCGAGCAGTCAGGTCCATGCCGTGATCGAGAGCGACCTGGATGTGCTGATGCTGCAGCTTAAGCGCGATGGCGCTACGGTCGACGATTACCCGCCGGCGGGCGAGATCGTCACCACCGATCGCATCAGTCGCGTGGCCGGCGTGCTGATGAGCTATGTTGCCGGACGCGTGTACGGCATTGACATTCCGGCGGGGGAGTACGGTGCTGCCGTTGCCAATATGCAGCGACTTTACCGTGCGATTGAGCCGGCCGGCTCCGTAAAGACGCGCGCGATCTCGCTGGTTGAGGGGTTGGTGCACGACTACTCGCTGCTCGACGGCCTTGCCCATCGCGTGACGACGGAGCTGCCCGAGCGCACCGGTAACCTGGGCCATCTGACATGGAAGAATCCCTTTACCGATGAGGTCTCGAACGAGAGTTTCCCCGAGGTCTTTGATCGCGCGCTGGTCGATTACGAGTGCACGGTCGCGCGTTTTATCGAGACCGGTGACATGGAGGCCGTGACCAGTCACGTCAACTACAGCGGTCGCGTGCTCGGCACCGACGAGGAGTTCGACCGCGAGGAGTAGGGTCCGCTCCTGTCTCTTTGCCGAATCCTTACCGGTGCCTCTGTGCAATTGGGGTACGATGAACTAACTGCATATCGGGCGAATACGAAGGGTCCCTGTCCATGAAATACACCAAGCTCGAGCGTAACTGGGTCATGTACGATGTGGGAAACTCGGCCCTCGTGCTGCTCAATACCTCGGTGGTGCCCATCTACTTTAACGCCATCAATACCGGTGCTTCCTCGGCAGACCTGGTGGTCGCTTGGGGCAACGCGCAGACGATTGCCTCGCTGGTCATTGCCATGCTCATGCCCATTCTGGGCGCGCTTGCCGATTACGCCGGCAACAAGATCAAGTTCTTCTTGGGCTTCTTCCTCACGGGCCTGGTTCTTTGCCTGGCGCAGGCTATCCCAATGTCCGCCATGGCATTTTTGACCGTGTACGTGCTGTGCACCATCGGCCTTAACTCTTCTATGACGTTCTACGACGCCATGCTGCCCGACATTACCACCGACGAGCGCATGGACGCCGTGTCCAGCTCGGGCTATGCCTGGGGCTACATCGGTTCCACCGTGCCGTTCATCATCTGCCTGGCGCTTATCATGGGTGGTTCCGCTCTTGGTATCCCCACCATGCTGGCAACGCGTCTGTCGTTTGTCATCACCGGCGCCTGGTGGCTCATCTTTACCCTGCCGCTCATTCGCACCTATAAGCAGAAGTACGGTCGCGAGCGTGGTCCCGAGGACACCATCGGCCACATCGTGGGCGGCGTGTTCTCCGAGGTCGGACACACCATGCGCGAGATCGCCCACAACAAGACCGTGCTGGTCTACATGATCGCGTTCTTCTTCTACATCGACGGTGTGCACACGGTCATTTCCATGGCAACCAGCTATGGATCGGCTTTGGGCATCGACTCGACCCAACTGGTGCTGGCTCTGCTCGTTACGCAGTTTGTGGCCTTTCCGTCCGCCATCATCTACGGCAAGCTTGCCGGTCGCGTGGGCACACTCAATATGATCTTGGTGGCCGTCGCCGCCTATATGGGTATCGTGCTCTTTGCCGCGTTCTTCCTCAAGACCGCCTTTGAGTTTTGGGTGCTTGCCATTTTGGTCGGCCTGTTCCAAGGCGGCGTGCAGGCGCTGAGCCGCAGCTACTTTGGCCGCATTATTCCCAAGGAAAAGTCCAACGAGTACTACGGCTTCTTTGATATCTTTGGCCGCTATGCAAGTGTTATGGGCACCTTCTTGGTGTCGGTCGTTACCTCGCTGACCGGCAACCCCTCGCTGGGTGTCCTGTCTATCGGCGTGCTGCTGGTGGTGGGCTTTGTGCTGCTGGTCCGTCTGTCCCGCATGTCTCAGACGGCAGAGCAGGCCGCATAGGAACTGGCCGGTAATTGCGTCCGCCGCGATACTCTTTTGGGGTTATCCGCAATAAACATTCTGACTTTCGAACAATGATTAGCCCAAGTGGGTATGATGGAGTCAGCTAGGTCGCGGGGCGTCGCCTGTGTTTGGCGGCGTCCCGTTTTTGTGTTGCAGGGAGGGTAAGGCATGAACGCCACGGTCGTGATTCCAACGTATTGGGCGGGCGATGACGCTCGCGCAAACGCCCCTGGCACCTATGACCATTCGACACGACTCAACGCCGACAATCCCGAACTCGACCGCTGTCTGGCCTCGCTTGAGCAGGTGCGCGACATCCCGCGCATCATCCTTTTGGTGGTCTGTCCCGTTTCCGCCACAGCCGATGTGTCGCTGCGCGTGCACGAGATTGTCGACGCGCATCCCACGCTCAAGGTCACCGTTGTCACCAACACCCAGGCCTCGCGCATCGCAGACCGGGTTGCTCAGATCGCGCCCAAGGGTTCGGGCGAGTGCGTGAGCCTGCGAGGCTACGGTGCCATCCGCAACATGGGGCTGGCCTGTGCCGCTGTGCTGGGGCATGACGCGGTTATCTTTTTGGATGACGATGAGACTGTCATCGACGCCGACTTTATGAAGCGCGCGACCTACGCGCTGGGGCAGCAGACGCGTCAGGGCTTGCCTATCTTGGTCAAGAGCGGCTATTTCTACGATCGCGACGGCTCGCCGTTGGCTCCCACGGACAAGGCGGGCATCTGCCATCGTTGGTGGACCAAGCGCATCGAGTTCAACCGTTGGATGAAAAAGGCGCTCTCGGGCACCCGCATCTCGCGCTCCAACTACGTGTGCGGCGGCCTGATGGCCCTGCACGCCCGCGCCTTTACGCGTGTGGCCTTTGACCCGTTTATCACCCGCGGCGAGGACTTGGATTACCTCTTTAACATGCGCATGTTTGGCTACGACGTGTGGTTCGATAACGAGTGGACCGTGCGCCATCTGCCTCCGGAGTCCGAAAAGCGCTCACCGCGCTTTATGCAGGATGTATACCGCTGGTACTACGAACGGGCCAAGTTGACGTTCGCCGCGCATCAAAAGGAGCTCATTCCCGTTACGGCGGCATCGCTCATGCCCTACCCGGGCCCGTGGATTTCGCGCGAGCTCGACGACCGCGTGCGCAAGACCGCTATGGTCCGCAGCGTGTTTACCCGCGAGCATGAGGGCTACCTGCGCATCTGGCGCCATGGTATCGACGAGGCAAAGGCCTATGCGCGCCAAAACGCTGCAAGCTACCTGCGTTTCCAGAGCTTTTGGCCCAAGATCATGGACGGGCTTTGGCGTGACGCACAACTGATCAGTATCCTGGAGGGGGCCGAATGATCGACCGCCGCGCCCAGCGCGATAGTTCATTATCAATCTTTCGCATCATTGCCGTTGCCTGCGCCATTTGCGTGCTGATGTACTTTATTTTTGCCCTGGTGACCGGTATCGAGCCGATTGCCACGGTGATTGCCTGCGCGCTGCTGTGCATCTTTCTGTGCATCTTTATCTTTTTGACGCTCAATCCCGATTCGGTGCGCTCCCAGTACACCGAGGAGACGCTCTCGGTGGCCTCGGCCATGCTCGAGGACATTAAGGGCGGTCTGACGCAGGAGTCGGCGCGTTTGGTGTGTCAGCGCATTTTGCCCGAGACGCGCGCCATGACGGTGGCCATCACCGACGAGGACAACGTGCTGGCGTGCGCGGGCGAGTTTGAGGAAAAGCTGCTGCCCGATTCTCCCATTCACACGCTTGCCACGCGCTACGTCATCGAGCACGGTATCGTGCAGTCGTTCAACCGTATGGTGGATGTCGTGGGCTCGGACGGCTCGCACAACCAAGTCCCCGCCGGCATTATCGCCCCCATCAAGGTGGGAGATCGTACCGTCGGCACGCTCAAGTTCTACTACAAGACCCCGCGCGCCGTCGACCGTACCCAGTACGCGCTTGCCTCGGGCTTTGCCGAGATCTTGTCCACGCAGCTCGCCATCCACGAGCTCGAGGTGCAAAAGGAACTCACAGCGCGCGCCGAGGTGCGTGCGCTGCAGGCGCAGATTAACCCGCACTTCCTGTTCAACACGCTGAACACCATTGCATCGTTTACGCGCACCGACCCGCTGCGGGCCCGCGAACTGCTTCGTGAGTTCTCATCGTTCTATCGTGCCACGCTCGACAACTCGGGATCGCTTATTCCGGTCTCGCGCGAGGTCGCACAGACCAAGCGCTACCTTACCTTTGAGAAGGCCCGCTTTGGCGAGGACCGCGTGCTTGCGACGTTCGATGTGTCCGAGGACGTGGAAGATACGCTGGTGCCGGCGTTCGTGATCCAGCCGATTGTCGAGAACGCCGTGCGTCATGGTATGGGCGATGACGACGCCCTGAGGATCGACGTGACCGTTCACCAAGACGGCGAGGATGCAATCTTGATTGCCGTGGCCGATAATGGCGTGGGCATGGATGAGGGTACCGCCGCCAGACTGTTTGACGAGCGCTCTGCCCGTCCCGACGCCAGCTCTCCCCAGGGTGGCGGCGCCGGTGTGGCCATGCACAATATTTCGGAGCGCATCCATCGCTTTTTTGGGCCGCACTCCTATACGCGTGTCGAATCGGCGCCGGGCAAGGGCACCAAAGTGCTTCTTCATCTTGATTTGTCAGAGAGCATCTTTGACATTCAAGAGTAAAATAAAAGGCTACGGGCTCAACGTCATGCGACGGATGCCCGGCGTAGTTAGTTGACGAAAGGTTTTATCCCTATGCTGCGTGCGATGATTGTGGATGATGAGGCGCCGGCTCGCTCGGAGCTTCGCTTCTTGCTCGAGCAAACGGGCAAGATCGGCACGATCACGGAGGCGTCGAGCGTCCGCTCCGCCATCGAGATGCTTATGGAAAGTCGCGTGGATGTCGTGTTTCTCGATATCTCGATGCCCGGTGCCTCGGGCTTGCAACTTGCCGAGGCGCTGCATAAGCTCAAAAATCCGCCGGCGATCGTATTTGTGACTGCGTATAGCGACCATGCCGTCGAGGCATTCGACGTGGATGCCGTCGATTATCTGATGAAGCCTGTCGAGGAAGCTCGCTTGGATCGCGCGATCGAGAAGGTCATGCAGCGCGCCAAGCCGGTCACGGACAGCAAGGTGACCATCGAGCGTATCCCGGTGGAAAAGGGCGGCCGCAAGGTGCTCATTCCCGTGGACGACATTCGCTTTATCATGGCCAAGGACGATTACTCCTGCATCTATACCGTCGATGATCGCTTTTTGTCGACGACCTCGCTGGCGCAGTTTGAGGCCAAGCTCTGCGACTTTGGCTTCTTCCGTGTTCACCGCCGCTATATCGTCAACCTGGCGTGCGTCACGGACGTTGAGACGGTGCCCTCGGGCGCCATCCAGCTGGGCATTACGGGCGTCGACGAACGCGTGCCGGTTTCGCGCCGCCGCGTCGTGCCGCTCAAGAAGGCTCTGAGTCTCTAGCACACTGGCCCCGCAGCCCTGTAGACCCATCGTCTGCGGAGCCGTGGGGCCTTTTTTGTATGTATCTGCCGAATCGTTTTTTTGCGGAAGGGATTCCATGAACAGCGCAAGCGCCAAGCGCATCGACATCATCTCGGACACCCACGGCTATTTATCGCCTGCGCTCTTGGGTGAGCTTGAGGGCGCAGACCTGATCATCCACGCCGGCGACCTCACGTCAGAGATGGACTACGAGCACCTGTGCACCATCGCCCCCGTGCGGGCCGTATTGGGCAACAACGATTACTACCGCGACTACGGCCCCGATGTAGACCGTCTTGCGCTCTTTACCTACGAAGGCCTCAAATTCGCCGTAGCCCACTACCGCGAAGACCTTCCGGTGGGATCCGTAGACGTAGCCATCAACGGTCACACCCACGTAACCAAAGAAGCCCAAGTGGGCCGTTGCTTAGTCCTCAACCCGGGCAGCGCCAGCTACCCCAGAGGCACCCGAGGCCCCACCATGGCCAGAATGCTAGTAAAAGACGGCAAGATCCTAAGCACCAAGTTTATTGACTTGGACTAACCGCAACAAAAACGGGGGATGCAGATGCGTCCCCCGTTTCCATTTGAGCCAAAGGCAGAGCTTCAGCAAGATCCTTAGACAAACCCCGCCGCGGAGAACGGGGCCGCCGAGCCGCGAAGCGGCGAGGAACAACAACGACTCGAACAAAGTGACGGCAGGGAGGGTCTCCGGGGCTGGGGGCGGGGGTTAAGTTTGCTGCTCTACAGTCCTGCGCAAG